>Ga0075125_10000188_pt1 | contig 26212 bp, 37 predicted proteins | sample AntAceMetag02UKN_FD_69810 | JGI IMG/M metagenome (GOLD analysis project Ga0075125, IMG submission 69810) | Saline lake microbial communities from Ace Lake, Antarctica - Antarctic Ace Lake Metagenome 02UKN | ecosystem: Environmental > Aquatic > Non-marine Saline and Alkaline > Saline | place... | reverse complement strand
TGGCCTATGCGAATCATGTAAATACATAATACCACTTTGTTTTAATAATTTCTTACCAAGAATTAAACATTGAGATCTATGTCTACCATCTACAAGTATAAAATCATATTTCTTATTAAACTTGAGTGGTTTATTAATATATTCCCATTTCTTTCGTTCAAGATATAAATTAACATTATTAAATTTATTTAAATTTTTAATTTTATTATACCATTCAATATTATTCTCAATAGAATCCCAAATAAATTTTATATTATTATCAGTTAATAATTTTGGAAAATAAAGCGTACTACCACCACAACCCCATTCCAAAATATTGATATTATCACAACTATACAAAAAATCATCTGTTAATACCTTAATATCTAATAATTTCATATATGGATCAATCATACTTTTATTTGTTAGCTATAAATAATGGTCTTATATTATTAGATGATTTTATATCATCATCACATACACCTAAATATTCTACGTTCTTAAACCCAGCATCTTTTAACTTTTTTATAACATCATCTTTATCGGTACCATCATTACCTTCAAAATATAACTTCTCACTAGTTAAAACACCCAATAACTCATACAATTTATTTTCATCTTTAACGTGCTTATTAATTGATAAAGCAAAAACAACATCAAATGTACTAACTGGTAATTTTATTTCATCAATATCCTTACATATAAAATTAAAGTTATTAAAGTTCTCTATGGTAACTATTTTGTTAGCAACATCAACATGGCTCTGTAAGTATTCTACACCAAGACAGTTAAGTGGTTTATATTTTTCTAATCCCAATAAGATACCGCCAACATTAGAACCCAAATCTAATACCGTCTTATCAGCTATATCTCTTACAGAAATATTAAAATTTTCTAACCGCTTTTGAGTATCTCTTTGCGCATCATCTATTTTAAAATGTGGCGAATCAAATGAACTGTAAGATTTTCCTTTATTCCTAGAATGTTCACCATCCAATGCTTTAAATGTTCCAGATACCTTAAACAATTCTTCACTAACATTATCTATTAATTTTAACATTGCTTCGTGAATATCAACACCAAGACACTGCCATATAGATGTTGATTCATATTTTGTATAACACATATTTTGAGCCATACCTGGAGATGACATGCCCCTGCCAACAATATCATATGTCTCTAAAAATACCCTATCATAATACGGTCTTTCCTTTAAATATTCAAAATCAATTATCTTAATATCATCATCTTGAATAAAAATATTCTTAGTATGTATGTCTCTATGACTATAACCAATCATATACATATCAAGAATAGCACCAAGAACCTTACCAGCAATCATATCTTTCCATTCTTGAGTTTGCCCTTTTGTATATTTATCTAAACGAGTCTCTTCATTAAAAAATGGTTTAATAAAATAATCAAAGCCACTATCAATAAAACCAGTCATCCATTTGAAATCTTTAAATAACTCATTGGCTAACTTATCATTTTCAAAATAATTAGATTGATTGAAAACTTTTTTTACGGCCAGTGTTCCATTAATATCTATCTTAGTAGTAGTTGAACGACCATTTTTATGTAAAACTTCAATAATTTTTCCTTTTTGATGTATAGCATCAGATTGTTTTTGTAATTCAGCGTATTCATCTCTTTTATCTTGTTCTGCTTTGTCGCAACCATGATTTACTTTGGTTGGAATATTTGTAAGAGGATCGATGTCTGGATAAGGTTTGTCATTCCTTTCATTAAGCTTATTTACGGCAACAGTAAAAGTGTCAGTCCCTTTAGGAAACCCTTTATTATCAATCATAAAGCCAGAATGATCAGCGTAAATGTGAGTTGTAAAACCAAATTTCTTTTTAAGTTGAAGTTTCATCTTATCAGCAGTAGAATTAGAATCCCATTTTTGTAATCTGCCGAATGGACGATCACCAAGTTGTTTAAAATCCGATATCTTTAATAATCTAAAAACTGATGGAAATCCCTTAAAACATGGAATCACCTCTGTTGCCTCATCTATTTCTGTTCTAGCTAAACGTTGGATTCGCATGCAAATTCCGCCATATTCTAATTCATGTCTTTTTAATATATCAATCATTTGTGTAAGCCAACAATTATCTTGTCCCAACATTGGCGGATATAAATCATCATTTGAGGTAACAAAGTATTGATTACTTGGTCTAGTTGGTCTATCTTCTCCATTTTCCCATTTTTCTATTTCTTGAAATCCTATATTTAATGCTTTAGACTGTCCAATATTCTCTGGCAATATTATACTATCAAATATTTTTCCCAATGTTTTAGAATATCTCAAATATCTATCAGTTCCATCACTAGAATTATTATCAATAACTAATATACGAAATGGATAGAATGTCCTCTGATTTATTAAATCAATAGTTCTTTTTAAAAGATTAATCCTATTATAAGTAGTTAAAAGAATAAATACTGGTTTTAACTTTGGCAATGTTTTATTCATAATTTTATTTTATATCTTCGTAAAGTATACTTTCTAACATTTTATATATTGCTTCAGCATTATGATTTCTCCATACTCTTCTAAATTGTTTATCAATTTTATTATTATCTAATTCATTAATAATTTTTTTAGCTAATTCATTCAACGACTTACTATCTCTACCTTTAAAATGTAAACTTCTATTACTAGTAAATGGATATTCTAAATATGAACCATCTTCAACAAAATCATATAATAATTTTAGATCACTATTTATAACAACAAGATTTTTTGTCATAGATGCCTCTAATATAATATTAGGTCCCACTTCCGCAATAGTTGGAAATACAAATAAATTAGAAATTTGCATCAGTTCACAACATGTTTGATTACTAACCTCACTTGCTATTTGATATTCCTCATCAGCCAACAAACTAGTAAAAATAAACTCATCTTCATTCAATCCTAAATCTTTTGCCATTCTTTGTTTAGCTTTTATTTCCTCTACTCTTTTCCTACCATTAGCATTTGGAATTATAAGAGCAACTTTTTTACCCAATCTTTTTAATTCAACAAATATTTTAATAATTGAATTAATCCCTTTTGCATCGAGTCTAGTTGTACAAACAGGATATGTCTGAATAATATCCCTATCCCATAATTTATACTTATCAACTATCATCTTAGTAACTGGATGCCAACCAAACATATAAGCAGGTTCTTTCTCATTAAATACTGTTCTACACTGTTCTGGTTTCACTTTAATAGCCTTAGCAAAATGACCGACATCAGAATAATTCAAATAAACAAATTTAGCATTGGGCATAGAAAAATCCATATCATGTCCTATACCAGAACGCGCGAAATGCAACCAAGGTATATCAACTTTACACTGACGAATCGCCTCAGAATATGTAACAGTATCCTGAATATAAAAATCGTGGGTTATCGCAATATCAAATTCAGGCAATACTTTCCTAAACATATCAATTAACTTATTCTTAATTTCCTCATTAACAACCATTTTCTCTCTCTTAAACTTAGGCATTATCTTCAATATCTTACAACCTAAATCTTCTTCTGTTAATTTTGAATCTTCTCTCAAAAAAATAGTAACATCATGTCCATGTTCTTTAAGTATTTTAATTTGATTTCTAGTTGCACGTGCAGGACTATATGATGCAGGCATTGAATTAAAATGACTTATAATAGCAATTTTTAATGGTTTCTTTTTCTCTACTATCTTTGGCGGTATTATTACATCTACTGGCTTTTCTGAATGGATATCTAACAACCTAACAGATTCATCAAGAGAAGGAATTATATCATCTCGATCAAATTCTCGTTTAAAGAAATAATGAGTAAGATCATTCTCAGTTTTACTCCTATCTCTAATAGTCATAGTAAGAAAAAAGCTATTCAATTCTTTTGCCTTTTTTATTACTTCATCTAATTTCATAATATTACTTTATTCATAAAAAAATGAAAACTCCATGAAAATATGTCAATCGTGGGAAAAACACATTCCACAGAGTCTTCATTCTGTCACCCACGATTTATTAATTTTTATTCTTTAGGTTCAGCAACCTTCATTATTTTTATTCTTATAGCTTGTTCTATTGCTGGTCCTTGTTTACCAACAATAATACCAATCAAACAAGTAAGTGTTGGAACAAGTATAGATAATTCTTTTTCCAATACCGAAAGTACGACAATTGCGACAATACTTAAGGCAGTTAAAAAATAAATGCCCAGATCTATTTTTGTCATAAATTTATTAATTATTATTTTTCTCAATAAGGAAGAGTTTCCCCTCCCTTATTAATATCTTTATGCAATCAACGAAGTTGAACTAGAAGTACTTGAACTTGTAGAACTGCTTGAACTTGAAGTACTAGAAGATGTCGAACTTGAAGTAGACGAACTAGTGCTAGAAGAAGTCGAACTTGAACTTGAAGATGTCGAACTTGAAGTTGACGAACTAGTGCTAGAACTTGTAGAACTGCAAGAACTTGAAGTAGAACTACTAGTGCTTGAACTTGTAGAACTACTAGAACTTGAAGTCGAACTTGAAGTTGACGAACTAGTGCTAGAAGAAGTCGAACTTGAAGTGGACGAACTAGTGCTAGAACTTGTAGAACTGCTTGAACTTGAAGTAGACGAACTAGTGCTAGAACTTGTAGAACTACTTGAACTTGAAGTAGACGAACTAGTGCTAGAACTTGTAGAACTACTTGAACTTGAAGTAGACGAACTAGTGCTAGAACTTGTAGAACTGCTTGAACTTGAAGTGCTAGAACTCGTAGAACTGCTTGTAGATGAAGTAGAAGAATACCAATTTACATTTCCAGTAGACCATTTCCTAACATTAGCAATATTAAGGTAAGTCAAATCCATATTATCAGCACCACCATTATATATATATAATGGTACTAATTCTAATTTTGGAATTCTGTCAGTATTATGATGTTTAGCAACTCTTACCTTATCAGCTCCATTTCCAATCCAAAACTCAACTTTATCAATCCACCATCTAATCTCAAACTCAGTCGGAGTATTAGTCCAATTAGCATTCCAAGTAATGGTATTTTGTTCTGGGATGCCATCAATGTCACCATATGTTCTGGTATAGAAATTGGTTTCCTGAATATAAAAATACGCAGCGTGTCGATTTCCGTATGCTCTGCTAAAAATTCCAAAAATACGGGCATCTCCAACAGTTGGCTCAGTTGGAATAGTAAACTTAAAAGTAAAATATCCCATCATATACGAACCAAGCGTATTTACTCTACAGGAACTAAATCTAATTTTCCCACTAGGAATCACAATTGGAAAAGTCGCAGATGATGACTGAAAAAAATCATTATTATCATAACCATACCGCGTTGGGTCATAGAAAAAGTGGTATTGTTCGTCCACCAATCTCTGATGTGCCATATACTAATTTAATTATTCTTTAGTTGTGTCGTTTTGTGTTGTTTCAACAGGATTATCTTCAGTAGGTTTTATAATAGGCGGTCTGCCTCTTCCTTTTGGCTTTTCTTGTGCTACTTCCTCATCCCCATATAGAGAAACCTTAGGAGATTCCAAATTACTATCAGTTAACTCTATCTTATCCTTATTCTTTTCTTTAATTATATTCTTAAGCATTTCTTTTGCCAATTCAGGAGCTATTTCTTTAGCTAATTTTACACCCTCTTCTTTAACCATTTCCTTTATAATTTTCTTCTGTTGAGATGTGAAAGTAACTCTAGGTTTTGGATTAACATTTTTTTTAACAAGTCCGCCTTCTAATTCCAAAATATTATGTTCAGGTTCTGCTGAAACTCTGGTTTCAGCAAAAGGATCTTTTTTCTCTTCTTCTAATATTACAAAATCACTACCAAATCCTAAATGATTCTTCATTCTTTCAACTACATCCTCATCTTTAATATTTACAATTCCTTCTTCAAATCTAATATAAAGTCCAGGAACAGCTTGTCGACCAGTTATTGGTTCCGCTGGTATACCTGGTTTTAAAACAACACACAATTTATTGTTCTTGCTTATAAACTTCATAATTTTTTTTCATTATTTATTATGTCCCAAAAAGGGAAGTTTTCACTTCCCAATTTAGTATTTTATTCTCGTTCGTAAGAAACTTCTAATATAAGACCTGCATCAGCTAAAGTACCAGCTGTATCTTGAATTCGAACAATCAAATCATTACCCCAATCAGAGGTAATTACACCTTCTCCACCAGCAAAGTTAACAGTAGTTGAAACAGAATCTATACCAATCGCCTGATAAACCTGAGTTTCAGTCTGAAGCACAGGATTATATTCCCAAACCTGAACACCATTAATTTCATCACCGCCATTATTACAATAGTAAGTAAATCCTATCAAACTTACTCGATGAGCGCCTTTTGCCCTAGATGAATCAACTCCATTCTCACCATTTGGATTTCGGTTATAAGCGCATCTATAAGTTAAACGCTTTGAAATATCAGTATCAATGTAAGCTTCATAATAACCAGCGCCAGTTGGATCAGTTGTAAGGTCATCAACGAATGGCGAAGTAGCCGTTAAGTCTGATCGAAGAGCATCAACTAATTCAGCATTCCAATACATACTATTATTGATAGCCTCAGCCAAAGCTCCCATGGTAAGAAAATCAGCAAACAAGAATTCTTCAGTACCACCATCAGAAGTAATTAAAGTAATATCTTGGTCAGTATCAACTGCTATTTGAGCGCCAGTAACTGAACCCTTGCCAATATATTTCATTCGAATAGCGACAGGAGTATCAGCTACATGAACCTCAGTCATTCCAGACTTTAATGCGTTTCTTAGTTTTATTGAATTTAGAGAACCCATATTTTTCTATTCTATTAATTAAACCAGCCAATTACCCGTGGCTTTTTCGGACCGTAAGTTAAACCTACAGAAAGGGCTGATTTTAGCATCCCAGCCCTTTGAAGGATATCTATTGTTTATTCTCTAATGTACCGTACTTGTAGATAAGCGCCAGCATCAGCTAATGAAGTATCATCAACAATTCTGACAATTATATCATTATTGAAACCAGCTGAAAGTTCACCATGACCACCAGCAAAATTAGAAGTTTCAGTATTATCAGTTACAGAAAGCGCCTGAAAAATCTGATTTTCAGTATTATTCTGACGATCATATTCCCATACTTGAACATCATTAACAGAAGCATTACCTAAAGTTGCCCAATAAGTGAATTCTTTCAATGCTACCCGATGATTTCCACCAGGAACTTCAGCACCAACATTACGGTCGTAAGTACAACGATAAGTTAATGATAATGCAACATTAGTATCAATCAGACAATCATAATAACCATCAGCAGTAATAGTAAGACCAGCATCATCAACCATTGGATTACCAGCAGTTAAATCTGCCCTTAAAGCATCAAGCAACTTAGCTTCCCAATAATTACTGCCACTAATCGCATCAACTAACGATCCCATAGTAATAAAATCAGCAAACAAGAATTCTTCAGTACCACCATCAGAAGAAGTCAAAGTAATATCTTGATTAGTATCAACAACTACAGTCGTAACAGTACCGCTACCCTTATATTTTAAACGAATAGCAACATCTCCATTGGCAACATGCATTGCTGCCTTTGTTCCGCTTAGTAAATCCTGCATTATTGCAGATTCCATAGATTTTCCCATATATTTAATAGTTATTTCTTTAGGTCTGGGGACAACCCAGACAGTCCATTTACCCAAGGACATGTGGGACTAGGAGTCATACTCCCAGAGGGCGGTGATTTTTAATATCCCACCGCCCTGAAGGATATATCTAAAGTTTTAACGCTTTAAATCATCTGTATACTTTACTCCTTTTTCCCTGTATTGTTTTGGAAAGTTTTTAACTACCAATGAGCATTTTTCATAAAACGCTCTTGCAGACCAAGTTCCCTTAGCATAGTTACACCATTTGCAACATGCTATAACATTGCCGATTTCGTATCCCTTAGAATTATCTAAGCGATCTATTCCAGCAGCATTAGTCACTTTAGCGCCACAATAGTCACAATTATCTTTCCTAATTCCATTATATTCCTCAAAAGTAATAGAAAATGATATCCCACGAGCTTTAGCATCCTTTTTCAAGGTTGTATATCTGCCCTTAGGAGTTTTATAGCGATCATTCACGTTTTTACTAAAACATGTCTTACACCACGAATTTTTACCATTATCTTTCTTTTTATCATTATAAAAAGATTCAGCAGGAAGAAGTAAAGAACATTTTGTGCATCTAATTTTCATATGATTACTTATTAAGAATTAACTTAATAAGTATATCACATTACTCAAGAAGTGTACAACCCTAGGCTGTCACTCCTTTTAAGAGAGCACATCTGCCTGGTTCCTTTCTTTCCAATCCACATTCAGTCAAGTATTCATCAACAATACCATCAGTTCCAGGAATTTGAATGTTTGTATTCAAGTGAGTATCACTTTCATTCATGTACCTGTATCTGAAACAATTCATGTCAAGCAAGAATCCATAGCCAGAATAATCTTCAACAAATAGAGGATTATGGACTAAATTAATCTTACCGAATGATGTTGTGTATTCCTGTATTTGCATGCCATAACTCTTTGCAAGAGGTTTCATTTGGATTTGACCTCTAGCAAATTCATTAATAGCCTGTAATACAACACCACCACACATAAATAGCTTTTCAGTATCACCATAAGTGAAACCTTCACGCAAAAATGTGTTGAAATCAGGAGCAGTTAATATGCCGCCTACGTTCTGAATGTAAGCCTGGCTTCCCTCAATAAATTCGAGGACACCACCAGTATTACGTTCAGGAAGGCCATTGGTACCAGTTCCATCATTTTTTTCACCCCAAATAAAGGCTCTCTCAATATCTAGTAAATGTTCTGTACCCAATTTTGCTCTAAGATATGAAAGGTCTTTCTCACCATACACATCAGACTTCATTTCAGTTCGAGAAAGTGCAATTGTGCGTCTAAAAATTTGAGTAAAATTGGTTTGTTTTGCGGAACGAGTTGTATTAACGTTCCTTGCTGTAGCATTTTCTTCATTGATATTACCAATGATGTACAAGCCATCACCAATAAGACCAGCAGCCGCAGCAGTTGTACCTATAGAACGATTAGCAGTAATTTCAGTTACACCACCAACAGCGACAGTAGCAACTGACATTCTCTCACCAGTTCTAGCATTCATGATCATATCTCCAATAGTGAAAATATGAGCCGAACTTGCACCAGCACCACTTACAGTAATAGTAACTGGGTCACCAACACCATAAACGGCATTAACTTTAGCGTATCTTCCGCCATAGTAATCTTCAAGCCAACCAAATTCTGGATTTCCACAGGATGCTTTTCGCATTCCTGTTCCAGTCCAAGCCTTACCATCGTATACCTTACCAACCTGAGTCAATAAAGTAGTTAATGGATGCTTGGCAGGTTCCAAAAGATGTATCTTATCTACAACATCTAACTTTAACTTACCTTCAGCTTTTGATACAGCGGTAGTACGTGCAGCAGTAACAAGCGAACCACGATCATGGGTAGGTTCACTGTGATATGGATATTCTGCCATATATTTAACAATTTAGTTATTTTTTAAATGTGCGTTACGAATACCCACAAACAAAATTTAAAAAACATTAGGATTTGCTTTATCAGCAATCAACTCATCAACTAACTTCTTATCTTCAATAACACCAGCTGTTTGAGAACCACCGCCAGCAGCATTGCCAGCAATATCTTTGCCAGCTTCACCATCAGCTTCGGTAGCATCTTTAGCAACTTTATCAGCCAAGACTTGACCCTTAACCACATCATAAGCAATTTTAATATCATACTGAGTTGGATTCTTACCAAACCATTTTTGGATATCCTCTGCATAATCAGCATAATCAGGAGTCTTTTCAATAAAAGCAGTTAATTGACGCTCAAACTTATCAGATTCAGCATCTTCTTTGACACTATTTAAACCTTTATCAAATTCTTTTTTTGCTTCACTAACACCTTCTTTCACCTTTTCTGAAACCATATTTTCGATATCCTCAGGAGAAGTTTTATCATATTCCTTTTTACCTAATTGTTCTTTAACTTTTTTATGAGCTTCGGTAACAGTTTCGGCTTCTTTAGTAGAAACCTTTCCTTTCAAAACAGACTCGACTAACTCGGGAGTAATTTTATTAGCCATTATAGCTTTCACTAAATCAGGCTGTTCATCAACTTTATCAAGGAAAGGAGAAATTTTTTCATAAAAATCTCTATACTCTCCCAATTCGTTCCCTTGTTCGCCAAGTTTCTCTTCTAAATTTTCATATTGAGATATAGGCACCATTTCCTCTTTAGCTTCAGCGTCTTTAGCGCCTTTATCATCTTTGTCTTTATCATCTTCTTTACTTTTTTCATCTTTGGGCGGTGTTGTTGCCGCTGATTCCCCTGTTTCTCCGCCTAGATTAGGATCAGCCTCTTTTTGAATAAGATTATCAGGGCTACCCGCTTTGTTTGCTTCATTTTCAGGAGCAATTGCGGACCCATTTTTGTTTTCTTCTGGCATAAATTTATTTCATAATTAATTATTAAAATCAATAATTTTAAAAGACCTTAAGGTTTCCTTCAAAATTATTCTTCATCATTTGTTTCCTCTTCCTCTTGTTCTTCTTGTTCTTCTTGTTCTTCTTGTTCTTCTTGTTCTTCTTGTTCTTGCTTCGACTTTCTTTTAAAAAGCTTTTGAGCCATTTTAGACAAATCAACCCCTTCTTTAACTTCATTTTTCTTTTTACCCAATTTTTTGATGGCTTCAGAAACTTTTTTAGCTTGAGAAGAAGGACGTTTTACTTTTTTTAAATTCATAATTATATATTATTCTTTATTTACTAATTTCTTTTTAAACCAAATGATTCAGATCCAGTTAAACTGCTTAATCTTTCTCTTACTGTTTGTCTTTTTCTTTTTCGCTGTTTTGAATTATCAATAGTCCTTCCACCAGGGTCTGATCTAGTTGGTATTGGTGATTCTGGTGGTCTTCTTGTTATTGGTTGTAGTATTTTTGGTAAACCTGGTCTTCTACTAGCCTTACTAGCCTTTAATAATTCTGCTTTACTTGCTAGAGTTTTGTTTGAAACTCTTGGTGGAAGTTTTTTAACAGCAGCAGATAAAGAGAAGTCTGATTCTCCTCCTAATCTTCTTGTTTGTTTTGCTCCTATTAAAGCAGGTTGTGATAGTTTTACCCTATCCCTAACTAATTGTCGTTTTCTATCTTTTAATGCCATATATTTATTATTTAAACATTATCTATATTTGATTAGCAAACCTTCGTTTTTTAGGAAAATCATCTAAAGTACCATATAGTTTTTTATGACGAATTCGTCTTTCAGCATCTGTTCTCGGATTGCCAGCTCTACGATTACCAGTACCAACTCCGTCTAAAACTTTATTAAGAACTCTTCTTTTTTTTCTCCTACCCATACCAACTTTAAGCCTGCCTTCACCTAATGAATCAGCAGTAGTTTTAACACCAAGTGTATGAAGTGGTTCATTATTTGTCATATATTTATTACTTAATTATACCAATCTTATTAATTTGAATATCAAATGTTTCTCTAGAATCACTATTAATATTTTCATCCACTGAATGAGATATAACTTTTCCCTTAATAACTAAAGTAATACCATCATGCACATCACTTCCCTTTAACTCTGGAGCTTGTTTTACATTCAAATAAAGCGATGGATAATTAATGCGAGATTTACTTGCCATCTCAGGCATATCTTCTATTTTATTACGTTTTATCCCAGCATCATGCATTTTTATTTTGCCCAATACATTGTCAAGAATTTTTCTTTTTTCTTTGTTATTTGGCATATATTTAACTTATTTTTCAGCTTTTTTCTTTCTCTTATGTAATGTTTTTCCCATTATAGAAGAAAAACAAACAGCATAGGGATTCACATTATCTCCACTTGCTTTTACTTTAGCAACACAACGTTCCATCTTACTTTCTTTAGATTTTGAAACTCCTGGATAAGGCATGTGTTTATATTACTTAATTATTATAACACAAGTATCAATCTATTGTTTATCATTCTCATTTTCTTCTGCTTTTTTTCTATCTTTTTTAATTACTTCAATAGCATCTGACAAATCATTTAAACTCTGTAAATTTCCTTGATATCTGGCTACCAAAGTGGGTTCTTTAAATGGATCAACGCTTGCTATTCCATCCCTTACATATATTCTTCTGCCTTCAAAATAACTCATAATTGCTGGCCAATAGACAGAATAAGACAATTCAACCAATAAATCTTCCATAATATCTTTAGTCATTTCTCCTATTGGAATGATTACTCTCTCTTCTTTTTTTTCTTCTTTTTTTTCTTCTTTTTTTAGTTTTGTTTCTTTTTTCATAATTTTTTATTTATTATTTATCTCTAATTTTTAGCTTCTTCCTTTTGTTTTTTAAGTATTTTTTTCAATCGATGTATTTCTTTAGCTTTCATTTCGGCAAATGCCTGTTTTCCAATTCCTCCTTTAACACTTTCAACACCATATTTTTTCTTTGTATTTTCATGTGCTTTTTTGGAAATTAATTTTTCCTTTCTAGTCCAATCTCTTACTGCATAATATCCCCTTTGGGGAAGAACCATTTTAGAACTAGTAACATCTTTAGCTTTTTTTAAAAAACGTTTTACCCAACTATTCTTTGTTTTAGAGGTTGCCATATTTTTCTAGTTATTTATCTTTGAATATTTTTTGATTGTTGATTCAACTGCGCTTCAATTCCATTAGGTGCTTTTTGAGATATATTAGTATTAATTTTTCCACCACGATTCATCCCCCTTGGATTAGTAGTCTTAGGCGCAGGAATTCCTCTTGCCGTAGGTGGTGCTCCTGCCTGTAATAAATTAATCGGCATGCCAGCCTCTCCAAAAGGAGATGGAGTTCCAGCGCCAGCGCCAAGCATAGCCAAAGCTTCCTTAGCAATTTTATTTGGCACACCTTTTCCTCCAGTTGGCGGTACTCCAGCAGGCGGTATACCTCCTGGCATCATGCCTCCAGGTGGCATTTCTCCTGGCATCATTCCTGGCATTCCTTGCATTTGAGGTTCTTCTGTTCTTTTGATCGACTGAAGATCCCAATTCCAATCATGTAACATTTTAGCAGTAAGTTTCTCAGGATCAATAAATTCCATTTCAACCAATAACTGAAACAAATCCATATCTTGTTTTTTCTTAACATCATTCTGTCCAGCAATAGATGGAATCACTGTAGCCTTAATATCAAATTCACCTTTCAAATCATCCTTCTCAATTATCGGAAATTCTACAGTTCCATTTTCACCAGTAATCCTTATAATCATTTCCTTTGTCCAAAATTGACTATACATAGAAATCCAATAACGTAATACTTTACCATAACCTTCACCCAAATGATTAACATATAATCTAACACGTTCTAATGTTGATTCGCGCAAGTGTCTAGTTTCAGTCGCACTTCCAGATGATCCACCAATACCCATTGAAAAATCATCAACACCAGAACCATATCTCATGTCACTCTTTAATGATTCTTCTTCCTTATAAGCACTAGGCTTAATATCAGACATCTGAATTTCTCTGGCACCATTAGGATCGGTTGAATAAATTATACCAAATGGTCGAGTCACCAAATCTTTCTTATCAATATTCGCCAATGGATTAACCACCCACATTTTATGAATATTTAAAGTAGTGGCATCCAATCTCTGATTCTTAATCATATTAAGCATTATTTGAGGATTTTCCAAAATCATTGGAATGCCATAACCCTCAAACTCTCCAGGTATTCTCAAATAAGGAATTTCAATAAATGTTGTTTCCTTAAAATCATAAATCATAGGAATAAAACCGCCTTTTAAAATTGGTACCCCATTTACTATTACCGCATAAGCATCATCAAATGGACGAGTCCACTCAAAAACTTCATACATCTTTAAATCAGGATCAGCATTAGCTTGATAAGTTTCATTTGTCAATCCCGTCACACTACTTTTATAATCAGCTCCTTTAGTAATCTTTTCATGGTCAAGTTTAACTTGTGTCCTGACTGAACCATAATTTGTCAAATCTCCTCCTGGCTTTTCCAGCGCCATTGCTAATCTTTTTTTATCAGCCATATTATAACGCCTTTTAATTTCAACGCCAGTCAAAATTCTACGCTTAAACCAATACTGTTTGCTTTCTCTGTCAACATTGTGCCAATCATACCAAAGAGAATAATTATCTACCCATTCAACATAAGGAGCATCATAAAAAACCTGTTCCTTTTCTTTCCAAACATATTTCTTTTTAGACAAATCTTTGGTTTGTAAAAATTTATGGGTTCTAACATCTTTCTTCCAACTAACCTGCAAAAAAGCTGTTCCATAAATTAATGATGAACTAGATACTAATTCTGCGGTCTTATCACCTTCAGCTATTTCCCACGTAAAGTCACCCAACGATTGAATCCTAGTAGCTTTCGGCTGGTCATCTTTATTCCTACCCTGAACTGAAAAATCTGGACGAGCATCTAAAATTCTAGGCTTTAAAGTTTCTATCACGCCTTGAATATATGGCACGGCAATATTAGCTTGCCATGGATCTATTTCTTTTGCCCTATCAGTATTATCAGCAATATAGAGTTTATAAGAACGATCAAGACGAGGTTTAGTAATCGCAACAAAATAATTCCTTGCATCATCAACCTGCAAATTAAATTTTTTCATCATGTTTACTTCTTTATTACCATACATTCCTGATGTATAAGTTTCAGCTGCCATATATTTTATTTATTTATTTTTATTAATAAGCAAAACTTTTAGGCATATAATTTTCATAATCTAACTGTTCTAACTTTCCACCATACATTATCTTGAATCCTTGGAATCCAATAGCCGCGCCCATAATCGTATCATCATGAAATCCTGGCTGTGGCTTCATATTATTATTATCATCATAAATGAATACTGACATTTCATCCAACAAAATCTTACTATGAATTATCAATCCATCATCTCGCAATACTTGAGCATAATCATCAATTAAATTCTGTTTGTTAGCTCCTGTTGTCCGCCATCCTAATTTATCAGTATAACTGGAACTAATTGATTCAACTTTAGTAGGACGAAAATACATTGACGGATATACCAATTTCTTCAAAGTAAGTATAACAGTCAGTCCGCACGAATTATGTTCAACCACCATCAAAGCATTATTAAATCTTCGTCCCCACTTATCCAATAACTCACCAAATCTATCTGTCGCAATCTGATCGCGATACATGGCAGCTTGATTCCCTGTTTTTCTATTCCACACAATAGCAGTTGAATAATCTCCACCTTCTACGCCTTCTGCTGAATCGCATCCAAATATATATAAGCCATTTTTATCTATTGGTTCATAAAATATAAATCCATCTTCTTCATAAACTATAAATTCAGTACCATCATCTAATTTAACTTTATCACCAACTTCCAAAACATTTTTTCTCTGTTTTTTAATTACATTTTGGTCAAAAACTGAACGTCCAGAAGCAAGAAATTCCATTTCGTATTCTTGAGCAAAAATTTGAGGATTATTAATTTCATTTTTAATCTGATTTATTTCTTCTTTGCTCTGACCAGTTATCATCACTTTACCATTCCTTCTAATAACTATAGTTCCATTATCATTAGTAGGACACCAAACTTTTCCATTATATCTTTTATTTTTTATAGAAAATTTTCGCGCCGTTTCAGCATTTTTAATCTTAACAATATAACATTTATCCTCACTTTTATTTTGCTTTATTCTAGATGTATTTCCTATTAAAGTAGTTAATATCTGAAAATTATTAGAAACATCTTTATCTTTTTGCACAAAACTTCCCCCACCACCGTCATTCCAACCATCTCCTTCTATCATTGTTTTTTGTAATAGAACCATTTGACCATAAGTCAAACTTAAAATAAATTTTAAAGGTAATTCTTTACTTTTTGATAAAACTTTTCTAATATTTTTTGTTGATTGTGAATGTATCCTAATCTCGCCAGAATTTCTATTTTTCCTTATGTATCTTGTATATTTTAATCCTAATATTTTACACAAATTTTCTATTCTATCTAAATTTTTACCAACATTCTGATATATATATATTAAATATCTTTCATAACTTGCTTCTGTTATAACCCAACCAATTAATTCAACAAATTCATCAGTATACTTTTTTACCTTATTTTTATGCCAACCCATTGTAGAAACTGGTATCACATCATTAGTATTAAATTCACTAGCCATTTTTAACATCCAATTATCTTTCCAGTCCTTACTACCATTATAACTATGATAACGTTGATAAATACATTTATGATTCGGAGTCACTAACATGTCTAAATTATGACTTTCAAAATGCGCCATATTACCTTCATAATCATATTCAAATTTATCTGTTGCCTTTTTAATTTCTAATTTTTTTGTTTTCAAATTAACAGTAAAATGTTTATCGCCAATATTAAAATCTTTTCTATTTTTCCAACCTTTTACAGTTAAAATTTCTGTTTCATCATCTAAACAATATCCCCACCACCAACCATATTTTTTCTTTACCCATTCATTATCAGTCATCCACATTCGATGGTATAGATTACCTTGTCCTTTCGGTGAACTTTCAATTACAAACTTACCATTTAAAGGAACAGCAGGAAATAACGAAGCCATCTTTTCTTCTGCTTTTTCAATTTTTGGAAGTTCAGTCAACAAGCAATTATTCAAAGTATATCCACTACCAACATTCTCTGATGAAGGTAAAATCATTATCTTAGAATCCGTCTTTGGAAAACTAATTTCATATTTAGAATTATATCTAATAGTTGGCCTTATAGACGGCGGAGTAGTTCTATAAAATGTTTTTACCTTATCTAATAATTCAGAAACCAAATCACTATTATAACCAATCAAAGCAGTGGTGGTTCCAGGATTCATAATTGTACTATGATAGAAGTAGCCAGTGATTGCCGTAGAATTATGAGAAACAAATCCATTTGCTATATATGTACCTTCTGATGTTTGCAAATCTATCATTCTTTGTCTTGGAAGTAATTCAATACTACTTACTTTTAACCAACCATTATTTGGATATTTCTTATCCTCCCACCAATGTCTATCAATAAATCTTGATGGTCGTACTTTACCAATTAAATAAAACAATTCATCCATTTTATTAAGAACAAGTTTATTTACTGGTTTACTTCCATATTTACTACTAGTACCAGATAACCTTTTATCAACCTCTACTCTATATGAATAATTATTATCTCCAAAATATTTTAAGATTCTATCCCATACATAACCATCAATTTGACTAATTGTTAATTCTGTTCCAGCATTTTTCTTTGTTCTAAGACATCCTTCTCCATCTATTATTCCACTAATCCATCCATCTTCATAATTATTATTATCATCCCATATTTTAGTTATATATCTTATTTCATCATTAATTCTAATATCTTTTGCCTTTCTCCATTGAGTATGAACAGCACCTCTTACCTTACATAACATTCTATGACTTGGTGTTAATATCAAATCTCTACCATCATCCATTTTTAATTTAATCGAATATTCATAAACCTCTGATTTACCTTCAATAATAGCAGTTCTCATTTTTCTTGATGAACCTCTACCACCATTAACACTTTCATCACTAGCAATTATTTTATTACCAACTTTTAAATCAACTATTTTTTTCCACCTAAGTTCACTAGTTAATATTTTTGTATATGGATGAAAACAAAATCCAATTTGGCGAGCCTTGCAGATCATCACACGATTATGATTCTTAATTGTATTGAATATATCTTTTTGAGCTTCATTTAAAATGAACGGACGAAGTCCACCCTTCTTGGTTTTTATTTTACAAAAATTTTCTAAATATTTTTTAGGATCTTTTAAATTCTCAAATAACTTTTTTTCATCATATTTATTATTCATATAATTCTTTACCAATTTTTTCTTCTTCTTCCTGTTTCTTTTTCTCTTCTTCTGGCATTTCAGGTTCTATTACTTCATAATCAGCTACTTTAATATTTTTTGGTTCTGGCAATCCTTTTTTTTCATTTTCATCTATCGTCTGAATTAATATATCTTCCCAACCCTTTGCTTTATCATCTGAACTTTCTTCATACCTATCAAGACCAAGAGATTTCATCAAAGTCTGCCAAGCTTGCAATTTAATGGCTGGAGAAGCATTATCAGCAACATCCTTAATACCAGCCACAATCGTATCCAAGTCAATTCCAGCAGCCACCAACGCCTCATGATATTCCCTTCTAATAGCCAATTTATCTAAAGTGCGATAAACATCAGCAACCCTCTTAACCCCAATCATTTTTTTTAATTCATTTGGATCAGTCGTTATCTGTAATGCTTTTAAAAGAAGATTTTGTTGAAATTTATTATCACGATAATAATTATAGTGACCCTTTAAAAATGTTACAGGCTTTAATTTTTTTTGTTCTTTCATATTATTTTTTTCTTTTATATCCTTTAACTTTTATAAACATCAAATCAAGATAAAAAAGAAAAGTAACATAATATTCCTCTAAACCAACTTCATCATTATGGCACTTAACATAATTGATTACAAAATCAACAAATTTTATATAACTCATTCTTTTCTTTTCACCATGTTCTAAAAGTTCTAATCTCTCTGGCATCTGATAAACCAAAATCAAACACTCAAAATTCATATATTTATAAGGATATTTAAATTTTTCTTTGAATGGATTCTTTTTATCAAAATCTGGAAAAAAATCATCAAAGTAAGAAACGATAAAATATTTTATTCCATTTAGAATCTTACTTTCAAATCCAACATATGTACGTAAAAATATTCCATAAGAATAATCTAAAAATCTTCCATTATTATTATATTTATTTTTACAATATTCATAATAGCAAAATCTTTTTCCAAGCCATACTATTTTAATCAAATCATCAAAAAAGTTCTTTTCAAGTTTTTTAAAAGTTTTTTTAAATAACTTTAAATATTCATCTATTGGAATTCCATTGTCAGTTGTTATGTGTTTAAATTTACATTTTTTTAAAACATTCTTAGAAGTATAAACATCTTCATACTCCTTTTTATACAATTTCATAATTTATATTATATATTTTATCTAATTGGAAATTGCAGTGGCGGTTCAGCTTCCAATGGCGCGCCACCAAGCTGTGGAGCAGGCGATAAATTAGCAGGAACAGGAGTCGCTAAAGGAGTTTCCCCTTTTGGTTGCATAACATCATTAATTAAATTGCCATATTTATTTCCCATTAATCCCTCTGAAGGAATAGATTGTTCCACAGGTTCTTCTCCAAATTCTTTTGTAGTCAAACCCTTAAAAGCGATTTCAAATAATTCAGCCATATCAGGATTCTGTTCCTGTAAACGCTGTATGAACTGACCAATAGAATTTATATCATTCAAGTCCACGCCAAAATCAGATAAAGTACCCATCAAAGATTTCAATATCTCTTGTCTAGTTTCTTCCAATTTATTCTCATTGATTATTTTCTTAGAATTCAACTGTCGCTTACGATTCTGTACATCCTCAAATCCTCTGTCTAAATCACTTTTTATCTCATTTAATGAGTTTGCTTCCTCATTTTGAACAACTTTTTCATTTTTTAGAGTTTTTTTAGCCATAAATTTAAAAAATTAAGTAAATTTTACCTCAAAAGTTAAAATATTAATTCAATTATAACACAAGTTCATCACTTTACAAAAAAAAATAGGCTATTAACCTATTTTCTAAAAAATATACTTTAAAAATTAATACCAAGCGATTATTTTTTTATTTACTTGCGAGGGGGTTCACAATACTCGTTTGGAAAAGATTTAGGTTCATTTACATAAGTTGGTCTCTTATTAAAATCTATTCCAATTTTATCTAATTCTTCACGCGTATTATAAAAAATCTCAAATACAGCTACAGTACCAGGTTCTCTTTTAAAACTGACTTGAGTTACTTCACTGCGTTTACTATCTCCCCATCCAGTTCCAACATCTTGTTTGATATCTTTATTACTTACTTCACAAGAACAATTTGAAACATTATCAGTAGTATAAGTAAATAATGTTTCATTACAATCAGCTACACATAATATTTTTTCATTATAAATATAAGGAGGTATATGTGGCAATGGAGTAGTTGGCGGATAATACGGAGTACCTTCTCGATCAAATCGATCAAAAGTATATTTATATTTAGTTTCAAGATGTTCATTCTCTTTTTCATAAAATATAGCTACTCCTATAACACCCTGATTTCTACCTTCGCCCTTCATTTCAGCGTATGAATCTTCAGTAAACGAAAAGTAAAATTCATTCACTTCTTTATCGCTTCGGCGCCATCCATCAATTGTAATTGAATTATATTTGTCTATGATATAACCAGTTGAATCATATGACGCTGTCTTGCCATTTAAAACAGAAAGACCGTCAACAGTAGGAACGGCCAATATGCGCCTGCTAGAATTATTCCTAATTCTAATGCTATATTTGGATATTTTTTTGCCTTCTATAAAAACTTTGCCATCCTTATGATATTCCTTAACTGGTTTGCCATTGACTAAAATTTCAACTTCGAAATTATTTTTAAGCATAAATTTATTCCTTCTAGGACTTCTAACGCAACTACATGCGATTTAAGCCATTTATGCTTGGCATTAATTTTTTAAAGTACAATTAAGTAGTTTTCTTTATTTTAAATACTTTGCGATCCTCATATTCAGCTTGTTTGCCAGGATTCCAAGCACTAATCGGTCTGATGTAACCTACAACTCTGCTATATACTTCACAATGCTGTCTTTCGCGCTTGGGTGTATCTTTTTTTTCCTTTTTATCAATACTCATATACTATTTATAAATTTTTAACAAATTCCTTAAGCTTTTGATCTGGCACATACTTAACAATTTTACAGGCAGGAGCAGTCTTAACTTCTTTAGTTACAATATGCCCATATCTCCTTTCTTTTTGTTCAAGTATCTTAAATCTCCCCCAATCAGGAAGAACCACTATGCCATGTTTCTTGAGTTCTCTGCCAATTACCCTGACCATGCCATAATAAATCTTTTGAACCTCTTCTAAACTGCTTATACCGCCTTCAATCGCTATCTTACTAAACAACGCATTCTTTTGTGAAGGGCTTAATCTATAAAGTTTTCTAGGCATAGTTTTTTTTGTCATATTAATTCTTCAGTCCCCAACACGAAGTTGGGAACAATTATACAATGGACATCCTCTTGCGAGGAACTAAAGAATTAATTAGTTGCTAAAGGTATATATTTTTAAATTACTCTCTAATAATTTTCTAAAATTAATACCAATTTTTTTACAATATCTATGAAACCTTAAATGAGCACAATTAAGTCTAAAATAATACAGATTACACTCTCTATTATCATTTGTAATTCCATTAATGTGATGTATAATCTCAGTTTTCTTTAGTTTTCTACCAAATATCTTTTCAACAACAAATCTATGTTCCATAATCATTTTATTCTTTCCAATATTGATGTAAATATATCCACCTCTTTTAATGATTCTACCACCTTTCCACATTGGATTATCTGCTCCAACCCTACTGTTTGATATATTTCTTTTACGCTCTTCAGTAAATATTTGACCAGTGGCTGCTATTCTTAATTTCTCTTTATGTGCGTCAGAAACTGGCACACCACTTTTAGTTATGCTTATTTTTCGTTTATGTTCCTCTGACATTATAAATCCTGGTTTTGGTCCTGGTTTCATAAAATTATAGTTTAATAACTAATTTCCAATTAGGTATTAACAGCTGGAGGATAATACTGAGCTGCGTCCTAACGGTCGCTTCTGATACTATCCTCTACCAATTTTTATTTGGAAATCTGTTTGGTTTCAGAAAACCAACTGTTAATAACCAATTATCTTTTAGCTTCTCCTATAAGTTTTATCAGTTTTTCTAAATCAGTAACTTTAGGAGGAAAAGCAGGTAAATCCTTGACTGTTAAACCATATTTAACCATCAGTTTTTGTAGTTTTTTGGTCATTTTAATCTTAATACTTTATGCCAGAAGAAACTAACTGTTCTATATTATTATCTTTACGACCATATATTTTATGGAATTCCATATGACATTTTTCACAAAGTGTAATTCCGTTATCTATAGCAAATCTTAATTCTTCAAATTGAGCAAAATTTTTAATATGATGAGGATGTAATTTACCGCCTTTAACTTTACATTTTTGACAAGCCCAATTATCACGAGCAAATACAGATTCTCTCCATAATCTAAATTCAATATTTCCTCTTATTATTTTATTTTCTAAAGTAATTCCACCTTGCCAAAAATGACTTTTTTCTCCCATTTGTGTTTTACTTATTTTTCTTTTTGTTTCTTCTGAATGTTTAAACCCTAAAGTAGGTTTTTGTCCTTTTCTTGCTTTTCTTAATTTTTGTTTAGTTTTTTCTGATACTATTTTATTTTTACCCCATTTACCAAATCCTTTATTTTTAGCAATTTTACTCATTTTCTGTCTCGTTTCTTCACTTCTTTTTTGTCCTTTATTAGCTTGAGCAATTTTTCTTTTATGTTCTTCTGATTGTTTTTTACCTTTATGTGAATTACTTATTTTTATTTTAGTTTCTTCTGAAACTTTAAATCCTATTAATCTTCCCATATAATTTTAATTTCAAGATAATTTAAGAATACGATGCCAGAATTTGCTCCAGCCAGATACTTTTACATCATCAACTGACATATAGAAATCAGCTATCATCTCAAAGATTTCTTCTTCTGTTTCTCCATCAGTTATCCCTAATTTTTTTTCATCCTTAAAACATTTGGCAAAATATATGTCAGCTTTTTTCCAAATTTTAAACTTATAATTGCCTTCTATCATATTTCACTCTATCATAATTCACTAAAATATTAGGAGGTAGGATTCACTCGCTAAAGGCTAACCTACAACTTTCGGTGGGTTACTACTGGCATATAATTAAAGTAATCTTAATGTCATGCACCTACTCGTGCCATGCTGACAGTGGTTCAGACATTTGTCCATCACCGCTATGGGTTATCCCCATAGTTTTACTTTTGCACGCACCTTATCGCATAACCAACGATTGCTTTTCGCTCCCTCAAGGAAGTTACTAAGGGTTGTTTAGTCATATCTCCTAACATTTTAATGAACTATATAATCTAAATAATTCTCTATAAAACAGCGTCAAATAATTAATTATTTATTCGCAATCCTTAAAATAATCTGGTGGTGTTGGTGTTTGTTCTACTATATCTCCCTTTGGATTTCCAAAAAAGATTTCTCTTTTACAATCTACATCTGGACAATAATCTTTACCAAACTGCATTATCATATCCCATAAACTATAATTATAATAATGTTTGGCACTAAATGCTTCGTGTATTAAATCTTTGATACCTTTCCTTTGTTCTTTATCAGCAATAGAGGCATCTATAATCGTTAATACTTTACCAATATAATATCTTTGTATATCATATTGAATTTCTACAATTTTTCGTTTTAAAACGATAAATGGACTTAACTTTGACATAACTTAACTTCTCCTTAACTTGACACTGTTCTATAAAGAACTACTATAAACATTATATCCTATAGTTATTTAACTTGTCAACCCCCCCCCAAAATTTTAAAATTTTATTTTTTGGAATATGGGATTCCTATTACACTTACCACTTACTGGTTTAAGGAAGGGGATAGAGGGGATAGAAGGAGGGGTAGAAAGAAGATAGAAGGAGGGTAGAAGGAGGGGTAGTGGAGTAAAATACGCGGATGAGGTTCATATATAGTATTATACACGATTTCTTACCACCCAAAACGAACCACTCCCCCCCTTGCCATTCCATACCCCCGCCGTCCCCTGCTATGTTTTAGCTTATTTTAGCCATTATTCATCTTATACAATAAAATAGCATCTCTTAATGTATATTATAAGAGTATATGACTAATAACCTGCCTTGTATATACAATTAAAATAATCTTATATTTATATCTTGATGTAAAAATCTATGACAAACATTACAGACCACCATTAAATTATTTGAATTATTACCATTTTTTAATTTATTTATATGATGTATTCTTAATTTTGATAAGTCAAAAACACGATAACATCTCTGGCAAGTATAATGATAACAAGCAATAAAATCAACTCTTTTACTCTTTATCTCTTCTCTTAATACTCTTTACTCTTAAACTCTTCTGAATTTGACCATATAAAAAATTGTCCCTTATTGTATATCATATTAAAATTATAACATAAGTTTTAATTTTAGCTAAAAAGCAACGCCCAGAATTGCGATATAAACAATTCTATTGACGAAAGGGTATAAACTATCAACTCAATAATCAAAAACTCTTATATCTTAATTTTAGATTTAATTTAATTACTTTTAGCTAATTTTAGCTATTTTATTGATTTATTCATAAGTTATCCCCCGTTACACTATTGACTTATAGCTTCTTTTTTGATATAATGAAAGCAGTAATCAAGCCAAGAACCGATAAACCAACAGACAAGCGGACAATGGCTTAATTAAAATGACAAGACAAGCCACAAAATAACACGATTTAACCCCGTTTATTTTGTGGCTTGTCCGCTCCCGCCGTATTATATAATGAATTGATAAATGCTTTTTAACTCTGAAACTCTGTTTTTCTGCCCTTTGACAATCCAACCACTTTTTAGAAAGATAAAAGATTATGAATAATCTACCGAATACTATCACAAAAAATATAGAAAAAGCTAAAAATCATATAAAATTAAATTATAACCCAAAAAAATTATCAGACGAACAATATCAAGATATAGCTGATTATTTTAATACTCCTTACTGGTGGATAATTAAAAGAGAATTACAACATAATTAAACACTCTAATAACACAGGTGGCTGGATTATCAAAGGACGGAAACTCCGCCCATTTTTCTGCTTTTTGACAATTTATTCATTTTATAAAACATACCTTTTATGAAAAAATATTATGAAGTGCTTATCATAAAGACAAGCAAGGCCATAAACAACAAAAAAGAAAAATATCAAACATTTGATAAAAACACAAAAACTTTTAAAACTATCAAAGAAGTTAAGGAGTTTTTAAAAGAAAACTATAATCAATGTAAAAAAGCAAAAATCTACATTGACGACAAAGACAATCACTCGCAACACATTGGCTTTATCTATTGCTTCAAAAACTCTGATTATTCACACGCTCCCGTTGAAAACTGGTATCAACAGGACTGGATAACTGTTTATGAAATAAAATCAACTCCGATTATCATTAACTAATTTAATTAATTAAAATGGATAAATTATCAAAGGACGGGAACTCCGCCCCTTTCAATAATAATCATAAAACTATGTCAACAATAGAACAAAAAGCAAGACATACAAAAAATTGTATTCTCTGCGGAAAAGAAAAATCACCATTAGCTATTATCTGTTGGAAATGTTTTAAAAATGGCAAAGACCCGCTAAAATATTCTCCATTATCAACTGAAAAATGGCTCAAAAAAAATCTTACAATTTAATAAATAACATATAAAACTATGTTCTCACGCCAACACTACGAAGCAATAGCCAACATTTTAGGCGAACAGCTCCAAGAGGCCACGCCTGAACAGGTTGACGCTATTACTAATATCACTAATAAACTTATCAAATATTTTGAAACAGACAATCAAAACTTTTACGCTGATAAGTTTAGAAAAGCAATTATTAAAAAAAACACTAATAACTAATACTTGATAATTTTATTTATTGACTTGACCGCTTTTCTTATAAATTGCGGTTAAGCTAATAAATAATACAATAAAATGGATATTGTATATTTTGAACATAACGATTATGGCAAAATGTCAACGCCATTAAGTAATTGGATTTATAAAATGTTTGAAGCGACAATAAAAAGCGGAGAGGATATGGACGAAACAAAAATAGTAAATAGAATTGACTGTTATAACTCTTATATTGAAACTGAATAATTATTTATTGACTTGACCGCTTTTCTTATAACTGCGGTTAAGCTAATAAATAATAACCATTATGAAACTATATCACCACAAAACTGACGGCGGGGCGGAGTATTTAACAAACACTTATAAAAAATGGAAACACAACGGCAAAAGTGGCAAAGAGGGAGTAATGAACGACAAGACAAAATATGTCGTCCGAATAGACGGG
>Ga0075125_10000186_pt1 | contig 26253 bp, 24 predicted proteins | sample AntAceMetag02UKN_FD_69810 | JGI IMG/M metagenome (GOLD analysis project Ga0075125, IMG submission 69810) | Saline lake microbial communities from Ace Lake, Antarctica - Antarctic Ace Lake Metagenome 02UKN | ecosystem: Environmental > Aquatic > Non-marine Saline and Alkaline > Saline | place... | reverse complement strand
TCGGAGGTCTGTTGGCATGGTTCCGCTGAAAGCGGACAACAGACCGAGAGTGCAGGACGGCAAATCACGCTGGGATTTGAACGTCCGATACCTTGAAAAGTTTATTGCCGATGGATAGATAAATTATCCGTCAGTTGACTCCGCCGACTGGCGGACGGAATAAGAAAAGAAGAGAGAGGGGAGGAGCATAAGAAAACCAATAAAGAATTGGGGAAATCGGGGTTGTAAAATAGGAAAAATTTGGTATAATTGGGTTGATATGAAATCAATTATTCTTTTTATTTGGGAAATGATGAAAATCGTGATAGTTGCTTTGCTGATAGTAATACCTATCCGCTATTTTGTATTTCAGCCATTTTTAGTCAGGGGACAATCAATGGAACCGAATTTTTCAAATAATGATTATCTTATAGTTGATGAAATTTCTTATCAGTTTGACGATCCTCAAAGAGGAGATGTGATAGTTTTTAAATCTCCCACTTATCCTTCTCAGAATTTTATTAAAAGAATTATTGGTCTCCCCGGAGAAGAAGTTCTGATAAAAGATGGAGAAATCAAAATCATTAAAGAGGAAAAAGAGATTATGCTTAATGAGTCCAAGTATATTTTTGATGAGACAGATGGGGATATTAATGTTTCTTTGAACGGTCATCAATATTTTGTTTTAGGAGACAATAGAGATTCTTCTTATGATTCCAGAAGGTGGGGACTTCTTCCTAAAGATAATATTATTGGCAAAGTTTTTTTGAGAGCTTGGCCATTTTCCTCATTTACAAAAATTGAAATACCTGAATATTAATTATGACTAAAAAAATAAAGTTTCAAAGTCCTGTCGGTATGCATGATATTCTGCCTGAGGACTGGCCGTATTTTGATAAAGTTCTTAAGGTATGCCAAAATATGGCTGATTTCTATGGATTTAAAAGAATTGAAACTCCTATTATTGAGAAGGCTGATCTTTTTCTAAGAGGAATTGGGAAAGATACAGATATTGTTGAAAAAGAAATGTATGATTTTAAAACCAAGGGAGGCGATTACTTAGTCTTAAGACCTGAAGGTACTGCATCTATCGCTAGAGCATATATAGAACATGGAATGAATAGTTTGCCTCAGCCAGTTAAATTATGGCATTTTGGACCTTTCTTTCGCCACGAAAAACCACAACTTGGAAGATATAGACAATTTTGGCAATTCGGATTTGAGATTTTAGGAGATGTTTCGCCCGTTATAGACGTACAAGTAATTCAGATTTTTTATAATATCCTCCGTGAACTTAAATTCAAAAACCTAGTAGTGAAAATAAATTCTATGGGATGTCTTCATTGCAGGTCTTACTATAGAAAGCTTTTGGTAAGTTATATGAGATCAAGAAAGAATTCTCTTTGTGCTAGTTGTAGAAAAAGAATAAAAACAAATCCTTTAAGAATTCTTGATTGCAAAGAAGAGAAATGTCAGAGAGTTTGTAGCCAAGCTCCTCAACTAATTGATCATCTTTGCGATGACTGTAAATCACACTTTAAACAAGTTCTTGAATTTCTTGATGAATTGAAGATTCCTTATGATTTAGATCCTTATCTTGTAAGAGGACTTGATTACTACACTAAAACAGTTTTTGAAATTTATGGGTTAGATCAAGAGATAAATCAAGGAGCGCTTTTAGGTGGAGGGAGATATGATGATTTAGTTAAACTTTTAGGGGGGAGGGAAACTCCTGGTTGCGGAGGTGCTTGCGGTATTGAAAGAGTGGTTAATCTAATGAAGGAAAGACCTATTAGGACCTCAAGGACTGATTCTCCAAATATATTTCTTGCTCAGATTGGTAATTTAGCAAAGAAAAAAAGTTTAGTTCTTGCTGAGGAATTTAGAAAGGCGAGGATTCCAATTGCAGAAAGCTTTAATAAAGACAGTTTAAAAGGTCAGCTTAATAAAGCTAATAAAATTGGAGTTGATCACTGTTTGATAATGGGTCAAAAAGAGGCAGTTGAAAATACAATTATAATAAGAAATATGTCTAGCGGGAAACAAAGAGAAGTTAAAATTGAAAAAATAATAAAGGAAGTCAAAAAAATTCTCGATAAGTAGATAAATTGTCTTTTCTTAGAATTGCTAAAAACAGAAATTCCTTCCGATAAAAAATATAAACCTTAAAGCACTCATTTATTATTTACTTGCATTTGCTTAACGGATGGGATAATAAAAAAGAAAGAGAAGTATTGTAAATTTCAGAGTGGAAGGATTTTCTTAATTTCACTTGGATTTAATGCTTTTAAAACATGGTTATAGAAACAAAAAGAAAACCAAAAGAATCACCCCAAAGTTTAATCAGACGTTTTTCTCAAAGTGTTCAGAGAAGCGGAGTTTTAATTAGGGCAAGGAAAAATAGATTTATGCAGAGAAAGAAGTCACCTCAGTTAAAGAAGAGAGCTGCTTTAAGAAGAGAAGAAGTTAAAGCAATCTATGAAAAGAAGAAAAAATTTGGAAATGACTTTAAAAGAAAAAATTAGAGACAATTTAAAAGAAGCTATAAGAGGAAAGAGGGAAAAAGAATTATCTGTTCTTCGTCTGCTTTTAAGTGGTATTACAAGTAGAGAAAAAGAGAAGAGATATATGCTTTCTAAAGAAAAGCTTGACCTAAACGAAGAAGAACTTCAGAATGGAAGTTCTTTATGTGAAGAAGAAATTATTGAAGTTGTTTTTTCCGAGGCAAAAAAAAGAAAAGAATCAATTGATGAATTTAAGAAAGGCGGTAGAGAAGATCTTGTCCAAAAGGAGACCGAAGAATTAGAGATACTAAAAGAATATCTTCCGGAACAGCTTTCTGAAGAAGAAATTAGAAAAATAGTAGAAGAGACGATTAAAGAATTAGGAGCCGAAAGTATGAAAGAAATTGGAAAGGTTATGTCTTCTATTATGCCTAAAGTCAAAGGAAAGGCTGAGGGAGGGCAAATTAGCAAATTTGCAAAGGAATTATTGTCTTAATGATTGAGATAAATAATTTAACCGATTTTAATATAGATAAAAATCTTTTAAAAAAAGTTTCAGAGGTTGTTTTAAAAAAAGAATCAATTGGTAAAAATGAATTATCAATTGCATTGGTGGGTTCCGATAAAATTAAGGAAATTAATTATAATTATAGAAAGAAAAAAAAACCTACCGATGTTCTTTCTTTTGATTCTAACGAAAATATCCCCGGGATCTTGCAAGAGAATTTTTTGGGAGAGATAGTTATTTGTCCTGAGGAAGTAAAAAAGGGTTCAGAAGAATCAAAAATTTCTTTTGAGAGAGAATTAATTAAAGTTCTTATTCACGGTATCCTTCATCTGATTGGTTTTGACCATGAAGACTCAGAAGTCAATGCTCAAAAAATGAGGGGAAAAGAGAAAAAATATTTAAATGAAGTTTTAACTTTTTATGAGAAGTAGAATTATTACTGGTCTGGATATAGGAACTAAATCAATTAAGGCTCTTGTTGTTTCCGAAAAAAGAGGGTCTGGGGAATTTGAAATTTTAACTAGAGTGAAAATGCCCAATTCTGGGATGAGAAGAGGAGTCATTGATAATGTTGAAAGAGTTTCTCAAAATATTTCTGATACCTTGGACAAAATTCAAGAAAAAATAGGGAGAAGAATTAATAAAGTTAATGTTAATATTGGAGGCAGTCATATATTTTTAACTTCTTCTAAGGGTTCTGTCGCTATCTCTAGAGTTGACCATAATATTTCACAGGAAGATGTTGAAAGATCAATTCAGGCAGCTAAAGCTTTTCCTCTCCCAGTTAATATGAAAGTTATAGATTGTTTTGAAAAAAGACATATTGTCGATGGAGGAGAGGGCGTTAAAGATCCGGTTGGAATGACAGGAATAAAATTGGAGTCAGAGATTTTTTCTATTGGAGTATTTTATCTTTATTATAAGAACCTTGCTGATGTTTGTTCAAACGCAGACATTAATCAGATATCTAATGTCATTTGCAATCCCGTGGCTTCTTCGGAATCTTGTCTTACTTCTCAACAAAAAGAGTTAGGGGTTGTTTTGCTTGATATTGGAGCAAGGACTACAGACCTTGCTATATATAAAGAAGGGGATTTATGTCATTTGCACGTCATACCAATTGGGTCTGGAAATATTACAGATGATATCGCAATTGCTCTCAAGATAGATGTTGATATTGCAGAAAAGATAAAAAAAGAATTTGGTCATTGCATTAGGTCAAGAGGAGGGAAATCTTTAAAAAAGAAAGAAAAAGAAAAGAAAGAAATGCCTCTTGATTTTCTTAATTTCTCTTCTCAAACATTGACTAAAGTTATTAAAGCTAGAATGTTTGACATATTTGATATTATTGGAAAAGAGATTAAAAAATCTGGCGTTGGGACTTTGCCGGGAGGGGTTGTTATTACTGGAGGAGGGTCAAAACTTCCTGGAATGGTTGAGTTTGCTAAGAAAGAATTAAAGCTTCCATGTAAAATAGGAGTTCCCATTTTAAAAAAAGATGGATTTGGCGAAGAATTTATTGGTGAGGCAGAAGAGGATCCTTGTTTTAGTACAGCTTGGGGTCTTGCTCTCTCTAGTTTTGAAGATTCCGAAAGTAAAGAGAAAGAAAGTTTAATAGAAAAAATTAAAAAAATATTAGGAATCTTTGTCCCCTAATTTTTATGACTAGAATAAAAGTAATTGGTGCTGGTGGATCTGGATCTAATGCAATTTCAAGAATGAGCTCTTCCAAGATAAGGGGAGTTAGTTTGATTGCCCTTAATACAGACTTGCAAGATCTTAAAAAGACTAAGGCGGATTTAAAAATTCAAATAGGTAAAGAAATTACAAAAGGCCTTGGGGCTGGTATGAATTCAGATATTGGGAGAAGGTCAGCCGAAGAACAGAAAGAAGAAATAGAAAAAGCATTAAAGGATACTGACATGCTTTTTATAACAGGAGGATTTGGAGGTGGAACCTGCACAGGTGCTACTCCAGTGATAGCTGACATAGCGAGATCATTGGGGATTCTAACTATAGCCGTTATCACTACTCCTTTTAAATTTGAAGGTTTTCCAAGAATGAAGATAGCCAAGAAGGGTCTTGATAAAATAAAAGATAAAGTTGATACACTTGTGGTTATTCCTAATGAAAGAATTCTTTCTCTCTCAGATAAAGACACAACATTGCTTTCTGCTTTTTGGGCATGTGATGATATTCTAAGGGAAGCTGTTGAAACAATATCTGATCTCGTAACGGTCCCGGGTATAATTAATATTGATTTTGCGGACCTTAAAGCTATTTTGAATAGCTCAGGGAGAGCCTTTTTTGGACAAGGGAGAGCAAAGGGAGAAAAGAGAATAGAAAAAGCTGTAAAGCAGGCCATAAATTCTCCTTTGGTTGGTTTTCTGTCTCATGGAGCCAAAGGGATCCTGTTTAATATTTCAGGTGGGAACGATTTAAGTTTATCTGAAATAAATAGAGCAGCAGAAGCCATTACAAGAAATGTTGCTCCTAATGCAAAAATAATATTTGGGGCAGTTCATGGAAAGAATATTAAAAAAGGAGAAGTAAGGGTAATGGTTATAGCAACGGGGTTCGGAAAAGAGTGAGCTCTTGTGGATAACTTTTTCCAACTTAATGATGTATAAGGATTCGGCGTTGTTTGACGCTCTTTTTTAATTGGGATAAAATACTATAATGTCGTTCTTCTAAGGCTAGAGGAAAGATTCAAAACTATTTTATAAAAGGTCAAACTTTATTTTTTTATTTCTAATATGTCTCCCCATAAAATTGAGAAAGTAAAAAAGAGAAACGGAGTTATTGTTGATTTTGAAGAATCAAAGATTGCAGAAGTTATTTATAAAGCGATTACTGCGACTGGACAAGGTGATGGAATAAAATCAAAAAAAATTGCCGAAAGAGTAGTAAGATTAATAAACCGTAGATTTAAGAAAGAAGAAATTCCTAATGTTGAGCAAATTCAGGACATTGTTGAAGAAGTTTTAATTTTAGAAGATTTGGTAAAAACTGCTAAGGCCTATATCTTGTACAGAGAGAAAAGAAGAGAAATAAGGGAGTCAATACAAGTAAACGAAGAAGCAATTAATAGGATTGATCAATATATAGAAAAAGTAGATTGGGAAGTTAAGGAAAATGCTAATATGGCTTTTTCTCTCCAAGGACTAAATCGCTATGTAGTGAGTGATGTTGTAAAAAAATACTGGCTTAATAAAATTTATCCTAAGGAGATGAGAGATGCCGACAAGTCTAGTGATTTTCATATTCATGACTTAGATACGCTTGGTCTTTATTGTGCTGGCTGGGACCTATACGATTTTTTATTAAAAGGTTTTAGTGGAGTCGAGGGAAAATTAGAATCAAAACCACCGAAGCATTTTAGGTCAACGTTAGGTCAGGTAGTAAATTTTATATTTACAGTAACTGGAGAAGTAGCTGGAGCGGTTGCTTTTTCAAATTTTGATACTCTTTTAGCTCCTTTCATTCGTTTTGACGGTCTAAGTTATGGACAGGTAAAACAATCTCTTCAGGAGTTTTTATTTAATATGGCTGTCCCTACCAGGGTTGGATTTCAATGCCCTTTTTCAAATATTACTTTAGATCTTAGTCCTTCTCCAACATTTGCTAAGCAAGCGGTAATTATTGGCGGAGAACCTCAAAAGGAAACTTATGGAGAATTTGAAGAAGAGATGAAAATGTTTGATAAAGCTCTTTTTGAAGTAATGATGGAAGGCGATAAATCTGGTCGGCCTTTTTCTTTTCCGATTCCTACTATAAATATTACTAAAGATTTTCCTTGGAATGAACCTGCTTTTGATGGAATCTTTGAGGCCTCGGCAAAATACGGAACGAGTTATTTTGCTAATTATATTAATTCAGATATGAAGCCGGAAGACGTAAGATCAATGTGTTGTAGGCTCAGGCTTGACTTAACTGAACTTCATAACCGAGGAGGCGGAGGACTATTTGGGAGTGGATCAAATACGGGAAGTATTGGTGTGGTAACGATTAATTTGCCCCGAATTGGTTATTTGGCAAAAACTAAAAAAGATTTTTTTGATAGATTATCTAAATTAATGAATTTAGCCAAGGACTCTTTAGAAATTAAGAGAAAAACGATAGAAGATTTTGCAGATAAAGGACTTTATCCTTATTCAAAATTTTATTTAGCAAGTATTAAAAAAGCCAGAGGAGCATATTATAATAATCATTTTTCAACCATTGGCTTGGTTGGAATGAACGAGTGTTTGTTAAATTTTATAGAAGAAGATGTAGGTTCAAAAAAAGGAATAAAATTTACCTTAGAAGTGATGGATTTTATGAGAAAAAAATTAGTAAAGTATCAGGAAGACACAGGAAGTCTTTACAACTTAGAACAAACACCAGCTGAAAGCACTGCTTATCGGTTTGCATCAGAAGATAAGAAAAAATATCCTGACATTATAACTGCTGGAACGAAAGAAGTTCCTTATTATACGAACTCAACTCAATTATCGGTCAATTATACTGATGATGTTTTTGAAGCATTAGAACTTCAGGATGAAATTCAATGTAGATATACGGGAGGCAGTGTTTTGCATCTATTCTTAGGAGAAAGAGTTCCTAATACTGAATCAACTAAAAGATTAATCAAAAAAGTTTTTGAAAATTTCAACTTACCCTATATTACCATAACTCCAACTTTTTCTATTTGCCCTGTTCATGGGTATATAGCTGGAGAGCATTTTTATTGTCCTCACTGCGTTATAAAACAACCTTGTGAAGTTTACTCAAGGGTAGTTGGATATCTTCGCCCAATTTCCCAATGGAATAAAGGGAAAAAAGAAGAATTTAGACAGAGAAAAGAATTTAAATTATCTAAAAAAATAATTTCTAAATAATGGAGATAGGTGGAATACAAAAAACCACTCTTCTTGACTATCCTGGTCTTGTTGCAACTACAGTTTTTCTTGTCGGATGTAATTTTCGTTGTCCTTTTTGTTATTCTGCGGAACTGGTTTTGCCAGAAGAAATTAAGAATCATCCCAAGATTAGTATGGATGATCTTTTTTATTTTTTAGAAGAGAGAAAAGAATTAATAGAGGGAGTTGTTATTTGTGGTGGAGAGCCTACTATTCATGAAAATCTTCCCACTTTTTTAAAAAGAATTAAGAATTTTGGTTATTCTTTAAAGCTTGACACAAACGGTTCAAATCCCGAGATGTTAAAAAGTCTTATAAAAGATAAATTGATTGATTATGTCGCTATGGATATTAAGGCTCCGAGAGAGAAGTACGAAAAGGCTGCTGGAGTAAAAGTTAATATTAAAGATATTGAAAAGTCAGTTAACATTTTAAAGGAATGTAAGATAGATTTTGAATTTAGAACAACTGTTGTCCCTGGGATAATAGACAAAAAAGATGTTATTAATATCGTGAAATGGATTTCTCCAGCGAAGAAGTATTATCTTCAAAACTTCAAAAATGATAAACTTCTAGATGAAAAACTTAAAAAAACGAAACCGTACTCTTACGATTTTATGAAGGAAATTAAAGATGAAATTTCTCCTTTCTTTGAAGAATGTGAGATAAGGTAATCATGTTTAAGTCAAAAGTTCTTCTTTATTCTTGTTTCTCCTTTATAGGAGGAATTTTTCTTTTCCCTTTACTTTCCATTGCTTCCTCTTTTGTCTTTTTAATATTGGGTCTTTTCTTGATATTTTTCTTTTTATCTAAAGGAATCGAAGAGAAAGACATTGAGAAACAGACAGTTTTAATTTTAATAGGTTTTTGTTTTTTATTTTTATCTTTAGGAACTTTTCGCTGTTATCTTTCTCAAAAGGGAATTGAGGAAAGTATTTTAACTAAAATTAACGATTCTGAAAAAACTTTTATTATTGAAGGGATAGTATCAAAGGAAGCAGACACTAGAGAAAACAAAACAATGTTGACATTTAATCCTTTAAAAATAGAAAGTGAAGATTATTCCTTTGGTTCTACAAAAGGAAGAATTCTTATTACTTTAGATCGTTATCCTGAATATGAATATGGAGATAGGATTAAAGCTGTTGGAAAAGTTTTATCACCCGGAGAATTTAATGAATTTAATTATAAGAGCTATTTAGCCAAAGAAGGAATTTATTCTTTGATGTATTTCCCAGAGGTGGAACTTTTAGAAAAGAAGAATTCAAGAAATATTTTTTCTAACTCTTATGGTTTAATTCTTTCTTTTAAAAATTCTTTAAGAGAAAGTATTTATTCTAATTTTTCTCCACCATCCTCTTTTATTCTTGGAGCTGTCCTTTTGGGAGATAAAAGTAGGATTTCTGAAAAATGGAAAGAAAAATTAAACTTAACGGGACTAAGACATGTAACTGCTGTCTCAGGGATGCATGTTGCAATAATCTTGGGAATTATCATTTTCTTATTAAGTTATTTTCATTTTTCTCACAATTGGATCTTTTTTCTTTCCTCTTTGTTTATCTCTCTCTTTGTTGTCATGACAGGATTTCAATCTTCAGCATTAAGGGCTGGTATTATGGCTATTTTATTTCTGTCCGCTGTTTTCTTTGGAAGCAAGATACAGCCTTTTAAAATTCTTGTTTTTACTGCCTTCTCTTTGCTTGTATTTAATCCTCTTCTTTTAAAATCAGATGTTGGATTCCAACTTTCTTTTTCGGCTATAATCGGCATCCTTTATTTCTTATCATTTTTCAGGGTAAAGATTAGGAAGCTCTTTGTGAAAGTTCCTAACTTTCTTAATTTTAAAGATATTTTATCTCTTACTCTTTCTGCCCAAGTATTTACCCTTCCTATTCTTATTTATAATTTTGGATATATCTCTACAATTTCTCCATTAAGCAATGTCTTGGTAGTTCCTTTTATCCCTTTTATAATGATATTCGGTTTTATTTCAGGGATTTTAGGTATAATTTCTCCCTTCTTGGGATGGCTTTTTTCTTTTCCTGCATATTTCTTATTAAGCTACTTGAAACTTATTATTAATTTCCTATCTTCTTTCTCTTTTATTTTTTTGAAAAGTAATATTCCTTTAGTCTTTCTAATTTTTTATTATTTATTTTTTATTTATCTAGGTTTGAAATTTAAAAAAGAAAAAAGGCACTATCTTAGATATTAGATGGTGCCTTTTCGTTTTAGTTCTAACCACTTATTATTTTCCATCTTTTATTTTCTTTTATAAATTTAAGATGGCTTCTAGATTTATTGTCTTCTCCTCCATAGTGGTTAAATTTAAAATAAACGATCGCTTCGCTATTTGCTTTGTATTCTTCATTAATTGATAGTAACTCTACTTTTTGAGTTCCCATGTCATAAAGACTTATCGTCTCTCCTTTTTTTATTCTTTCCATTATGTCTTTTCCTACATAACAATCCTTATTAGTCTTATCTTTAACGCAGTAAAGACTCACATGCCAGTAATCAAACCGGAGTACCTTTTTGTCCGTTATCTCCATGCTTTGAACCAATCCCATGTATTCTTTTATTTTCTTCCAACTCGAGTGGTAATCTTCTACACATTCTGGGGTTATCATTTTTTCAACTTCTTTATATTTTCCTTCTTTGGTCAAAAAGTAAAATGCTGCGGTTAGTTCTTCTAAAGTCTTTGGATCTTTTGGTGTTCTAGCAAACGTTTTGTCATATACAATCTTCCATTGTTTATTTTGCTTTGTAAGTCTTGCATTGCAGTCTGAGTATTTATTGTTTGCATAGTTGATGGCGAAGGAAATCATTACTTCTTCGCCTGCCTTATATTCTCCGTTAATTGCTATCAATTCAACTCTTTGATTTCTTACGCCTTCAACTTCCATAGGAACATTTATAGGTCCTCCACTGCTTATTTCATTGAGCCTCTCTTCTCCAAAACAATTGTAAACTCCAATAAATCCACGTGGATTATCCGGAAATTTTACGGTGATATTCCAATAGTCAGCTTCAAGAAAATCTTCATTTATCACATCTATTCTTTCGGCAGTGGTCATAAATTCCTTTATTGCTGATTGGTTGAATCGGTAATTTTCTAGAGAAGATAGAGATACTAATTTTTCGGCTTCTTGATATCTTCCTTCTTTGGTCAGCAGATAGAATGTCGCCAATACCTCTCCTGGAGTTTTTGGATTCTTTTGTGTTTTAGCAAAAACTTCAAAGTATTCTTTCCCAATAATTGTAATTAAGATTCGCTTTTTTTTGATAATGTCTTCGTAGAGAACTCTCAAACCTTTAATTTCCATTGGGACTCCGTGAAAATGAATCCAAAGTTTTTGAGATTGACCAGGTCCAAGCTTAAGCTTGTGGATATCTTTAAGTACTTTTTTTTCGGTATACACCTCAACCTTTTTGTAGATTTCTCCTTCACTGTCCTGGGCATAAAACTTTAAATCATTCCAAAAATCAAAAACCTTTTCCTCTTTCCCGATGTTTTTCAGGGTTATCTCTACTAAGAAAAACCAAGGTCTAGCAACGTGTTTTTTGATATAAACATCGTTTGAGATTATTGCGGTTTCATCCATTTGGGTAGACATTCCTTCGAATTCGGTTTCAATCCTCTGGTTTTCGTAAGCACAAGCTACTATAGCCGTAAATAAGACTATCAGAATCATTGGGACTACTATCAATTTTTTCATTTTCCTTACCCTCCTTTATTTATTTTATACTTGTAATCCTTTCAATCTGTATTCTATTGTTAAGCTACATTGTATGATATTTTTGTTATAGGACACTAAATTCTTTTTGTCAAATTTTTGATGGCGCAGAGACACTGATAGTGTTTCTTTTAATCTTTTTATGTTTCTTATGGTAAAATACAATAATGGAGAAATTAGAAGACAATTTTTTTTCTTTCAAGAAAGAAAAACCAGAAAGCTGGATTGTATCGGTAAGTATGGGATATGGGCACAGAAGAGCTGCCTATCCTTTAAAATATCTTTCTCCTAATAGAAGAGTCATTAATGCTAATGATTTTCCTGGAATATCTAAAAAAGATAAATCTATTTGGAAAAACAGCAAGAAGCTCTATGACTTCATCTCTATTTTCAAAAAAGTTCCATTAATAGGAACTGTTGTTTTTTCTCTCTTTGACAGGTTTCAAAAAATATTTAAGTTTTATCCCAAAAGGGATCTTTCTAAATCAAGCTTTCAATTGAAACAGAACTATTCTCTTATTAAAAAAGGATGGGGAAAAAGTTTTGTTGAGAAACTAAAAACCAAAAAAGGAAATCTTCCCTTAGTATCTACTTTCTTTATCCCAGCCTTTATGGCTGAGCAGTTTGATTATTCGGGCAATATCTATTGTCTTGTTTGTGATAGCGATGCTTCAAGGACTTGGGCGCCTCTCAATCCTTCTTCTAGCAAGATAAAATATTTTGCTCCAACAGAAAGAGTTGCCGAAAGGTTAAGTCTTTACGGAGTTGACTCTAATAATATCTTTATGACGGGTTTTCCTCTGCCGTTAGAAAATATTGGGGGAACAGGGATGGAAATTTTAAAACATGATTTTAGCCATCGTCTCTTAAATCTTGATCCTGAAAAAAGATACTTTAAACAATACGAATCTTTAATAAAAGGATATTTAGGAAAACTTCCCTTAAAAACAGATCACATATTGACAATAATGTTTGCGATTGGCGGAGCTGGTGCCCAAAAAGAAATAGGGTTTGAGATAATGGAAAGCCTTAAAAAGAAAATTCAGAGAGGGAAGGTGAGGCTAATTTTTTCAGCTGGCACTAGAAGGGAAGTCAGAGATTATTTTCTTTCCAAAATTAAAAAAGAAGGAATGATTGATATTTTAGGAAAAGGAATTGAAATAATTTTTAATGAGAAAATAGAAGATTATTTTAATAATTTTAATCAAAAACTTAGAGAAACTGATATTCTCTGGACTAAACCAAGCGAATTGTCTTTCTATTCTGCATTAGCAATTCCTTTAATTATTGCTCCTCCCGTTGGTTCTCAAGAAGATTTTAATAAGGAATGGCTTTTAATGTCAGGTTTTGGGATTGAACAAAAGGATCCTAAATATTCTGATCAATGGATATTTGATTGGTTAAAGAAGGGATACTTTGCTGAAGCCTGTATGGATGGTTTTATTGAAGGTAAAAAAATGGGGACTTTAAATATTGGAGAAATAATCTCTAAAGAAAAAGATAAAATTAATTAAATATGGTTTGGATCGTAATTGCAATATTTTCATATTTTCTTTTAGCCTTTGTTGCTCTTGTTGATAAATATCTTGTTTCGGGTCCAATTCCGGGAGCAAAAGTTTACGTTTTTTATGTTGGATTACTAGGGTCTCTAAGTATTCTTCTAATTCCTTTTTTTGATTTTTTCGCCCCAGCATCTTTTTTTGATATTAGTCTTGCTTTGATGGCGGGTTCGGTTCATCTTATAGCTCTTTTTGCTCTTTATAGTGCCCTTAAAGAGTTTGAAGTCTCAAGGGTGATTCCAACTATTGGTGCCGTTTCTCCTATCTTTATTATTTTCCTCGGATATTTCTTTTCTGGGATTTCCCCTATTTTAAATTATAAAAAAATACTAGCATTTATCTTCTTGATATTAGGAGGATTTTTGGTTAACCTAAGGAAGGGAAATAAGGCTACCTTGAGAAGTATCGAGATTTCGTTTTTAACAGCCTTCTTATTCGCTCTCTTTCTAATTCTTACAAAATTTGTTTATTTTCTCTTTCCATTTTGGGTTGGATTTATATGGATGAGAATAGGGGGACTTATCACCGCTCTTTTCTTCCTTTTATCCAAAGAGGTTAAAACAGAAATTTTTAAGAACAAAGTTAGTTTTAAACGTAAAACGTTGTGGATTTTTTCTGGGAACCAAGCAATAGGAGGATTAGCATTTATATTACAAAATTTTGCCATAGCCTTAGTTCCTCTAAGCTTACTTTCTTTTGTTAACGCTCTCGAGGGGACTAAATATGTTTTTCTTTTTTTCTTTTCTTTTATTATTTCTTTGAATTTTCCGGGGGTTTTAAATGAAGAAACTTCAAAAAAGATTGTTTTTCAAAAAGGATTAGCTATTGTTTTAATAGTTATTGGTTTGGTGATGATAGCTTTTAATCCGACAATATATTGATATGAGCGATCTACCTTATTATTTTAATATAAGTCGTGCTGCCGACTTAAAAGATCCGAAAGAAAGGGTTTTTTTCAGGTTTCTTGAAATTTTGCCGGGACTAGTCAGTTGGACAACTCTAATCGCTATTTTTGTTTTTTCTTGGTTAAAACCTGTCTGGGTATCTTTTTTCATAATAGGATTTATTATTTATTGGCTTATCAGAACTATTTATTTTTCCTTTCACCTAAGGGCTTGCTACAGAAGAATGAGAGAAAATGAGAAAAAAGATTGGCTGAAAATAATTTCTTCTATGAAAGGTTCTGAAAAAATTTATCATTTAGTTGTTCTTGCCATGTATACGGAACCCATAGAGGTTGTGAGAGAATCTTTTGAATCTCTGATGAATTCTCAGTGGCCTAATGAAAAAATGATAGTTGTTCTTTCCTATGAAGAAAAAGGGAAACCCGAAGCGGAAAAAGTAGCTGAAACTATTAAAAATGAATTTGGAGATAAATTTTTTAAATTATTGACCACTTGTCATCCAAAAGATTTGCCTGGAGATATTCCCGGAAAAGGATCTAATGAAACATGGGGTGCTAGAAAAGCAAAAAAAGAAATTGTGGATGTTCTAAAAATTCCCTATGAAGATATTATATATTCCTCTTTTGATGTTGATACAAAAGTTTTTCCAAAATACTTTAGTTGTCTTACTTATTATTATCTAATACAGGACAAACCAACCCAATGTAGCTTTCAACCAATTCCATTTTTTATCAACAATATTTGGGAAACTCCTCTTATCTCTAGAGTTTTTTCTTTTTCTGCTACTTTTTGGCAAATGATGTGTCAGGAACGGCCAGAACAACTTCTAACTTTTTCATCTCATTCCATGAGTTTTAAAGCATTAGTTGAGGTCGGGTTTCGCCAAACTAATATTATATCTGATGATTCTAGGATTTTTTGGCAGGGCTTTTTCATGTATAATGGAGATTACAAAGTTGTACCTCTTTATTATCCGATATCAATGGATGCTAATTGTGACGTTAGCTTCATCCAGACAATGAAGAATGTTTACAAACAGCAGAAACGATGGGCTTATGGTTGCGGAGATATAGCATATTTTATATTTGGCTTTTATAAAAATAGAAAGATTTCTTTCTACAAAAAACTCTCTCTTGGATTTTCTGTCTTTGAAGGACATTGGTCCTGGGCTACAAATTCAATTATGATATTTTTACTCGGGTGGCTTCCTATTGTCATTGGAGGTAGAGCATTTGGACAAAGCGTTCTTGCTTATAATCTGCCTACTTTTGTTAGTAGAGCATTAACAATTTCTATGATAGGACTAATTTCTTCTGGTATTTTAAGTATCACTCTTCTTCCACCCAAACCTCCGAGTGAGAAAAAAGAAAGATATGCTTCCTTTTTCCTTGAATGGTTTTTGTTGCCTCTCGTTATGATTTTCTTTACTTCTTTCCCTGCCCTTGATGCTCAAACGAGATGGATGTTTGGAAAATATATGGGTTTCTGGACAACTCCGAAAATAAGAAAAAAATAATTTTTATACTATGCTTTCTATTATCATTCCAACTTTTAATGAAGAAAAGAATCTTTCTCTTCTGATTGATTCCTTAAAAAAACAAGATTTTGAGGGAGATTTTGAGGTAATTGTAGCCGATAATGACTCAAAAGATAAAACTCTAAAAGTAGCTAAGGAATTTGGCTGTAAAATAATTGAAGGAGGGTATCCTTCTGTGGCTAGAAATAATGGAGCGAAAGTTGCCAGAAGCAATATTCTCTTATTTGTTGATGCAGACATTGTCTTACCTGAAGATTTTATTTCAAACAGTCTCTCAGAATTTAAGGAAAAAGATCTTGATTTAGCTGGTTTTTTTCTTTCTCCGAGAGAGGGAAGTTGGGCTCTAAAAGCTAGTTATGCCTTTTTATATAATTTTTTAGTTTGTTTTTTAGGTGGGAAGATTTTACCTCATGCCACTAGTATTATTATGGCAAAAAAAGGATTACATACTAAATTAAAAGGATTTGACGAAACGGTTATTTTTGGTGAAGATTATCTTTATGCAAGAGAGGGAGCCAAGATAGGAAAATTTGGAATTATTAATTCTTCTTTTGTTTATGTCTCGACCAGGAGATTTGAAAGAGATGGGCTTTTTAAAACTGTTTTGAAATATGCGTTATGTGAAATGTATATGATATTTCTCGGCCCAGTAAAATCAAATATTTTTAATTATAGTTTTGGCTACGATAAAAAAAAGAATTCCTTAGGCAGATTTTTTGAAGAAATTTTCTTTTTTATTATTACCTTATTTATATTTCCCTTGTTTGTCATTGTTTATCTTTTTTCTATAATCCTTTCGATTAAAAGGTCTAAAAAAAAGGATCTATAAAAACCTATGTCTATTTATTCCCTTCCAGAAATAAAAATTCCGAAATTAAATTTAAAAAAGAAGAAACCCAAAAAAAATAAGTTTCCAGCTATTGCTTTGATTATTCTTTTTTCTTTATTCTTTGGGATGATAGGGGGGGTTATTGGTATTGGGTATATCTATCCTAAGCTTAAAGATTATTCTGATTTTTTTAGAATCAAATTTCCAGAAAAAGTATTTGAAAAAGAGACAATAATTAAAAGTGACTATATTCCTCAAACATCCCAGGAAGAAAAGATAATAGAGGCTGTAAAAGAGGTTTCTCCTTCTGTCGTCAGCATAATCATAACTAAAGATATTCCTATTGTTGAACAATATTATGAGCCTCTTGAAGGTTTCGAGGATTTTTTCGGAAATGATATTTTTGGAATTCCTCAATATCGTCAGAAAGGAACAGAAAAACAAGAGGTCGGAAGCGGAACAGGATTTATAATTTCAGAAGACGGTATGGTATTAACTAATCGCCACGTAGTTTTAGATGAAGATGCAGAATATATTGTTTTAAATAATGAAGGAGAAAGGTTTTCTGCTCAGGTTTTAGCTCGTGATCCAGTTAAAGATTTAGCTGTAATTAAAATTATTTCAGAAAAAAGTTTTAATCCTTTAAGACTTGGTGATTCTGACAATCTCCAAGCAGGGCAGACGGTGATTGCTATTGGAAATGCTCTTGGAGAATTTCAAAACACAGTTTCGACAGGAGTAGTTTCTGGTTTGAGGAGGAATATTTTAGCCTCTGGAGGAGGACAGTCAGAGTTATTGGAAAATGTTATTCAAACAGATGCTGCTATTAATAGTGGTAATTCGGGAGGTCCCTTATTAAATCTCAAAGGAGAAGTTATAGGAATTAATGTTGCCATGAGTCAATCGGCCGAAAACATCGGTTTTGCTATTCCTATAAATGAGGCAAAGAGAGATATTAATCAAGTTAAAGAAACAGGTGAAATCGTTTATCCTTTTATCGGTATATATTATACTTTAATTACTCCTGAACTTGTTAAAAGTTATGACTTGCCAGTTGAATATGGTGCTTGGATTGGAAGGGATGGTGAGGGTAAAATAACAGAAGAGGCCATCTTCTCTGATTCTGCAGCTGAGAAAGCAGGGCTAAAGAGAGATGATATTATTATTGAGATTGAAAGTGAAAAAATAAGCACAGAGAATAGTTTGGCCGAGGCTATATTTCAATATAATCCGGGAGAAGATGTTCAGTTAAAGATTGTTAGGGATGATCAAGAGATGAATGTTATCATTACTTTAGGTAAAAGATAACTTGATTTTTATTGTTTTTCTATTAGAATAACAGTGTATTATGAATGGAGAAAATTTTACTCAAAAATCACAACAGGCAGTTTTAATGGCTCAGGAGATGGCCAAAAAGAGAGGACAGCACCAAATAGACGCTGTTCATTTGCTTTTAGCCTTAATGTCTCAAGAAGAAAGCGTAGCAAAAACGCTTCTTTTAAAAATGGGAGTTGACGCAGAAGACGTTAAGAAAAGAGCAGAAAGTGCAGTCCGAAACAGTCCTACAATTATCAACCCAAAAAGTTTTGGTCAGTTTTATCTTACCCAAGATATGGCTAAAGTTTTAGATGGCGCTAAGCAGGAAAGTTCAATGATGGGAGATGAATATATTTCTGTTGAACATTTATTTCTTTCTCTTCTCAAGGTAGACACGAGAGCAAAACAAGTTTTAGAAAACAGCTCTTTTGTTAAGGGCGAAGGGGATGTTATGGAGTCAAAAAATCTCAATTATAATGAAGCATTAAAAATCTTAATGCAGATTCGCGGAGGGCAAAGAGTAACCGATTCTAACCCAGAATCTAAATATCAAATTTTGGAGAAATATGCTCAAAACTTAACCAAGCTTGCATCAGAAGGAAAGCTTGACCCTGTTATAGGGAGAGAGGATGAGATAAGAAGATTGATGCAGGTTTTAAGCAGAAGGACCAAAAACAATCCTGTTCTAATTGGCGAAGCTGGAGTTGGTAAAACAGCAGTTGCAGAAGGACTTGCCCAAAGGATTATTAAAAGAAATGTTCCAGAATCATTAAAAGAAAAAGAAATCATTGCCTTAGATTTAGGAGCAATGGTTGCCGGAACAAAATACAGAGGAGAGTTTGAAGACAGGGTAAAGGCTTTTTTAAGAGAAATAAACAGAGGTAAGGGTAAGTATATTCTTTTTATAGACGAACTTCATACTTTAGTTGGAGCCGGAGGAGCTGAAGGGGCAATTGATGCTTCAAATCTTTTAAAACCCGCTTTAGCTAGAGGAGAGTTAAAAGCTATAGGTGCTACAACTTTAAAAGAATACCAAAAATATATAGAAAAAGACCCTGCTCTTGAAAGAAGATTTCAGCCAATATATGTAACAGAACCCTCAATAGAAGACACTATTACAATATTAAGAGGAATTAAGGAAAAATATGAAGTTCACCATGGAGTTAAAATTAGAGATTCAGCTCTTATCGCTTCCGCAGAATTAAGTGCGAGATATATTACAGATAGGTTTCTCCCAGATAAGGCAGTTGACCTTATGGATGAAGCTGCTTCAGCTTTAAGATCGGAAATTGAATCAGAGCCAATTGAGTTTGATAAATTTCGGAAAGAAATTGAAAAACTTGAAATAGAGAAGGAGGCATTAAAAAGTGAAGATTCGGCTTCTTCTAAAAAAAGGATGAAAGTTATCGAAAGAAGCTTAGCCGATTTAAAAGAAAAAGCTAAGGATATTGAATTGAAATGGAAAAGCGAAAGAGATTTAATCAGAGGCATAAAAGATCTTAGGGAAAAATTGGGAGATCTTAATTTCCAGGCGGAAGTTGCTCAAAGAAAAGCTGATCTTCAAATTGTAGCCGAGTTAAAATACGGTAAGATTCCTGATTGCCTAAAAGAGATCAAAAGAAAGGAAAGAAAACTTACTAGATTTCAGAAAAAACATCATATATTAAAAGAAGAAATTACAGAAGAAGATGTGGCTCAAGTTGTTTCAAAATGGACAGGGATTCCCGTAACAAGATTAATAGAAGAAGAAGCTAATAAATTAAAGAACATGGAAGATGTTCTTAATTCAAGAGTTGTAGGTCAAGAAGAAGCAATTGTTGCTATATCTAATGCTATAAGAAGATCAAGGGCCGGGATTTCAGAAGAAAATAGACCAGTAGGTTCCTTTATTTTTCTTGGTCCCACAGGAGTTGGGAAAACAGAAACGGCTAAAGCTCTTGCCCAGTTCCTTTTTAATGACGAAAATGCTCTTATTAGATTTGATATGTCAGAATATATGGAGAAATATAGCGTTTCTAAAATGATTGGTTCTTCTCCCGGTTACGTTGGTTATGAGGAGGGGGGACAATTAACAGAAAAGATAAGAAGAAGGCCTTATTCTGTCATATTGCTTGATGAAATAGAAAAAGCACATCCAGAAGTTTTTAATATCCTTCTTCAGGTTTTTGAGGATGGGAGATTAACTGATTCTAAAGGAAGGGTCACTTCTTTTAAAAATGCAATTATAATCATGACTTCAAATGTTGGGTCTGAATACATTTCAGAAATGGGTTCTTTCGGTTTTGTTCATGGAAAAGATAAAAAGAATTTAGATTTGAAAAATAAAGTAAAAGATGCCCTCAAAGAGCAATTCAGGCCAGAATTTCTGAACAGGATTGACGAAATTATTATCTTTAATTATTTGGAGAGAGAAGAGATTAGAAAGATAGTAGGATTGGAACTTGAGAAGGTTAGAAAAAGACTTGAAAAGAAAAAAATCAAGATAAAAATTTCCTTATCTGTTAAAAACATTCTTGCCGAAAAAGGATTTGATCAAAACTTAGGCGCAAGACCTTTAAAAAGAGTTATCCAGAGGATGATCTTAAATCCTTTGTCTTTGAAAATTGTTTCAGGTGAAATAAATGAAGGAGAAAGAATAATTGTTGATTTTGAAAAAGATAAGATTATTTTTAAAACTTCTTCTTTAGGGAAAAAAAATAAAAAATAATCATTTAAAAAGGGGATAACTCTTTTTTGTTTATACTTATGTTAAAAAATATTTTAAAGATTCTGGCTGTTTTTATTATAGCAATGGTTGGTGGGATATTTTCAGAACAGATAGTCTGGCCCTATTTAGTTGAGAAACCTTTGTTTTATCGATATGGACTAGAACAAGCTCCTGTGCATATCACAGAGACAAAGGAAATCACGATTCAAGAAAATACTGCACTACAAGAAGCTATCAAAGGAGTTGAATCTTCAATTATAGCTGTTAGAACTGTTGATTCTCATAAAAATGTTATAGAAGGATCTGGTTTTGTTATTTCCTCAGATGGTTTAATTATCACATTAGCAGAATTAGTTCCTGTTGGTTCTGATTTTTCTTTCTTTATCGGCGAAGAAAAGCAAAGTTATGAAATTCAAAAAAGAGATATTAAAAATAACCTTGCCCTAGTAAAATTAGAAAAAACAAATTTTAATGCTGTTGATTTTGGAAATATTGGAGAAAAAGAAATTGGAGAAAGAATATTTTTAGTAGGAACTATTTTCGACGAGAAAGGAGAAATTTCCAAAATGACAAACGAAGGCATAATTAAATATTTTAAAGAAGATTTTATTCATACTAATATATTTGAAAATGAAATTGCTTCTGGTTCTTCTGTATTTGACATACAGGGGAAAATACTTGGCCTAAGCGAAATAGACGAACAGGGGAAATTAGTTGTTCTTCCTATTTCTCTCATAAGAGAATTTAGCGGATTCTAATTTCTTTTTCCTGTTTTATTTTTTTTCAAAGGGCACGTACTTAATATTAATAGAAACACAAAGACTTGTATTCTTTGTGTTTTTGTGGTATAAACAAACATTAAATGATTATTAGTTAATTATTTTTTTAGTTATTTGAAAAGTTAATAGAAGAAAAAATATGAAAGGAGGTGATGATATGAATGAAAAGAAAGAAAAAATGTTGGCTATGGGAATTATGTAGGGTTTCAGCGGGCGTGTGTGACAGAGTAGATGGTGACTGTGATAAGTGCAATGCAATCGAGAAGAAGAGAGCTCTAGAAAGGAGGGCTAAAAAAGAATGAAAAGAATTTGTATCTTAGGACCGATAGGTGACGGAAGAGTTGTATCGTTGGAAAAGATGGAAAAATATGCGGAATTTCAAAAGAAAAAAGGTAATGCCGTATTTTTACTAGCAAAAGATATTAATTTAGATGTCAAGTTATACGACATATCCGAACAAATCTGTTCATGGATTGGATGGAGTGACGAGGTTCACATATTTTGCGATCCAAAATCTGAAAGTTTTACTTTCTGTTTAGGAATGGTGTTTGTCTTAGGTAAAAAAATAAAAGTAGTAGAAAATGTTTTGTATGAACAGGACAAAAAATCTATTCCGAAAATGCTTTTTGAATGGGAGATAGAACAAGATAAATCAGCAGATCAGCTTACACTGAAATACTAAAATTATTGAATTTATTAAATATTAAGAGGAGGCGATTAAAATTACAATTGCAGTAGATCTAGATGAAGTAATATTCTCAACTCGTAAATTTTTAGAAATAAAATTTCATGAAGAGTTTGATGGAGAAATAGATTGGTATTCTTTTAATGTTGGAAACAAATTTTATTTATCCACAGAAAGAGGAATGTGGTTAAAGGAAGCGTTTAAAAATAGAAGTTTTCTAAAAAATTTAAAAGCAAGGGATGACGCTAAAGAAATTCTTAACACTTTAAGGAATGGTAAACGTAATCATAAACTGATTTATTGGACAACGAGACCGAGTTTATTGAACAGATTAACCATTCAATCTCTTGAGAGAAACAAGCTTCCATTTGATAGGATTTACTATATTAATAGGGGGCATGCATGTGAAAGCAAGCTTAAAATTGTTGGACGAGAAAAAGTAAATACTATTATTGAAAGTAATTCTGAGATTATAGAGAGTCTCAGAAAAAAATGTCAAACAATTATTTTTGACACTCCCTATAATAAGGAATGTATTCGCGGGAAGAGAATCTATGGATGGAAGGATTTGGAATTTATGATAGCCTAAATGTAAAAAAGTAAAAAAATATTTTTACATAAATATGCGGAGATTTTTCTCCGCATTTTTTTTATATACCTATATAAAATTAAACCCCGATTAATCTTCCCGGTTGACACCAGGTGTCAACCGATCTCCTTTAGTTTTTCCTCAGCCCTTGACAAACTTTTAAAAGGTACTAAGTTAAAGATGTAATGTTATTACATAATAGTTCTTTCGTAGATTAGACTTCTGTCAAACAAGCGTCTCCACGGATATTCTCATTTTTCATGTTTTAACCAAACAACAGAAGTCTAATCTACTCATGATAAAAGCGGGCAAGTCAAAGCATACATAAGTATACTATCTGCCCGCTCTTTTTTTTGTCCAAATAAAATTGGTTGACACCAGGTGTCAACCAATCATATATAGTAGGAGTTCTTAATGCCTCGTTGGAATCCATCGGGGCTTTTTCTTTTACGTCTCGCAACACATCTTGTCTGTCGTTCAATGACATGAGTCGCTGAAAGGTAATTTTTATGCTAAATTAAAATAATGCAAATTGATGAAAAGAAATTAGAAGAGACAAAGAAAAAAGCTAAAGAAATATATGAAAAAATTGGAAAAGTTTGGTGTCCGTGTTTAAAGGACGAGGTTTTTTTTAATAATGAAGGTTTTGATCATATATTATTTAAAACGTGGAATAGGGGTAGATCTAGCCTAGAGCAACATACAAGGTTGAGACTTATATCTTTAGTTCCCGATATTATCACTAGGTCACATACTCTACAAGAATACGATGAACGAAAGATGCTAGTGAGACAAAACATCAATTCTCGTTGGGAAAAAAGAGCAAAGTTAGTTCGCTATTACGTTTTTATCGCAATTATAAAGGAGGTGAGATTAAAAATAATTATCAAAGAAATAGAAGGTGGAAACAAAATTTTTTATAGTCTATACCCTTCTTGGAAAACAACTAAAAATTCTCTTAGGAAAAAAATATTTTTCTCTGGAAACTTAGAAGAAGATTAAAAAAAAACACCCGTCTGCAGTTTATGTATTGACCGCGGGAGAGCCATAGCTCTCACAGGTGCACTTTTAATTTAACCCTATCTCCAGAACGTGTCAAGGGGGTTTATCCACATTAGCTTAGATGAATAATTTCGCGACTCACGTCATAGATTGAACGACAGACAAGATGTGTTGTGAGACATTTAATACAAACTGAATGAATTAAAATCGCCAATCAGACGGTTTTTTTGATATAATAATATTATATGGGAAATAAATTAAAAATTTTTGCTTCTCAATTTGTTCTCCGGGCAGGCTAGATAATTATAAAATCGGTTGACACCAGGTGTCAACCGATCATATGTTACAGGGTTTGACCCTGCATAGATTTAAATCAGGGTTTGACCCTGATTTAATTTTTTTGTTTTACTCTGGTGATTGTATTAGTAATCCGTTTATGACGATGGTCCCATTTTCTCCTAATGCACCCGATATATCATATTCTTCTGGTAAGTTTACTAAGTTTCCTATTTCTCCTCCATCACAAATAATGTTTCCAATTAAAAAATCTGAATTATTATATTCCACAGCAATTCTTCCTCCTTTTGTAGGACGTACTTAGAATTTTTGATTGGAGAAAAATAGACGAAAAACTAATTTTTTTAGTCACGAATTTTTTATGACATTAGAAATAAAAATTATAAAACTTGTTCAACCTAAAAATTATTAAAAAGATAATTCTTTATGTCTTATGACGCATCTTGTATGACAATCTGTGTTTGTTCTTATAACTTATCTTATCGGATAGCAAGATAATTATTAGGCATTCAATAAATCCATGTATTCTTTATAAATGTAAGTTTTTGTTCTATATGGCTTAGAGGGCAAAGCTTTTAATATGCCAGTTTTTTCTACTCTTTTAAGTAAATAGTGAGCATTTGATTTACTTAATCCAGTAAATAAAACTACACTTTTCAACGAAACAAAAGGATTTTTATAGAGGTTTTTAAGAAGAACTAGGCCATTCTTACTAACACGAGTAAGTTCGGCTGTAATTTTTTGAGTATCTTTTTCTTTTAAATCTAAAACTTTTTGAGCTGTTTCAAACTCTTCTTTAGCGGTTGTGATTACCCCCCTTAAAAAAAATTTTATCCATCCTTCAATATCATCTTTTTCATGGAAATTATTCAACCAATAATAGTAATCTTTTTGATTTTTTTTGAAATACACAGATAAATAAAGTATAGGGTGTTTTAATACTTTCTGATGCCAAAGGTAAAAAGCTACAAGAAGACGACCAATTCTCCCATTACCATCTAGAAAAGGATGGATGTTTTCAAATTGAGCATGGATTAAAGCAGCTTTAATTAATGGAGGAATGGGTTTTTTGTCATGCAAGAAATTTTCTAAATTTCCCAATAAAGATAGGATCTCTTGAGGTGGAGCAGGGACATAAGCCGCTGTTTGAATTGTTGGTCCACCTACCCAATTTTGAGTTTTTCTAAATTGCCCAGGTTGTCTTTCTTGACCCCTTACACCTTTGAGTAGTCTTTTATGTATTCCTTGTATAAGTCTTAGAGATAAGGGAATTTTTTTTAACTCCTTTATTCCATAATTCATTACACTAATATGGTTGAAAATTTCTCTTACATCGGCAGGGATATCCTTGTCTTCAACTTTTGCCTCTGCCTTTAAGACGTCTGCAAATGTTGCCTGAGTTCCTTCCACCTGACTAGAAAAAGTTGCTTCTTTTCTCCCAAATATCAATGTAAGAAAGTCTATATCCGGAACTATATCCGAAATACCATCTAATCTACCTAAGTTTAAATTAGCCTCAGATAACAAAATATCTATTTCCGGGTTTTTTTTAAGACTAAAGGGCAGATAATTTGGGATAAATGCCTTATATGTCAACTCTCCTTTTAATTGATTTATGTGTTTTCCTGAACGCATCATATTAACAACCAGAACGGTTATCAAAAACTGTTCTGTTTTTATATATTAATCGGAATATCAATTCTTGTCAAGTTATGTTATCCGATAAAATAAGTTATACGAACAACATAGATTGCCATACGAAATGAGTTGTAAGACATAAAAAAAATATTTATTCTGCAAACAAAACTTAAAATCGGTTGACACCTGGTGTCAACCAATCATAAATTACTTATTGCGGGGTTTGACCCTGCATAGATTTAAATCAGGGTTTGACCCTGCATAGATTCAAATCAGGGTTTGACCCTGATTTTATTTTCTTTTTTGTTTTATTCTGGTGATTGTGTAATTATTCCGTTTATGACGATGGTTCCGTTTTCTCCTAATGCGTCTGATATGTCGTATTCCTCTGGTAATTTTCCTATTTCTCCTCCGTTGCAGAGAATGTTCTCAATTAAAAAATCTGAATTATTATATTTAATATCAATTCTTCCTCCTCCCCCAGAGGCATGAAATATTTTTACTGATGAATCCCAAGAACCAGAACCACCATTAGCAGAAGTCGTTCCAGTTCCATTAAAACCATCCGTGATTATCCAAATACTCCCTCCACTGCTTCCAGAACGAGGGCCTTTTCCGTTTGCAGAAATAAAACCATCATTTTTTAGCGTTTCCGAGACATTAATTTTAATAGCCCCACCGCCATTATAATGTCCTCCTCCAGAACCGAGATCTGTTGGTTGATTAGTAGACCCATAAGTTCCGCCTCCTCGCGCGAAAAATATAACGTGTTTAGTTGGT
>Ga0075125_10000184_pt1 | contig 26263 bp, 27 predicted proteins | sample AntAceMetag02UKN_FD_69810 | JGI IMG/M metagenome (GOLD analysis project Ga0075125, IMG submission 69810) | Saline lake microbial communities from Ace Lake, Antarctica - Antarctic Ace Lake Metagenome 02UKN | ecosystem: Environmental > Aquatic > Non-marine Saline and Alkaline > Saline | place... | reverse complement strand
ATTTTTTGATCTCATCCATTATATATTTTTTTGGTTAGAAAGTAAACACTAAATTATGATCAGAATACGAACTCGAAAGTCGCAAGAAATAAACAGACCAACAGTAAGATAAACAGTAGTACTAGAAGTACATTATTATCATCCTTGTTGGTCTGTTTTTGTTGTCGCTTAAACACTTTTAGGGTTAAAGATCCTAACAGTATTTTTGCTTACTTCATACAATCAGCTAGCTGATAGTCATGCTATCACACCTGCCATAATAATCATTACGTCGTTGTATTCAACGATGTTCAATGCGTATACATATCCGAATGCTACTAGTACTCCTAACCCGCAAGAGAACATCCATAAGAATTTATAGAAGCTTTCTGGTACGATAGATTTTACACCTTGTGTTATAGCTACAATTAAAGGTACTAATGCTAGTGTTCGTAAAAACTGTTCCATAGTATATAATGTTAACAATAAAACTACTATTTATTTCTTATTTGTGTCTTTATCTCCCCTAGCGTTAGTTGGATGTTGGTGAGCTGCGTCATAACCTTAGCTAACATAACCTCGCTTGATTGTTGTTTCTCGCATACCACATCTAGTTTAGCTTTAATTCTAGTTGTATCTTTCTCTAGTTGTTTCACTTTATCCCTAAGCGTTATATGTTTAGAGATAATTCATGCGAAGAAGAATAGTACCGCTACTATAGTTCATATATTCATATAAAATTCAGTGTTAGCTGATAAGTTCATCTGGTTAGTTCAAATATAAAATATTGTTAGATTAGAATAATTGGAAGAACGCTGTGGTGTTAGCTGTAGATGTGAACGGGTATTGTAACCCATCTCAAGAGTTGTATAGCTCTGTTATTTCTGTAGATGTTGCTACTCTACTCATTATTCAAACTTCGTCAATCAATCCATCATATCGTCCACCCGCTCCTACATTAGGGAAGTTACCTAAAGTGAAATTAACTGACGCTGTTGTGTCTAACGCTACCGTATATGTTCATATACTAGTGTCACCAACAAACACCTCTTCTTCAGTACCATTATATGTTACTAGAACAAAATATCGTGTTCATGGTGTTATTAGTTGTGTTGTTGTATAATCAGCTCAATAGTTATATACCGTAAGATACCCTGTAGCTGATATACCTAACGACATCATCTTACGTATTCATCCTCGTTGCCCATAAGACCAAATTATTCAATTATTAGCGTCTGATTTTATCCGTGTATATATTGTTCTATCTGAAGATCATAACGGTAGACTTGATTCATCTATCGTTATCTTTCAACTACTACCGTTAAAATCAGCACAGTTGTTTATTTTTCAAGTTACATAAGTAATATTAGAATCGGTTCAATCATTACTACCAACACTATCATCGCTATTTCCATCTAGTTTATAGTACGCTTCTAAGTCTGTTGTTAATGCCATAATTAAAATTATTTAAGAACTAAATGTTTCTATCCTGATGCTACTACACGCCATTTACTAGTTACTGTGTTCCAAACAAACCCTACATCTAATCTAGCTGTAGTTACTGTTGTTGTTGGTAACGCTACCGTGCTAGCTTCGAATGATGTACCCCAAGCTATAGCTCTTGCTGCTGTACCTGTGATAGCTATCCAAAGTGTCTGTCTTTCTGTCGGTGTACCGCTTAGGTTCGTCGTCATACTCGTTATATCTTCTGATTGTGCTGTTAGTGAATAGAAATCTACATTGTCTGTATTTATAGTAGGAGTAGCTGATGAAGTTGTTGTTCAGCTTCTTGAAGTCACTCTTTTATTAGTTAACGTATCTGTAGTAGCTCTACCAACCAAAGTATCGGTAGCTGTAGGTAAAGTTACCGTACCTGTGTTACTTATAGAAGATATTACTGGTGCTGTTAATGTTTTATTAGTGAATGTCGTTGTTGATGTCGCTGTTACTGGCACTCATCACTCTTTGATAGCTGTACCTGTAGCTCCGTCAAATAACGCTAGGTTACCGTCGGTAGCTGATGCTGGTCAATCCACATATCATGTAGATGGTGAATCCTCGTCAACTATACTGAACGATGTTAGTGTATCTAGATTCTTACGTCTTACCACCCTTATAGTAGAGTTGGCGTTGAACTGTACTATAACAGCAGCCGTAACCGTATCAGCGTTATATACGCTCAAGTCTTTGATAGTTCTTACGTGTCCTGATGCTGGTGCAGCACATATCGTTACCGCTGTTGTGTCGTTAGTTGTTCCTGTATATACTCACTCTAATACCGTACCATCAGCTATAGTAGTATCGTAATAATGACAAGTCCAATCTAATGCTGTTGTTGTTACAGCGTCTATTAGAACTAACTCTAAGCTGTCAGTTGTTGCTGTTAAATTGATAGTTTTCATAGTATAGTATATTAAAGATTAAAATAGTTTTATATGCTTTGGATTAACATCCTCTTAACGTTAGGCGCTCATCAACCTGAAGCTGCTGATCATCGTTCTGATGCTGTGGCTCAAGCGTTGACTTTCAGTACCTGTCATGCTGTTCCTATCGCTAATCTATCTGTAGCGTTACTACTGTTTCTTATAATAATATCTCATGCTGTAGTCATAGGGTCAACAAAAGAGCTTCATGTCCCTCATCCACCTATTATATTCACTATTGCCATGTCTTAATGTGTTAACATATAAAGTAAGTTATTTTACTAGCACTTGTACCTCTGATAAATAAATCAAATTGAGCGTCTTCTCTCCAATCGAAACTGATAGTCAGTCCTGGTTTAAGAGTATACTCTTCTGTCTCGCTAGTAGCTCATGTCTTAGGACTAATATACACGTTGTTGGTATCGTCTAAGTTAGTCACAACTATTGTGTTAGTGTATTTCATAGGTAGATTATCTATGAGTGATAGTTGGTTCTGGTTACCATCAACGAACGTGTATGTGGCTGCCCATGGACATGTATTTGGTAATATTATAGCCATTGTGTTAATTTATATGATAAAACATTAAATTCTGTCTCTCTCTTTCTGTTTGATCTTCATCTCTAATATAGTTAGTTGTTTAGATCTCTCTTTGTTATCTTTATCTATCTGTCATTGTTTGTGTTCTCTCTCCTCTAGATCTTTCTTGTTAGTTATATAGTCTCTATTAAATAAAGCTATCTCTTGTAATAGTTTGTTACTGTTAGCTATATCTTTAGCTATCTTCTGTTCTTGTGTATTCATCTCAAGTTCTCTAGTATCGATCTTAGTCTCTATTTTCTCTACCCTCTGTTCTCTTGCTATCAACTCCAACTCTCTGTCGTCTAGATTCTTCTCTTTGATATCGTTGACGTCTTTACTTATCTTCGCTCCGTCTATCTCCTGGTCACATTCTAGTGATTTAGTTGTATATTCGGCTATCTTTTCATCTAAAACCTTATTTTTGTTAGCGTATAGTAGTTCTCATTGTTTGGTTTTGGATTCTAAGAGCTTGATATTATCTTTAGCTTGTGTTATATCAGCTTTCATCTTTTTTATGTCTATTCATGCTTGTGTTATAGCTGATTCTCTATTATTGAGATCGATATTCCTAGTTCTCTGGATTTCGTTGATCCTTGTCTCCTCGTCTCTGACTTTATCCATAGCTAAGTTATGTTTCTTGTCTATCTCGTTATATAGCTTCGTTAAGTTATCGTTAGTGGTGTCTAGTTTTGTTTTAACTACCGCTAGATCCTCGTTACGGTTCTTTATCATCTCGTTTATGGTATTGAACTCATTTCTTAGATTCAACACCTTAGTAGTGATATCAGATAATTCTAGATTCTTTTTATCAAATTCGTTCATGTACACCTTTTCTTAAAGAATAAAACTAGTTAGTGGTACTTACACCGTCATCTGGTGCAGCTAATATAACCTGTACAGTAGCGGCTCATCCACTAGCGTTAGTTATATACAAGTTGCTGATACTTCTGATAGGGATGAAGTTCTTACCGAACTCTTGTGCTTCGTTAGCTACAAACGGGATACCTGTTTTAGTGGTCTCGTTGAACTTCACTGTGATGATTGCTGTTGATTCTATCTTAACATATCCAGCGTTATCTACCTCAGAGAATAAAGCTGTTTGGTTGGTCTTCACATCGTAATCTGTTGTTGCATTAGGTACAGAGAACGAAGCGTAATCGTAATTTCTTACATCTAGTGTTGCCATCGTTTTAATAATAAGGGTTAAAAAGTTTATTTATTTGGTGTTATTTATCGATTCAAAAGCGGATGTGTTATATAGTATATAATGGTTACTTCAGTCTTTCTTTATAACGATACCATCTATACCGTTATCTTTCATTGCTTTTACAAACTTCTCTGGGTCTTGTCTATGCAATATCTCAGCTCGTATATCAATTAACTGATCTAACGGGTTATCTTTTTTCTTTATCATATCTTTTATTTGATTTATACCATCATCATAATTTTCCGATCGATCGGATCATGCATCATCTAATATCTCTTTATCAAACGAACCTAATATATCATCTATCTGTTTATCTGTTAGTTTAGGTGATGTCTTCTCTAACAAGTTAGTTCATTTTTTTATATCTAACTCTATAATACTATCTCCATATCATTGAGCTTCAGAAATAGAGTCGGTGAAATAATATCAAGGTCATTCAGCAAATACAGATCATAATCACTTAACCTCTGTAGCTAGTTTCATACTTTTATCTAACGATAACTCGTTTATATCTTTTACCGGTACATCTCTTTTTAGCTGGATGTCTGGGTATTTCTTCATGATGTCGTCAGCACTCAACCCTTTCTCTGCTCTTAGCGCTTTAGCTGTATCTGCTGGGATATCTATCCCTTTGTTATTAGCTTCCTCTCATCAGAATAATCATCTCTTGGTCTCTAGTCATTCAACCTTGTTTGTTGTAGGTTTAGGTTTACCTGTCTCTAGATCCATAGGTGAGTTAGTTTTCTTTATAGCTTCAGCTTTAGTGTTGGATGTTTTCTTGTATGGTGTTAATAGCTCATCTATCTCCGCTTCCATCTTTGTGCTTCTGCTTCTTGCTGCTTCGATAACTTTCATAGCTACATCGTTTGGTAGGTCTTCGATACTCTTGATCCCGTACTCTTTTAGGATAGCTTCCATCGCCATATTCCTTCCTGCTCATATCTTCTGTTCTTTGAGGTCTATCTTACCTTCTCATTTCTTGGTAGCTAGACTTCATTCCTCCATCTCTTTAGTGAACGTATCTAATGCGTCTGCTTTGGTTTTCTTGATATCTGCTTTACTTAGTCTGTATACAGGTTCAGCGTCTCATTCTAGTATAAGCTCACCATCGATCTTGACTTTCCTGATCCTTCATTCTAATATTATACCTGACTCTAATGTACCTAGTTCAGATATATCTCATTCTTTCCATGTGTTGCTATCCTCTATCTCTGTACCGTTTTTCTTAACCTCATCAAATTTAGCTTTATCTACCACTTTGTTTTTAGCGATAACTTTCTCTTTAGCTGCTCTAGCTTTCAGTTTCTCGGCTCTATTTAGTTTAACCTCTGTAGCTTTCATAACTGTTTCTGTCTCTAGTTTCGGTGTTCATTCTGTTGCTGTAGGTCTAGTTTTAGGTTTGATCTTGATACCTCTATATCATCCAGGTATCTTATACCCTTTCATCTGTTTATCTACCTCCATGAACATCTTAGCTAACGCTCTATTTCTATCATTCTTATTTTTAATATATTTGTTGATAAGTTTTACTGATCACGCCTTTATTAGACCGCTTATACCTCATCCTATATTACCCATAGCAAAATTAGCAACTGCTCATCATAATTCTGCTCATCCGTATATATCAGAAAGTCATCCAAAGAGTCACGCTTTTGGCTGTCTGTCTATAACCTGTCATCTTTTGGTTATTGATGGCTCTATATTGGTCAATGATCATCGTCTTTTTTTGAGATCTTTAAGTCATGGCGTATCTAACACTTTCTCTACAGCTGTGTCTATAGCTGGTCTAAGTTGTCTATTTATACCCTCTAATGCTATGTTGGTTAATATGTCTCAACCTCAACCGTTATACAATGCTTTGGTTTGTCTATTTATACTTTGTGATATCCTTTGTGCGTCTGAAACACTCATTGTTTTTGATGTACCGTTCTCGTCTATCAACATATTAAGGTATTTGTTCATAGTACTGTAAGCTGATTCTGCGCCTGGGATCATAGTTCAGTCACTTAATACTGATCATTGCATAGATGTTTGTATACTCTCAACTAACGGAGCTACATCAACGGTAGCGCCAGCGTTAGTAGCTTCATCTACCATAGGTTCAACTAAATTCCATATATCTGTTTTGGTTTCTGCTATCGCTTGGCTTACTGCTGTGTATTGTATGGTTGATGTTGTTGGGTTACCAGCTTCATCAAATATATAAGGGATAACGTCTTTATTCTCTAATAATGTCTGCGCTCATTCTATATGGTCTTCATATACTTTCACCCTACCTGCATCATTTTTGAGGTTCTTTATAGTGTTAGCTGTTCCTTGGTCAATAAACGAATCAATAGTCTTTGTTCTTCTTACTACCGGTCTTATAGTAGCCATACCTTCAGCGTTCACTCATTGGTTGAACGGTGACGCTTTCATGGTGCTTGTAGCTGTACCTGGAACATGACCTGGCGCTTGTGGTGCTTGGTATGGTGTGGTATCTATTGTTCGTCATTCGTTAGCATACGGTACTTTGAATCCTTCTGGATATTTACCGTATACGTCTTTATATACATCATACGAAGCTTGTGATCGTACATCTGCTTGTTGTTTAGATGTTAGGTCCTTGAAATTCTTTGGTATCTTACCTTTGTTATAATATGACGCTACTTTTGTTTTAGTTTTACCTAATATATAATCAGTAGCGTATGCGTGTAATGGTGATCATTTATACTGGGATGTTTGTCATGGTCATGATGTTTTTGTTATAGATGCTGCTCATTGTGTTAATGCTTGATCTGCTATATTGAATATTTTACCAGCTCATTGCTTCATCATCTTAGTAAACTGTCAACCATATACCAATTCTGGGTTGGTTACAACTAGATCAGCTAATTGATTTACTGTTGTTATAGCTCCTGCAGCTCATTCAGTAGACGCTGTTTGTCGTACTCATTTAGCTCATTGTGCTATACCGTTAGCCATATCTTTTATAACTACTTCTGGATCGGTAAAAAAGTTACCCATAAACGACATCATCGTCCTGAATCCTGCTGGTATATTACCAACTAGTCTTGCTGCTAATCATAGGTGTGCTTCGTTTCATAGGAATGATAATGTGGTATCTTCTTTGTTTCATGACGCTTCCCATCATGATTCTGATATCTTCTGGTTACCTTTAAGTCTTTCCCATATATCCATATCTGCTAGATTGTCTTCTGTTATTAGTGTAGGATATTCGAATTTTGATTCTCTTTTATCACTAAACGCTCTACCATGCCACATCTTAGCTAGATCTTTATCTTTAAGTAGTTTTTTTAAGAATGGTCTAGGTAAATCACTATACATCTGTAATTCACTTACTGGCATACCTGCTTGTATATCTGCTGCTAGTCATAATAACGATCTTTGTTGGTTTACATCTATATCTCAATAGTTGGTAGTTAGCTCTTCTTCAGTCATACCATTTACTATATCTCTAAATGCTGCATCATAGTTCCTTCATTGATCTAATTCAGCCCACGCTTCTTTTAGATATGGTTTTGTGTCTAACTCTGCTTGGTATTCTGGTGTCATAAATACCTCGTTGTCCATCAAACTTGGTGCTGGTCATGGTGTGTATCATATATTCTGTGATTGGTCTAGTTGTGTCTGCATATCTAGCTGTTTTCTTTTGAGATCTACTTTTAATGATTGTTGTGGTACTTGGCTCATCATAGACGGATCTTGTTTAAGATTAGCTGTATCTATTTTAGGTTCTTGTGTGGGCATTTTACTCATAGGAATATCTGGGGTCTCCACACTAGGTGAAGTCTCTATATTTGATTGTCTGTTGACTGTAGTGTTCCTGTTTAATGGTGTATCCATGAACCCTAGGTCTATACCTCAATAGTTTGGTGTTAATCCTGCCATGATATCATCGTTTACATATAAATTACTATTGTCGTCTTGAGTATGGGCTTGTTGGTACTGATTGTATTGTTCATTCTCATGTCTCTGGCTGTGTTATCTCTCATTGTGTATCAATATCAACCACTCATGATCTTTCTGGTGATTTGAAATAATAATCTACGTTTAGTCATTTACTTAACAAATAATCTCGTCAATCTTGAGTAAATATACTTAATGGTTCTGTTCACATAACTCAATAATATCATTCTGCTTCAGTATTTATTTTACCGAATAATAAATGTGCTGCTTCATTTACAAAAGCTAGCATCTGTTTAGGTGATAACTCTATTCATACATCATCTCTAAACGCTTTAACATCAGCTTCACTAGCACTAGCGTTACCTTTATACGCTCCAGCTAACTCACTGACAACAGCTGATACTGCTACCTCATAACTTGTTATCTTGGGATCACCTAACGCTCATTTAGCTCGGTTAGTGATTTTATTCTTTACTTGGATATTTGATTGTCATTCAAGCTCATTTCATAATTTTTCTAGCTCTCATAGATGCTGTACCGCTGTAGCAACTTTAGATAGGTTTCATCATCAGATAAGTGATTTATTCCATACTTTCTTGAAATCATATCTTTCTTTGTATGTTACATCACTCCATTCTGAGTTAGCTTCCATTGTTGCTCATATTATATTGTTGTATTCTTTGTTTCTTGGTGGTAGTGATATTTTGTAGTCTAATAATCATTTAACTATACTTTTGTTACTAGCAGATAATACTTCATATTGTGGTCATAAAGTTATTCAGTTGTGTTCTTCATATTGTGTTTCTTGTGTTTGTTGCGCTTTAGTAGGGTCGAAGTATCATGTTATAGCTGATTGTTGGTTAGCGTCGATATTATGTACACTATATTTCTCGTCTGATCCCCAATTCCAATCAGCTATCTCTGTAGGATTACCGTTACCGTCTACTTTGGTCACTATACCTACATGACCGTAATCGTTATTGAAATCGAATACCGCTACACTTCCTATTGTTGCTGTATCGCTGTTTGTTTGTGCTGTCTTAGCGTTGATAGGGTCTACAAACATATTCACATCTGAAACACCGAAGCTCTGTAACCGATCGTTGACTCATGCTCAACATTGTAGGCTTTGGTTCGTTATAGCGTTAGGGTCGTTAGATGATTGTAATAATGTACCCATAGCGTTATTTAGGGTTGATTGTGTTACTGGTGTATATGGTTTTTGGTCGTATTGTGATTGTTGTGATCATATACCTAGCATACTGTTTACCCATGCTATAGTCTCGTCGCTAGCTTCAGGGTTGTCTCTCATCTTTAATAATGATGATATCTCTGCTGTTGTTAGTGTTCCTGATGGACTTTCGCTCATAGCAGCTTCTCTTGCTGCTATCTGGCTGTATATGTTGTTGATGTTGGCTATCTGTGCTTCTTTCTCGTACGCGTCGTTAGTTATCTCTTTATACATACTTACATATCTCTGCATGATCTCTGAACCTCTCATCCCGAACTCTTTAGCGAATTTGTTTAGCTCGTCTGTCAAGATATCTTCTGATGGGCTATATTTCTCTAATAATGTGTTGATAGTGTTAGTACCTCGTAATCTCTCGTCTTGCATGCTAGATTTCCAGTCAGCGTTCAGAGTATCCATACTGGTAACGAAATCTTCTGATAGTCTGGTCTTGTATTTGAGTGTGTCGTCTGTATCGTTCTGCATATCTACTCTGATCCTTCTTAATAACTCGTCAGCGTCTGTTTGGATGCTAGTAAGTCCTTGTCTTCGTAACTCTGATTGGTTATATCATTTTAACGCTCATATCATCTCTGAGCTTTGGATAGCTCTAGTAGCGTCCCTTGTTACGTCTGATATGTTATTCTCGTTAGTGTCTAACGCTCTTTGTAGCGCTGTATCTGCGTCCTCTATCCCTCTAGCTTTATCTAACTCTTGTTGAGCTACCGCTTCGTCATACGGTCTTTTGTATTCTTGTAGACTAGCTAATCTCTCTTGCTCGTAAGCTCTAGCGTCCTCTAACGTCATCCCTAACTTATCCGCTAATGGTTGTAGTTCTGAATCACTCAACTCTCTAACATCTTCGCCAGATACATGATCTATCTCTTTCCATAGTAAACTTTTATCTTTCTCTAATTTAAGTTCGTTTAGTTCTGCGTCTGCGTCGTTCATCAACTGGTCTTCTACTGATAGTGTATCTTTAGTGATACCCATCCTAGCAGCTATAGACTCTACCGTGTTCTGTCTATCTATAGCGGTGGCTGAACTGAATCCTCATTGTTGTGCTAGATACGCTCTAATATCGTCTTTTGTTTTTGCTCATGTACCGTATAGGTTTGTAGCTATGATATCGTTCCTAGATTCTAGTAGTCATGGCATCTTACCTTCAGCTATCTTCATAGCTTCACCGTATTGGCTCATATCTTTGGTAAGTGATATAGGTTTGAAGTCTTCTGAATTTGTCTGTAATGATGATTGGTCAGATAGTTGTACTCAACTTCATGTATATTTGGCTGTGTTTGATCTGTTCTTGTTAACATCACCGAAATAATCTGTCCTTTTGGTCGATGTCAAGCTTGGCGTACTAACAGGTAATCAACTACCAGATGACTGGTTGTTAGTATATCACATATACTGACCGCTAGAGCTGTATGTCCTACCACCTATATCCCTTGATCCGTTAGTAGAACTACTAGGACTAGAGTTTCAAGGTACTGAATAACCCAAACTCGTTGCTTTATTGTTGACGGTACTAGCACTTATTCATTGTTTAGCTGCTTGTGCCATGATCCTACCATATGCTGCTGAACTTAATCCTGCCATCTTCTGTTATTTATATGATAAATTTTTCTATGCAAATACTGTGTTCTTTTCTATTAAGTAATCTCATACTCATCCTGCTCATCATTGATTAACGGAACCAGCTCAACCTAATCATCCTAATACTGTAGGTGTTGTTGTTCCTGTTAATGTACCGTTATATAACATAACGAACACTCAACCACCTCAACCACCTCATCCAGTATTTTCTCATACTGTCGCTACTCATCCTGCTCATCCTGATACATCTATATCTGTTGTCCCTGAATCTACTGTTAGGTTACCTCACACTTCGAAGATAATCATAGCTCATCAACCTCATCCAGTAACACTATGAGTGTTAACTGTTTCTGAACTTCATCCTGTTGCTCATGCGCATCATAAGTATTTCCTGCTAGGTATAATATCTATAAGTTGTTGTCGTGCTGGTTTTACTCATCCTGCAGCTCATGTTGATGCTGTTGATCCATCTGCTGTGAACCCTGCTCATCATCCTCAAGCATATCCACTAGATGCTCCTGTAGCTCATGCTGTTGCTACAACATATTGCATCCAACTAGCTGATTCTCCACTAGGTGCTGCTCATGCGTCATATGCTCCTATTCCACCTATTCAATCTATAGTCCAATTAGTTAGATCACAATCTCATTGTATTTTTATGATAAACACACATCCTGTCAATGTACCAACACTAAATGTTCTAGCTGCTGTTCCTGCTGTCCATGATGTGTAATTTTTAGTTATTAGTGTACTATTTGTTCCTGTTAATGTTATATCTGCTGTTCAGTCTACCGCTCAATCAGTACCATCTCAACCAAACTTCTTTGCTGCATCTACCGTAGCTTCTACATACGTATCCATAAATCAGCTAGCTAGTTTACCTGTAGCGTCTAATACCGGTAGTTTATTCTCGTCTTGTGTTGTATCACTTACTGCTGATGTAGTTGTTCATACTCATGATTCCGAATCCATATATTCTGTAGCTCATACTCAACTTATATCTGTTCATGTTCAACCTCATACAGCACTTGTTACCGTTACTGCACTAGAACTTGTTGTATTTGTACTTGTTATTATAAAATGATCTGTACTCCATACACATGTTTCTGTGCTAGTTGTTGTATCTCTTATTCATGTTTGGATTACTGCAGCGATTCAATCTTCATCAGTAGTAGAACTAAAATCTAATCCTGTTATATCTCTTGCTGTTCAATCTATTGTTATAGTGAATTCTCAATCAGTTACTCATGTCCATGTAGCTCACCATGCTGTAGCTGAACTTCCACCTGTAAGATATGCTGGTGTATATACTGATCATGATGTCTTTACTACACTATCAGGGTTAATGAACAACGGTGCTCATGTCTCTCCTGTCTCTGTGTTTGCTCATACTTGAGCGTCTGTAGCTTGTTCTACTTTACCTGCTACAGTTACACTAGCGTTAGGTGTTATACTTCCGCTTGTTCTTGATTCCCATGATCATGCTGTATAATCATTAAACTCTCATGTATCTGTTAGATAACATTCCATACCGTTAGCTGGGCTTGTTATAGTTGCGTCTCTTGCTGTAGAGTCTGCGAATACCGGTACGTTCAACCCTTTAGTGAATGTATCGATACCGCTGAATGTGTTATCTCAGCTGAATATTATATCTCATTTTATCTCTGGTCATGTTCAGTCGTTACTTACATCCAGGTTATCGAACGCGAACGCCACTATCTTACCGATAGATCACACTCTTCGTTCTTTCTGGAGATCTGTATCTTCTGTCTCTGAATCTGCGCTTGTTAATCATCTACTTGTTATAGTGAATGTACCAGCTGCGAACGTACCAACAAACCTCTCGATGACTTTACCGTTCAAAGAGCTTATCAACACGCTAGCGTTGGTTGCTGTTATCACTTTATCCTCTATAGTGTCGTTAGTTACAGTAAAAGTGGTAGCAGCCGCTTGTGTTGCTGTACATGTGCTTGTTAGTTGGAATTTGATATTGCTTAATTGTGAACCCATCTTTTATTAGTAACAATCTAAAATTTATCGCGTAATTCATAGCTATTCACTCTACCTTTTACGAAGAATGATAGGTAATCTAGATAGAACCTTTGTCATATCTCTTCACCGTATATATATAGTAGTATAGATTTACCGTCTAACATCACCTGTCAATGATCAGCCACTTTCTCGAAATGTGTCATATCTGACGAAGCTAGGTTTCATCATATAGGGTCTCATCATACCGGAGCGTCACCTATAGCGTTATCTCATAGATCTGTAGAGTATTCTGATCAATCTATATTCAAACTGTTGATAGTGCTGTCGTCTAGTAATATATCTATATTCAAACTCGTTAAACTGTTGATCTCTCATGCTATCTCGAACCCTTGGAAGTTCTTGTCTGTTACCGGGTTACCGAAACTCATCCGTTGTGTCTTATACTCGAACGGGATTCATGATCAATCATCGTCGTATCATATATTATCTCTGAATATCGTGCTATTTAGGATACTACCTGCGTATATCTTGGTATCGAACTTGACCATACTCTGGAAATATTTGTTGTTGTCGCATAACCATGAATCGTTAGTGATATCGTATATCAACACTATATCGTTAATCAAACTATCAGCTGATTTTAGATGTCGTTGTATGACGTTACCGTTCCTGAACCCGAAACTTTCTGTCTGGTCCGCGTTTAGGTCTGTCTCTAAGAATCATTTTATGTTTAGTAACTCTCTATCGCTTAGCTCTCATATAGTCGTGTTTGTTGTTCATGATACGTAACCGATACTCTTGACTACGAAATCTTTTGTGATATAGAACGCTAAATCGTTAGCTGATACCGGTATCTTCGGCGATAATAGTTGGTCTCATTCACCCATAACATTCAAATATAACGCAGCTGTACCGTTGATAGAGTTGATAGAGTTCTTATCCATATACTCTACGCTATCTTTGGTCCATACGAACATATTGTTTAGTGTTCATAATATCCCTAATACCTCTGATCTCGCTGTTATACGTTCTGATTTATGTCCATCAGCTGTTTTCCACTTCCAACATCTTGCTTGATCGGTACTTACTATCGGTTGGCTGAATATTATCTTGTTTTTGTCAATACTACTAACTATTACCGTGAACCCAGAAAAAACCGTCCCTATTGTCGGTTTCTCTCATGTATCTATATCTGTTCAGTCTGTTATCTGCGCGAATGTCGTACCGTCGTAATAATACGGTGTCTCGTCAGCTTTCAAGATCATAGTATATTTACCGTAATTCAAGAATGTTGCGTCTGAATCATCTCATATACTATCTATCTCTGTCCATGTCTCTATATCTGTATCAGCTTTCCATAATTTACTGTTCTTTGCTATCATTAGGTTACCTTGTTGCTCGTTTGCTGTGATCCCCCTACATCTTGTTCAGGTGTTATCGACTATCTGTGTTAGATGTCATTTCCTTACAGTGATACTACCGTTATCTATCCTTCAATTTCTAATATAGGAAGCATATTCAGCCGAGACCTTGTTTCTTCATGCTCATTGAATAAATCCTTTACTAAATGCTTTCTCTATAATAGTTGATTCCACTTTTATCTATTTTAAGGAACTAAAAGATGGTTTTATTCGTTCTATCGTTGTTTGGTTCTTCTTTATCTGGTCTACATAGAACGAATACATATCCTGTAACGCTGTATATCACATCGCTAGTAACGCTTTAGCTTGTTCGTATTGCTCTTTACCTCGCAATAACTCTCATGCCACTATCGCTGCTACTACATCTATCCCGTAATTCTCTGGTAACGTACATTCATCTATACCTGCTGTCATATCTGTCGATTTATCGTAACTATAGAACCGTAACAGATATTCGTCTTCTATACCTACTACATCTAGGAATTGGTCAGAACTTGTGTCGTCTCCTACTATACTATAATATGATCATTTGGTTTTGTTCTCTAATGAGTCTAGATACTCTACCTCTTGCTCGAACCCGTTCCATAACGTTAACTTGAATGGTTTAGATGTGTCTACACTTACCGATTCTAGTTTCCTCATAGTATCGTTATCTGTTCATGCTATCAATACGTTAGTACATCATGTTATCTGGGTAGCGCTTTTACCTGTATAATGGATGACGTTACCTTTATATATAACCGATCATCATGTAGCGTTGAGGTTGGTAGTAGTACAGGTGATCTCTGTAGCTCATACAACGAAATCAGCTGTAACGCTTATAGATCTATAATGTTGTACCGGTGTCTTCGTTCTCAAGAATCTTAGATCAGCTGCTACATACGTTTTCTTTGGATCCATAACGCTAGTATAGTTTCATTTACATATCTGAGAAACAACCGAGTTGATCTTCGGTTTCACTAGGTTGGTACTATCGTATGTGCTTGAGTCTGTCTTCTGGCTCATAAGGTAGTAGACACGTGTCTCTATATCATCAAACGTATTTGCCATAGTTTCTATGTTCCTAGATAAAAGCACACCATTTTATGTTGTTTAGTTTATTCTATAATCTTATGTTCTTTTGCTAGCTCTGTTAGTTTAGCTAGATTCATGAAGTTTGTTACTTTCACTCATTCAGCTTTCAATAGTTTCCTTAACTCAGCTCTCTTCTCTACCTCTGTACTCTCGTCTTTGATAGTCTTGATATCTTCAACTCATTTCTCGTATACAGTCTTCAATGCTTCAGCTGGATCGTTTACTATCGTCTGGATCTTCTCTAGTTGTTCATCTACCTCAGCTTCTTTGTTTCCTAACACCTCGTCTCTGTAAGCTTTAGCTCTTTCTGGGTCGCTAGCGTATATTCTTGCGTAAGTTTGGTAATCTCGTTTACCAGTGTCTTCTTTCATAGATAACATCACCTTTTGGGTTAAAGTATAAAAACTTTATTCTATAGAGGGAATCACTCCCCCCTATATATATAATGCTTGTATCTATTATGCTGATGATCCTACTGAACCGAACAATCCGAGTTCTGCTCCGTAATGATCTACTGCTAATCCCATTCTGATGTCTGCAACTTCGTTGTCAGTATCATCTACAAAGTAAGTGTTTACTTTGATAGGGTATAGATCGATATATCTCAAAGCTTTTGCTTCTCTTATATATCTAGCGTTCATTAGAAACCAGTAATCGTTTGTTCCGATAGCTGTACCTGTGTTATCGTAAGTACCTAAGATATCGAGTTCAACTACTTCTACTAAGTTACCTTTGAAGTTGTATTGGTTAACAATACTTCCGCTGTATTGAACGTTAGTACCACTATCAGCTCTAGCTGAGAACATACCTGCTTGTGATCCTTCAGTATTAAGGATTTGTCTAGCTGTTACTGCGTTTACTGTTGATACGAAGATTTTGTAAGCTTCTCCTTTCGGTTGACCTACTCTATGTCCGTTATCGAACAACATACCTTTAGCTTGATCAAGTCCAGCTTGAAGTCTAGCTGAAGTCAACGCTCCAGTACCAGATGATAACAAGTTAGATTGAGTTGTTCCTAGCATAGATATGCTATGATCGTCATCAAACAAGAATTGTCCTTTTGGTGTCAATGATCCTGGACCGTATGACGCTGTGTTAGCGAACCCTAGTGTCCATAGTTTAACCATCTCTTCCATAACTCTTCTTTCTGCTCCTTGCATCAATACTTTAGCGTTTTCTGATATAGAAACACATTCAGCTTGGATAGATTCAGGCGCTCCAGCAAGATCTTTAGCTTTTCTAGATCGTTCTGTAAATAGATGAGTTGTAGTGATCTTGTTACCAAATTCTTTGATAGCGAAACCTTTCTTAGGACCGATCTCTCTGTCCATCTCTTTCTTAGTTTCTCCTTCCCCTAGATTATCTAGTGATTGGATACCGTATGCTGTTGAGAACACTTGGTTTGGGTTTAATGCTGTCGTAGTAGTGAATCCCATTTTTGCTTTGAGATCTTCACTTTCTTCCATTCTATATTGTTTAATGGTTTCAGTAATATATGCGTTGAAGACTGTTGAAGCTCCAGTTGCGTATGTTACCCCATTATTGAAGATAACTTCTCCTGCCATGTGAATAAAATTAGTAAATAAAGAATTTTTGCACCCTTTATCTTATTAGTCTACGATATCGTTATCAATTTCAAATAATCCTTTAGTAGCTGAAACGAATTCAACTAATCTCCAGTTAAGTGAGCTTGTTTTAGTAGCTGTTGAGTCTGTTCCTTCTACCGCTTGTGCAGCTGTAAGACCGAAATAGTTACCAACATCTGCTTGTGTTACTGAACCTCCTTCGATAGGCATCTTTCGTGATTTACCTGCGAATACTGGTTCATAAGTTACTAAGTCTTTTGCTACTGTTTCGTTATCAGAATCAAAAGTTTTAGTTTGAGTACATACTCCTATACATTTGCTTGCTGCTCCTGCTTCTTCTGCGAATCCACTTGTTTCTGTAAGTACTAGACCTGGGTTAGCCGCTAATGAGTTACCAGCTACTCTATGATCTAATGCTTTGTTAAGTGAATTACAATCTTTAAGAACTGCGTAAGCTTTAGCTGTTGTTCTTGTTGCCATCGTAATTGAAATAATCAAATAAAAGTTTATTTATTATAGATCCTGCTTCTAGCTATACTCTCTTGTACTTGTTTAGTTATAGCGTCAGTCTCTTTGGTTTTGCTGTCAGCTATCTTTTGTCATCCAATAGATTGGCTGTTAGCTATCTTGACTCTGTTGTCTAGCTCTTTAACTTTCTCGATATCAGGGTTAACGTCCATCAAAGAATGTTTGAGTACTTTATCAAGATTCGATAGAGATATTCATTTCTTAGGAGTGTTTTCTTCCATAGCTTCTAAGAACTTATCTTTATCTTCTCCTTCTAATCACGCTTTAGCGATATATGAATCGATTCTGTCTTGAACTTTACTCTCTTGTATTCCATGCTCGATCTGTTGTTTAACGTCTACGGTAGGTTTATCTGCTCATGACTGAGTCCTAACCTCATCGATAGATACTTTGTTAAAGAATTTGTCTAACACTTTCTGAGTAAGTTCTGGGTTAGCTTCCGCTAGCTCGTTGATAGCTGTTTTATCAGCTACGAGTTTGTCGTAAGCGTCCAACATGAACTCTTTCTCTTTCTTTTCGTTGAGTACCTTCTGTACCCCTTTCTCGTAATTAGAATGTAGTTCCGCTTTCTCAGTCTCATGTTTTGCTATGAGTTCATCTTGAGTAAGCTCTTCAGTATTTTTTTCGTCTGCCATTTTCTGGTAGGTTAGAAATATAAAACAATCGTCTAGTCACCTAGGGTAGAATGTCCTGTCGTAAATAGTACAACAGTCTAGTAGAATAACAAGAGGTGCATAACTCGCTATCCTACGAGATGGTGGCAATATTTACATTGCCGCACCTTGTAGTGTTAATGATCTACGTATTACTTAACTTCTTTTTCTTTAGTCTCGTTGTTGTTAACGTTGTCTAACTCGATACCGAATACTAGATCTTCTAACTCTCTACCGATCTTCTGTAATGTACCAACTATCCCTTTTCTTTGTAAAGGTGTTGATTTCTCTTCTACTCGTGTTATGTTTGCTTTAACCGCTTCTATTTGGCTAGCGAACATTTCGTCGTAAGTGTTGAACATAGTATAATATATAAGGTAAATAAAACTGTTATTTCTTGATACTCTCTTTCTCTCCTGTCGCTCTATTGAAGAAGTCTTCTTTCGTCTTAGCTTTGTTTAGATCAGCTATTATAGTCTCTATTGTCTGGATACCTCCATCCCTTGCTCTGATCATAACAACATCGCTTGTAACTCTGGCTGTATCTTTGATGATCTCGTATTTCAGTCTCTCTAGATACCTTACCATATATTTCAGTCTCTCGTTACCTAATAACTTTAATAACTCTTTAACCTCAGATAAATCTTTGGTGTCGAACTTTATAATGTTATAGACCGACTTCATTTTGTCCAACTCCTGGTTGAGTTGTTTCAACTTTATCTGTTGTTCATCATGTTGCTTCATTCATACCGCTCATAGCAGCCATAGGATCTTGTGTCGCACCTTGTTCATTCTGTCATCAGTTAGGTTGTAAAGGTTGTTGTCATTGTTGTGGCATAACCATCTCTCTTAACATCTCTATCTTCTTCAGATTCTCTTCTCTTGTCTTGCTCTTCTTCGTCTTAGCTATAAGTGATTCACCTATCTTGAATGTATCTTTCATATATTCTACTACATCGCTTAACGGATACGCTTTCACTAGCTCTAGCTTCTGTTCGTCTGGTAACGCGTTCAATAACATACTATAGTTACCTACAAAGTCTGTATATTTCTTGATAGCGATACTCTTTAGGAACTTATCTCATGTGTTAGGTGTTGTTACTTTAACTATCATATCACCTTGGATAGTCTCTGGTTTTAGTTCGAAGAACCCGTATTTACCGTAATCCTCTTCGATAACTACTTTACCTTTCTTTTTCTTTATACTTACATCTTTGATCTGTATCTTAGGTCGTGTAACTTTGATAATGTTACCTTTATCGTCTTTCTCGATCTCTTTCAATAACGCTGGAGCGAAATCTTGGATGTTCTGTAACATACTAGTTAGCGCGTTATCCATACATATATCTCTAGCTATATCTACAGTCTTTAATCTTATCGCTTTGTTCTCTTCCATGATCTCTACCTCACCTAATGTTCATGCTGGGCTAGAGTATGGCGCTTTGATATTCTCTCCTATATCTTGTACCACTAGATCATCTAAGAATGTTAGTAGTCCGCTTAGTTGCGCTACGTTACCGTCTAGTTTCACTTGTTGGGTTTGGCTTATATCTCATGTACTTTGTCGTATATTAACTTTACCTGCCTGTGTCTGTCCGTTCAACATAGTACCGTCTCATACTATCATATTGATACCTGAACTGATACTAGCTCAATCTAACATATATTGTAGCATCTCTGATTTGTACGCTTTAAGGTAACCGATCTTCTGACAGATACCGATACCGTAGAACGCGTCGTTTCTTGGGTAATGTTGAGCAGCTTCAAACGGTAGTCTTCCGTTACTATATAATAGTTTACCTTGGAACAACACATCTGTCTTGTTGATGATGATCCAGAAATCTTTCGTTAGTTTGTTATAGTAGTAGTATATATCTAACCCGTCTGTATTTACAACGTTGTTGGATTGTCATGCTGCGGGATAGATATCTGGTGTTGTTGTTATATTATCTGTTCGCATATAACCTTTCTTGTCTTTATATCTTAGCTCTGCTTCCTCTTTACTTATCCTCTCCTTATATATACAATCCTCAGCTTTCTGGATATCGTTTTGGTTTATCGCTCTATCATCCAACCAAAAGCTTCTGATAGGTATATTCTTTGGTGAGAATAGTCGTTGTTCTTCTGTATATTTATCGTAGTTGGTGTCGTTCCGTAGATCGTCTGACTCTATCTCTATATCTGTTTTGATCTTATATTTGGTAGATTTCTCGCATGTTAGTCATGTGAAGAATATCCCTGTCCCTGTTTTAGATTTATCGTACTCGAAGTTCTTCTTCTCTGTATGGAATCATTCTTTCTCTAGATAGTACTGTAACGCATATTTAGATGGCATAGTTTGCTCTATGTTAACTTCACCTATAGGCTCTACATCGAATATAACTCTATCTGCTTGTCTACCTACCGCTACCTCTAACAGATTATTCTCTAACGGTAAATTAACAACCAGTTTCCCGTCGTTATCGTAATGTCGTTTAGCTTGTGTCTGTTTGTCGAAGATATCTCGTGCATAAACAGGATCGTTCTCGAAATCCTCTCTTGCTGACATCATATCGTTGAACCTCTTGTTGAAATGAGCTAACGCTTCAAGGTGGTTAGCGTTATCTATTTTCTCGTCTTTAGCCATAGCTTCTAGTAGATGTAAAAGCCTTATTTGTTATTTACATTATACCCTTAATATATATCAATACAAATATTATCTACTTATCTTATTGTTTATTTGTGATATAGTATGTGTATAAACGGTATTTGGTGTCGGTTTTACTGTGTGTAGAGTATCAACGATACATCTATTGAGAACTATAAACTCCATTTTTAGTTGACATATTTGTTATTTTGTCGTGACATACTCTCAAAGTACACGATTAAAGTACCTCGTTGGTTTAGTTGGTTGGGCTGAAGTTGTTGATTTTGCTCTAAATTTGAACATCTCTACAGCTTGAGCTATACAATCGATAATATCGTCATGATCAGCGTTAGGGAATTCAAGGAATTGTGTCTCTGTTTTAGATAAGAACGCTGTATCTGATATATTACGGTTGAATTTTAATCATTGCATACTCATGATAGCTTCTAACGTATCTTTGATCCTAGCCACTTTGTTCGTCTTTGGTTTGTATAGGTATACTGGGATGTTTATCTCGTATCTTAATAGCTCAGCTTTTAGGTCTTTTATGAATTGGGTTTGTTGTTTGTTTATGGTAACACTCTCTACAGATATATATGATGGAGCGAACCCGTTAGCTACCATACCGTTATACATAACTATCACCGCTTGGATTGTTTTACTTGGTGCTGATGTGTTAGCGTATCAATCTATAAGATAATAACCTTTAGATATCTTATGTTCACCTATACCTAGAACAACAGCGTCATCACTCTTAGCGTTGGTACTAAACGCTGGATCTATAGATATAGCACACCTTAGGTCTGGTTTCTTGAGGATACTATCTAGGTCCTCGAAATGTGATAGTAGAAAATAATCGAAATAAGCTCTCACAAAACATCCGCTACCTGCTGTACTAGGGATAAGTAAGTAGTTCTGGTTGAATGATGTCTTACCGTCAGCTTTAATTCACTCGATAACTTCGTCAGTAAACACCTCAGGTCGTAAGTTCTTTCATTTCTCATCAAGTAATGGTTGTTCAAATATATTCCATTGTTTTGAATCTTTGTATCTATTTCTGAATCTTGGTACTATCCCATCCTCGTTGATGGTGTTACCTAAGAATATGATCTTCCTTCTTAACGGATCCAAAGCAGGGATAGTCTCTCATAATATCTTTTTCTCGTTATTATTGATAATATCTACACTATTAACAGACTTCACTACATCGATATCATCTAATACCAATAATGTAGGTCTAGCGCTTATTCCTATACTTAAATCAAACGTATTAGATCATCTAATGGTTTGTCATAACGATCTAGCTGTAACTTTTACTCATGATGTACTCTCGAAGTTAGATAACGATCTCTTAGATAGATCCTCCGTTTTCCTCTCTATAGGGAACAGATATCAATAATCATCAACAACTGTTTGTTTGAACAACATCTTAGCTATCTCTCTTACCGACTCTCAACTTAACGAGTCTTCATACGATTGTCGTATAATAGACGGCTCTTTCTTATACGCTATACATCGACATACGTATCATCTAGCTATCGTTGTTTTACGGCTGGCTCTGAACGCTTCTATAAATGTGTTGTTTTTGCTTTGCATAGATCTCATCCAATCTTTATGGAACTTCTTAGCTTTGAATCAATAATGATATTGAAACCAAAAAAAGAAGTCCATCTCACCATAAGCGATCCTTAGATTCTTGTCTGATAGTATCTCTTTATGGGTATATGGTTTACTCATCTAAAGCTAGTCTAGATAATAAAGCTTTCTTTTGTTCTTCTGATATTGTATGTATCACCTCTCATTCTATTTCATCTACACTCCTTTCGCTATATATCTTGTTCTGTCTATTCTTTAATCGTTTAAGGCTATATTCTTTATCTCATTCATTCAATCATTTCCTTACGTTATTTTTAGCCATTGCGAAACAATATGCTTTAGCACTAGTTATATCGTCTAATAGTTGTTTATCTTTTTCTATCCGATTATAATAGGTTTGTGTAGTTATTCAAGCACAAGAACAAGCTTCTGATATAGTAAAATCACTACGAAATCAGTCCAATAACTTTTTGATAGTGTTTTCGTCTTTCTTCATAGGTCATTTAGGTCAGCTTTTAGTTTTAGTTTTAGCCATTCTATTGGTTAATAATGTAAAACGTTTATGTTATTCTTTGTTGGTATTGGATTCTTTATCAAATTTATCTTTGTAGCGGTTGTTCATGATCTTTACTGTACTTAGTTTATTTATCTTAGCTACCTCATCTTCGCTCATGTATCTTATATCGTTACCGTCTTTAACGAAGTACCCTTTACCTTGGTCTCAGCTTATCCAGAAATGCTCTCATTCATACTTAGTATCATCTCTATGTTTGTTGGCACACTTAAGACAGAACCTTACCCTCTCTGGTCGTTTCTCTATAAACTGGTCTCAGTATTTAAGTCAGTCACATAGTATACAGTTCCTCATGTTATATCACTTTGTTATAATCTAAATCATCTTCTGGTAATGGGTATACTGTAGGTATAGTCCATCACATCTCTTCGCACATATCTTTGTATGGTTGTACGTCTGTGTTAGGTATGTTCTTTACTGTCTGTGATTTGAGATGGAACGCTATAGCATCGTGTACTATACGTTGGTTGTATCATAGATCGTTGATCTTATGTCATAACCGGTTATCGTTACCGAATATCTTGAACACTTCAGGTATCGGGAACAGTTTATTTTTATGTATAGCTCTGAACGTGAAGCAATGACCACATATATGGTTACCGTAGTATTGTATAGGGTAGTCCTCTCTCTCTTCTCTGAACCTAGGGTTATACATCATGATATCGTCTCTTGTCTCCTCATCTATAGCTTTGATGATCTTATGATAGAACCATTTAGGGAATACAACGTCGTCGTTTATTATACTGATGTACTCTCCTCTAGCGCTATCAGCTAACTCGTTCCACGCTTTAGTTACTCATAGGTTATCTATTGGTTTGATATAGTTTATCTTTTGGTTGTTAGCTATCGCGTTAGCACATATATGTGGTGTCTCGTCATCAGTACCGTCATTAAGTACCAATATCTCGTAATCTATTCACTCTAAAACATCTTCTAAGTTCTCTATAGAAGCTTCTATCAATTTAGGGTTGTTATATGTAGGAATACATAACGATAGTTTAACCATTAGTCAGGTTTCTTATGAGGATTAAAAACTATATATTCGTTCTTCCATAGCGTTCATGGTAGTTCGAAGTATTTATTAGTTATATCGTTCTTCCATACAACATACGGGAATGATAGTTGGTCTTGGTATGTTCGTTCTTTGTTCTCGTTGAACCGTTCATCTAGCGCGTCTATGATTTTGTTAGATCTTTTTACTCATAATAATCATGTAGCACAGAATATATGGTTGTCTGGTAGTCATTGTGATCTATAATGTTCTACCTGCTCTATTAGTGGCATTCATATATATTTAGTGAACCTTGGTCATGTGTTATCTGCCGTTAACATCATACAGAATTTAGCTTCATCGTATATGTTGTCTCTGTTTGGGTGTTGGATGTTATATATATCGTGTTCTTTGATCTGGTCTGCGAAATATCTTACCGAATCCTCTCTTAATAGTCTAGCGCTACCGTCCATATATATAACTTTATCGGCATCAAAGTATTCGAACGGGTGTGTTCTGAAGTATTTAGCTCTCATCCTGTTGTTCAACTCAGGTCTGGATTTATCTATGATGATATTTCGTTTAGCTCATTCCTCTACATCTAGATCATCTCTATCTGTAAAACATACGAACTTTGTATCTATATCCTGTCTTGGTTGTTTCTTTAGTGTCTCGAAATCTCAATAGATAGCTGTATATACTATAATAGGGTTATCTTTAATCAATATAGTTAGTCAGTTATTGTTGGTATATGTTATACTAGTATCTCGCTCTGGATACGTTTGTTTGAACTCGTCTATAGCTTTTAATAGTCACTCATCTTCTGTCTCTCATTTAACTCAGAACGTTGTTGTGTCGTGGAAACAGATATATTTGTTAACTTTACCTACTATGTTCTTTAGTTCTTCTCTTAATAATGATCAGTTATGTAGTGTATCGATAAATAACATATCAACATTACCTATATCCACCCCTCTTGAGTCACCGATCATAAACGTATAATCTTTATTACATCTCTTAGCTAGTTGCTCTAACTCTCTAGCTTCTGTTGATTCGTTGATATCATACGAGATGAATTTAGCGTCTCTCTCCATACCAGCTAATATAGCTGCTGTACTGGTAGCGTTCCTTGTACCTAACTCTACGATAGTTTTACACTCGTTAGCTAAATTGTAGAGCGTTGGTAGATGCTCGTTGATGTCTGATTTCTTCTTACATAGGTCTTCATAACGTCTCTCTATAAGCATTTGTATTGATTAGATACTAAAAATTCTATAGTTTTGTTATACGCTTCTTCGTTTAGGTAATGTCTTTTCATTAGTGGTAATCAACACCTAACCAACTCTGGCGCTGCTTCGTAACTTAGCGTACATCATCATGATCTACATACCTCGTCTGTATATACATCTTTCCTAACACATACACCTTTAGCTATGTAGTCGTCTATCTCGTACATAACTGCTGTTGTGTAGTTAGTTTTAGCTAGTTCAGACCATCTCAATTCGTACTCTAAGACTATCTTCTCTTTCATACTGTATATTCTGTTAGTTGGTAGCTCTAACAGCTTCTTAGCTTCTCATGATAACACAAGAAAATACGATTCCTGGAATTTACTCTGGGTTATCGGTATATATCATCTCTCTATCCTACCCATAGCGTTGTTGTATGAGTTTATCGCTTGTTCGTCTGCGTAGCTATTTGTTAGTGATAGGTATTCAGCTGTTTGGTTGTTTATCCACTCAAATACGTTATCTAGTTTGTTTATGATCAACATAGAATCGTTACATAATAGTATCTGATCATATTTGTTTATGATCTCTTTGTTTGTTAATAAGAAACTATTGAACATACCGAAATCATATCATCAGTTAGCTACAAACTCTAATTGTACTCATATATTCATAAGTCTAATTAGATCTATAGAGTTTATATCTCTATGGTTGGTTATGAACACAACCTTTTCACAATGTTTTGATAATTCTTTGATATATAAAAATACGTTATCTGTGATCCTTTCTTCTGTATAGGAACTAAATAGACATATTCTCATATATAATCATTTACCATATAAATATATACATTATAATAATTTCAATTATAAAAAAAACATATAATACTAAGTTATATGCCATTATTGTTTATTTGTTATATAATATATTTTTATGGGAAGGAAAAGGTTGTTACCCTTTCAAGCGCTGTTTGTGGATGTCTGGCTTTTAACGTCATACATTGAGTCCACATCTAGCTATCCTTCCATATATCCTACCGCTATTGTAGTGTTAGTGCTATGTATTTGT
>Ga0075125_10000179_pt1 | contig 26456 bp, 35 predicted proteins | sample AntAceMetag02UKN_FD_69810 | JGI IMG/M metagenome (GOLD analysis project Ga0075125, IMG submission 69810) | Saline lake microbial communities from Ace Lake, Antarctica - Antarctic Ace Lake Metagenome 02UKN | ecosystem: Environmental > Aquatic > Non-marine Saline and Alkaline > Saline | place... | reverse complement strand
TATTCAAGTGCTTTAACTTGGTTGGATTTATGAGAATAAGAAACATTACTCATGTAAAGATTAGAAACAAAATCATTTGCCTGTTGACAGGTAATATTTTCTGTTTCAATCTTTCTAATAATACGACCCATACTCGAAACATGGCCTCTTACGGTTACTGGTTGAAGGCCTTTAACAACCAAAAATTGTGTAAAGTTTTTCATAAGCTATGACTTATAATTACTAATAATATAATGGAATAGCGTAAGATTCATAGACCTTACGCTATATTACATCTCCGTCGAGAAAACCATCTTTTGTTTTTAATCCTTTAATTCAGAAAGAACTAATAGTAGTTGACCATTAACTAATGCATTTCCATACATTGTGTAGCCATGTTCTATTATTGTTTCTTTAATAAATTCTTGATCTGCTTTTGTAAGATCAAACTCATCTTCAGTGAAAAGTTTTTGTGCTAAGACATAACATCTTAATGGATCTTTTTTATTCAATAAGATTATATTAGCCATTGCTTTACCTATTGTAAGATTTTCTGTATCTTTACCGTCTAGTTCTTTAATTTTTTGATTTAAGTTTATTTTCATGATATTTTATTTAATTTGTTCACCATCTTCTCCAAATACAAACAACTTACTATTGGGAGTTGTTGTACCGATGCCAACGTTGCCGTTACTATTAATTGAGAACACTAAATCACTATATTTATCAACTGTCTTTAAAAATTCTTTAAATTCAGGAGATATTTTAAATCCTAATTTTTTAATAGTTTTTTCTATATCTTTTTCAATGTCTTTTATACTACTAAAATCATTTACTAAATCTCTGAAAGAATTTTTAATACTTTCTATTTTTCTTATTTGTTGTTCTTTTTTAAAACTCTTCATTGCACTTTCTATAACTTCTTTATTTTCCATAATTTTATTTTATTACTTTATTTTTTCGACCTTTAACTGGTTTATTCTTCAATGGAACTCCTCCCATTGGATATTGTCTCCCTCTTTCGTCTATATGTTGAACTAGAATATTTGTATCCACTAGATATGGGAACTTCATCTTTTGATACTTAGGCCATCCTGCCTTTGTAAAGATGTCGTCTCTCATAAGTCTTTTACAGAAGTTAAGATCTGTTGTTCCTCTTGTATAAGCGAACCTTCCTTCTCTTCCGTTACTTTCATCGTCATCGTCTTGGTTTTCAAATCCAAAGTTACCGACATTGAAGTTTGGAAGTTCGAAGACCTTTCTTGTTACTTCATTTCCAACCATATACTCCTCACTTTCATTCCATAATGCTTTAATAATAGATCCATGTATCAAAGTAAAGCCGAATGGAATACCATCACACCATACTTTATCACCTAATTTGAAATCTCTAAAAGATCCATTTCCACGTCCTCTATATAAAATAGGTTCTGCTGGATGTGACTTAGTGTAATATAATCCTGATATAATAGGAACTTTCTTCTCTATCATATATTCATTTAATCTTAGGAATGCGTCAGGTGGAATTAAGTTATCTTGTTCTATTGACAAGAACCATTCAAAATCACCTTCTACAACTTGTTTTGCGATCAAGTTCTCGGCATCTGGTAACTGATATTCTAGTGGAGCATATGTATTTAACCATTGCACCATCTCTACTTGGCTCCAGTTTGTAGGGATTATCTGTCCGTATTTAGCCATTACCCATTCAATTCTAACTAATCCTGTACAAGGAACAGCAATCAAAATACGATTTGTCCATGTATGATCTTTTGAGTCTGGATTAATATCAGCTTCATGTCTAATTTGACCGTAAGCTGAATAATCATCTCTCTGTTTCTTCACAGGAACATTCTTCGTTAAGTTATGACCTAATTTTTTCTTCAAATCTTTTTTTGTTTTTTTATTTTTCATATTATTTCATTAGGTTAGTACTCTTTTTTAATTTCTTTAGATATTCAGAATCGACATTGTGAACAGGTAAAATATCACGTTTAGTAAGAACAACTTCAACATTTCCTGATGAATGCCATGTGTTTACTTTTATCTGCCATGGTAATGGAGAATAAATATGATATAAAGCACCTTGGTAAAGTTGATCCATAGGATCAAAATATGACCAAGTTTCTTCATTGATAAAGTTTACATGCGTTGGATCGCGAAACATTCCTACAGAAGTAGCATAAGGTGCTCCGATAATAAAGTCTGCACCTGATTTTAATATCCTCCATGCTTCATTCATAAATTCGATAAAAATACCATGAGACGGATTAATATGCTCTATCACATGGTTTGAAATAGCAGTGTCAAAAGTATTAGATGGAATAGCCCAAGGAGTTTTTTCTAAATCCTGTACTAAATCAACGCCTGGTAAATCTCTGTAATCAATACCAAACCACTTCTCATCTTGTTTATTTGCACCGCAACCTATATCTACATAAGATTTCTTCCTTTTCTTAAGAAGATCTTTTGTCTTTTTTGATGTATTCATAATTGTATATAAATTTAATAATTTTTAATACTTATATTGTACCATAATGAAAAATAAAAAGCAATAAAGTTATCCTCTTTTTAAAAATTTTTATTACTATGACTTTTTGTTTTTTTATGACAGTTAATACATAATGTTTTTCCATTATCTATATTCCATAATTCTTTACATTTTAAAGCATCCTTTATATTTTTTATACTATACTTTTTAATTATATAAGCAAATTGTACTATATGGTCAACTTCTAAATTTCCCCCACTTCTTTTACATTCTTGACATTGATAATTATCTCTTTCCATACATAATATTCTCCATTTTTTATATTTTTCATTAGTCCTTATTAAGTGATATAAACTAGAAATTCCACCTTTCCAATTTGATGCATTTTTACCGTACCTACCGTTAGGATACTTATTTTTCAATCTAGTTTTTGTATATGAAGAATGAGTCCAATTTTGAGGTCTTAATCCATGTCTCTTTACTCTATCTGAAATATTACCTTCAGTTGTTCCTATTTCTTTTGCTATATCTCTAAAACTTTTTGTATTTAATTGTTCTTCTAACCACTTTTTATCACTAAGAATAGAAAATTTAGCTCCTTTTTTAGAACCATATCTAAATCTAGGTTTTGCTTTAATATTATATTTTTTCATCCATTTACGTAATGTTGTAGTACTACATCCTATTTTAATAGCAGCACTATCTAGCGATAAATTACTATTAAGATAAATAATAATTATTTTTTCTTTATTACATATTTTTATCATATAATCTATTATATACTTATCAGACTGATTTGTCAAGTAGTTTTTATATATTAAAAACACCTATTTCTAGGTGTTTTTTAATGATTAGATTACAACTGATTTTAAGCAGAAGCAAATCTTATCTGATATGTAGCATTGCTTTTTGTTATTTATGTGTTATAATATTTTAACATAAAGACTCATTCATTTCTGAGAGTCTCTCTATATCGCTATAGAGGTCGGACTATCCCATCATCCCACAAAAAGTGGGTGTTCTTATTATAGTCTCTGAACGTCTCCAATTAAGGATTTCGCTGCGGATTGTCTCTGAGAGATGTTCCCGCAATTTAAAGAATTTTTGTCGAGCTATTACTAGCAAGGTCCGCCAATTAAAGCCAACGGACTGGTTAGTAGCACATGAACTTGAAGCGAAGGTGTTACCTGCGAACAGGGTACCTACAGCTGTAGTAGATGTGTTATACAAACCGATACATGAGATGTCTGCTGAAGCAGTAACGAAACTGTTTGCAGAAGCGAAAGCTCCTGTGAACTGGTTTGTTCCTGATGCAACGATAGAACTTGAAACTGCTGCACGTCCACTTGTTGAGTGAGTTAACTCACCTGTGATTGCTGTAGCATTAGAAGCTGGAGCTGCACCTGTACCCAAAGCCATATAAGTAACGCTCTTACCTGCACCTGACGCTAGCCAGTCTACAAGATATTGACGAATACCTAGGTTTGTTACTTGATTTTCCTTCCATCCTGAATCACCAACAACGCCTTTACCGTCTTCGGTTAACTGAACTCGAAAAAATCCTCGTACTTTCATGCCATCTGAGTGACCTTTTTGTTTTGCCATAATAATTTTATTTTTAAAATTAAATATTAATCTAGATCAAAATTTAACTATATTCTATTAATTCGACCTTTTTATAGTTAAATATATTTGTATAATTTATATTCATATTTCATAATTGTTTTTAACTACTACATTATACACTATATGAATAAAAAAGTCCAGTACCTATCTCTAAGTACTGGACTTTTTTATTTAACTTTTATTTCTTTGGGATTCTTTCGTGAATAATGGTCGTTAGTTTCGTAATCTCATTACTCATTATTTTTACATCTAACCCTAAGCTTTCTACTTTTGTATCAATTGTATGTATATGATTTTGTGCTGTTTTTAATACAGCATCAATACGTATTCCCATCTCATTAAATTTAGTATGGTTAGCTTCTTTTTCCCACTCTACTTTAAGCGCTAATATATTGTCTTTATTTTCTGATTTAAGTTCTAATATATCATCTTTATCTTCTGTCTTTTTTTTAAAGACTGCTTGCTCTTTTTCCATTTTAATTTGAGGATTTTTAAAATAATGATATATTGTAAAAATTACTCCAAGGAAACCCAGAACGAACATTATATTTGACGGTGTAAATAGTATATCCATATTGTATTATGTTAAGGTCCAACTACGGCCACTGTTACACTTTCTGAAATAGTAATTGAGTCTGACTCATCTTCAATAAATCGAAGATCCATTAACATTGTTACACTTTCTGTAATGTTAACACCTTCTGACTCTAGTATATTAATTCCAGAAACTTTATTCTCATTTCCTTCACTCATTATATAAGATTGAATTCCTTTGACTTCTATGTAATTTAAAAGTAAATCATTATCACTATTATCAGCAACATAAAGACTCATAGGACTTCCTGATACGGAAGCATCACTAATTTGAGTTTGTAATACGCCACCAACATAGAAAGAAACAAAACCTGCTTCCCATTTTACTCTAAATTCTGTATTTGTATTAGACCAAGCTGTTTGCCATGTAATAGCAATTGAGTTTGTTGTTGAACCATCTGAAGTTTCTGCAGTAAAGCTACCATTATAGCTTTTAAAGTATAGATAAGAGTTCTTATTGAATTGTAAAAATCCAAATTTCTTATCTTCTCCAATTGCTGGAGCTGGTATGTTAACATTAAATATAGCATCACCACGAAGGATATCTCCATAATGCAAAATACTAGCTACTTTTAATTTTAAACGATTCCCTAAAACAACAGGTTCCCCTGTAAGTGTAGCCCAGGTCGAAGAATCATAGCCTTGGCGCATTGGATCGTAATATATATTGTAATATTGATTTGCCATAAATAATTTTAACTTAACTTAATATACTATATATTTTACCACAGTACTAATACTTATCCTATACCTTTTTTTTATTTCTTAGATTTAGGTGCTTGTTTTACTTCTTTCTTTTCAACTACAGGAGCTTCTTTAACAGGAAGAGCATTTGGATTATCAACACTGATTACTTCATCTGTTGGTGATACTTCTGCTTCATCTGTTGCTTCTACTTCTGAGTTTAAGTTTGATAAGATATCTTTTAGTATACTTGGATTACTCTTTAATAGACCAGGTATCATTTTAACTGCTTCTATTTCAATAATCTTTTTTAATTGAGGAGATATTTTTACGTTCTTTGCTGTTGCTTTTCTGTTTTCCATCTTTCCGTAATTAATTTCCGCTTGAACATGATCGGGCTCTATTTCTGTTCGATTTTCAGAATAAGGATCTTTTTCAGCTTCCTTAATTTCTATAAAATCTGTTTCAAAAGCAGGGTGCTCTCTCATTAATTCAATTTGTTTTTCATCTTTTATAATAACGACTCCATCTTGGAATCTTACATAAATACCTGGTATTGCACTTGTGCCTAATACACGACTTCCTTCAATCCCTGGTTTTATAACTACCATGTAGTTTGAGTTTTTACTAACGAATTTTGTTGCCATAATTTTTTTTATTCATATTAATTTTAATAATAACTAGTTTTGACCTTAACCGAAGGGCCCTAGAGCCCCTCAATAAGGTCGAAACCTTTTAAGTACTTATTCGTACTTACCAGTCAATCTAATTGAATTAGATGCGTGATTAGCAACTGTTCCATCGATTTGAACTATAAGTTCAGTATCGATATCTGCAGTTACTTCACCTTGACCATTTGCGAAATCAACTTCTGTTTCAGATACATCCACATTTAACATGTGGAATAATTCTGATTCAACAGTTCCATTTCTTTGCCATACGGTAAGACCGTCTATAGCTGCAGTATTATCTACGTAGTATAGAATAGAAGTAAGAGAAACTCTATGTCCTTCTGGTTGGTCAAATCGTGGCTTTGTAGGAGACAATAAACAACTAAATGTTGCTGCTGCCGATGTGTCAATTATAAGATCCCAAACGGTAATACCGTCTAAGTCTGTACTTGAAACAACAGCTCCGTCAACAAAGAAGTCATCTGGGTCTTCACTCCTAAGAGCGTCAACTACGATACTTTCAAAGATAGCGTCTGCATTAATTGCGTCTGAAAGAGCGCCTAATGTAGCGTAACTTGAAAATAGATATGTATCTGTTCCACCGTCTGAGGTAACAAGTACAACGCTAGTAGCCTGTGTGGCTGTAACTGATGTAACTGTACCTGTACCGATGTAACGTAGACGTAAACCTACTGCTAGATCGTTTGTAACTTGTCTCACTATTCCTTTTCCTAGGGCTTGCCTAGTTAAAATTGAATCTAATGATGCCATAATAATTTTATATGTCGTCTTTTTAAGTAATAATTATGTCAATAACCCGTGACGTGTCGGGACTAATCTATCCTTGAGGCCTTTTATAAGACCTCAAGACATTATTAGTTCGATTATGATTTTAAGTCCCATAACCGAGTAGGACCTCTTAACCGATCGACTAGTTAAGAAATAATAACTTTAAACTTTAACGTTGACTATCCTGTTACCCCTTTAAGCAATGCGTTATGCGCTGCTTGCTTCCTTTCTAGACCTACCTCTGAAAGATATTGGTCTACTTGTCCATCTGCGTCTGGAGCCTGGATATTGGTTTGCAATTGAGTATCACGATTGTTCATGTAACGATACTTGAAACATTCCAGGTCAAGCAAGTAAGCGTAACCTGCGTAATCTTGAACGAACAGAGGATTATGTACAATATTAATTGTACCAAACGCTGTTACGTATTCACTAATCTTGATTCCGTATGTCTTATCAAGAGGTTTTGTTTGAATTTGACCACGAGCTATTTCGTTAATAGCTTGTAATGTCAAACCTCCAGCGACTAACACTTTGGTTGAGTTACCATAAGTGAAACCTTCTCGTAAGAAAGTATTGAAGTCAGGAGCTGTCAAAGGACCTGCTTGGTTTTGAACGTAAGAATTTCCAGCGTCAATGAATTCATTAACACCACCTGTAGAACGTCTTAGGTGACCTTGTGTACCTGTGTCTGTTCCCAGTTTTTCACCCCACCAGAATGCGCGTTCGATGTCCAGAGCATGCTCTGTACCTTTCTTAGCTCTTTGGTAAGGTAAATCTCTACCTCCGTAAAGATTTGCTTCTTTCTCAGTGTTTGACAAGGCAATAGTAGTCTTGAAAATCTGAGTAAAGTTTGTTTGTTCTGCTGATCGAGTTGCGTTAACATTTCGAGCACCACCGTTTTCTTCATTGGCGTTACCGACAATAAAGATTCCATCACCTGATGCACCAGCTGCAATAGCTGAAGAACCGAATGTTCGGTCTGCTGTGATAGAAGTTGCAGAAGCAATAGTAGCTACGATCATATTTTCACCTGTTCGAGCGTTACGAATAACGTCTCCGACTGTAAAAATGTAACCGGAACTTGTACCTGCTCCTGTTAGGTTAATTGTGACTGGATCGTCACTGTTGTTGTAAGTTGCGCTAACCTTAGCGTATCGTCCACCGTAGAAATCTTCGAACCATTTAAATTCTGGATTACCGGTAGCTGATTTCATCATTCCTGAACCTTTCCAAGCTTTACCATCCCATACTTTTCCTACGTTTGTAAGAAGAGTTACTAGGGGGTGCTTATTAACCTCAAGAAGGAAGATCTTATCAACTGCGTCTACAATCAAACGTCCTTCTGCTGAAGAAGTCGCTGTAGTACGGCCAGCATTTGCTGCTGCTAGAGTTATCGCTGCCCCTTGGTCATGCGTTGGCTCTGTGTAATAAGGATATGTTGCCATAATAATTTTTTTTAATAAACTAACTAATAAATTTGTGTGTTAAAAACAATTTATTTTTTCTATTCATAATTTAGAACAAGTTAGGATTTGATTTTCCTGCAATAAGTTCATCTAGAACATTAGTTTCACCTTTGATTCGTGTAGCTGTGCCTTGGCCTCCTGCCATGCTTGATGCTCCACTCTTCTCTAATTCTACTTTGTCTATTTCTGCTTGTTTGATTGCTTCTTTCTCTGAAAGTTCACCTTTAACTGCATAATATGCAACAGCAATATCTGTTACATTATCATGTTCGTCTAACCACTTATCAATTTCTGAAGCGTACTTCGAGAAATCTTCTGTTTTAGCGACAAAGGCATTTGAACTATTTTCAAAAGCTGCGATCTCGTCTCTTTCCTTAAGTTCTTTTGCAAAATCACCTTTAAGTTCTGAAGCTTTATCTTCAATAAGTTTTGAGATGTCTTCTGCTGATGTATTTTTTACATCTTTTCCTAATTCTTTCTTAACTTCAACTTCAGCTTCTTTAACTATTTTTGCGTCTTCTATAGTAAATTTCCCCTCCATAACTGCTTTAGCTAATTCGGTTGTAATTTTCTCGTCAACAATCGCCTTAACAATGTCAGGGTTATTGTCTAACTTGTCAAGAAGTGGTGCGATTTCAGAAAAGAATTTTCTGTATTCACCTAATTCTTCACCTTGAGAACCTACAAGACTTTCTAGTTTTTGGTGTTGTTCTAGATCAACTTCTGCTGGTACTTCTTTTTTTTGTGTCTCCCCTATTGTACCACTTCCAAAATCATTTGGGTTAGGAACACTATTTTCAATTGGACTCCCCGATGGATCGGATCCTGTTTTAATTTCTGCCATAATTTTTTTTATTCATATTAATTAATAAACCGACTGTGCTCAAACGATTTAACGTTTTTTCTTTCCAAATTTTTTTTCAGAAAGTTTTTTTGTGATATCTATTAAATCTATTTTTTTATCTCCATCAGCATCTTTTTTCCTTTTTTCTTTAACAAGAGCTTCTGTGATAGCTAGATTAATTTTATCATTATCTTCAATATTTTTATTCATATTTTTTCCTGATTTTAAGTATTTTTTAATAATCTTTCTTTTCTTTATCTTTATTCGACTTGCGTCCACTTTTAACCGACCTTCTTCAGCTGAATCAGCTGTAGTTCTTGGACCTGAATAATTTTGTGAATTAGTATTTACCATAGGCTCCTCCTTTATCGTTAATTTCTTGTTCTTTTTTATATTCAGGATCTACGGATTTTTCTGCTTTAAATTTAAGATTCAAAACTACATCTGGTAAATCTAATATTCCAGTTATGATTCCTTGATATCTACTTATTGTTGTTGGTTCTTTAACAGGGTCTAATGTTAAAAATGAATCTTGTACATTACCTATACGATCTTGATTGTATTTTAATATAGCAAACCATTCTTTTGTTCCCTCCATATCTCTTAATATATCTTTCATATCTTGAAATGACATATCATTAATTTTTTTGCGTATTTCTTCTGTATAGTAATTTTTTATTTCATCATTTGATTTTGTTTTCATATTGTTTATTTTATATTATTTATTATATTTTCTCATTGTCTTTTTAATTGTCTTTCTTGTTCTTTCTCCGACTTTATCTTTTGCCCAACTTGCCATTGATCTATCTTTAAAAGCCTGAGAGTAACTTCCATCAGGATTTACGTTAGGTGCATTATCCCATGCCCTTCCTTTCTTAATTGCTTTTATGTCTCTATTAACTTTTTTTGAATGTAAATTAGATTTATATCCATAGTAAGCTGATCCAGCTTTCTTTAAAATATTTTTTAATATTCCTTTTTTATTTTTCTTTGCCATTTATGTATCTATTATAACATTAATATTATAAAAAGTCGACCCCTATCCTTGTAGGCTTGATGCTCTATTCATTAATGCACTTTCAGGGTTACTATTGTTACCCATACTTATGTTTGTATTTACTTTAGATCCAGGTCCTCTTGAAAAACCTCGTGGATTCGATGTAGGTAGTGGTATACGTCCTGCTGTTGGTGGAGTTCCCGAGTTAAGCAAATTCACAGGAGAAGCTGCTTGTTTAAATGGTGATGGTCCTTTTGCACCTCCTCTTAACAAAGCAAGAGCTGCTTTAGCTGTCTCTGGATTAATTGTTTTTGTTCCTGCCATTGGTGCTTCTAGGGCAGGTGCACCTTCTGGCACTCCTGACATAGGGTCTGCTTGAGCTAATGGTTGCCCATCTGGTCCTAACATTTCTGGTGCTTCTGCTTCTTCTGACTTAGTAACTGAATCTAATGACCAGTTCCAGTCTAACAGGATTTTCTGTGTAAGTTTTTGTGGGTCAACGAATGGAAGATTAATAAGAAGTTGGAATAGATCCATGTCTTGTTTCTTTTTAATATCCTGTTGTCCTGCGATAGAAGGAAGAACAGATGTTTTGTAATCAAATTTACCTTCTAAGTCATCCTTTTCAATCAAAGGATACATCTCACTTCCGTCATCTCCTATAATTCTAATTGTCATAGGTTTTGTAAAGAACTGACGTGACATGTCCATCCAATATCTCATTAGAGTAGCATAACCTTCACCTAGATGGTTAACGAATAGTCTAACTCTTTCTAGTGTTGATTCACGCAAGTGTCTAACTTCTGTAGCTGATCCTGCTGAACCTCCAGCACCCATTGAAAAATCATCCACACCAGAGGCGTATCTCATATCTGCTTTCAGTAAATCTTCTTCTTTGTATGCACTAGCTTTGATATCACTGAACTGAACTTCGCGCACACCATTTGGATCTACAGAGTAGATAATACCGAAAGGACGTGTTACAAGTTCTTCTTTATTTATATTTGCAAGTGGATTAACAATCCACATTTTATGAATTGACAAAGTTGCAGCATCTAGACGCTGGTTCTTAATCATATTCATCATTATTTGAGGATTTTCTAAAATTGTTGGTAATCCATAACCTTCGAATTCACCTGGAATCTTTAAGTAAGGGAATTCAATAAATGTTGTTTCTTTAAAGTCATAAGGAATAGGCATCCATCCACCTTTCAAAATTGGAACATAGCTTCCTCCTACGTGAACTGAATAAAGATCAGCAAATGGTTGTGTGTATTCAAGTACTTCATACATCTTTTGATCTTCACCTATTGTAGCGTTATATTTATCACTTCCATAATTACTACTACTAAGACCTGATGTTATATTGTTACCTTTTGCTATAGAATCTCTTTGGTTTTCTTTAACTTCTGTACGTATTGAAGCATAATCAGTTAAATCTCCACCTGAACTAGCAAGTGCCATATCAAGACGGTTTTTATCAGCTTGTGGATATCTTCTTTTAATTTCTGAGGCAGTTAATACAAGTCTCTTAAACCAATACTGTTTATTCTCACGTTTTGTATTGTGCCAATCATACATAAGTTCATAGTTATCTACCCATTCTGCACAAGGAGCATCATAGAAAGTTCTTTTTTCTTTCTTCCATTCATATTTTTTCTTTAAAAGATCTGTAGTCTTAAGAAACTTTTGTTCTCTAACATCTTTCTTCCAAAAGACTTGAAGATATCCAGTTCCATAAACCAAAGAAGAACGAACTAGATCTTCTGTTATTTTATCCATTCCTGATATCTCCCAAAGATAATCATTTAATTGTTGTTGTTTTTCTGACTTAGCTTGATCTTCAACTGTTCTCCCTTGAACAGTAAAATCAGGACGTGCATCTAAAACACGAGGCATTAGAGTTTCAACTACAGCTTGTACGTAAGGTACAAAGATATTTGATTGCCAGTCTTTAATTTGGCTTTGACGATCTCCATTATATGCAATATATAACTTATAAGATCTATCAAGGCGAGGTTTTACTACAGTAAGAAAGTATTCTCGTGCATCTTGCATCTGTAAATGGAACCTAGACTGTAATTCTGATTCTTTTTTGCCGAAATCAGAGGCATTGTATGTTTTTGATTGTTGTGTAGACATAATTTATGTTTTTGTACCCTTATTTTAGCATAGTACTAACTTTTTAGTACCCTTTTGGAGGTAAATGTTTTTTATAATCTAGTTGGGTAGAAGGTTTAGCTGATAAAACTTTAAATCCTTGTAATGCGATAGCTGTAGCAAAAATACAGTCATCATGATATCCATCTAACGGTACCATATTGTTAGCATTATTATATACAAAAACATTCATTTCGTCAATAGTTTCTTTACTGTGGAGTATAACACTTTTTTCTCTTGTAATCATTTCAAACTCATCAATTAAAATTGGTCTTGTAACTCTTGTTGTCTTCCAACCTAGTTTATCGCTATAAGAATTAGCTATTGTATCAAAACGTGATGGTCTAAAATATAATGATGGATATAGTAATTGTTTTAAAATATTAAGAACAACGTTACCGTGAGCTTCAGACTCAACTACCATAAGTGCATCATTGTAGTAACGCCCCCATTTATTTAAAATCTTTCCAAACCTATCTGGAGCGATATGTCCTCTCCAGAAACCAACTTCTTCTCCTGTTGATCTATCTATAATAGCTGCAACGGAATAGTCACCTCCTGATACACCCTCAGCACAGTCAGCTCCAACAACATAAAAATGTCCTGCTTCTACTGGTCTATACATTCTAAAACCTTCGTCTTCTGAAACAAGGTGTTCTGTTCCGTCTTTTAATTTAACACTATCTCCTACTTTTAATATTCCTTTTCTTTGTTCGTTAATAACTTCCTGTGTAAAGACTGAACGTCCATGAATCAAAAATTCTAAAGCATAGTTATTATTAAACTTACGAACATTATTCATTCTTCCTCTGATCTCTTCAATTTCTTCTTCTGTATAGTTCCACCACCATCCATATTCCTTCTTCTCATAGTTAGGGTTAGCTACCCACATTCTATGGAAGTAATCTCCAACAGCTCCAGGTGACGATTCAATAATAATCTTACCGTCAATAGGAACAGACGCTTCTATTGTCATCATCTTTTCTTCAGCTTTCTCCCAGAAGGGTAACTCTGTAGCTAGAAGATTATGGATAGTATATCCACGTCCAACGTTCTCAGTAGAAGGAAGAACAAGAATTTTTGAATCTACTTTAGGGAAAGAAATTTCGAATTTTGAGTTATAGTGAATTGTTGGTCTTAAAGCATCTGGTGTTGACCTATAAAAGGTCTTAATCTTATCCAAAAGCTCTGCTGTAACATCGTTGTTATATCCAACAATAGCAGAAGTAACACCACTATTCATAATTGTTCTATGGTAAAAATAACCAGTTACTGCTGTTGAGAATCCAATTTGACGAGCTTTCATGATTATGATACGATTATGTTTATTAATTACATTAAAAATATCCAGCTGAGCTGGTTTTAATATAAAAGGAGCTAGCCCTAAATCTTTAGTTTTAATCTTACAAAAATTCTCTAAGTAAAACCTTGGATCTTTAAGTTTTTCTAGATTCTCATTAGTCATAAATTTGCTTACTTTCTTTGTTTGATTTTTCTTTTGCTAGTCTAATGTGCTCAGGCATTTCTGGGACATCTACATCATATTCTTTCATCTCACCAGCTGGTAATTCTTTTTGCTCATCATTAATCTTAAGAAGTATATCTTCCCAACTTCCTCCACCAATAGTAGAATCTTCGTATTTATCTAAGCCTGTAGATTTAAGTATCATATTTAAAGCAGATAATCTATCAGAAGATTTTTCTGCATTATCTATTTCTGATTTAATGTTTTTAACAATATAGTCAAATGTCATACCGTGTTTTCCTAGGGCAGTTTGATACTCTTTCCGCATAGCAATTTTATCTAATGTACGATATACATCTGCTACTGTTTTAACTCCAATTAGATCTCTAAGTTTATTGGGGTCTTTGGTTACCTTAAGGGCATTAAGCAACATTATCTGTTGTGTTGTGTTTTGAACGTTATAAGCGTACTTTCCTTGTACGAAAACGACAGGTTTGAGTTTAGCCATTTTTTCTTTTTATTCTTTTATCTTTTAATTCTTTGTCGACATCTTTTATGAAAAATGGGAAGTTCCTATCTTGGTTCTGTCTTATCTCATATTTATTCCTACCCAGTTCTTCGTTTATAGAACAAACGTGATTAATAATATAGTCCAAAAAAACAGCATAAGACATATCTTTCTTATCTGCTATTTTAAGTAATTTAATACGATCATCTAATTGGTATACGGCCATTAGGTAATCAACTGTAATATTTTTAAATGGAAATTTATAGTATTCTGGGTTAGTAAAAGGATTCTCTTCTTCAAATTTTGGAAACAATTCATCGAAGTATAATTCTAGTTTTGAAAAGAATTTTCCTCGTGTAATTATTTGTATATCTTTTCCAACCTTCCTTCTTAGTACTTTTACAAAAGCACTATTCAATATTTGTGAATTTTTATTCATTGGAAGGATCGTCTTTCTATCGTAGTATTTAAAACTTCTTCTCAACCAAGATAACTTGACACTATCATCAAATAAACTATCAAAAAAATCATTTAAGAAATCTTTAAAGAGTGTGATATATTCATCAAGTTCCATTCCTTCAACTGAAACTTTATCCATATATAGTTTTGTATTATTATTAGGATGATCTGTTGAGAAAACATCCTCGTATGTTTTCTTGTATTCTTTCATTTATATTCATATTTTGAAGAAAAATCTTCAGTTATTATTGTAACATTTCACCTTCTGCTCCACCTTGTATCACTGGCTCTACTGGTTCACCTTCTGCTACTTCTCCTTCTTCTTTACCTAATAGATCATTCATTGAATCTTCTATTTTTTTAGATAACTCTGGGTTGGTTTCCTTTATCTGACTTAAAAAGGCTCCCACTTGTTCTACGTTACTTGGATCTACTCCATTTTGTTCAAGTAAATCAAAAATTGCACTAAGAGCTACACTCCTGTGTTCTTTTATTTTGTTCTCAGAAGTAAACTTTTGAGAATTAAAATCTTGATACTTGCCTTCAATCTTTGACATCAAACCTTCAAGATTTGCTCTCATTTGTTCTTGTGGCATTTCAGCAGCTGGTTGAGCAACTGGAATTCCTTCTACACCTTCTGGTGAAGCTGGAACTGGAGCTATTGGTTGTTTAAATTCATCCATAATTTTTATTTTTTAATTAGTAATAAATATTTAGTAATGCTTATATTATAGCATACTATTCTTCTTTTAGAAAGTCGTCTTTGTAATATACTTTTGATATTACCTCTGTTCTATTTTTTCTGTATATATCCCTAAGGTCTTTATATAACATTTCACTTAAATGTGCTCTGAATTCTGTTTCATCTACAATACTGTGGTAATCCTCTAAATGGAATACAAGATGGGTTATCTCATGAACTAGTTTTTCCATGAAATAATCTTTATCATCTGAATACCTTACTGCTAATAATAAAGGAGAATCCTCATACTCCTTAGATTCACTAAGAAGTATGTAACCATCGTCACTTTGTGAGGTTTCAACTTTTGTATTATTATTTCTTGACATATACCACTCGTGTATCTTCTTATCACCTTCTATGGCTTCGTTAACCTTTGTTATATCTTTTGCAAAATAAACAACGACTCTACATCCTATTGGTTGTATTGTATAAAGTTTTAATATGTCTTTTTCCATTTTAGAAGTAATGTACTATTCTACTAATTTGCCCTTGTTCTTTGTTGTGAATAAATCCTTCAACTGCTTTAGGTGCACCAATATATCCATTTCGGTGATGCCAACTATCTGAGGCACTTGGACTTCTAAGTGATTCCACTGTAGCTCCCTGATAATCTTTTCCTGATTGCCATTTAATCTGCTTTTTATGATGAAGGTGATGAAGGTAAATATAACGATAGTCTGTATCTGCCCACATTTGTTTTTGTTCTTGAGCCATAATTAATGGCATGTCTGCTTCCTTTGCTCCATCTCCATGAGATGTACAAATTAAGTTTTTTCCATACTTGAAATATTTACGATGGTTGATTGATACATCAAATGTAACATTCTCAGCTTTATCAAACCATGAAGATAATGAGTCAGCTAACATAAATCCAGATTTCAAATCATGATTAGATGGATTGTATATAACATGAACATCAGCTACTGTAACTAATTCTTCAACGATTTTAATATATAGATTCTTTGCTTCTTGATACATAGTCCACCACATTCCATCTGTATCTTGTGGGGTTCCTTTTGTTGTTGAACCATTAGTGTTGTCTACATGTATAATATCATTCCCTATAATCAATGCTATTTTCTCAATAGGAAAACCACTTGCTTTACTTACTATACCTCGAACTCCTTCAAGACATCTTTCTTTAGCTATTTCAATATTATAAGTATCTCCTGTTTGCTCAGCCATTGCTAGCTTACCGATATGTACATCAGCAGGATCAATTATTAATAGGTTACCTTCCTTTATTTTTGTTCTCTTTATCTTAGGATATTTAGGAGAATATTTTTTCATCTCAACAACTAGTTCATCTCTGACATCATCGTAAGACATTACACCATCTTTATTTTTTAAATAAATACCATTAAACCATCCACTTGACCAAGTCTCATCTTCGAAACCACCTTCGATTAGTGTTTTCTCAAATTCATTAACTTGCTCTTTTACTTGGATAGATTCAAGGCTTCCAAATTTCTTTTTTAGCTTTCTTAGTCTATCTCTAACGTTCTCGCTATTCAACTTAGTTAAAAGTTCTTTATTAATTCTTTCCGCTACCTCTCTATGCTTTAAACCTTGCTTATTATAAATAATGCATAGACGAGAAACGGGACTTATGTCTTTTATGTTATTCATATATCTATTATGCTACATATTGAATTTAAAATCAATAGTTTTCCTTAAAGTGTGGATAACTATTCCATTCCTACAACAGATATGGTATAATGTAAATAGATGTATGGGTAGGTCACACTTTTGACGATACAAAACCTCAGACTCAAGCATTGAAAAACAACACATTTTTTTGTGTTGTTTTTTCCTATTTATATAAAATTAAATATATTCCATTAGATATACCGAAAATTATTGCGAAAAATAAACTTGCAAATATTGCCTCAATGTCAGTCCACATATATGGCCTTAGTAATGTAATTATACACATTGCAGATATCGTACCTATTCCTAAACCTATTGAAAATCTTCTTATAGTTTTCATTTTACTTACAAGTTACAGTATAATAGTTACCCAATAAACTAGAATAAAAAGAGTATGTTCCTCCGTTTGTGTAGGCTACAAAAGTACTCCATCTTTTTCTTAGTTCGGGATGTTTTGCAAATATAAATGCAGTTAATTTAATTTGATCGTGATAACTAAATTTGTCAAGATCTTCATCTAAATATTCGTTACGATATATTTTCTCAAAAGCCTCCCAGGTACCATCATGATACTGGTATGATCCTATTGCTAAAGGAATACCATTTTTATAATCTCCTTTTGCATTTGGATCACCATGGCTTTCACATCCAGCTATTTTTTTTAATAAAACTGGATCTGTTTCAAATTTTTTAGCATATATGTCAATATACTCATGTTGGGTTTTTTCCTCAACAATTTCTACTGAAATAGGTGTATCAATCTTATATATAGGTGCTTCGGCAGCATTGGTTCCAGATATATTTAGGAATAGCAATGCTGAAGTAAGAACCATTCTTTTTAAAATTCGCATAAATGATAGGTTGTTTGCTACCTATAAACATTCTATACAGTATATTGATATGCAGTTGGGGAAAGACGAAATCACGTGCTAGCACAAGCTTTTGAGATATTCATCTCAATCTCCCCATTGGAAGTTATATTCCCCAACTACATATCAAAAAACAGAAAAACGATACTCTATTATACCATTTTTCTGTTCTAAAACCTAATAGTCTTCCTTCTTTTTATTTGTTCTTTTTACCCACTAAATATACGGTTCCTTCGTATATAATCTTAGCAGCAGCACGTACTGCAGCGATAAATGTTGACCCTACTAATGCTATCAATGATACTCTAGTAAACTCAAAAGTTTCAACTGAAATAGCTAAAGCAAATACTGATACAAATGTACCTACAAAGGTAACTGCTGCACTAATTAAATGCCTTTTCAGTGTTTCGTTTGTCATAATTTTTAATTAATTATTTATAATAACACCACACGACCTCTTTTTTTTTAGAATGGTTAATGTCTAAATGACAGTACCCATCTCCAATACCTATTCTTAGTATACCATTATTTAACGCACTTTCCAACATCTTAAATCTTTCGGAGTTATTTCTACATCTTATATCTGCCGCTAATCCAAGTAAATGAGATGATGTTGAAGAAGCACCTGGTAATTTATCGTTTTCTTCTTTACTCCTTTTCCCTGATGTTATAACATAAGAGAAACCACATTCTTCTCTCATTTTGTCAAGTTTCCTCATTAGTACTGGACTTATACCTACCATTTTAGGATCTCCTTCTGGACTAAAGTATTTATATGTCTCAACCTCTGGTTCTGGTTTAGGATCTGTATCTTCTAATACTGTTACTACTATTTTCATAGCATATCCTATCCCTGTTTTTATTGTATATAAATAAGGTGGATAAGTATCAAAGATATGTGTTGATTCTATTAACTGTACAGCGTGATATGGATTCGGTGATGGGATTGCAATCTCTAGTGGACACTCCTTTAATGCTTCTGATATTTTATTTATTGGAGTCCAGACATAATTGATTTTAAGTATCTTGAGAATCTTAAGGGCTTTATCTTTCATCTCTTGTGTTATAAGATTTTTATTATGATATTCATTCCAGGTGTTTCCTTCAAAAGGAAAATCATCTTCAGGTATTAATCCTATGTTTCTAGCAGCATCACCTACTCTTTGGATTGAGTTACCATTCTGTGTTGTATTAGACATAATCGCAATAAACCTATCACTACAATTAAATTTCCCATTCTTAATAAACCCTAACTTTTGAATTTTGTCAAGTTGATTATCTGTTAATAATTTTTTCTCTATTATGTAATTTACTGTAGTTTCAATTACATTCATAAAAGCAAAAGTTGCACATGACATTGTGTCAAACTTTGCATCTTTATATTGCTTCTCATCTTCTGGTTTAAAAGGAATCCAGTCACCACTCTCGTTTATAATATTTGCTTTTAATGGAGAATTTACACCAAGGATATAATCCGTTGGTCTATCTTCATGTATGTACCCTGTTTGTTTTATTTCTTCCATAATTCTTGTTATTTATTATTAATAATTATTTTGATGATTTTGTTGGATCTAGTGTATATGCTGGAAGTCCTGTTCTACCTAGTAAAGATCTCCATGTTTTACGTATTTCATCTTCTTTAGTTGAAACACCTATTGAACTCTTTCCTTTTGTAGCATATGATAAGTTTCTCATTCCATAACTAGGAACGTATTCAATTGCTTTGTCTGGTAAGAATCGTCCTGCTAGTCCTAGATAACCAAAAGCTCCTGGAACAACTGATTCAGCAGCAGCTCTAGCTGCATATACTGATCTTGTACCTAACCCTACTTTAATAGGATTTCCTTCTTCATCATAGTTAGGATAAAGTGGTTGTCCAAATTGACCCTGCGCTTGTTGTCCTGATCCTGATAAAACCCAAGGAGCGATAAAGTAATCTTTTATTACTTGACCAATTGGATCTTTTAAGAATGGGAATTTATCAGAAAGTTTTAACATCTGTCCTTGGAAAGAATCATCATATTTTCTTTCTGATGGATTAAGCATGTTTAAAGTATAATAAGGAATAAAGTTTTTAACATTAGTATTCCACATGCCAAAAACTTTAGCAACAGTAGGTTCATTTAAGTATTCATTATATTTTTCTTTTAACGCTTCTTTTTCTTGTGGTGTTCTACCTGTATTCATTTCGTTTAGCATAAAACTAACCTTGTTAAAAATAGCTGGATTGTCTACTGCTGTTTTTGCTGTTTTAATAGCCATAGCATATGGGAAGGATATGAAGGGATGACCTGCAAGAGGAACTGCTCTCATTATTCTTACGAAGTCAGGCATAGCTGAATAGTTCATGAATGCTTCCATTGATACCTCTGATGCTTTCATTGGTGTAAATCTATAATGCTTTAATCCTTCTTGTACATGAGTACTTATTATATCTGCTTCTTTAACAGGAACAGTTTTGGATATTTGCATAAGTTCTTTTTCTGTTAATCCAATTTTTGTAAGATATTCAGTTGTACCTAATTTCCAAAATTGGTCAATTCTCTCATAAGCTCTAGGCATTTTATTAACAAGAGTATTTGATAACCAGTTAACAACATTAGGATTTTCTTCAAACCTATTTTTAACTAAATTTTTAAATCCATCTATTTTTACATTTCCACCTAATTCCAGATCTTGTTCTATCCAAGAAGTACCACCCTCTGCTCTTGTTACTGGTGCTTTCTTTGCTAAGTCTTGTGTGGTTTCTGTTGCTGTTTTAAATCCACCTTTTTTTGCAAATTCCTCCGCTTCTTTTCTTGCTAGTTTAGAAGCTTCTGAAACACCTGTATCTAATTCATCCCAACTAGTCATTAAGAATTTTTGAACATCTTTATAAATAGATCCAGTACTAGCAACTCCTTTAATTCTTAATTCAGCAGAAATTCTTTTAGTTATTTCAGATGGGTCTACTCCGGTTAATTGTCTAAATCTTCCTGGGTTATATTCAATCATTTCTACAAAGGAATTTACATCATCAAAAAACATTTTCTTTAATCCTATTGCGCCTGTTTTTCCTTTCATAAATTTAGCACCGTCTCTAACTGCTCTAATATATCCTTTCTTCCATACAGGTAATCCCATCATAGCTCCCATAAAGAAGTTACCAATATTAGCAACAACGTGAGCCGCTACATTCATTGGAACTTTAGCTCCTTTAAAGATTGTAAGATATGTTGGATAAGAAGTTAATATTTTATTCAAAGGTTTCATGTCTCTAATTTTATTATAAGAATTAACTGTCTTTACTAGTTGTTCTCCTTCTTCTGATGCTAATCTAGCAGCTTTGCCTAAATCTTCTACTGGACCTAAGTGGCCTTTAGTAATATCTCCAACTGTTGTATTTTTAAGTTTACTTATAAAATTATCATATACCTTAACTCCTGTCTTTCCATATTCGTGAGTCTCATAAGCTTTTAATAAATGCTTTAAGTTGTAATCATCTCCAGCGGCATCAAGAAGTTTAACTGCATTCTCGTAAGTATCTGCAACCCCAACTTCCTCTAATCCTATTTTGTTTAATTTTTTATAATCAAGAGCACCATCAGCATCTCTAATTGCTGTATTCATTATTTTACCTGCTTCGTCTTTAACGCCTATACTTGCTTTCGGTGATAAAAATTCATCAATGTTTTTAAATTCAAATCCTTTTTCTCCACGAACAAGAATAGCACCACGCTTCTTTGCTAGTGTCGATACCTTATCTTTTAAGTCTACTATTTTATTTGCATCATGTATTGAGTATCTAAAGAATTCAGAAATTTTTTCTCCAGTAGGTGTTACCTTACCAAATATTTTATATGCTGGTATCTTATTTACTTGTTGCCCTAGTTTTGAAGCTAGGTTGAAAGATCCTGTACCTTTTCCAAATACACCTCTTCCTAAATCTTCGTAAAGCTCTCTTCCTATTAATTTTCGATATTCTTCACCGCCTTTAATAGCTTTAGTACTTAAATCGTCTAATCCACCTCTAAATTTTGTTGCACCCTTAATTGCAGTATTTCTTAGTTTACTTGCTACAGATAAAGCTTCTCCAGCTTTTTCTACCTTAGGTGCTAACTTTGCTACTTTTTTAGTAAATGGAATTAATCCTAAACCAGTTCTTGCGTCTTGTTGGAAACTAGAAACAGCTCCAACTTTAGCAGCTCTTAATGCTCCTTTTATTCCAGCTCCTTTAGCTCCTCCTTTTACTAAACCAGTTGCTACACGTGGAACTAATGCTGATGTTCCTAAGGTTGCCCATGTTACTGGATCCAATGCAACGTCTAACGCAAATCCTAATGGGATTTGAATAGCTCTTGGTGCTCCCATTCCTTTTAGTATATCTCCAGCGAGTACCCCCGTCTTCATTGCTTCGTTTATATTCTGACCTAGTGAAGATTCTGTTCCTTGTCCTACTGCATATTGAGCCGCACCCATGATAGCATTAAGTGGTTTTTGTATTGTTTTTATTCCCTTCATAAACAGACCCTCTGTTTCAACTATATCTTCATTTTGTGCTGTAGTTGGTCCATACCATTTATTTCTTATTTGTTTACTTTGTAGTCTGTCTAATTCACTTTTTAAAGATGTTAGATTTTTATCTGCTGCTATGTCTTTACTAGATGGATCTATGTTTCTTGCATACGCAGTCGAAGAAGAGCCTAAAGTTCCCTTTATGCTTTCAATCTGACCTCTTAATTTATCTATAGTCTGGGCCATTATAAGTCTAATTATATCACAGTACTTTGCGATCCGAACTCGTGAAAGTAAGCTTTTACCTTGTAATCAGGATTAAACTTAACTACAGTTTTAGCTGGAATCACTATCGGAATCTTTTCATTTACATCTATCATCTTTCTAGATTTATGTACCTTTAGAGTAAAATCACCCCAGTCAGGTAACTTAATTGTTCCTGCTTCTTTTAATTCCCTGGATATTGTTTTTATTAAACCATAGTATACATCTCGAACAAGATTAACATCAGAGATACCTGAATGAACTGTAATCTTATTAAAGAAATCCTCTGGTCCTATGCTTTTCATTGTTTATTTAATACATTCTATCCACATCATCTCAGTTAGGATTACGGTATTTTTAAAATCAAGTACTAGATGTTTATATGCTTTCTGTGGTGTTACATAAGGACTATTTGTAGGGAATATTGTTATAACAATATCTTCTAATTTAAATCCGACACTTTGAAGATAATAACTTATTATGAATGGATTGAAGGCACTCTTATGGAACTCACCATCACTCGCCTGGTTCCCATAAATAACTTCTGCTATTTTCATATATCTAGTCCAATCATCTTGAGTTTTAAATGAATTTCCTGTTACATTAAGTGTCCAAAGTCTAGCAAGTTCATCAAAGTTTGTTGTACTCATCGCTAGCTTACAACCAGGTTTTAAAACTCGATACATTTCTTTTAACGCTGTTTTAATATTATTAACAGGTTGATGTTCTATAACATCATTACATTCAATATAATCAGCATAATTATCTTTAAAAGGTAATGCACATATATCTGCTTTTTTAAATTTTACATCCTTAGGGACTCGAGCGTTCATATATTTACCTTCTTTAGTTTTTTATCCTTTCTTTAGGTCTCCTAAATTAAAGAAATTATCTACGTTAATAAAAGGACGATCTGCTAGAGATACACCTGAACCTAAGTTTAACCACACTTCTTCTTTTTTTGTTTCTTTTTTCATAATTTTATTTGTCCCAATTAAAGTCCCATCCGAAGTGACCCCACATTGCGGTAGCTTCGTAATTAACTTTTTTTAGGTTTAAACTTTTAATAATTCCATTTGGAGTCAGATCATATTTTCCATCTGCTCTTCCCAATATATTATATTCCTGTCCGTCAACATTTGCAACTGCCATAACTGGTTCAGCTATTCCAATAGCATAAGCTAATTTTACAATACATTCTTTACCTTTATATTCTTTTAAATAATCTTTAGCGATTTTCCTTGCCATGTAAGCACCACTTCTATCAACCTTTGAAGGATCTTTTCCTGAGAATGCTCCTCCTCCAATAGGGACTTGTGGGCCGTAGTTATCCACGATTAATTTACGTCCTGTTACTCCTGTATCTGCTTCGAAGCCTCCTTGATCCCAATCTCCTGCTGGGTTAACATGGATTTTTATTTTAATTTCATTATCTTCTATTCCTTTTTCTTGTAACCATTCTTCTACTCTTGACATTAACTCAACTCCTCTAGTGTTTTGGAAACTAGCAACAATTGTAGTAATTTCATTATTTTCATTTAAAGTAATTTGTGTCTTTCCATCGTATTGGTATTCTGGATAAATAAACTCACACAAACTTCTAGCTAAATATTGTTCTTGTGGTATCATTGCTTCATTATCATTACAAGCATAACCTACCATAATTCCTTGGTCTCCTGCTCCTCCTTCATCCACACCTATAGCGATCTCAGGACTTTGATTAACAATATTGACTTGTACTCCATATTGTGTTCCTGCTATTCGTTGCGCAATCTCTCTTGCATTAAAATAAGCCGTTGTTGTTATCTCACCTGTTATGGTGATAATCCCATGGCCTCCCATTGTTTCGATTGCGACTCGACTATCTGGGTCTTGTTCTAAACATGCGTCTAAAATCGCATCGCTGATTCTGTCACATAGTTTATCAGGGTGCCTTGGAGAAACGCTCTCCGCTGTTTTTATTTTATTCATTTATCTATTCTATCATTTGCTATTTATATTGTCAAGTGGTAAGATGTATACTGGAAGACATGAAACAAAAAAAGATGAAAAGCATATGTTAATCGTATTATTCTGGCCATTATGGGTACCTGTTATTATTGGCCTCTTATATTGGATATTTTAGGAATAGAAAAGCCTCCAAATAATAAGGAGGCTTTTTTAATTTAGAGCACATTCAACAGTTTTGTAAGTTGTTGTTATTAATTCTTTACAATATTTCATTGCAACTTTAAACTTTCTTACATAACTAGACGAGGATAGTGTTTCCAGTTCAATAGGCATATCTGGTAACTTTTCTCTGAGACTCCTAAAAGTAGGTTTACTCATGTCTAGTTTATACAGGTTATCTTGGTATTCTACTATCATGGTTGATAAATTTTAAGTTCTCCTGCGTAGACATGTTCTTCTCTAGTGTCCCTAGTGATTATAACAATGTTATAAGGATCAAGTTCCGTTTGAAGGACAAATACACAATGGGGTAGATTAGTTTTAATCTCCCATAACTCTTCTTTGTAAAAAGCTCTCATAGTTAAAAGATTATACGATCATAATATCCATTCCTCCATAAGGAGTACAATAATAGTCCTCTAATTGGAACTAAGTCTCTAGTGCCACTTTTTGATATTTCTATCATAGTGTCGGGGTACATATGTCGGTAGTCTTCATACATACTTTCTCTAAGGGAAAACTTAGCATCCCAGGTTGAATTCTTATACCATACCTTTATCATGCTAATTAGGTTTAGATTGATTTCTCTTAGCCCTAGATACCCTCAGTAGAAGTTCTGCAACTTCATCGAACGACATGCTCTTAAATAGAAAATGCCAAGCTCTTTCTCTTGCTTTATCAAAAACAAGTAAGTTCTTCTGATTGGCGTTTCCACCTCTAACTTTGTTCACAATGTGGTGATTACACATAATCCCACTTCTTCTCCAGTTTGTTATTTTTTGATTGCTCATAGTATTTAATTTTTAAAGAATTTTTATCTATTCTCAGTATACCATAGTCAAATATATTATCTAAAATCCGTAGTTAAGATTATTGTTAATTAATTACTTTGTGTTGGTAATTCTGATTCTATCTCTAATTCTTTCATATATTCTTCAGGAGATATATCATTCATCCTTTTAATATTTTTCCTATGATATGTTTCATCTAGTAAAAAATCTTCTAATGCTCTTTCTAAACCTCTTTTAGCGTTTACTATCTTTTCTCTAAATGCTGTATCACCAAGATAATCAAATCTTATATTCTCTAATATCTCATATGCTTCAATTATTTGATTTCTAACAACATTTGAACGCATTAAGCCTATTCTTTGTTCTCTCCTTTTTTGATTGTAATCTCTATCAATTATCTCTTTCTTTGTAAGTCCTTGTAATCTTGGACAAACACCTCCATTTGCTTCCTTTCTTAAACCTCTACCTAATCCTCTACCTCTTCCCTGCCCTAAAGGCCTGTTTATATTTTCCATATACTCTATTGTTTTATTATCACTTATTCCAAGTGAACTTAACTACGGATTTCAAATAACATATATTTCTATTATACACCTAAGAGAAACATAAGGCAACACTACAACACCCCTCAGAGGCTCCACAAGGCCCTAGAAGGCCCCTTACACCCCAATTAGGTACTTTGGGTCCACTCACAATTTCCACCCCCTCAAACTAGCTTATTCTGAACATATCATTAATCTC
>Ga0075125_10000175_pt1 | contig 26863 bp, 42 predicted proteins | sample AntAceMetag02UKN_FD_69810 | JGI IMG/M metagenome (GOLD analysis project Ga0075125, IMG submission 69810) | Saline lake microbial communities from Ace Lake, Antarctica - Antarctic Ace Lake Metagenome 02UKN | ecosystem: Environmental > Aquatic > Non-marine Saline and Alkaline > Saline | place... | reverse complement strand
GTTTCAATACGATCTGTAGAACATTGATATGCGCAAGCTGTTGCATCTTCATAATTACTATGTGTTTTATTACAGAGAGTGCATTTGTACTGTTCAGTGTCTTTGAATTCTGACACCTATTTCACCTTCACTATTCGTTCACTATTAAAGACCCAGTCTATTATTTTTGTATTGCCCTTTATGAGCTTCAAATAGGATTCTTTAGTTTCAGGATCTTGCTTCACTTCACACAACAACTCATCCCTTAAAGGAGTAAACTTAACCCTGTCACCATAATCTAATACGATATCATTCTTATCAAGCATCATCATGATCATCCTTACAGCAATCTTCTGCTTCTTTCTTTGTGTCAAATTCTTCTCCACAATCTCCACACATATACTTAACTGTTTTTTCAAATTCTCTAGGACAACAGTCTTTTGCTTCTTTAAGAGATTCGTGAATTTCTCCACAATCGGGACAATCATAATAAGTTATTTTTTCAACATACATTATAATCCCTCCTTTTCCTGACATTTTGTGCATATCATTTTATTAGTTTTCTTTGATCGTTTTAGGTCATCAGTAGAAAGTCCACACTCTTGACACATTAACACTGGTTCTCTCAACATATTCTTTATTTTCATATCGCAATCAATACAGATACATCTCTTTTCATCATGCTTTTTACTAACACAATCTTTGGCAACGTAGCTTTTACAAGAAGTACAATAGAAAGCAGGTATAAGGTCTTCATCAATTCGTTCGTTTGTCATATTCATCAACCTCCAAGTTGCATAATCTTTAAGTTCTTGTATATTATACAACATACTTATATATAAATATTTCGTTTTTTAATAGAAAAAAGGCGGGGTCGGGTACTTGGAGGTGATAATTCCTAAGAAATACCGGGTTGCCCTTTACATCATGAGTTCCCCAACCGACCCCTTGGATATGAATATAGATGATTCTGTTATTTAAACTTATTGAAATTTATTACTAAATAATCTCTTAAATATCTTGCTTACTAAATTAATATCCCAACCGTTCCCAGCTAATTTATAGCGTTGAGAATTTGATAATCCTTCTAGGTTTATTCCGTCATCTAAGAACCCCATGAGTCTGAAACACTCGGTCGGTGTAAGCTTTCTTATTCTCATATCTTCAGTTAATACGTCACGTTGGTCATTTGTTTGCAATGTACCAACAGATTGCGATTGTACTCTTCCACGCCTTGTTTCAGAATTTGGTTGTTCGAGGTTTATTCCATCGCCAGGTTTTACTTCTTGATACCTTTTAGCTGTTGCATTCTTAACACATACATAATTATCTTTCTGAACTGTTGATAAGCAATTACTCGTCCCGTCTGTCTGCGGTTCTAGTCTTTGTTCTGTAGGACTTCCCGTTGTTCTATCTGAAGGATCCTTAGGATTTCTTCCTCGCGACGCTACTATGAACGGTTGTCTGTTTCCACCTTGCATAGCATTTAATGTTGGGCTTATTCCTTTTTCTGAATATAATCTATCATTAGAATGCTTTGGATTATTTACTTGAATAATTTGCCATCTTTTTTTTTCGATAAACCCTTTTATATTTGTCCCCTTGAAATAATTAGCATCAATACAATACGATACATCTTGGTTTGGTAATAATTGTTTTACAGTTTCTTCTTTCAGATAATACTTCTCATCAACTTCATCTTCAAGAATATCTTTAAGTTTTAATTTCAATTTCTCTTTCTCGGGAAACGTAAACTCCATGAAATCCCAACCGCCTAATTTACACACATACCAGACACGTTCTCTATTCTGAGGAATCCCATAATTTTTAGAATTAAGACATTTCCACGCCACACCATAACCTATTTTCTTTAATGTATCTAAAACTGTTTTATGAGTTTTACCATTATCATGACTTAAGATACCTGCCACATTTTCTAATACGACATACCCAGGTTTCTTATGGTTTAGTATTTTACATATATCAAAGAATATATTGCCTGTTTTTTTAGATTCAAAGCCTTCTCTTTTACCTGCAATACTAAATGATTGGCATGGGAACCCCGCTAAGAATAAATCAAAATCAGGAATATCTTCTGGATTTATTAGAGATATATTACCATAATTCTTAGGAATTTTCATTGTTCCCATAAATCGTTTTGAGCCATTATATGGAACCCAATCATCAACAACTTCTCTATGGTTATGTTCATAGCATTGTATTGCGTACTTATCAATCTCTGAATAGCCAACACACTCAAATTGTATTCCTGCTTTCTTTAATCCAAACGATCCGCCACCATAACCCGCACATCCCTCAAACATTCTTATTTTATTTTCCACTTTCAATCACATTCTAATACATATTTGTTCTTCATCTTTATGATATTTCTTTAAAATTATGGCTTTCAACGGCACATACTTAATCAATTTATTCTGTTCAGAAGAAATCAAATCTATTTTCTTATCTCGCTTCATTATTTTTAATTTAACTTCTAACTCTATGGCTTCATATTCAGTACCATATATATAATCAACATAAACTAATTTCTTCTGAGCATTTCTGAAATTATATGAGAGGAATTTACTATTCAAACACAGGATATGTTGTTTCAATCTTCTGATAATATCATCGGTTTGTCCCACATAATGACATAATTTAATACCGTAAAACTTACTCTTGTTGCCTCTATTATCAACATCTATAATATAGATATATCTTAATTTCTTAACATCAGCTTGATTTTTTACTATAGAACTTAACATATGATTTCAATTCCTGTTTTGTGAATTTTCTCTTAAATGTAATATTAAAACGAGTACATAACGGTTCTAATTCTTTTCCTTCAAATAATAATTTAGGGATTTGTTTTATGAATCTAAGCTCATCACGTGTTAAAGAACTACCAAATGTTTCTTTACGAATTTCTATTTGATCGATTTCATCTTTTAGAAGTATTATTCTTTTTTCAGACTCTGCAATCTCACGTTTTTTATCATCAATACTCATGAAAGAATCTCTATATATCTTTTCAACCCAATCTGAAAAATTAAAGCTGCACTCTTCCTTCCGTTTTTGTATATCTTGAGAAATATCATCCGGAATACTTATTGTTTTGTGAGATTTTCCCATTCGTATCATCCTCTAATTTAGTATCAATTCGTCTTCTTTGCATTATTTGTTCTTTTCTGAATTTAAGAACTTCACCACGCACAGTTTTAATAGTTACAAAACCATCTTTATCCGGAGATTCAACAGTCCCAGTATAATAAAAATTACCGTTATTTTTAGAAATCTCGATCTTTTCGAGTTTATTCGTATCGTTCATAAAAATAATTAAGAGTGTATTCATATTTAAATATTTCTTTTTTCACAAGGATTTTCACATTATACGTACAAAACAATAAATCATACGTATTGGCGCCTATATATATTATATATTTAATGCTTTTTTTTCTATACGTACGTAGTACGTACGTACACTATTAAAACATCCAAAAAAGAGAAATAGAGTTTTCCATAAGAAGTCAAGGGGCGGGGGTGTTCAGGCGCCAATACGTACAAAACACCAAATCATACGTATTATTTTTTCTTTTTGAAAGCATCTCTTTGCGTAATATAGATATTATTGAATACGTTTTTTTCATGTTCTGTGATCAAAAATTGGTAATATCCCATTGCGTGTGCATATAAGAACTCTAAATGATTGAATAACACCGTATCTTTCGATTGTGTTGCGTTTTCTAGCCCACGAATAAGGCTTTGCAATGAATTGTATATATTGGGTAGCTTTTCTTTAAAGCCTCTTAGAATCGATTTATATGCATCTGAATCATAATGTATGTGTGTGAGTTCTTCAAGGTCTAACATGCTCAATCACATATCCGTTATCATCATCACTATAAGCGTAGAACTTATGAACCCTAGTGATCCCGTATTTTTCAAAAATATATTGTTTATCTTTCAAGAGTTGTATATCTGCTTTAAGTCTATTTTTATAATTATCATTAGTTTTAACTTCTGTGCCATAAGCGTAATTCTGTGCTATATTAATCACTATAATATCTGCTTCTCCTTCAGTACCATCTTCAAGGATATATTCGAGCTCTGTCTCTATAAGTCTATTAGGATTAATCCTTGCAAGTCTATTTTCCAGAGAGAATATTATGTTATTATGCTTCATCGTTAAAACCTATATATTTAGGGCGCTTTGTTGTTTTGTATGATAATTCGCCACTTTTGGAATCAAAGAAATATTTGACATTACTATCCATTTCGTACATTTGTGTTGTTCTATATTGACAGTATAAGTCAGTGATATATTTCTTGATAGTATCTATCTTAGCCAGATACTTCTCTTCCTGTCGTTCTAATGCTTGCGTTGATTCGTTTATGAGTTGCATGTATTCAGGCTGTGTTATCTCTTCAAGTGTTAATTCCTCTTCTTTTTCTTTCGCCATATTAATCAACTTTATTTTTTCATATAATAATAAGATTCTTTCTTTTCTGATGCCTTGAATTCTTCAAAACCCGAATATACAAATAAACGTCTTATTTCAATAGGTATATCCATTTTGAACAAATGTTACATAAATATAAACCTGCTGCAATCGGAGTGATAACAACAGGCTAAAACATAGTGCGCCTTTGCCAAAACATCGGGGGTGGTATAAGACAAGGGCTAGAAAACACTGAGTATTAATTTTTCTTTTTCTTTGGAAACTGTTTAGCGATGATATTTTTTAATCGAGTTACTGAGCCTTTTATTGAACTCAATTCTGCTTTGTCGATCTTGCCATCTTTGTTTTTGTCTATAAAATTCCATAAAGAATTTAGACAGCTTTTTAATAAAAAAAGTAAAAATTTATTCAATTTTATCATCCTGCTTTCATCCATCCATAACTACACACATACCAACCTGATATTTCATTATAGCATCTAGTTTGTAACCCGTCATCATTTATACTACTAAGTCCACCAGGACATTCTCTAGTATCTGATAGTATATGCTTTTCATCAAAACAGTTGAATTCTGTAGGAGATAGTTCTTTAACATCTAACATTTCTTCTAATACTTTTATTCTATCTTCTAATTTTTTCAATGATAATTCTTTTTCTAATTCTTCAACACGACTGAGTAATTCTTCGTTCTCGTAAATTACCGCTTTACTTGTCGAAATAAGCATGGCTATAATTCCTGAAACATCTACTCCTTCTCTGCCTTGTACTTTATCGCCTTTTCTATATAATAATTTAGAAGTATCTCCTGCATCATCATACATATCATTTTCTGCGATATAAGTTCCGTCATCATATATATAATCTGGAAAATCAGAATAGTCTAATAATGGCATGTCTTCTTTGCCATCAGAATCTGCAAGACCTTCATAATAAATTTCTCCATCTACGTCTATTGTTCTATATCTTCGTGATGCGAATAGTTTCGCAATATCATCAATCTCTTCTTCTTCTGTCAAGGGTACAGCTTCAACTTCATTAAGTGCATAATCCTTATATGTTTTGAAATCTTCTTTTATTACTGCTGCAACTTCAAATTTTTCTTCTGCACTGAGACCTGAAGATTTACTTGTTATTGCTAAACTTTGATCGTTTAAATCTCGAACAGCTTCTACTTCATCTAATGATAATTCGGCAAGTTTTTTCTTACCAACAGCTTTCATTTTATCGAGTTGTTTATCTCTACGTAATTGCATATCAAACATAGTATTATTAATAAAATCATTATTAGCAATCTTCTCGATAGCTTCTGTTTGTGAAATTCGTTTTGTGCCTAAATTTTTAATAAGGTTCTTTGCTTCCTCCGAATCTATATCAACAATACAACCTCTATCGTATAATACTTTATAATTTACTCCATTCGCATAATACGATGCAGAACCGAAATTATAACCTCCTGAACTGACTAGATCTATATCTTTGTTAAACGCAAATCCTGCACTAGCAGTTGAATAAACATGATTAAAACTTGGATTTTGACTTCCAAATTTATTAACCACACCGTACGCATTTTGTGCCATAAGTCCATCAACAGTTAAATTATCTTTTAAAGCCGTGTTTCCATGAACTGTGAATGCACCATATCCACCACCAGGACCTACAATTACATCTCCGTGAGAAAATGTAGATTGACCACCTGGGTGTAATACTATTGCTTCACGGTCAGAGCCATAAGGATCATCACCGTAAAGTTGTAATGTTGTACCGGTACTAGAAGATACAAAAATTGCTTGAGATTCAAAATTACCAAATATATTCTGACGTCTTTCAGTAGCATTACTACTTATTATTAGAAAATTAGATTCAATAGCAAGATAAGGATACCACATACCATAATCAGTTTCTGCATCCTCAAATGTATTTGCTTCAATCCCATACTTAAAATCATCAAAAAAGTGTATCCCTTTTGCTACTCCTGTAGGTGATTCATTTGTAAATGTTAATATACCATTAACTTCTAATGCTGAAGTAGGGCTAGTTGTATTAATTCCTACAAACCCATTAACAGTTAAATTATCGTCTATGATTCCATTACCAGTGATCTTGATATTTCCATTAACTTCTAAAGCTTCAGAAGGAGTGAATGTTCCAATACCTACACGCTTATTAGTACCAGAGACAACAAACTGATTATTATCAAATGTATAAGCATTGATTGCAAAGGCATCATCTTGTTCAATCCATGTCATTTCTGCTTTCTTAGTACCGCCAGTTAGCAAGTTTATACGTATGTCTTGTGCAGAACCTGAAGCAGTATTTCCGGTATCAGCTTCTAAATTTAATATTGCATTATTATCTGAACTTTGAATGGTTACTTCTACATCCCCTGATCCATTAATATCTAAGTTTACGTCCGGACTATTTGTTCCAATTCCAACCTTTTTACTAAGGTTTATCGGAAATAAATAATCATCAGATTGATTCCAATAACTTGTGCCACCACTTGTAGGAGTATCACAACTCACTTCACCAGTAGTAGTATCTGAAGTCAAAAAATCACCTGCAGAACATTTATCATTATCAAGATACGTTGTATTTGTAACATTAAGATAATCATAGATAGTAACAGGTCCTGAAAAATTAGAAAATAAATAGTTAGTATAAAAACTACCCAAAGAAGCCCAATTTGCAGTCACACTTCCACCTATTAATTGGTCATTTGCTGTAATATCATTTTGTGCATGAATTGAATTATCTACTGCAAGGTTCTTGTTAAAAGATGCATCACCGCCAACATCTAAGCCATATTGCCAACCTCCTAATGTTACCCAATTATCTGATCCATTTGAAAAAAAACCTGCTAAACCAAACTCGCTATAAGGGATAATTGCTTGATAATCACCACTTCCAAAATACCCAATATCTGTAACATTTAAAGAAGCGGTCATTATATTTCTAGTAGCATTAATATCACCATAATGCTCTCCGCCAATAGTAACAACAGTATCATCTGATGAATTAAGAAACTGGAATGCATAAGGATCGTAAGCTAACGAAAAAGAAGAAAATAATAAAATAATAAATACAAGTCCAAGTATTAATTTAGATTTCATTTAAGATCGTCCAACTTGTAATGAATACCCATATAATTTAATATCTAAATTTGCAGGGATGTTGAATTTAACTATTAAGTCATTTCCTTCTGTTGAAGTTATAGTGTTAATTTCATTTAACGATAATCCCGTTGTATATGTACTTCCATTATCAGAACTCACATCATAAGTGATTAAATTAGTTCCATCATCATCTTTTCTTCCGGTTGCAAATATACCAGTTATGTTATCTCCTTCACTGAACTGTGCGTTAGTTTGAACAACACCAACCCCTAATATTACTGGGGTAAATTCAATCTCGCCATTTGCAGCAGCTCCATGGTTGCCAGGAAAATAAGTTGAAGACATTGAGAAATCGGTACCCGTATATGATTTGCCAGATTTTCTAATATTAGACCCGCCAGTATCTGAATGCGTTTTTGTTGCAATGACTGTACCGCTGGCATTTTTTATTTGTACGTTAAATGTTTGTGAAACAACTGTAAAACTATCCCCCGCAACTATCATTTCTGAATAATCTGATTTTATGAAAGTAGTTGTTTGATTTGTAGTACCATGTGAAAAAACAACCTTAGAAACAAAACCAGTATTTATACAAGTACACGCTGTTGTAATTGTAGCATTGTCATCATTGTATGAAGCTTCTGTAGAAGATGCGGGAGATCCGTCTGTTATTGAAGCAGTATAATGATCTGATAAGAATTGAGCTGTTGTGTTACCAGTATCTATAGTATTAAAAAAACCAGTGGTATCATTAAATATATCACGTATTATATCTTCTTTTTCTATAGTTCCAATTTCAGAACCTGCAGAAACTTGAAGCGTATGTATGGCGTCAATCATTGCTTGATGGCTTATTGTTAAATTCTTTCTAAACATTTCATTTAAACCCGTTGGACTTAAATTTGTAGTTTGGAATTCTTGAAAATCTGACATAATTATTCACCTTGTCTATTTACTCTCAGAGATGCTCTCCATTTATGTTGAACTGTATTATCTTTTGTTTGTGCCACACTTAAATTTGCATATATTCCGGGTCCTGGCGTATTTGTAGAAGTTTTAACAAGACCAACTTCAGCAATATTAACAGGTTGAGATACTGGTTCTCCTGATAATATTCTAAAAAATTTCACAAAAGATCTTCCGGTTATATACGAATCTGTCGTCTCTTCTTTATTAAAATTAGGTGTTGTGATTTCAACAGGCGTAGTTAATTGTACTGTTGAACTATTAAACAAAGAAGCGCCAGTTCCAACAGTTATATATTTATAACTATCGTATATGTTTTGAGCTTCTTCTTCCAGAAGGTCATCATTCGCTATACTTACCGTTAAAGCCATTTTTATCTTTATTATATTATTGTTGTTTTTATATTATTAGACTAATTTACTAACTCTACCTTTCAAATATGTTATGTCCTTAGTCTTATTATATCTGAAAAAAGGGTTTCCATCCTTGTCTCTGAATTCAAAAATCTCGGGAGTACCTAATTGAGCGGGCACCACCATAAACGCAGTATCGCCATCAAGTTCCCATTTACCTCTGAGTTTCTGATCAGTAACCATGGCGTTATATTCTGGTGCAGGTAATTGTTCATCGGAAGCCGGATTATTAGGGTCTGCTGCATTTTTCTTAGTTTCGTCCCAAGTCATCATGACCCCTCAACATTATAAAATACAAAATATTTATTAATCGTTATATCTGTTGCGCCTTCATTCGTAAGTCGCATCATCATCGAAGAACCTTGAGTTCCACCAGCATCATTAAATATCCAAGGGAATACTGCAGAAAAAATAGGGCTTGTACCGAAATTAATTATGCCCGCAATATTTGTAAGAGAACCTATGGGAACGACAATCCAATCATCGCCTTCAGTGAAACTAAACTCGGCTTTAAGGTCGCTAGTATCATCATCACTATCTAACGATAATAATAAAGCAGCAATATTAAAAATATCTTTATATTGTAATTTAGTAAGAAGGATTTCCGAAGCTGTAAGCGTATAAGTGTCGGCGGATTCATTATGCGTTCCGGTACTACTTGAATCAATGAACTCACTATTTTCAAAACGTTCTCTAAATGTATTTCCCAAATTTGAAACTATGACTTCTGATTCGGATGTTGTGAAATCTTCTCGCATTATACCGGGATAAGTTATGCCAGGAGTTACAAGACTTACAACATTAGCCTCATCATAATAAATGAAATTATCCATAATAAAATCTCCTTCAGCCAACGTATCGGTAACATTATTAAATTTCACACGTAAACTCGGAGTTGTGATATCTGTAAAATCGGGAGTACCAGTTCCACCGACACCTTCGGGAGTTGTTGTACTGACTTCAAGAAAATTCCAACTTGTGGGCGTTGTTAGTCCTGGCGTTATCATTTCTGCAGAAGTCATTCTCTCATAGGCATATTTACCTGTTGAATCAGTTAAACGAAGCTCTACATAATCTAATTTAGCAAGTGTTGTATTATCTTTTATTCTGAATAAGTTTGAGAATTTAAAATCAGTAAGGTCTTCGCCAGTATATGCATTATCAACATTGCATTCATCTACAATAGCGGAAGTTTTAACTATATTAATTGCATGGCCTTCATCAACATAATAAAGATCTGTATTTTCAGATAGGGTACAATCGTTAGGAGTCCAACTTGATACATCATCACAATTAGAATAAATCTCCACCATGAGGCTTCTATTATCTTGTTGATCTGTATTTTGTAATATGAACGTGCCATCGTCTGTGTCTTGACTAAACAAAGAAAGATTTGTATTCTCGATATAGATATTTGTACCATAGTATAAAAACTTGGTTAAGACCTGACCTGAAGAATCGGAGATACCGCGTTTATTGAGGTCCCGAAGTATATCGTTTAAAGCAAATAAAGCGTTTTTAGGAGAAATATTTAAAACAACTCTGTATGTTAAACCATCGGATGATCTTTCATTCACACTTACTCTGGTTACTGTATAAAAAGCATTATTCTTAGAATCAATAAATTGTATCTTGTTATTTGGTTGAACATCTGTAATATCTTGTTGAGACGTTATTTGGATATCGAACTCAAATCCTTCTAAAATAAAAGAAAATGCATCCCCATAATTTTTAGCAATATTGTATGCTTCATCTTGCGATTCAATATAATCATTTGTAATAATAACAACTTTCTCATGATTATAAAATTCAATACTATCAGCATACGGAATCTCCTCAGTAATTCTCGCCTTGCTTTGATTTATAACTTGTATTGTATCAAGGTTTACAGTATCGACATTAAATTTCAACGAAGGCACATCAGGTTTAAAATATGCATCATAAGTATCAGGATCGTCATAATCATCGGCACCTTCTAAAGTTGCGCTTATATTGGTTCCATCATCGTATTGTAATTGGGTTGTTGCACTCGGAAATGCACTCAGGGCGTATTCTTTCGGAGTTCCAGTTCCAACAAATTCTTGTTTAAAAGTAACGGGATATTGTTTTCCCTCGACACGCACTATATTAGCGAATCTAGTATCATCTTTTAATTTTGCGATATTGCCCGAAATATTACCTGGCTTCTGTGCTATGAATCCTGTATCGGTTGTAGTCTCTACAACAAAGGAAAATTTCTTATTTTTATCAACAGTCCAAATACGTTTCACTAAATCTGCAAACGTATTAAATATCCCATCGACATATTCAGTATTGAAAGTTTTAGTTACAAAATCATAATCGATATCGGGGATGCTAGTATCGTCATAAGTCCAATCAGGGAACTTCTCTGTGATTATTGCTATGAGTATTGTCTTCATATTACCGTTGCCTGTATCTTGTCGGAAACGCCCAGTAAAGGTCGTCTCTCTGGCTTTATATGCAAAACCACGGGCTATTATTGTGTGAAAGAAATCTTGTGTTACAATAGACGAGATGTAACCTCCAAAATGTTTGAAATCAGAATCGAAATTAATATATTGATAAACATCGTCACCGTAGTTTAAATCCATCGGGATGCTTGAATCTAAACGGAAATTAGCTTCGGGAATATCTTTAAATCCATTATCAAAACCATTATTTCCAATAATGAAATTAGTAACTTCTACTTCCCCAATAAATACGGTTTTGCTTAATGCCATTTTTAATTATTATATTGTTCTAAATTCGCACTGTATTCCATCTTTCCGATTGATTCCCTATATGTTATTGTGGGTTTTCCAAGTACGACATAAGACCCATTATTGTTTGAATCTAAATCACCATCATCGATATAGATAACCTGATTTTCAATTGCACGGATAGTTTGAAGATTGACTTTTCTATTAGAACCCAAAAGAACTATTATGATTTTTATCGCTTCATCATCAGTACCGTTGAAATGTTTATAATTACCAGTTCTACCATTCGCTTTATTAGTGACCCAATCTGGCGCAGGATTTCTTGCAAAACTGCCTTGCTTAAAGAATATGGTTGGAGGTCTACCATTAACACTGGCAGTAGTTTGAAATATTATCGTTCCTGTCGCATTTAATTCTCTTACTGTAATTGTCATGTTATCTACCTCAAAGTGTTTATCATTGCAAAATCTGGAAAAAGAGTTTGTGCAAGAGAAGCTTTTTGTTTTTCTAATTGTTTATCAATTTCCTCATTGATATCGACTTGTAAACCTTTAATTTCTTCAACGACTTTTTTAACTTCGGCATATGCTAAAGCAAGATTATTTATTTTATCATTTGTTCTTGTCAATTCTTCACCATTTCCGATGATCAATTCATTTAACTCTTTTGCACCATTTATTACAGTCGTATTTAATTCTTCCTGTTTTTTCTTTATAGTATCTATTTGTTTAGCATAAAATGTTTCAAGATTTTCTATTCCGGGTAATTGCTGTTCTGGTAACGCCCCTTCTTCTTCCGCAGATATTTGTGCCGCAGTAAATGCGCCTTTTGCTATTTCTTTAAATTGTGAAAGTTTTGTACTAAGTTTATCGACTGCTTTTTGCTGCATTAATATCGATTCATTTGCTTTCACAAGTTCGTCTTTAGATATACCTTTACCGATATCCGCAGATAATTGTTGTTGAGTTTTAGCAATTTCAGCACGCTTAATTGCGATTTGTCGTTCTATATCTAATTCTTCTTTTGTTTTTTGAACATTACCTTCTAAGAAACCTTTTCTGGATTCTGCCAAATTCTGTTCGGCTTGATTTATTCGTTCTAAAATACTTATGGATTGTTCGTTCTTTTCATTAAACGCATCTATTTCAACTTGTGCGGCAACGATTGCTTCATCTAATAAAGAAAAACCATTGATAGCATATTCTAATGCAGTTTTTAATCCTGAACCGATTGTTATTTTAAAGTTCTCAAAAGATGCAGATAATTCTTCAATTCTATCTTGAGTTGTTTGTTGTGCTCCTTGTAATCTTGATAATAATACCGTGGTGCTATTAATAACTGCATTTGTCAATGCTTGTTTTTTTTCAAATTCAGTTAATTCAGCAGACGTTTTATTTAATGTTTTAGCATAATTATCATATTCAGCACCAAGATCGAATATAATACCTAAGTTATCCAGAATAAGCTTACTCCCTCTACCTATTCCTAATGAAATATCATCAAGGGCTTGTGTAACATCAACTCCTAACACCTTACCTCTAGCGGCTGCTGCTTCAAATAACTCAGGAAGTCTTGCCTTTTCAATACCTAAAGCTAAAGCCCTATTAGCTGATTTTGCAAGGTTTAAATCAGAAACTAATCCTTTGGTCGCAACTTTTAAATCTGTAATAAATGCTTTGGCGGTTCCTCTAGTTTGGATCTCTAACGCCCTTAATTCATTTTCAAATTCTAAAGCACCTTTTATGGATGATTTGAAAAATTCTTTTACTTCATTAGCTGTTCTGGAAATAACCCCCGCAATAGATACTCCTAATGCGGTCTCAACAACATTGGACATTTTTATAAAAGAAGTTTCGGTTTTCTTATTATTTTTCTGTAGTTTTTTTGACAAACTGCCAAGTTTTTTCTCTATCTTAGTGATGGTTTTAGTTACTTGGTCCTTAGATATGAATTCGATTTCAGCTTTGTTTGTCATTTTCGTAATTCTCTAATTTTAATTTTTCAAGTTGATTATCCATCCATCGCTCTTTACGTTTTGCAGGATCTTCGTTCATCTTCGCTCTATCACGCAATAAACGTCTTACTTCATGGCTTGTTAAACTAGGGATATTAAAAAAGTTGTAACCACATTCGTGTAAAATACAACTTATATGCCTAACTATCCCTTCTGAATCGTCATTTGAATTTTTTTTTTAAGTTCTTCCTGCTCAGCGATTTCTTCTTCAGTGAGTTTAGATTGTGAAGCTTCAAATATTTCATTAGCTATGGCTTTAACGAAGGTTCTATTTTTCATTGACTTCCATTCATCGTATGAATATTTGGGAATAATGCATTTGTTGGCACATATATCGGCGTACATATCTTCAACAAAAATACCGTTACAACCTTTTTTAGTGACTATGTTTTCTTGTTCAAAAGGAAGTAATGGAAGGAATGTGATCTTTTCATTCTTTGCCGTATCATCGAAATGTTTTTTGATTTCGATTAGCACTTTCTCATACACCTTGGTGCTTTTTTCATCTTTGCTTATTTGAGCGGCTAATAATTTTTTCTCATACTTTTCTATTTCTTCATTAAATAAATGAGATACGATTGTTATTGTGTGCTCTTGCGGAATCAATTTCTCATCCACTCCCCGTTTCCAAAATTCTACTTCTACCATGTTTTCATCACCATATGTTTGATTAATTATAAAAAAATAAAAAAATAAAAAAAGCTTATAACGGAGTTCCGGTATAAACAGCTTGCCAATAGTCACATGCGAAACTTAAATTAGCACTGAATCCTTTACCTTTATTGGAAGTAGGCGCAATACCTAAACCTTTAGGATTAACAGCGACCCATTTTACAATATTGCTATCGGAAGTTTCAGGACTTGCTATTTCAAGAGCAGTGTCGGCAGTACCTGCGGCTTTTAAATCCCACGTTCTTGTTGGAATGCCTAAAGGAGTTGTTAAAGTTGCAGCACCATAAATTTCATTCATCATAGGTATAAACTTATCATCTGTAAGTAAAACCGGAAGAACCAAATTTGAATCTTCATCTTCACCAGAATAACTGTATGAAGTACCATCTGTTGCTGTATCTTTTTCTTGTGTTGCTTGTCCAACACCAACATCATAATCGTCAATAACGACCGCTTTCAATTCTTCTTCTCCTGAACCTAATTTAATAGTGGAGCCTTTTACTATGAATGGATTTCCCATTTTATATATCACCCGTCTATTGTTATAAATGCACGCACCAGTATCGTTACTTGGTAAGTGTTGTCCTTGTCAGGATCTAAATTACTATCTGTTGAGTTTACTTTGAAATGCCCCACACCAGACGGATTAGAACCCTTATAAGGTTGATAATTAATATTATCAAATATTTTTTCTATTCTATTTTTTACGTTTAAATTTAATTCCCACGGATTATTATCTACCCAACCACTTATTTGAAAAGTCATTTCTGATTCTTGATATGCATCGGGATTATCACCAACATTACCTGGTAATTTAATAGGTGCTTCAAGAACGATTCTCGGATTACGAAAACCTTTTTTCTGGTTTACTGGTCGACCAACAAAAATATTATCTGTCATCGGGGTTGTAAGTATTACAGTAGCGGTACTGAGAAGTGTTGCTAATTCTGAATCATTCTGAAGGAGATTTCTGGAATATTCCATTATATCCTTATCATACGTTTCTATATTTACAACCATAATGATCTCCAATGAGATTATTTATATTAAATTCCAACGAATTTTAATCAATTATAAATATATAGAATTCTTTTCTTTTTATATTATAAACAATTAATCTATTATTTTCAACCATGACCGAAGGGCTTCATCAGCGAAAGAATTTGTTGTGCTTAGCGATTCCTCGGCAGATTTCTCAAGAAAAAAGAACCCTTCAAATTTAGAAGTGCCTCTGTTTACCCAATATGCGTAATTAACAAATACGCTTCCGCCTTTGCCCTTGCCTTGAATTCCGCCAGCAACATAAAAAACCCTGTCATCATCACGAACTTCATGTCTCAAAGTGGATTTTAAATTTCCTGTTTTAAATGGAGTGAATTTTTCTCTTCCGATTCGTGCAGCCTGTTCTACTTTCTCAATCTTATAAGCTTTAGCCATATTTGGATATTCTTTTTTTAATTCAGAAAGAGACGCCCTCAATGCTTTATCTTTTAATTGTGCTTTAAACGTAATCTTAGCCATTGTACTCTTCCTCGTTCTGATTCTTAATAAACAAATCCTTCTTTAAATTTTTGATATTAGTTGTTACAATTCTGTATTGAACAACGCTATCTGTTAAACCTGCAGAGGTCAAACCATCTAAGACGACAGTATCACCTATTTCAGCTTCCGAACTTATATCGACAACACATTTCTTTGTATTATTATCTATAAGTCCACCAGAATTTTGTATCTCTAATTCAGTCGGATTAGTTTTAATCGCACGAGGAGTAGTAAGCGTAGGGGTTGTAAGAATAGGACGTTGAGTAATAGGATTATAAGAAGGTGTTTTTGCATCAGCATAATGAAACACAGAAATATCTATGCCTACTAAATTTATATTCTGACTTACCGCTCTTGTATTGTGTATCATTATCTACGCTCTAAAGTTATACCATTGGAAGAATATTTGTATCGCTGATCCACAGATACTTTCTTAATTCCAACGCCTTTCTGAGTTGTTTTATTAACATGCTTATTGAAAGAATCTAAGTAGTGTTGCGGATTTGGAACCTTGATAGTGACGCCATCTTCTCTTGTCACTTGACCTAGGGATTGCCAACTTTGAGCTATTAAATAGCACGCATATAATTCTATAGAAGTAGCATCAGGGGCGGACGCTTGATCTGTGGCGTCAGCTATGAATACATCTAACACCGCATCGGGAAGTAAAGTCTCGTCGTTCTGTTGAACTAATCGATATCTTATTTTTTCATAACTTGCCATTATAACCATCCCATCTTTAATGAAAACAAAAAGCCCACTACTGTCAATAATGTTAATATGGTTGTGCCAGCGATAACCCATAGTTTATTATTTATTTTATCAACTTCCATCTTATCGGCTTTAGTTTGAATTTTTTTGTTTAATTTTTCTATCTTGTCGTCGGTGCATTTTATATGTTTGTTAATAGCACTGGTTAAGTTTTTCATCTCATTTTCCAATGTTGCCAGCCTCTCAGGCGTTGTTGTCATAAGTGATCACTATTTATTTTTTAATTCAAGAATCTTTTTGATTCTCTGGTATTCTCTATCAGGGATATCTTTTTCATCAACACCTAATTCTTTAAGAAAATCAATTTGCTCTGATTTATTTAAAGCTTTAACTTTGCTGTGAGTCCATGCAACTTCAGGTTCTCCATCATCTTCTTCAGGAGCTCCCTCTTCTGCAGCTTCAGATGGTTCTTCAACTTCTGGAACCTTTTCTTCTGGAACTTCTTCCACAGTGGCTTCTTTTGGCTCTATAGTTTTTTGAATATTGATTTCTTCAATATGGTCATACGTAAGAAGCATTTTAACAGACCCAACATCTTCTTCAGTTATAATCTGATCTTTTACAAATTTCTTAAACCCTACGTGTAGAGTTTTTCTTTTTACTTTAAATTGTCTCAATACCATCACCCATTTAAGTTTTATATTAAATATGAAAAAAAAAGAAAAAAGAACTAGGTTTAACCTAGTAATGTAGTTACATACAGATATGCTTCGGGAAAAGTTAATTCAACAGGACCCATTCTTGCTTCGCCAGAACCATCAATCTCTTGGTCTTTTGGCTTAGCTTCCATATGATTTCTTGGCAAATATCCAATAGGTATTCTTGTCGCATCTTCATCTGTTGGAACGAAGAAAGCAATACCTTTAGCCACTGTAGAACCGCCACCCGTTGCAGTAGCTTCATCAAGTTGACCTTCCGGTAGAATACTTTTAACCTGAGATATAGAGTCAAGGATCTGATTAAATGCAGACTTATCATTAGTCTGATTTCCGATCTGTTTAACATACTTTAAAACAGCATCTGGCATAACCAAATTATATGTGTAATTTTCTCTATATTTTGCAGGTAAATCCTGGAAAGCTTTGATAAACGTGTTTGCAATTGCTGAAGGTGTAGTCATTGCAGAAATATCCGCACCTACAGATGTAGTCATGCTTGAAATACTATCAACGACACCACTAACACCATACTCAGAATCTCCAACCCAAGCGAAGGAATTCATTTTATTCCAAATTTTCCTCACCATACGTCTTACAACACGGATATCAATAGGCGTATTGTAAATTCTTGATTGCTCAATTTCAGCCATTTCAAGATTATACGATAAAGCAGGTCTGTATGTTGAATAAGTTACTTGTCTACCCTGTACTGTAACATTCTTAGCATCTCTAAGTCGAGTTACAAAAGTAGCAAGAACACTATCATCACTCTCGACATAGTATTCACCAGATTTAGCATTTGGATTTTTCATTTGCTTTGTTGGGAAAACCTTATCAAAAGTAAGTGCTCTGTCAGGTTCTGTTAGGAAAACGTTTTCGATTTCCTTAACTTCGCCTTCTGTCAGAAAGGAAGTTGCGCTCGCATCATTATTATTTTTCATCTTAGTCACCTCAAAGTTCAATCCATTCACAAGTTGATGAACCGCCTACGATTACCATACCAACTGTATTCAATGTCTTTGTTGCGGCTGTTGCTTCGACTGCAACTTTACCTGGTGAACCTAGTTTTACAAAATTACCTGGAGTAATTAATGCAGTTGTTACAGATAAAGGTGTTTTTCTTACATCGCCCCTTAGATGAACTTCACATTGATCACCGGAACTATAATAATCTCTATCATTAGCTTGAAATTGACTTGCATTGTATGAAGCTTGTCCAATCCATTCGTCATCAGAACTTTCAGTAGTTCTTGTAACATAACCGCTTGAATCTACAACTACTAAATCGCCTGGTGAAATAGTACCTGCAGCTCTGAAATTCTTATTCCGTGTAGGATAAGGCATTGGATGTAATATTGTAGCCATTATTCATCACCCTTGTCTTTCTTAGAAGGTTCTACATTACCGTTAGCCTTCCAGTTTTTCATCCGTTTATCACCAGCAACATTAGCACTCCTACTAATTGGCATCATGTCAGCACCGATATTTTTGGATTTACTGTCTTTGTTCTCATTCAACTTATCAGCAAACTTAGTGATAAGCTCTTCTGAGGCTGTATCGTAAAGTTCTGCATGGTCTGGATCTGCTTTTTTAAGAGCGTCTCTTTTTGCATCCATTACTTCTTTTTCAGCATCTTTAAATTTCTGAAGCTCTACACCTTTGGAATCAATTTCTTTCTTGAAATTATCCCGTTCGATTGTAAGTTCATCCATTCTTGTTTTCTGTTCTTCAACAGTTTTAGCATCCTGAGTTTTTTTTGCATCAGCTTCATCATCTGCTTTTTCTTTAGCAAGTTTAGCATCAGCCTCAATTTTCTCTAATTTTTTATTAGAGTCATCAATTTGTTTTTTCAGGGCAGCATTATCTTTTTGTAGTTCTTTAATGTCTTCAGACATATTATCACCCGGTATTTTTTTATTGTTTGAATCTGCGCCAATTCCACCAATAGGACTCGGCATTCTACCCGTAGCCTTTCGACCTTGGGCATCTATGAGAATTGCATTATGATCTAACACAATATCTCTTTGAATATAATCGTATTTTTTACCTTTGAAAGTTCCAGGGGTTTTATCATCTTTACATTTGAAACCGATACTTGTATCAATAAACCCGCCATTTTTATAATCGTCAATAAGAACTTTTGTTTTATCGTTATTATCGATAATGAAATCCGCATATCTTTTATGTGCAACATCAGCAGTAGACTTTAATCTTGTTGGTTCTGTCATAAAACCAACTTGCACATCGGCAACATAAGACGGTTCTGCGCCAGTTAGAAATTCGGGATGTGATGGGGATTCGTCAACCATTGTAAGCGGTATGTTTTGAACAACCACTTTTTTAATCTCGGTTGCATCTTTAAGAACCATGCCATCATTATAATCTTGCACCATTTCTGCTAAAATAGGTACTGAGAAAATTATGAATTTATTATCAGTTTCTTCAAAATCAAAACCTTCAACTCTTAAATTACTATCGAAATACTCATCCATAGTAAAATTATAGAACTCTATTCTTTTTATATTATAAATAAAAAATCAGCATTCTATGAACTTATTATCCTTAAGATCATCTAATGCTTCTTTAAATTCATTTATAATTTCTTTTTGCGTATTATCTGTTTCCATAGTAAAACACTGTATAACAAGTATATAAATTATTCTTTTTTGGATGTTAATGTAACTTTAACTATTCTACTACGACAATTCACATGCGCGGGCGGACCATAATCGCCAGAACTAAACGCTTTCCCTATTTCTCTAATCTCGCCATTGAGATCTAAACATATCTGAGAAGTCTTACCATCTATTATTGCAGCCCATTGTTTATGACTAACAAGACCGCTTTTATCATAACCCCATTTAATGCCTTGGTTTGTAGCCCTTGTTGTTTCGGTCGTTACTTGACTTGCAAGCCTCGCGCTATGTCTTGCGAATATAGTTTGCATTTCTCGTTTTAATGCGGTATTTGTAAAAGGGATATTGTTTAATTGTATATCGGAAAGCATGAGTGTAATCTCTTTATCTATTGCATCCCACAATTCAAAATTTATGGTCTTTGCATTTTCACGCAGTATATTACGTTCTGGTGCTGTTTTTTCAAAATCATAAAGAGAATTAGCTTTGAGATTAAGGTCTTGTTCTGCAGCTTGAACTCCCGACCTGAATGCTTCATCCATATACTTATCTATTAGTAAACCGTATTGTGGCTTCTGTGCTTGGATTACCGCATCAACAGATTTTTTTATCTTACTGAAATTGTTTTCAATGGCGTCATTAATTGACATTTTATTCCTCCCAATACTCTTTCATAAATGGGTCTGCATCAGTATTAAACGCCTGCATTAAATTAGTAACTTGCACTTCACTCTTCTTATAGAGTTTGCTCATATCTCGCATGTATTGTTTTTCCACTCTTTGGGATTTCTTTGGAAGGTTACTTGTATCATCAGCCATATTAACACGTTGCTTGAATAGTTCCGCATCAGAAATATCATACTGGGATTTTATAAATTTAGGATCGAAATGAACATTATATAATTGATCTATCGGTTTAAATTTCGGAGTTCCAGTTTCGGTTGGTTCTTCGCCAGGTTGAAGGTTTAATTTCTCTAAGAACGGAAATCTATTCTTCAGTATTTCTAAGACTGATTCTTTACTAATAGCCCCGCATTGTTTTGCAAGACACGCGGCTTCTACAGTTAATTTTAATGTCTCAGCCACTTCTTTCTCATTCTGTTCAAATAACGGAATCCATTCGTATTCAGGAGGTAACAATTTTAATCTTGCAAACATAGAATTATAGATTGGTTCAACTTCATCTTTTTGTTTAGCGTGTACTGTTGAATAGAAATCTTGTAAGTTTATTTCAGAACCTGTAACTGCACCCGCACTTATACCCCTTAGAATATCTTTAGGTATATCTATTGCCATAGCCAAATAATCGAGACATATTTCCCAATATTCACCGGGCTTTAATGCTTTACCTTCAACACCTTTGAAATCCAAATTATATCTGTCTTCGCCGATAAAACCAGCAAGCGAATTTATATTAGTAAGAATATTATCGTCCTGTAATATTTGTATCTCTGATTTAAGCGTACCATCCGTATCAACTACATTTTCTGGATCTTTCACAGTAAGCACGGGAAAGCCTTGTGCATATCGCCATAATGTTTGACCTACGCTCCAAAGAATATTATCGGCAACATCTAAAGCATTATATGCGGATTCATAATTGCTTCTTTCTTCAGGATTTAGATGTGCTCTAATCATACGAGTTCGATGTACTTTAAAACCAGTACCAGATTCTGAAGTTATCGTATAAGTTTCTGGGTCTTTGCCTTGATGGTCTTTCTTGATATCGCCCTCTACCCATGTTGGCGGAACGACAAAGAAATAATCAGGAGTTTGATTTAAGTTAGCTTCTGTTGCATAATCGTTAATAGTTTTAACATCCGGATAACCAACATAAATAAGACACCATCCGAAAGTATAGGCATTATCCCAAGCATATTTAACAATTTGGGTCATAAGATATTCGTCTATGAGTGTTTGATATTTATCAGGAGTTACCGTGAAACCTTTCTTCCATAATTCAGATTTCAATTTAACAACAATCTTTTTACCTATACCATCTCTTGTTCTCGTTTTATAGAAATCTGTATTTGTAATAGTTGCCTTCCAATAATCGCCCGTACTTAACCCATATGCAGAATAATGTGGTGGTGACTTTGCAGTATCGATAGGTATTTTACTTTCACCCATAGGTATATTACCATTTTCTGGAAGCGGAGATTGGTCAGAATTTTTATCCATTTTGTAATATAAAGATTGTTATACTTTAAATATTATTAAGCTTTTTTTCTCAAAAACTCTATTGCAAAAGGCTTATTTCTTATAATCTCCTTTCTGAAGCACACTTCCAACTCATCAAATTTCTTCAAATTATTAAATATTCTTGAAGCATGTTGTATTCTAGTATCTAACTCTTTCGCAATGTCTTGCCTTGAAAATTCCTTACCATCCAGTATATCCTTCATAATGTCTTGTATTGTTTTCACATATCACACTCTCTTTTTTTTTATTAAAAAAATCGCCCCGGTATGGGTTTTGCTTTAGGGACATTAGAATATATCGCATATCGTAATGCATCCATTAAGTGATCATTCTCTTTTTCTGGAGTTTCGTCTTCTCTGCCTTTTTTCCAAGCATAAGATAATAATTCAGAAATCAAATTAACGCATCTTGAATGTATGATTATTTTATTAGCCTGGAATAAACCTTGTACTGCAACAATGCCAGGTAGAACCGCGTTCTGTGCTTTATCACACGATAACATATTGCCATTATTGATTTTCATAACACTCTGCGGATCTGACGGATCGTGATAACCATTCATACGTCGCATAAATCCCTTTGCATTTGCTTCTAACCAATGAATGAGCTGTTCAACTTCTGTTTCTCGTTTATAGAATTCATCTATGATATGATATTCCTTTCCTGTAATGCCTATTATTAAACCAGCTCTAGGCTTTGCAAAGTTAGCATCAGCTCCAAATATTATCTGTTGATAATCTTGTATAGAAATTCCAAAATCATTAACAACGTGTTTCTCTTCATTGAACGATTTATAGATAACTCCTTCTGCACGAACCCATTTACCGTATACCATACGTTCTTTCTGGACGCCTGTTAATTTGTTTAAACTAGCAATGTAATCTGCAGGATTATTAGGGTTATCTGCAGCTTTAGAATAATAGACAGATGCTTCTTTGCCATCAATGAGTCTTCTCTTTATCCAGTGTTTTGGATGGTCTGGATTTGTACACGGCAGTATTTGTCGCCATGGTGCAGCAGTACCACGCATCCTTGTTAAAATAAGATTATAATCCTCTTCAGAAAACGCATTTGCTTCTTCCATTAATGTGAAATCAACATTACCTTCTTTACCTATGGATTTAAGAGCTTCACGCTGTCTTTCATCGTATACGCCACCCCAACAAAGAAAACTACCATTCCAATACTCGAACCTACTAAGGGATCTAATCATCTTTATTTTAGGATCATTATTCATAACACCGTACTGTATTGCAAGTAATGCGGAATTACTTAGTGATGTTTTATCTTTTCTAAGAAGTAAGCCAGTAGCTCCAGGATATTTCATTAAATAAGCATGGAGCTTTTCATAGGCACATCGAGATTTACCACCGCCAGCTCCACCTGTTAAAAGAACTGTTGGCGACTTATCTCTAAGCGCAGGTATTTGCCAAGGAAAAGGCTCAAAGACGTTACTTATTACAGCACCCATCTAAAGTTCCTCACCATTCCCGTTGTCAATATCTTTCAATTGTCCAAATATAAAATTATACGACCAAACTCCTGAACCACCAATGCCACGTCCACGATCTGATTCACGGTTTTTAAGATATCCAACTTGTTGAATTGGTTGAAACAATATAAATAATATAAATAATATAAATAATATAAAATTAACAAAAGAATGAGTTATCAATAGTTCAAACAAACCTATTAAACCAAACATAACAGACAATGTTTTCCTTCTATTAATCCATTTTGATAATAATTGAATTACTTGAATCATTGAACCAACTGTGGCTCTTTGATTATCATTCTTATTAAATACAGGGAATAAAATTCGTTTAAGTGTCATATCATTATCAATCGGATTAAGAAGGATCGATGTATGAAGAACGCTGGCTAATTTATTGATGCATTCCTTTTTGATTCGTATGTTCTTGAATTGCATTGTTGAAGTCAAGGGTTTGTTGTAACCTTTTCTAACAGCATCATACGGTATTTTCATATTATCTACCAGTTCGTCTGTTATTTCCATGTTGCCTTTCATTATGTTAGGTCCTGTTACAAAACTAGGACACATCTTAAAGAATAGTAAGTGCGCCATCTTAGAACACCAATTTAAACCGATAGAAATTACCTGGTTGAGTTCGGAATCTGTGCCATAACCACTCTTTGCAATCTGCTTCTGTTCCTTCTACATATGTCATCATATCAACTCTATCAATTATTTTCATATTAATCCCCCATGATTAAATCGTCTTTATTGAATGTTCTTCTCCTGGTAACTGAATCACCATCTTCACGTTCTCCAATTAAATTAATTGTTGCACTCGTAACTATTGTTTTCAGTGTAATTTGATCATCTGATATTTTAACAATTTCATAACACCAATCATGAGTCCAAGCTAATGCATCAGAAGTTCCTTTGATGTATTTTTCCCAATATTCTTTTTTGATCTGAGCTTTCATTCTATAACACCACATTTCTTACATTTATATTCCCACTCAGGAACGTGTTGTGAACCTATGTTGTTCATTTCTAAATCTTCAGCACACATAGGACATATAAGTTGATTTTTTAATTTTTGAATCAACTTTTCATTTTCAAGTCTTTCTAATGCTTTTTTACATATTTTCATCACATACCGCCTCCGAATACTATAAATGGTTTGGGTTTCTTTTTCACTTCATCTTTATTGAATGTTATGCACCCACACTCAGGACACTTTGTTTCAGTCTCATATACGAAATTACATTTAGTGCATATCTTTTGCATTAAGATCCACCCCTGGTTTATTATTAAGAAACTGCTTCACAGTGTCTTGATATATTTTATTTAAATCCTCGGCTGTCTCGAATTCATTATGCTGCACTACGCATGGATTAAAAACACTCGTAGGTTTGAAATTGAAATAAGAAAATAAATTCTTACCATCACACCCTTTTATCTTCGATATTATCTTAACATCGTCAGTAAGAATTGGCTTAAATAGGTATGTCGTCTCAGCCATGCTAAGAATCTTAGGATTAAAATCAAATAATACATTTATCGCATTATGCCCTGTGAAACCTGCCGTATCATCAGCAATCCTAGGAGGAAGATATAACTTATGCTTAAAGTAATCTAGCGTATTTGTCTCTATAACTACGGGTGATTTAGATAATAACTTAGCTTTTATTATTGCGAAGTTTATCGTTATATAACCCATACTGAGCCCACCTGAAGGATAGAAATGTGCATTAGGATCATCGGATATGGTTAGATACATTTCTTGAATATCTTTGTTAATCTTATGCTTTATTATTCTTTCATACTTGTTTAAGTCACAGTCAAACATGATGGTGTATTTGTTTTTCTTAGCATCGAATTTTCTAGCAACAAACTTAGGGACATTGATAATTATTTCATGCTGTTCTTTCTTATCACGTATGAAAAGTAACGCGGTTCTATCTGATTGTACGTTTAATGTCATTCTATTTTCCCCCCTTTTAATAATTTTTGTATCTCAGGATTATATTTATTAGATAACGAGATATCCCTATCCATTAACCTATTCTGAAGGTCTATATGCCCAACATAGAATGTCATAAACTTCTCAATGAATAAGAACATGGCAAGCAATAACGCCCACAACCATGTAGGTACTTTCTCCATTATTTGTTGCGTGAAATCAAACTTAGTAATCCCAAACAGAATAATAAGCTCGGGAGTTGCAGCCATTATTTCCCTTAATATCTGTAGTTGGTTCGCACCACGACTATATGCTAATTTGAAATATGCGTATTTATCATAGACAGGTACATTCTTTCTCAATAGCTTATTAACAAATAGCGGAATTTTCATCATACATCAATTACCTTTTCTTCGTCCCAATCATCGGGCGTAAAACCAACATAACCTTTAAGTGTTAATTCTTCTTTGATATCAGCTTTGATCTTATGGCCATGTATCTGTCTATGCAAATCGATATAAGCCTTACCTAACGAAATCTGGTCTTGGGCTTTTTCTGCAATTGGTTCTATCTTCTTGAGCCATAGATAAATATCGGATGCAGCCATATCAGAATCCATAATGAAGTCTTTCATTTTTTTCATAGAATTAGATAAATTTTGGATATTAACGCTTTTCTTTGTGGGATCTAAGTTCTGTTCATTAGCTAACTTCTTTATCCAACGTACCCTAGCATTAAGACTATTAGCCCTAGATTTAGCAGCAGATTTGACAAGTCCTCCTCTACGTCCTAGCTCTTTAGCTCTCTCTTTGGTTCGTATTGGTATTAAATCTTCAGCTCCCATTTTAGTTTTTTGAACTTATCCCCCGATAATTAATGATTATAAAGTGTCCTGAGCCAACTTGTTATCTCCGACTTGTGGTTTTCGGCAATTAAGCATTACTAACCCGGTCTGTTGGCTTAGGGTTTCTATCAAACGGACACTAACGTTAACGGACATCATCCCGACCCAGGGTTTAGTATAAAGCCCCCAGTCATTCCGAGCGAGGGCACTCAAATATTTATCTCAGGAGGTTAATCCTTTGAGTATAAGGCCATACTGGTTAGGTATGGCAAACTTTAAACTGTTCTCTATTTGTTGGACGTAAACAGATAACTATGACATAGGACAGGACGGAGGAATTGTACACTTGCCATTGCTCTACACGTTATATTGTATAAAGGTACCGTGGATCTGTCCTTTCCGTTGCCTTCCTTTGATTATAATTTTGTAGATTTCTT
>Ga0075125_10000174_pt1 | contig 26996 bp, 29 predicted proteins | sample AntAceMetag02UKN_FD_69810 | JGI IMG/M metagenome (GOLD analysis project Ga0075125, IMG submission 69810) | Saline lake microbial communities from Ace Lake, Antarctica - Antarctic Ace Lake Metagenome 02UKN | ecosystem: Environmental > Aquatic > Non-marine Saline and Alkaline > Saline | place... | reverse complement strand
CTAGGGTTGAAGAAGAGGCAAGTATTAATTTCAAAACTACCATAGAAACAAGAAATTATTAACTTACTTTTCCCTTTTGATGATAAAATCTGCCAAGCTTAAGAAGACCTCCTGAAGATTTTTATTCTTGGTGATTTTGCTAACTGTTTTTTTTGCTTTTTCAGCTAGGTCAGAAGCTAATTCTTGAGAATAATCTAAGGCTCCAGTTTCAACAATGATTTTTCTGACTTGATTGATTTCTTCTGTATTGATATCTTCTTTTCCCCATAATTTTTTTAGGATCTTTTTTTGTTTAAGATGAGCTTTTTTTAAAGCTTGAGTAAAAAGAATAGTGTTTTTACCTTCTTTTATATCGTCACCATTTTTTTTACCAGTACTTTTTTCGTCTCCAAAGATACCCAAAATATCATCTTGTATTTGGAAAGCGATGCCTAAAGGTGTTCCATAGTCTTCAAAAATCTTTAGATCTTTTTGTTTAGCTCCAGCCAAAATAGCTCCTATTTTTAGAGGACCGATGATAGTATAGTAAGCAGTTTTGTAAGTGTGGATATCAAAGACGTCCTTTTCTTCTAGTTTTTCCCTGTATGGAAGATCGATATCAAGGATCTCGCCATAGCCTGTGTTAACCAGAAAAAAACTAAATTCGTCAATAGCTTTTGTTTTTAAATCATTTCTAAATGAAGAATTAACAACAAGTTTGGGCATTTCAAAATAAGCGATAAGCCCTGAAACAATAGCCATGCTTTTTCCATAATGATCAGCAGATCCTTTTTGATAATTTTTAAGGTGATATTCTTTATATTTTTCATGGATGGTTGGTTGGCCACGCCGTAGTTTACTTTGGTCGATAATGTCATCATGGATAAGGAGCGCTGAATGATTTAATTCAATGGCCGCCGAAATAGGAAGGAGTTCTTTATCTTCGGGTTTTTTAAAGCATTCATAGCCTAAACGGATTAAATTGCCACGGATCCTTTTTCCTCTAATAATAATATCTTTCATATTTTTCCATAATAATGGTAAAGAAGAGTTAATATTTTTAGATTCTTTGGCTTTTTTTTGAAGGAAATCTTCTAAAAAACTGTTTATTTTTTTTGTGTATGGGGAGAAATATTGTTTGAAATCCACGAGAGCATTCTATCATAGGGGTTTTAGAAAAGGAAGATAAGTCTTGACTTTGATTAGGTTTTGCCTTTAAATTTAATTAAATGGCTTTTAGGCGATTGTTCTGTCTATCCAAAAATAACTCTTCTGCCTCCAAAGATTCAGGTCAGACTCTTTTAATTATTTTATTAGTTACTGCAGTAATTTTGACAATTGGTTTAGCCGTTGCCTCTTACTCAATTACTAATATTAAAATTTCCCGTTATGAAGAAGAATCAGCCAGAGCATTTTCAGCTGCTGAAGCTGGAATTGAAGAAGCCTTAAAATTAGGATCAGCTCCTGAAAGTGGTTTAGTTGATATTGGTGATATTACGGCTGAAGTTTCTGAGACAGTCCAAGGAGGTGGAACAGATTTTGATTTTGCTGGTTCAAAATTTGAATCAGAAGAATTGGCTAATATTTGGTTAGTAGGACATACGGATGAAGGAGCTCTAGATCCAAGTACTTACTTTCCTGCCGGTGGAAGTATAACTATCTGTTGGGGGGACGATACGGTTATTGATGATAACACTCCAGCCATTGAGGCGGCTTTACTCTATCAAGATGCAGGGACCTTTAAGGTTGCCAGAGGAGCTTTTGATCCTAAGGCTGATCGAGGTAATGGTTTTGATGTCGCTGATAGTACAGGTGGTGGCAATTGTGGAGATTTAGCCTTTGCTGAAGATCTGGATTTAGTGGCTGATTTTGGTATTCCAGGTGGGGCGATTCCTTACAGTTTAAGATTAAAACTTTTTTATAATCCTGAATTAGAACCTATTGCTGTTTCGGCCAGTGGGGATTTGCCATTACAGGGTAAATGTTATGAATCACAAGCAACCATTGCCGAATCAAGTGTCAGTAGAAAAGTTCGACAATGTCAGTTTTATGAATCACCACCAGGAATTTTTGACTACGTTTTATTTTCAACAGGAGATTTAGTAAAATAACAGAAAGACTGCCCAAATGGAATTTTTCGGTTTAGATATCGGTTCCCATAAGATAAAGATTGTTCAGGTTCAAAAAAGCGGAGATAAATATCGCTTAGTGGCCTTAGGCAGTGCGCCTTCTACTCTAAAAGGAATTTTATCTGATTCTGAAAGTGACTTGACCCAATTAGCGATAATTATTAAAAAACTTCATCAGGAGACTAAGATTAAGACAAAAAACGTTGTTACTGCTTTGCCTCAGGATCAAGTTTTTACTCAAGTAATTACCTTACCTCAGCTTTCTGAAAATGAGTTAACTTCAGCTTTAAAGTGGGAAGCAGAACAATATATTCCCATTCCTCTTGCAGAAGCAACGATCTCCCATCAAATAATCGGGAGGATCAAGGAAGATGCTAAGGAAAAGATTGAAGTTCTTCTGGCCGCTGCCCCAAATCGTTTGATTGACAAAACAATTAAGGTTGTTAAATCAGCCGGTTTTAACACTGTTAGTTTAGAAACAGAAATTTTGGCTGCAGCTCGTAGTTTAGTTATCAATCCTGAAGCGGTTATGGTTATTGATTTTGGAGCTAAGGCAAGCGATATTGCTGTAGTAGAAAACAAGCAAATTATTTTTACTCGTTCGATTCCAACTGCGGGTGAAGCTTTAACAAGAGCAGTGGCCTCAAGTTTAGGGCTACAACCGGCTCAAGCAGAAGCTTACAAGAAGGCTTATGGTGTTGACCCACAGAAATTAGAAGGGAAAATGATTGAGGCAATGATTCCGGTAATTGATGTGATTATTAGAGAAATAGAAAAAATACTTAATTTTTATCGAGTAGAAAAGAAAAAGACTATTTCAAGAATTATTTTAACTGGTGGTACAGCTACTTTATCTGAGATATCTTCACTTATGGTTAAAAAATTAAATTTAGAAATTCAATTAGGCAATCCTTTTTCACAAATGTCTAAAGAGAGCTTACCCAAAAAACTTCCGACATCAGAGATTCCTTTATATGCTATTGCAACTGGTTTAGCTATGAAGGAGATAAAATGAAAAATGAAATTAACTTTCTTTCTGGTCAAAGAGCTGATTCAGAAAAAAAAGCTAAAATTTCCAGAATAGCTAAGATAGCCAGTTTTATTGTCCTAATCACCTACTTTCTAATCGTAGGAGCAGTTTTTTCTTACTGGGCTTTTTTAAATAATCAAATAGAAAAAACCTCTTCACAGATCACCTTAAAGAAAGATAAAATTGAAGATCTAAAAGAGATAGAGTCATTACAGGTTTTATTAAAACAAAGATTATCTTCTCTAAATAAATTTTTTAGAAATGATAAAAGACCTAATTTTGTTAGTTTTCTTTCTTATTTTGAAGATATTCCTCAAGGAGTAAAGATAAAAAATTTCATGGCCGTGAATACTGGCGAATTAACAGTTTCTGGTGAGTCTTCAAATGTGGTTGCTTTGGGTGAATTTTTAGATAAGTTCAAGGAAGATGGAACAAATTCTTTGTTTTCAAATGTCACTTTGTCAACTTTAGATAGACAAGAGAATGGTTCTTATATGTTTGTTATTTTTTTAGAAGCAAAAGATAATGTTTAATATAAACTTAAAAGAAAACAAAATATTTTTAGTTCCAGTAGTTATTTTATTTTTAATTTTGTTGGCCAGTCTTACTGTTCTTAGGCCTAAAATTTCAGATATTTTTAAAGCTAGGAGAGAACTTAATTCTAATAGAAGACAATTAACAATTTTAACTGAAAAGTTGTCTACCTTGGAAGGATTAGCAGGAGTTGAGCTTAATGAAAAGGTTGATGATGTCTTAAGAGTTTTACCGATAGAAAAAGATGTTGCTAAAAACCTTTTTGTTTTGAAAAGACTAGCTTTGGATTCAGGTTTAGTTTTTAGTGGAATGAATTTGAGTGAGGTTGGTGAAATATCTACAGGGGCAGCAAAGCCAAAGCTTGTTGGAGGAGCAATTTTACCTTCTTTAGCTTTTGATGTATTAGTAATAGGTACTCAAGATAAAATAAAGAATTTTTTGGTTAATTTAAAAAGTGTGTCTCCTTTAATGAAAGTTGTTCAATTATCTACTACTCAGAGGAAAGAAAATGTTCCTGAGAGTACTGTCCTTATAGAATCTTTCTATCTTCCCCTCCCTAAGACAATTGGTAAATTAGTAGTTCCAATTACTCCTATTAGTAGAGAAGAAGAAAATGTTTTAGTTAAGATTTCTGAATTTAAAATTTTTAAAGATGAAGAAGAATTTTATTTTGCCACTGGTATTAAAGGAAACCCTTTTTCTTTTTAAGAAACGTTAATTCTGATTCTCTTTTTTTCTTTAATGGCTTTTATTTTAACAAGTTCTCTGAGGGCTCTGATTGTTTTACCTTCTTTACCAATAACAATTTTAATATCTTCTGGGTTAACTTTAAGTTCGAGGACTAATTCATTTCCTTCCCCATCTTGATTCTCTTGGATACTGACATCTTCAGGGGAATTAACAATAGCTTTGACTAAAAATTCAAGAAGTTTTTTCATTTTTTATTAGATCTTTAACTGCTTGTGTTAATTGAGCTCCTTGCTTGACCCATTTATCAAATAATTTCTGGTCAATTTTTACAGTTGGCGGTTTTGTTTTTGGATCATAAAATCCGATGGTATCTAAAATTTTTCCGTTTCTTTTATTTTTTGATTCAATAGCAACAATCCTAAAAGAAGGTCTTTTTTTAGCACCAGTTTTGGAAAGTCTAATTTTAACCATAGTTTAAATATTTTACTTTTTTAGGTTCAATTTTTCAAGAGCCATTTTAGCCGCCTCCTGTTCAGCCTTTTGCTTGCTCTTGCCAACTCCAGTAGCAATTAAGCCACTTTTGGGGTCATAAACATTGATAGTAAATATTTTATTATGTTCTGGGCCCTTTTCATTGGTTATTTTATAAACAGGTGATTTTTTCTTTTGAGCTTGAAGTTTTTCTTGTAAAAGGCTTTTGTAATCTTTAAAGTTTCCCAAGGCAACGAATTTTTTTAGAAGATCTTCAAAATTATTTTTAATAAATATTTCAATTGCTTCAATTCCTTGGTCGATAAAAATAGCTCCAATAACAGCTTCTAGGGTATTGGCTAAAAGAGTTGGTTTTTGATATCCTGCTGACTCTTTTTCTCCTTTACTTAATAAAAGATAATCCCCTATTTTAAGTTTTTTAGATATTTTAGCTAATGTTCCTGTTTTAACTAGATTAGAGCGAAGATTGGTCATTTTTCCTTCTGGGTATTTGGGAAATTCACTAAAAATCCAGCTTGAAACAACGAATGATAAAATAGCATCACCTAAGAATTCCAATCTTTCATTAGAAACCATTTCTTTGTTTTTAACCTCATTTAAAAAAGAACGGTGGGTTAAGGCTCTTTCTAAAAAACTTGGATTCGTAAATTTAACTTTTAGTTCTTTTTCAAGATCTGTTAGATTCATTTTTTCTTTTTAATTCCTTTAAAAACTGTTCCTAGTACTCCATTGACGAAAGAAGAGCTTTTTTCACTACCATAGCTTTTGGAAAGTTCAACTGCTTCGTCAATAACAACCTTAGGTGGTTCTTGAATGTTAATGGTTAATTCCCAAATAGCGAGTCTTAAAATAGCCAAGTCAACTTTATTTATTTGTTCAATTGGCCATTCAGGGGCTGAGTCAGTAATTATTTTGTCGATTTTTTTTATGTTTTTAATGACTTTTTTGGCTAATTTACTTTCAGGTTCTTTACCCTTTCGAAAGGAAAAAGCAAAAAGCTGCTTGACTGATCTTTCTCTTTTTTTATGTCTAGGATCAAGAGCTGTTTTCATTTGCTCAAAAATGAGGCTTTCTTTTTATTAACCATAGAAAGAAATTTGAGTTTAATAGCTGCTCTCCTTTTTCCTTTTCTATAAGTGGAATGTCTTCTTTTTGGTTGTGCTGCCATATAAATTTAATTAGGTTTAATGTCTCTAATTGTATCTTTTTTGAGCCTAGCTTTCAAGAGAGAATATTTGTTTATTTGAGGGAATATATCCTCAGCAACTTTTTTAGATAATTTGATAAGACTGAGATCGGAGAAGGAAGCAACTTTAAGATCAAAGAATCCATGTTGTGATGTCCCATAAATTTCTCCTGGCCCTCTTAATTTCAGATCAAATTCAGCCAGTTCAACACCAATATTCATTTTTTCTAATGATTTTATTCTTAAAAATGATCTTCCTTTGAGTATCTCTGTGAATAGGAGACAATAAGATTCTTTGTCTGACCTGCCGACTCTTCCTCTTAATTGATGTAATTGTGATAGTCCAAACCTTTCTGACCCTTCAATAACCATGATTGTTGCTTGGGGGATATCGATACCTACTTCTACCACCGGAGTGGAAATTAGAATATCTAATTTTCCATCTTTAAATTTTTTAATCATCCCATCTTTCTCTTTATTTTTCATTCTTCCATGAAGTAGCCCTAATCTAAGATCAGGGAAAATATCTTTCTTAAGCTTTTCGTATTCTGCGCTAGCTGCCTTAACTGTTTGTAGACTTTCCGAGATTTCAATTAGTGGACAAACAATAAAACATTGTTCTTTGGTATCTTTTACTCTTTTTTTGATCCATTTGTAAGCGTCCTTTCTTTTTTGAGGAGGAACAACAAAAGTCTTAACTTTTTTCCTTCCAGGAGGAAGTTCATCGATAACAGAGAGGCTAAGATCTCCATATAGAGTTAAGGCGATTGTTCTGGGGATAGGAGTGGCGGTCATGGTTAAGATATGAGGAGAATAGCCTTTTCTAACATTTTTTTGAATAAGCTTAGCTCTTTGTTCTACCCCAAAACGATGTTGTTCATCAATAACAATTAATCCTAATTTTTCAAATTGTGCTTTTTTATATAAGAGAGCATGAGTACCAACAAAAATATCTATTTTTTCTTTATCTTTTTGTTTAGTTTTAGGATCTCCGGTGATAAGTTTTATTTTTATTTTAAAAGACTTAAGGAGATCATTTAAGGTTTGATAATGTTGTTTGGCTAATATTCCCGTCGGGGCCATAATGACTGATTGGGTTTTATTCAAGAAGGCAATGTAAATAGCCAACGCAGCAACGACTGTTTTCCCGCTACCAACGTCTCCTTCCAAAAGCCTATTCATAGGAATATTTCTTTTAAGATCGCCAAGAATTTCTTTGATAGTTCTTTTTTGGGCGTTGGTAAGTTCAAAAGGAAGACCTTTTATAAATTCTTTTGTTTTTTTATCATCAACTAAAAATTTAAAAGCTAATTTCTCTTTTTTCCAAGATTCTTTACGTTTTAAAGTCTGTAGATGTAAAAGAAATAATTCTTCAAAAGCAAATCTTTTTCTAGCTTCTTTAAAATCTTTTATATTTTCAGGAAAGTGAATTTTTTTTAAAGCCTTTTTAAACTCTAGAAGATTATTCTCTTCCAATATCTTCTTAGGAAGAAATTCTTTAAGTTGATCTGGAAATTTTTCCATCATCCAAGAAATTCTAGAACGTAACCATTTAGAACTTAATTTGGCTGTTTCATGATAAACAGGAATTAACCTGCCGGTATGAATATTATCTTTTTGTTCAAGACTTTTTTCATACTCTGGTGAGGTCATCACTAACTTTCTGGCAAATTTGTTAACTTTGCCAGAAAAACGGTACCCCTCCCCTACCCTGATTGTTCTTATCAGAAAAGGTTGATTAAACCAAGTAATTTGTATTCTTCCACTACCATCATCTATTTGAGCTCTTTGTATTTTTCTTCCTCCCCTCAAATATTGATTTTTAATAGAAAGAACCTTTCCTTCGATGGTGACTATTTCTCCTTCCTGTAATTTATTAATAGGAGAAATTAAAGAATAATCTGTATAACGGAAAGGAAAGTGATATAAGAGGTCTTCTATGGTATTAATTCCAAGCTTAGATAACCTTTGAGCATAATAATGGCCAACCATAAAAAGGCTTTTGATCGGTGTTTCTAGTTTCATTATTCTTTAAAAAAAAGAGTAAATAAACGGGAGCATCGAAGTTAAAATAAGTGCTCCACCAGCGATCACGACTAGAACGATCCAAAATTTCTTTTGTTTTTTAGTTAAGATCATTTTTTAAGACTTATTTTTATAAATTTGGTTTTACCAATTTTAATAATATTGCCTTCTTTAGTTTTAAATGAAAATTGAATATCAGTAATTGGTTTTCCATCTAAATCTATTCCACCTTGTTTGATTATTCTTTTAGCATTACCTTTTGAAGAAACCAAATTATTTTTCACTAAAATATCTATTAATTTATACTCTTTTTCTTCACATTTAATAGTTTTTGTTTTGGTAGGTGCTTTTTTCTGCTGAAACACATTTTTAAATTCTTCTTCGGCTGCTTTGGCTTCTTCTCCTCCGTGATAGGTTTTGGTAATTTCAAAGGCAAGTTTCTTTTTTAATGCCATAGGCTCTAACTCTTTCTCTACTGATTTAATTAATTGGAGTGAAACTGTAGTTAATAATTCAAAAGCAAGTGGGGTCACATCATCTGGGAAAGACATAATTCCGCCATACATCTCTTTTGCCGAAGAGTTTAGGAAAAGTGCATTTCCAGTAGTTTTCCCTACCTTTTCCCCCTTCGAATCAACCAAAAGTTTTGTGGTTAAAACGAATTTCTCTTTGTTTTTTAGTTTTTTCATTAAATCACGACCCACTAGCATGTTAAACATCTGGTCAGAACCACCAATTTCTAAATCAACATCCATGTGGACTGAGTCGTAACCTTGCATTAAAGGGTATAAAAACTCATGAAGATAAATATTTTTATCTTGCTTTAGCCTTTTTCGAAACATGTCTCGCTTAATTGTCTGTTGGTAAGTTAGATGATGAGCTAAGTTGAGTAATTCAGCAAAAGAAAGACTAGAAAGCCACTGGCTGTTGTAAAGAAATTTAGCCGGATTCTTACCGCTAAAATTCAAGACCTTGCCTGCTTGTTCTTTCCAGTTTTTACAATTTTCTAAAACTTGCTTTTTAGTCAACTGCGGTCGTAGAGATTTTTTATCGGTTGGGTCACCAATCATTCCTGTAAAATCACCTACCAAAAAAATGACTTCATGACCAAGTTCTTGGAATTGTTTTAATTTTAAAACTCCAACCATGTTACCCAAATGGAGATTGGGCATAGAGGGATCAAAACCTTGATAAAGACGGATTTTTTTACCAGAACGTAAAATTTTTTCCAAAGCCTCTTTGGAGGGATAAATTTTTTCGACTCTTCTAGTTAAAACTTCGTCAATTTTATCCATGGGTTAACTCTAAATTATAAATTTTTCTATGCTATAATGCAAGAATGAGCCGCTGGCAGAAAATTTGGCATCAGCGTAATTCTCACAAAAGATATTATTCTCGTCGTGTTCGTAAAACGAAGAGTAAATTTTTTGCTAAAGGAGCAGTCTTTGCTTTTGTCGCCCTGATTGGTTTTATTGTTTTTAGCGCTGGTTTGTTTGCTTTTTACGCTAAAGATTTACCTCATCCTGATAAAGTTGTTCGTCGGGAAGGTTTTTCAACTAAAATTTATGATCGTAATGGTGAGCTTCTATATGATATTTTCTCCAATGAAAGACGTACTCCGGTTGAGCTTGAAGAAGTTCCTGAGCATTTAAGAAACGCGACTGTTGCTATTGAAGACAAAAACTTTTATCAACATAGTGGATTTGACGTCTTAGGTATTTTTAGAGGTTTAAGTAAAGTTATTTTTAAAGGTCGGGCTCAGGGTGGTTCTACTTTAACGCAACAATTAGTTAAAAATGTTTTACTTACTTCTCAAAGATCAGTTACCAGGAAGTTAAAGGAATTTATTTTAGCTGTTCAGATTGAAAATCGTTATTCTAAGGATGAAATTTTACAGATGTATCTCAATGAAATTCCTTATGGAGGAACGGCTTGGGGAGCACAAGCTGCTTCAGAAATTTATTTTGATAAGGAAGTTTCTGAATTAAACTTAATAGAATCGGCTGTTTTGGCTGGTTTACCTCAAAGGCCGACGGCTTATTCCCCTTTTAATGATGATAATGCTTACATTGGGAGGACAACTCAGGTTTTAAGAAGAATGAGAGAAGATGGTTATATTACTAAAGAACAAGAACAAGAAGCTTTAAAACAGTTGGAGGAAGTAGAATTTGCCTCAGAGGGAGTGAGTTTTAAAGCCCCTCATTTTGTGATGTATGTGAAGCAGCAATTAGAGGATCGTTACGGTGAAAGTTTACTTGAGGGGGGCGGCTTAAGGGTCTACACGACCTTGGATTTGGAGCTACAAGAAGAAGCACAAAAAACAGTCTCAGAGGAAATTAAAAAAGTAGAATATCTTCATATTACCAATGGAGCTGCTTTAGTCATTGACCCTAAGAATGGAGAGATATTAGCGATGGTCGGTTCTAAAGATTACAATGACCCTGACTATGATGGAAAAGTTAATGTAACTCTCTCTTTACGTCAGCCAGGTTCAGCTATTAAACCAGTTACCTATGTTTCAGCCTTCAAAAAGGGATATACAGCTTCTTCCTTATTAATGGATACGTCAACCGTTTTCCCCGGTGGGGTGGGTTTTCCAGATTATAAACCAGTTAATTATGATGGTGAGTTCCATGGTCCACTTCAAGTTAGATATGCTTTAGGAAATTCCATAAATATTCCTGCCGTAAAAATACTAGCTAAGATAGGGATTAAAGAGATGCTTAATACTGCCTATCAGATGGGCCTGAGTACTCTGGAGCCAACTAATGAAAACCTAAAGCGCTTAGGTTTATCAGTTACCTTAGGAGGTGGCGAGGTAAGGCTCTTAGAATTAGCTACAGCTTATTCTGCTTTTGCTAATAGTGGTTTAAAAGTTGAACCAGTTTCAATTCTAAAAGTTACTGACAAAGACGATAAGGTTTTATTTGAGCATAAGGAAATTTCTGGTAAGAGAGTTTTAACTGAAGAACAATCTTTTCTAATTTCTCATATTCTTTCTGATAATAATGCTAGATTAATTACATTTGGAGAAAGAAATGCTTTGATAATTGGCAGTAGGAGTGTTGCTGTTAAGACAGGAACGACCAATGATAAAAGAGATAACTGGACAATTGGCTGGACTCCTCAAGTTATTGTTGGAGTTTGGGTTGGTAATAATGATAATACTGAGATGAAAGAAGTTTCCTCTGGAATTTCTGGGGCTGCTCCAATTTGGCGTAAAATAATTAATACTGCTTTAGAAGGTAAAGCTAACATTGGTTTTAGTGTTCCTTCAGGAATTGTAACTGCGGAAGTAGATCAAACTTCGGGTTATCGAGCTCATGATGGATTCTCCTCTCGCGTAGAATATTTTATTAAAGGAACAGAGCCTCAGGGAGAAGATCCAGTTCACGCTAAACTTAAAATTTGTAAAGGGCAAGATAAATTAGCTACCATAGCCCAGATAGCCAGAGGGGATTATGACGAGAAAGAATATTTTGTTTTCAAAGAAGATGATCCTTTTTCTATTGATGGAAAAAATCGTTGGCAAGAAGGGATTGATGGATGGTTAGGTACTCAGTCTGATTCTCGTTATCACCCACCTACAGATTATTGTGGGGCCACAAGTGAAATTGAAGTTAGAATCGATAATCCTGGTCATGAGTCTCAGGTAAATAATAATGATGTTCAAGTTTCAGGAAAAATTATTGCTGAAAATAATATTAAGAAAATAGAAATATTAATTGATGGGGATGTAAAAGAAACGATTGAAAACAACAGTAAATTCGATAAGATCTTCCATCTTTCTGATGGGACTTACTATATTGAAGTTAAAGCTTATGATGAAAAAGATAATAAGGGGGAAAGAGGAGCAAGAATTGGGGTAAACGTTCCTTGGGATTATGAACCCACTCCTTCTCCTATTATGACCCCAACACCAACTCTAACACCTTAAATTCAGAAATCTCTTCCTTAAGTGTTATAATATGGCTGTGGTTGAGTCTTTATTAAAAAGTAAAGAAACTGCCCTAAAATATTCTTCTAAAAAAGAATCTTCTTTTGGTGAAACAATTACAGAAAAAGAAGAAAGAAGGAATAAGTTTATTGGCGATTTAAAAAGTTTAGTTAAACTTCCTGGTGATTTTGTAAAAGCAAATAAGGATACTAAGACAAAAATAGCTGAAAAGGGCATAACTTGGATAGAAGAAAAGGCCTTTAATAATTTAAAAGAAGATGAAGGTAAAGAATTTAATAAAGAAGAAAAGGTTTGTTTTTATTGTTTTAAGAAAGAAAAAACTGAGATGATGTATGTTTATCTTTATTTTCTTTTAGTTACCAATAATAATAAATTTGGGAACCTTCTTGAATTAAATGAAGAAAAGGAAACAAAGCTTAAGTTTATAAACAATCTTTTTCCAAAAAAGGATACTTTTTAAAAAGGAGTATTTAGAGGGAAAGGTAAGAATTATTAACTTTTTATTTTTATTTTAAGCTTATCTCTAAGATTTTTTATTATTTTTTCTCTTACTTTTTTTACTTCTTTATCGGTTAACGTCTTTTTTTCATCTTGATAACTGATTCTTAGAGTAAAATTTTCCTTAAAAGAATCAACTAAATCTACGGTTTCAATAATTAAACTAGTTGATTTAATCAATTCAATTATATCTTCGATAGGAACATTTTTATCAATAACTAACGTTAAGTCTTCGATAATGGCTGGATATTTAGGAATAGGCTTATATTCTTTAATAGAACTAGCTGATTTTAAAATTTGGTCAAGTTCAATATCTACAATAATAGTCCTTTCTTTAATATTAAAATCATCTCTTATTTTATGATCTAGCTCCCCTATCACCCCGACAGGTTCTTTATCCACGATAATTTCAGCTAGATTATTATGTTTAAATATTTTACCGTAAGTGGTTTTTTCAAGTTCATAAGGATTAAATTTGTAATCTTTAATATTAAGTTCATTTAAAAGTGTTTCTAATATTCCCTTAACTGAATAAAAACTGTCTTTCGTAATCGCTAGAGTTAATGTCAGATTTTCTTCAGGTAATTTATCTTCTTTGATAAATAGGTAAATATTAGCTATCTCAAAAATTCTTATTTTATCTTGATATTTTTGATTATTTGAAATTACCGTAAGTAATGAGGGGATGAGAGAGGGTCTCATAATATTTTCTTCAGTTAGTGGATTATCAATTTGGATGCAATCACTTTTTTCTATTTTAACTTTTTCGAGAATTTGAGGACTTACCATTGAGTAATTATAAGTTTCATTAAAATTTAAAGATTTAAGTACATTTTTTATTTTGCTTTGCCAATTAAGGTTCTGATTTCCTCCATCTTGAGGGATATTGCCAACAAAAAGATTATTAGGGATATTATAATAGCCGTAGATGCGAGCTATTTCTTCAATAAGATCTTCAGGGATATTTATATCTTCCCATCTCCAGTGAGGAACTAAAGCTTCTATCTCATCCTGTTTTATTTTAGTTTCAAAGCTTAAATTATTAAGAATCTTTCCAGCTTCTTCAAGATTAATTTCAATACCAGTGACCTTTTTTAACTTATCTTTTGTAAGGGATACTTTTTGGGGTTTTTGGGGATTTGGGTAGATGTCAATAAGATTGCTAGCTATGGAAGCATCGCAATTATCCTTAAACATTTTAATCGCTCTTTTCATGGCTGGAATTACTCCTTCGGGATCAACTCCTTTTTCAAAACGAGAAGCGGCTTCTGTTCTGAATGATAATTTTTGACAAGTTTGACGAATCTTAATAGGATCGTATGTTTGAATAAACAAAAGAACTCTCTTAGTATTTTCATCTACCTCTGAGTTAGCTCCGCCCATGATTCCACAGAGGTCAATGAGTCTTTTTTCTCCATCTTCAATAACAATGGTTCCTTTGGGGAGTTTTCTTTCTTTATTATCAATAGTTACAACAGTCTCCTCTTCTTTTGATTCTCTTAACGTCATTTTGTTCTTTTTAATTTTATCGTAATCAAAAGTGTGCATTGGTTGTCCAAGTTCGGTCATGAGGTAGTTAGAGATATCAATAACATTATTCAAGGCCCTGATACCTGCTTTTTCTAGCCTTTCTTGGGTTATCTTAGAAGATGGCTTTATTTCGACGTTATCAAAGATTAAAGCAGTAAAACGGGGGCAGAGACTATCTTTATTAATCTCTACTCTTAACTGAAGAGGCTTTTTAATTTCAGAAAGTTTACTTTTATCTTCTTTGGGTTCTATCAGTTCTGCTTTGATATTGAATCTAGGCAAAATAGCATTCAATTCTCTGGCTATACCATAAATAGATAAACAATCAGGTCGGTTACTAGTTATTTCTATTTCGTAAATGGAATCATTCTTTGAAGGAATTATTTTTTCGACTGATTGGCTACACAAAGAAAGATATTCAGCAATTTGCTTCACACTTGCTTTTGTTTTTATAAAATCTCTAAGCCAAGAATCGGGAATTAATATATTCATTTTAAAATTGGTTTAGGAAGCGAAAATCGCTATTAAATAATAATCTGATATCATCAATACCATATTTCATCATCAAAACTCTTTCTAATCCAAAACCTGAGGCAAAACCAGTGTATTTATTAGGATCAATTCCCCCATTTTTTAGGACTTGAGGGTGAACCATTCCGGCCCCTCCAATTTCCACCCATCCTTCCTTGCATACCTTACATCCTTTGCCTCCACAAACTGAGCAAGTAATGTCAACTTCAAATGATGGTTCAGTAAATTGAAAGTGAAACGGACGAATTCTTGTTTTTCTATCTTTACCGAAATATTCTTTAACAAAATAATCTAAAGTTCCTTTAAGGTGAGTAATATTAATTCCTTTATTGATTACCAGAGTTTCAAATTGATAAAACATTGGTGCGTGTGAGGTATCAATTTGTCGACGGTAACATTTGGCAATATTTAACATTCTTATAGGTGGTTGGTGTTTTTCCATCTCCCTTATCTGTCCTGATGATGTATGAGGAGTTAAAACTGCCCCTCCGTATTTTTTGTTTTTTAATCCTTTAATAAAGAAAGTTTCCCATTCATCTCTAGCTGGGTGGTTTTTTGGCATGTTGAGTTTTTCAAAGGCGTACCAATCCCACTCAATTTCTGGATAAGAAACTTGTTTAAAACCTATTCTTTTGAAGATATCACTTATTTCTTGAGAAGCTAAAGTAATCAGATGAAGATGTCCAAGGTTGGTTTTTTCCCCAGGCATGGTAACATCAAACCATTTATCATCCTTATTTTCTTTTTGCTTTAAAATAATTTTTATTTGTTGTTTAATACCATCTTCAACAACTTTTTTTGCTTCGTTGATAAGTTTCCCAATTTCTTTTCTTTCTTCTGGTTTTAATTTAGGAACTTCTTTTAATAAATTTGTTATTCCACCCTTACGTCCCAGGTAACTAATTCTTATTTGTTCTAATTCGTCTTTTGTATCTGCTTCAATAATGCTAGATAAAGCTTGATTCTTGAGATTTTGAATTTTATTTAAATCCATATTTTAATGTTGGCATAAAAGTAGCTAATAAACAATATTCCCTTAAAAAAATCCTCCTTACGGAGGTTATTGTTTTTAGGTCTATAAAAAGCAAAATCCAACCTCCCTTAAAAAACAGCTTAGGCAAAAAATAATAAACCTTCATTTGCTGTCCAGGTAGTGGTTGGAACTTGCATTAGGTGCAATTATAAAGGAAAATGTGATTTGTTGTCAAGAGGTTTTTTCAACTTTTTTGTAGATGCTGTCGAAGGCCTTAGGATCAGAGCTAATTATTTCACAAAGCATTTTGCGATTAATTTCAATTTTATTTTCTTTTAGGGCATTAATAAATCGAGAATAGGAAAGATTTTTATCGGATAAAGCAGCATTTATTTTCATAATCCAAAGTTTTCTGAAGTCTCTTTTTTTGAGCTTGCGTCCAATAAAAGCATATTGACCAGCATGAAGATCAGCTTCTTTAGAAACTTTATAAAGCCTTCCTTTTGTCATCCTAAAACCCTTAGTACGTTTGAGGACTTTTTTATGTTTTTTAGATCTGGTTATTCCTGTTTTTACCCTCATTTTATTTACCTAGTATTTTTTTAATCTTCCCCTTCATCTTCCCTTTCATTTCTTTGGGAATTTTCTGGCTTCTAACTTGGCTTTTTTTCTTTTTTCTTCTTAAGTGTCTAACGTGAGAACCACGAAACAGAACTTTTCCGGTTTTAGTAACCCTAAATCTTCTTTTAATTGATTTTTTAATCTTTAATTTCTTTTTTTTCATCTTTTTTAACTTTCTCTGGTACTAAAGTCATCTCTAATCTTTTACCAGTAATTCTTGGCTCAGTTTCGACTTTAGAGAAAGCACCTACTTTATCAATAACTTTTCTGAAAAGAGTATAAGCAAGATCTTTTTTTGTTATTTGCCTACCTCTTAACATTAAGTTTATTTTTACTCTATGCCCTTCTTTCAAGAACTTTTCAATTTTCTTAATTCTAAAGTTAAGATCATTTTCAGCAATAAACAATGTCAATCTTATTTCTTTTAGCTCAGATTTCTTAGTCCTCTTCTTTTCTTCTTGTTGTTTCTTAGCCTCTAGATATTTAAATTTTTTAAAGTCAATAATTTTACAAACTGGTGGGTTTGCTTTTGTGGCAACCTCAACTAAATCTAGTTTGGCTTCTCGGGCTTTAGTTAAAGCCTGGCTAAGACTTAGAACTCCGATTTGCTTTCCTTCTGCGTCAATAACCCGGATCTTTTCGGCACTTATATATTGATTTATACGATAGAATTTTCTGGGTTTCTTATACAAAGTTTTAATTAGTTTATCAAATTTGTCTCTTTTTATCAATATCTTCCTTGAGAAGGCTAATAAATTTATCTAATTTCATATTTCCAATGATCCTACCACCTCTGGTTCTAATACTAATGTTTTTACTCTTAATTTCTTTTTCCCCAACAATAATCATATAAGGAATTTTTTGCATTTCAGCATCTCTTATCTTTGCTCCGACCGTTTCACTACGATCATCTAGATTAACTCTTATTTTTTCTTCTTTAAGTTGTTTTTGTATTTTTTGTGCATAATCTTTTTGTTTATCAGTAATAGGGATAATAATAGCTTGTATGGGGGAAAGCCAAGGAGGAAAGGCACCTACAAAGTATTCAATCAAAAGAGCAATTAAGCGTTCATAAGATCCCAGAATTGCTCTATGGACTATTACTGGTGAGATCTTTTTTCCATTTTGATCGATATAGTTTAAACCAAATCTTTTAGGAGTGGCAAAATCTAGTTGAACAGTAGGGATTTGGATTTCATTTCCCAAGGCATCTTTAAACATAAAGTCTAGTTTAGGGCCATATAAGGCTGCTTCTCCTTCACGTTTTTTAGCGTCCAACTTCATTTCATTGGCTACTTCTTCCAGTATTCTTTCGCATTCGTCCCAGTCCTTGGCTTCGCCTATATATTTTTCTAAATGACCGTAGTCTCTAACAGAAAAAGAAACCCAGTGTTTCCCCCAAAGACCAAGACCACCGTAGAAATCTTTAATAATATTAACAATATTGATTATTTCATCTTTTACTTGATCGATTCGACAAAAGGAATGGCCATCTTCAATAGTGATTGCATAAACTCGATTTAATCCTCCGATTTCTCCAGTCTTTTCAGCTCGGTATTGTTTTTCCGATTCCATGTATCTTATAGGTAGATCACGATAAGATCTTGGTTTTGAAGCATAAATTTGAGTTTGATGAGGGCATAGGACTGGCCTCATTACAAAATCATGACCTCTTGGAGAAGAAACACAAAATAATTCTTCCCTAAATTTGTCTGCATGGCCAGATAATTTAAAGAGTTCTATTTTTGCTAAATGAGGAGTCATCACCTTTTCAAAACCATAGTGTTGGCAAATTTCTTCAACATATTTCTGTAATTCGTCTTTAAGGATAGTACCCTTCGGAGTATAAAGAGGTAACCCTGCACCAACTAAATCAGAAAAGCAAAAAAGGTCTAATTCTTTACCGATTTTTCTATGGTCTCGTTTTTTGGCTTCTTTAATTACTTTTAAATAGTTATTTAATTCTTTTTTATCTTCAAAACAAGTACCGTAGATACGGGTAAGCATTTTATTTTTTTCACTTCCCTTCCAATAAGCACCAGCTAAAGAAAGAAGCTTGAATGGTCCTATTTTTGAAGTATTATTTATGTGAGGACCTTTACAAAGGTCTGTGAAACTAGTATTTTTATAAATAGAGATGCTATTGCCTTTTTCTTTTTTAATATCTTCAATTAATTCTAATTTATAGGGTTGGTTTTTAAATATCTTTTTTGCTTCTTCATAAGTAATTTCTTTTTTTTCAAAGGTAATAGCTTCTTTTTTAATTTTTTCCATTTCCTTTTCTATCTTTTCAAGATTTTTTTCAACAATTGGTTTTTCAAATTCAAAATCATAGTAAAAACCGTTCTCAATCGCTGGTCCAATCCCAAGTTTAGTTTTAGGAAAAAGTTTAAAAACAGCCATGGCCAGAAGATGGCTACAGCTATGCCTCATTATTTCTAATTGGTTATTTTCTTTCATCTTAATTTAAGTTTGCGCTTCTAATTTCCAAAGCTTTGTTAGTGACTTCGATTATCTGCGCAAAGAAGTGCCCAACTACAGGTAGCCCGCCTAACCATTTAAGAATCATCCCAAAGAGGGTAAAGAAAAGAGCAAAACCAAGAGTTGCCCCAATGGCCCAGAATAACCCGGCAGAAAAATATTTGGCGAAATGTTTACTGTATCTTTTTGTTTTCATAAAAATTAGTGGGTGGTACAGGAGTCGAACCTGTGACCTCCACAATGTCAATGTGACGCTCTAACCAGCTGAGCTAACCACCCTTCCTATAAATATTGTACTAAAAAGAAAAAACTTAAGCAAGATTATCCAACCGAAGTAGCAGCATATCTTTCTCCAGACATCGACCATTGAGTTCCAGTTTTTTTGAAAGAAGACCAATAGTTTTTCTTGGATGTTCTTCCATTGAAAACTTCTAGCCAGCTGTTGGTTTCTTCAACTGTTTTCCTTAATAAGATAAGATTCTCTTTAATCTTTTCAAAGAAATTAATATGATAAGTACCTATAGCTACGGGAGCTTGTTCAATAGTTTTATCAATCTCTTTGTCTAAATTTTTAAGACCTTTTTTAAGAGTTTTGATTTCCTCTAATATCTCTTTTATTTTTGTTTTTTCTTCTTGGTCTTTTTGAGTGTAAATAAGCTTTTCTTGGCTTTTTACAAATTGAAGTTGTTCAAGCTTTTCTTGAACTTCTTTAGAATTCTCTTTCAAAGGATCCAAATGATTGTCGCCTTCATTGCGAATAATCTCTAGGATGCTTTGATTGAATGCTCCCCCACTCTTTTTTTGAGTTTTATCAGTCATGTTGAGAGGCAGGTCGTTGTTAATATATTACAATTTAGAGAAATTGTCAATGACCTGTCGTTTCCTCAAAATTTGCCTAATATAGGCCTTTTGAGCTTCATTTTTAAATGACTCTTGGGTTTCTTTTTCAGGGATAGATTTGATCATTTGCTCTACTTGATCATCAGTTACTTTTATTTTCTCTTCGTCAGCAATTTTGGATAAGATCAGTTCTAGTTTGATAGTTTGTGCAGCTTGATTTTGATATTCTTTTTTAATCTGGTCAGATGTTTTTCCAGAAGAAGCTAAATATTGTTCTAACGTTAGCCCTAATTGATTGGTCTGGTCAATTAACTTGGAAAGCATTTTATTGGCTTCTTCTTGGATTAAAATTTCAGGAACTTTAAATTTAATTGATTCAATTAATGTTTTAAAAATTTTATCAAGCTTTTTTGTTTCTGTTTCTTGTGTTTGTTTTTCTTTATCTTCACCAGGAACCCAGATTTTATCTGAGGCCAACACCTTTTTTATTTCCTCTTTGTATTTACCTAATTTTATCTCTGGAATTTCGCAAGTAGTTGCTTTAATTTGCCAGTCTTTGTTTTCTTCTAAAGAAACGACACTTATTTGAGGATTAACAATCGGTTTAAGTTTATGTTCTTTGACGGCTTCTAAATAAAGATCAGGAATGATTTCTTTTAATATTTCCTGGTAGACAGTTGTTTTATTAAGTTGTTTTTCAGCCATTTTTACAGGAGCCTTACCTTTTCTAAAGCCTTTAACGTCAATAACCTTGGCAAGTTGTTCTAATTTTTTCTGATAGGCCGTTAAAACCCTTTTCCAAGGGATATTAATGGTGATTTCGATTGTCCCATCGGGAAGTTTATTTAAAGCTGATATCATCTATGACCTCCAAGACTTCTTGTTCTTTGTGAGGTAGTCTGATTTTTAAAAGAAAAACTTTTCGGTTTTTTCTCAAAACTTTGAAAAATTTCCTTTTTAGACTTTGATGAATTAACAATTTTTTTATTCATAAGTTAAACCTATTATAACAGAAATAATTACTTGTGAAAAGTAAGAAATAGAGAGGCTTTCAATAAAAAGGCTATTTCTTTTTACTGGAAGTTTTTAGAAAAAGTTTTTTCCATAACTTTTCCTCTTTTTGAAAGAAAAGTAGATAAACAATTTCCAGAATACCAAGAAGGTTAATGATTAAGATGGCGATATACCAAATTTTTTGTTTGTTTTGGGCAGCTCGCCACAAAGCCCAACCCTTCCAAGCAAGACCCCAGAGTAAAATAAAAATGAAACGAGGATCGTTGATATTCAAGATTTGATTAATATTTTCCACTTTTTTTTATTCCTCCTCTATTGTTTTTTCAATCTCATCTAATTCTTTGTCAATATCAGTAAAATCAGTAGTTTGTAAATCATATTCTATATCTTCTATTTCATCGCTTTCTGATTGCTGATCTAGTTTTTGGGTAGCTTCATCTGTTTCTTCTTGTTGAATTTCTTTAGTTATTTCTTCTTGTGGAGGTGTTATCTGCACTTTTTGGTTTTGTTTGGCCTGGTTTAAATTTTGATTATTCATCCATAAAAAAGTAATTGTCCCCAAAGAGAAAACAGCAACGACAACAAAAATATACCAGAATCTTTCTAAAAAATTTTCTTTTTCTTCCATTTTAATCTCCTCTTAGTGATTTTAATTCTTTAATAATTTCGATTAAGTCTTGATGAATAGTAATGATATCATTTTTGATTTCTTTAACTAACTCTTTCAATTCTGGTAAAATTTCTCTAGGGTTTTCGCTGTTATTCATTTCTTCAAGCTTCTCTTGTGATTGAGGCATTAGCTCACTTGTGATTTTATCAAAATTAATTTTTAAATCCTCGATTTTTTCTTTTATATCACTTGAATTTATCTGTTCATTTTCTTCCTCGATTTTTTCCATTCTAGACTCAATTCTGCCTAGGATAATCCCTAGTCTTTCTGTAGCAGTAAAAAGTCTGTTCATCATCTTATAGTAGCGGTTTTTAATAATATTTCTTTTTTGTTCAGTTAAGCGGGCTGTGCGCGTAGCTGTTTGTTCTTGTATATTAGATTGGACAGTTTCTTGCGTCATTTCGGTTTTTCTCACTTGAGTATCTGTTGGACCATCATTTTGAGCCAAGACAGGAATAGCAAGGAAAAACATTAAAGGGAGGATGATGACAGTTGTAAAGATATTTTTCATAATCTAGTTATAATAGTAGGTCATTTTTTTAGGTACTGTCAATAGCTAGTCTTCCATTTCAAATTTAATGTCCATATCAAGTAAGGGAGGGTTTAAACTAGCCTCCTTTAAGTCAGTTTCTTGAAGTTGTTTGTCAATTTCTTTTAAATCTTTTTCTATTTTTAAAATAATTAAATCATCAGCGTATGGTGAAGGATTACTGATTTCTTGAATTGCTTCAGGGGTAGGAGTTACAAGCTCTTCAATATTTTTTTCTAAAAGATCAATTTTAGTTTGTTTAAAACCAAACAAAATAGCAATTATAAGTAGAGCTATTAACGTTGCTCCAAAAATACTACTGAAAATAATTAGAAATTTTTTACTTATTTTTATTCTCATTTTAATCAGCTGTTTTGATTTCTCTCATAACTTCTTGCAATTGGTTACTAGACTCTTTTAGATATTGATGTGATTGCTCAAAAAGATATTGAGCTTCATTATAATCTTTGTTTTTATATTTATCAGTTGTCTTTATTTGAGACAAAGTCTGTTGAGCTTCAAATTCTTTTTCTTGGCTTTTTAGAAGACGACTTTCAGCTTCAATCAACCAACGTTCTGCTTTTATTGTTTGTTTATCTCCTTTTTGTCTTATTTCCCCTAATTTTTCTTTTAAGAGAGTTACTTGTTTATTTATTTTATTTCTAAAATTGATTTCCTTACTAGCAAAAATACTCCCCAAGGTTTGATAACTTAAGGTTTCTGTTATTTTATAGCTTTCTTTGTTTTCTTGAGCTAATTTTATTAAATCTTCTAAATTATCAGCGGCATTAATGCTGTTTTGGTGAGTCGAATACAAAGCAATGTTTTCATCTAGCTTAAGATAGATGATACTTTTTTCATAATTAGAAATCCCCGTTGTTTCTGATAGTTTTAACCTTATAGCAGCAAGATAAGTATGAATTACTTCATCTTCATTAAGAAGCATTTTTGCAGTTTTTTCTTTAGCGGTATTTTTACTGGTGAGGGTTTTATAGCTCAGGTAAGCTTCTTTAGCGGTTACATATTCATCGTGTGATTCCCTATATTTATTGAAATTAAAAAGATAATCTTCATAAGCTTTTTTGAAATTAAATTCTTGTGCATAAGCGAAAGAAAAAGTGAAGAAAAAAAGAATGGTAACAAAAAAAATGAGCAGTTTCTTCATGATTTCATTTTATCTTTTAAAATTTTGTTTGTCTACTTATTCGTAACGTAAAGCTTGAATAGGATTAAGTTTAGCTGCTTTTCCGGCAGGAACCACTCCAAAGATAACTCCAATCATGACAGAGACAAAAAATGCTAGTAAGATTGACCAGAAAGTTATAACGGCTGGAAAGAATTGATTTATTAGAAGGGTGCCTAAAACTCCAATAGTAATTCCTGTCAGTCCCCCACCAACAGAGAGAACAATAGATTCAATTAGGAATTGGGTAAGAATTATTTTAGGAGTTGCTCCGAGAGCTTTTCTTAAACCAATTTCCTTTGTCCTTTCGGTGATAGAAACTAACATAATATTCATGATTCCAATTCCTCCAACAATCAAGGATATGGCAGCAATTCCAGATAGGGCAACGGTCAAAGCACCAAGAATTTGTGAGACAACAGATAAAAGACTCTCTGTATCGATAACGGAAAAATCGTCATCATCAAGAGTTCTTAACATTATTTTTTCGGCCTCTATTTTAGCTTGTTCAATTGAATCTTGATCATTGGCTTGGAGCCAAAATCCATGAATATTTTCCATATCAAAAGTACTTAAAGCGGTAGTCACAGGAATAAAAATTTGATTATCAGTATCAACACTACCGATAGATCCTTGAGGGCCCAAGACTCCTAAAACGGTAAATCTGTTTTCAGAAATAGTAACTTTTTTGCCGACAGGATCACTTTCATCGAAAAGTTTTTCAGCAACACTTTTTCCTAAAATGACAACTTTTTTAGCTGCTTCTTGCTGAGAAAGAGTAAAGAAGTTCCCAATTTCTGGGTATTCATCTCTAATATCTGGATATTCATAACTAACTCCAGCCGCTTGAGTGATTTTGCTTTTCCCTTTATAAGAAACGGTGGCACTATTTTCTGTATAAGCCATAACTCTTTTGATACTGGTACTTCTTTGTTTTAATTGCTTTCCTTGAGCAATGGTTAATCTAGAAGCGGCCATTCCTGCTCCTTGGATACCTCCGCCTTCTCCTCCAGGATCAAATTCACCAGGCATGATATATAAAATATTAGAACCAATACTTTCAAGTTGAGAAGTAATGTAAACTTTTAAACCTGAACCAATGGAGATAAGAAGAATAACAGAGGTTACTCCAATAATTACTCCAAGCATAGTTAATAAAGAACGCATCCTATTTGCTTTAAGAGTAATAAAAGCTAGTTTTAATGTTTCAAACAATTTCTCCATCATAAATTTTGATTATCTTTTTGGCGATTTGAGCTATTTTTTCATCGTGAGTGACCAAGACAATAGTGTTTCCATCCCTATTCAGTTTTTTAAAAACTTTAATTATTTCTTTTCCAGTTTTAGAGTCTAAGTTTCCTGTTGGCTCGTCGGCTAAGATAATGCTTGGTTTATTGACTAAAGCACGAGCGATGGCAGTTCTTTGTTGTTCTCCTCCTGAAAGTTGGTTAGGAAAATGAGTGATTCTTTCTTTAAGTCCTAGCAATTCGAGAGCTTTTTTAGACCTTTCTTGTCTCTCCTCTATATCAACTCCAGCATAAATTAATGGAAGTTGGACATTGTCTAAGGCTGTAGTTCTTGGGATAAGATTGAAACTCTGAAAAACGAAACCAATTTTTTTGTTTCTTATTTGAGCAAGTTCTCCTTCAGAGAGCTTGGAGACATCTTTGTTTTCGAAAATAACTTTTCCTGAAGTTGGAACATCTAAACAACCAGCAATGTGCATCAGAGTTGATTTACCGCTTCCAGAAGGACCCATGAGGGCGATAAAATCACCTTTTTTTATTTCTAAATTAATTTTTTTTAGAACAGTAACCGAGTGAGAATCAGTGCCATATGTTTTAGAAACATTACTTAACTGAAGAATTTTCATTTTTATTTTTTAGCCTTCTTGCGAAGAATGACTTTTTGGTTTTCTTCAATTCCTTTGACAATTTCAGTTCTAATGTCTGTTTCAATCCCTGTTTCCACTTCAATATCTTTTATTTCTTTGTTTTCAACAACCTGGACATAAGTTTTATTATTCTTTTCTTTGATAGCCTCGCTTGGAACAGCCAAAATATCTTTTTTGTCGTTGATAATTATTTCCACGTCGCCGTTCATACCAATTCTAAATTTAAGGTCTTTATTTTGAGAAAGGATTATATCAACTGGATAGGCTGTACCACCACCAGTAGTTCTAACAGAAGAGAAAGAGACTTTATCAATTTTCCCTTCAATTATATCTTCAGGATAGGCGTCCAGAATGATATTAACTTTTTGTCCTAGTCTAATTTTTCCAATATCTACTTCATCAATATTAGCGATACACTTCATATTATCTGGATCAGCAATGGTAAAAACAGCCGTGGCGGGAGTAATATTGATACCGGCTATTGGCGCATCAATGTTGGTAACAATACCTTCTATTGGAGAAACAATAGTTGCTAATTTAACAGAGAGGTCAGCGAGTTCGTAGTCTATGATAACAGAATCAAGATCAAACTGAGCTTTTTCTAATATTCTTTTTATTTCATCAGTCACAAGATATCTCTCTTTAGTTTCTTTATAATCATCTTGTGTTTGTTCAAAATCCCAACGCTCACTCATAAAATCTAGCATTTCTTTCTTTAAACTTTTTTGTAAAGATCTTTTATCTAAAGAAGCGATGGCTTGCCATTTTTTGACATGATCCCCTTCTTTAACTCCTACCCATGTTAGAAGACCAGAACCTTGAAATTTTAGATTAACCTGACTTTCAGATTTGATAACTCCAGAAGCATCAACCATTTCAGTAAGATCATATTTTTTAGCAGTGCCTATTTCATATAAGGCAGCAGGATTATAAAAAACGGTCTTTTTTAAAACAACAAAGAGAATAGTAATGACAATAATACCAAGGAAGATGAAACTTATCTTTTTATGTCTTTTAAAAAAAGAAAATATTTTACTCATAAGTCCAATTAATTGTATCAAAAAAAAATTAAATTGAGAAGACTATCCTTTCTTTTTTAAGAGATACCAAACAATACCGATAATAATGATTGAGAGAAAAAAGATGGCGACATACATTTTTAAATTCCTTTATAGTTTATAATAACAGAATTACTAAATCCAACCTAAGACCATAGCTAGCCCTAGTAAGAAAATAATTAAACCTGAAATTAAATGAAGGTATCTTATATTTTTATCTTTCCAACCGGAAACATTTTCAACGGTGGTAAAACTGATATAACAGATAAAAGTAATGGCAACCATAGGAAGAATAAAAATAATATTATAAAGTAGTAGCCAAGGGATAGTTTTCATCAAAGCCAATGAAGAAAGAATTCCCCCAGTAATAATATAGGGTCCAATGGTACAAGGAAGTAAAAACAAAGTGACTAAGGCACCGATAACGAAAGCCCCTTTTGGAGAAGTTATTTTAAAGAGAAAGTTTTGCATTTTGGGTCTTAACCAGAGAGGCATCTCGGTTAGAAAACCACCCGGTTTGTATTTTATAAAGTCCTTGATGTTTAAAATACCGATAATAACAGCTGTTCCTCCTAAGATTTTATAGAGTAAAATTCTAATGCTTGTTAATGCTTGGATAAGCTGAAAAGATTTAATGATTATCAAACCATAGAAAAGGTACATGATAAAAACAGCCAGGCTGAAAAGTAAACCCGCCAGAAGGACGTCTTTCTTCTTTTTAGGAGAATAAGTTAGAACAGCTAAGAGGATTAAAGTTAGAACAGCTAAGGCACAAGGATTGATAGCATCAACAGTTGCCAAAGAAATAATTTTGGCTAGAGTAAAAGAACGTGGCTCTTTAATTTCCTCTTGTGGCTGGATAACAACTTCAGTTTCTTTTTCATCACTTATTATTGGGCTTCCGTTCCATTGGAAAATCCAATTGTTTATTTTAATGGCGTTTTGAAAATTTAAGTTTTTTCCAGATAGAGGAACTTTTTCTGGTTTGATAATTTCATAGTCAATGCTTTCTAAAATCAAAGAAAGATCATCTTTAAGTAAGAGATTTTTTAAAATGTCATTTTCTATTTGTTGATTTTTAGTTTTGATTAACACTCTTTCTTTACTCCAGATAGTTGGCCTTCCTGGAATTGCAGAAAGATTAAGATCAC
>Ga0075125_10000173_pt1 | contig 27008 bp, 43 predicted proteins | sample AntAceMetag02UKN_FD_69810 | JGI IMG/M metagenome (GOLD analysis project Ga0075125, IMG submission 69810) | Saline lake microbial communities from Ace Lake, Antarctica - Antarctic Ace Lake Metagenome 02UKN | ecosystem: Environmental > Aquatic > Non-marine Saline and Alkaline > Saline | place... | reverse complement strand
CATCGCCGTAGTCCGCAATGAATAAATCCTGCCCGCTCTGCGCTGCCATAATTGATACATCATTCCTGATGGTAAGATCAGACACAACGACAGTCATGCGGCCATAAGGGCCTTCGACAAACAAGTCGCCATCGGCAGAAGCAATTAGCGCGGACCTGAGTACAGGAACATTCCCCGTAGAATAATACTGCGCCCGGAACACATTAGCCAAACAGATCCCTCCATCAACCGTGCATTCCATGCCAAAGCCGACTCGCGATCCGGCATGTGCATCAACAACACCGGACATAATCTGCGTGCCGCACCAGTATACAGTAACGGTATCTCCGCTAACTGTGGCGGTTAGCCATCCAGGAAACACAGATCCGATAGTATCGTCTGCTGTATCGACTACAGTTTCGGCTGTCGCAAGATACGAATTCAACGTGGCCGTAAATGCGCCGTCCGTTCCGGTTGATACTAACTCTATGAACACACCTTCTGTCGTGTAGAGTGGCGTAGCATTGTCCATTCGCAAGTAAATACGGTACGCACCGTGCCACGCTCCGTTCCACGGAGAAAGATCCATCTCGATGGTATACGCCTGGGCGGTGTCAATCGTCAATGCGGTCAAGACTACCTCCCCCTCAGCAGTATCAGTATCAACCGAAGCGAGTGCAGAAGGCAAGATAAGCGGAACGCCACTGGCCCAACTGGCCTGAGACCAGGCGGCAGCCAATGACGTTCCGGCAAACGTATCAGACCAGGCAGTAAAGCCATCGGATAAAGCAAGAGTCATCGGAGCTAGCATCCGTACTTCGCCACCAATGTCATCAATGTGCGAATAGACCACCCCTGGACGGCTGCCACCACGCTCGCGCCCCTCAAGCGTAGCAGCAGAGCGCACATTCATGCAGTCAGCAGTTGAGTAAGGGGCCTGCTGGCGATAAGCGCCAGAACGATTAAGTCCCGCAAGCGGAAACAAAACGTGCATCTGGCGCTTCTTTACCATCGTCAATTCCTCTATCGCTTATGCCTTCGCAACATCACAGCGATCGCAACATGATGGAGCCGGTGTGTCAATATCGGTATCAAAAAACGGCTCAAGCATCGCAAGGTCAGAAACCGACAAAACATCATCCTTGCCGTCCAGGGCGTCTACAATTGCGTCCAGGTCCATGTCCATCTTCGGAAGGTCCGATTCCTGCGACATGACGACATTGAGTTTCGTCGCATACTCGACGAACTCAGGCGAGTTCGGCTCGATCTTCGCGTCTTCACCGACCGTCGTGCCGGTGACATCGCGAATCAGCGCAACGCGCTGCGTCTCGGCGATTTCGTGCTCGGCCTGCACCAGCCGCGTGTACTTGAGGATTTTGTAAGCAACCGCCGCCTTCATATTAACGGCAGATAATTTCCTCCACGCCTCAATGCTCTGAAAAATAGTCCCTAAAAGCATTTCTCTTCTCCTACTTAGGTGATTGAAAAACAGAAACAGAAAAACAAAAAACGAAACTTGGCGGCCACGACGCTTAGCGACTTGACCGCCACAAAAACCCGGCGGCCAGCAGGGCAAGGTTATCCTTACCGGACTTACGGCCGCCAGGGTTGAACTCTCGGTTATGACTCCGTAGTGGGAGCAGTGCTTGCCAGCATGTAATACTGGACATCTCCAACCATTACGGAAATTCTAACCTGCGTGCCACCGCCCACTGCGTAATTGCCTGCCTCAACTGGATTAGTTCCAGAGGCCGGAAGATCAAACAGGTTTGTGCAGCTTTCGACACCGATGGCATGTGTCCACTCGGTTGTTAGGTGCCCGACGGCGTATGCCACGGAATTCCCGCTATCGAGCGCAGCACCATTCCAAAACGCTGCGAAACCAGCCAGGTCCTTCGTTGCCGTAATAGCGGCTCCACCGCCACACCGCGCCATGACAGCAGCAGCCGGGTAGGCGTACCCACCATCAATGATGGCACCAGAGGTATGACCCTCGAACGTGCCAATCACCCCTGCATGCAGATGGCTGAGCGTAGTGTCCTTCACAACGACCTGCCCCATGGCACCGTAGGTCTCGTGAGCGGCCGTAGTGCAGTTGACGATATGACAAGCCCGCAGACACTTAGCTGCATACGCCCCAGTCAGGTTGGCATCGCTTGCCCCATGAATCTCCATGGTGGAAAGCTGGCCATCGGTGTAAACATCCTGTTCAGTACAGAACGGAACAGCCGAAGTTGTGGCGGCGGCGACGGCGAATTCGCCGATACGAATTCCGATATAGGCAGCGTCAGCCTCGATTTGGATGCCAGTCGTCCAGGGATAGCAGCCAGCACTCGACTTGATCCGAATACCAGTCAGCGTTCCGCCGATAGTTGCTTCGTCGTCAACGCTGCAATCTATGTTGATACCGTCCAGGTGGCCGGTCGAAAGATTAAGGCCAGACTCGGCAACAACAGAGAAGCTCCCGGCGGCAGTTTGGGTACTAGCGATTCCGCCGATTTCCGTGGTTCCAGAAATCTCGACCCACCCCATCAAACCGGCGTGATTTCCGCCAGCCAAATCCTTCTTGACTCGCAGCTTACCAAAGATGCCAATGTGCGCGGTGCTACTGGTCTGGTTGAACTCGATCGAATTACGAGCGTAGATGCCGGCAGACGATCCAGTGTCGCCGGCTACAATGTCGGCGTCTGCCTGAGAGTGAACCTCAACCGCGAACGGGAACGCAGTCGTAAGCGAAACGCCTTCGCCCTGAGCGCCGATCAAAACGCCAGCGCTAACGGAATCACCGCGCATGTGCAGACCATACTGCCACTTGGATTCTCCGCCGTCACCATCGACGTTCACCGTGTACGCGGCCAGCCAGCCGTCGCCGTCGTAGACCCTATACGATTTAAGGGTCGCCTCGAAACCAGACATATACAGCCCGATAGTCGTGTCACCGGTTTCCTCTTCGAGGGCAGCGCGGACACAAGCGACGTGGCCGTTAAGCACTCGGCCCCCGACGCCAGCCAACTCAAGATAGCCAGTGACCGGAGCGATGACAGCGTTCTCGCTGTCGATTGCAACGGTGTTCAGCATCTTAACCTGACCGCGAAGCGCGTTGAGCGAAATCCCGTTGGTCTGCGAGGTGCAGAGAAGAACGCGCGAAAGGACCCCGCGGAGATTGCCACCGGCAATATCCTCACCGCCGTCGTCGAACAGGAAGCTCACGGGCCGGGTGTTCGTGGCGCTCAACTGAAGGGCCAGCGCGCACGTCGAGCTATACGTTCCGGTAATCAGGAACGGAGTTGTGTACGAATCGCCGGTCGGATCGGTCGTGCTAATCGAGATCAGCGGCCCGGTCAGGTCGTCATCGAACTCGATCTGCGCCATCTCGCCGGCGGCAGCGCACGAGACAAGATTGAAATCGCAAGAGGTAACAGTCCCCTCATTCACGTAGAGGGCGGTATCATCTCCGCCGTCCGTATGCTGGAAGAGGCACCCGGTCTGGTAACCATCGGTCTCGTCCACGGGGACGATGGAACCGCTCGCAAACAGAAGGCCCCTATTTCGTTCCGGAACCTTCATTTTAATCAAAGAACACAACCTATCAATCATCTTAGTAGCCTTTCGGAAATATGGAACAGTGCATTCGGTACTTCTAACTCGGAAATTGTTACCTTTTCCCCCTACTTTTTCTTTCTTTCCATCGACTTAATGAGACGGCTCATACCAGACGGACCATGCTTTTCCCACCACTTCCTGTTTCTCTCCTTCGCGGCCTGGCCGGCTGAACCAACGTGTTGCCCAACTGATTTCGAGCCACCCTTCTTGGCGTCTGCGGCACGCTTGTCTGCGATAGCTTTCGCGGCCCGCTCTTGGGCTACCGTTCTCTTAGCAGGTTTCACTACTGCCGACTGCTTCAGCTTAGGCTTCGTGGTGGCTCGCTTGTCTGCGCGAGCCTTCGCGGCTTGCTCTTCAGCGAACGTCCTCTTTTTAGCCATCATAGTTCCTTATGTCTGAGGTTTATCGTGATACCATGCTGGATAGTCTCTGGTATGCCGATACTCCAAGCTAGTGTGCGTTTCGATGCCGCCAGAAACAACAGCATCGCATATTACGTTCACGGATAGTCTGGCTTTAGCGCCCAGCATTCTTACCGAATCCCCAACGCCCCCTATGGCAATTCCCTCTCCAGAGACAGCATCCCCGCCAAATCCAAGGTACACTATATCCGCACCATTCAATGTCTGCGCATTCAATTGCACAGTCAGTTCATCGCGATACTCATCAGCAGCGATTATCTCCTTAGAGATATTCACTTCTCCGGCACCAATACTCCAAGCGTATGCGGACATATCTTAGAACCAGATGTAAGAGCCAGGACGATACTCAACGTCTTCGGTAGTCTCAATGCCAACAAGAGACGCGCCAGCAGCATAACCATACACCGCGCCGCGAGCCTTAGCGCCAGTCACGCGCACTGAGCACCCCGGATAGATCAACATGATTCCAGTAGCAGTAACGGCAGGCTCACCAAACGCGAGATATACCGATGCAGTATCCTGGAGTTGGATCGTAATGTGGTCCCGATTCTTATCGGCAGCAATCAGCAGTTCGCTGGAACCACCGGCAAGAATTGTTGCGGATGCTGACACTAGATTAGTTCCTTTTTGTGCTTTGTGTTTTCGGTGTATGCAGCAAGTGCAAGGATAATGTCCGTTGAATCCTTTTGCTTTTCGGCACTACACTTCTTACATATTCTCTTCTTCGTCATATCAATTCACCTCGGTAGGTGAGCGGATAAGTTCCGCCTGTGTAACCTCGACGGAAAACCCCCTCTTCGAGTTGATAATCTTGGTGGCCCATCTGCCCATAATTTTTTGCACCACGTTTCCGGTCACGAATTATCGCATCGACAAGAAGCGACTCATACAATTTGCTATGTACCCCAGGTTCGTCATTAGCTCTACCTTCCGCTACCGCAAGACATGATTCGGTATATAGCTCAGCAAGCTGCATTCCCCCAAGCGGATACGGCAACGCATCGGACAACGCGCCGCTGTATGCCTCATACTCATAAAGCATTGTCCAGTCATCATCTGGATCGGGGTAAAACAAAGCCTCTTGCCGCTGTCCAGTCGCCCCCGTGGACGACTTGTATCGAATCGCTACGAAACTTGGCGAGCCAGACATCAACGATCCAGCACGCATAGAAAGTAGTTTTCCGACAGAAACAACATCAACCGGAGACAAGTTAGAATCTTGAGGGAAATTAAACCTGCCAATCATACGACCGAAATTATCGGGCAAGTCATAATCGGCTTGAGCCAAGCTATACGAAGAACCGGCATCCGCAGTAACCGTCAAATTATCCAAGGTAATCTGCGCATCGCCGTCTCGCGTATCCACTGAATAAGACTCACCGTCGATAGTCAATTCACCATCTGCCGCCCATGACGGGAATGTTCCATCGGCTAGCGTAACAACCCCAGCCACAATAGTCACGGTTCCAATGGCGTATGGCTTGTAAATATCGAGCACTTCAGTCGGCCGTAGCCACGACCATTCGTAGCCAGCGAACGTAGCATCAGCACTAAGGGCGGTTGGGTAATAAACGAGCCGAACGCCAGACTGAACGAATTCCTCGACCTCTGCTTCTTGCACAGCAGTGAAGCTAGCTACTGTCCTCCCGTAACCAAGAAAGAATCCAACGCGACTCTTCAGGTCCGCCCAGCCTAAGCTCAAGGTACTCTCAGCCAATTTTGAATCCTCACAATAAAATGGCTGCCACTGGACGAAGAGAGGAATCCAATGGCAGCCCTTGATCCGCCCTTACCAGATTTCTAATCCGGGGGCGGTTGGAAGTTACGCGGAGGTAGGCTCGGTGTGAGTCTGGCGCGTTACATTCCAGGCACCGTCCCACACGAGCGTCTGAGCCGCATTCACCGTGGTATTGGCACCGGCCCAAGTAGTCGTACTGTGGACCCCGCTTCCCCAGACCTCCCAGCCGGTCGTGACTGTAATCACGAAATTGTTCGTCGCGATCTCAGTAGTAATGACCTTGAACTTCTTCCGCTGGCCGGTAAACGTACCGTCAGCGAGAGTGTAGGTACAATTACCAGCATCGATATCCGCGCCCGTAATCAGCGTGGTTCCGCCGAACATCAACGTGCCGATGGCAGCATTATTTACAATGTCAACAACCTCGACACCGCCGGACGGCAGGCCAGACTGCAACAGCGCCATGCACTTCTGGGCGGTAGCGACATAAGTTGTAGTCTGCATCACCTGCGCGGAGCCCTCGCCCTCAAGACCAGCGTAACGAAACTGGCCGGCAAAGGCCGGCGTAACGTCGAAAGTCAGGATACCAGTACCCTTGACGGTGCTGACTGCAACGTAGATATTGCACACGCTGCCGGGCTTATAGATCTCGATGAACTGCCCGCTGGAATTCGCCGCGTAATTGCGAGACGAAACGCCAGCGAAATACTGGGCGTTCAGGGTCGTCGGGGGCTCAACGTGGTTGAAGCGCCGAGCATCGAAAGCAGTTGCGACTCCGTAGTCCCAATTGTAACAAACCGCCTGGCCTTCTTTCAGGGCAACAGTAGACTCGAACCAAACCCACTCCGAGAAGGTTCGGGCCTGTTTGGTCGGGGCATTGATAGCAAAACTCGTCATAGCTTTTCTTTCATCTTATTGTTATTGTTTTCAACGGGAACCAAATAACCCCCTGACAGCCCCGAGAGGCTGTCAGGGAGTATTGTTGTTAGTCGGCGACGTGGTAGACGCCCTGACGACGAAGATCGGTACAAATCATCTGGAGCGTACAATCATTGTCAACGCGCCGGACAGTGTGCTTATTCGGCACCATATACGGTTTCGTTAGCTGATTCTCCCAGCCAGCCAAAACGCCAATTGCCATCCACAACCAATCAATCGTGTAAATGGGATTTTGCACATCATCATCAAGCTTGGGAACATACTGAACAGACGTACCCTTGAACAGCGTCCGGCCATCCTTGCTGGCCAGATCGTTGCCGAGGTTCATGTTCTGGTCCTCAAGGATCTCTTCCATGATACCGATAACACCATCGTTAGTATAGATACCGTTCTTCATGCCGCCAACTTTAGGCGTGGCATGAGAGAGAGGGGACCTGAACTTCGTCTGACGGGAACCTCTTCGCATCCTACGAACAAGATCCTCTTTACTAACCGCCACGTACGGACTTCCGTAATTAGCCCAACGAGGATAGGCTGCTGAAGACTTGCCGGCGCGGCCCAGCGGGAATCCGGCAGGATCGAGGCCGTTGAAGCCCTCTGCGGCGCACTTCGTAACCCAGTACGTCATGCCGAACGGAGTCTTGTCGTCATCGGAATCGTCCGGCTTAGTCCAGAGAATCGACTCCATTAACTCGAATAACGAAATCTGCATTGCTGCTACGCGAGTCTGCACCAGATCAACGATCTTCGTGCCGCCACGCTGGAACGCAGGCTCCCGCTGATCGTAGTGATAGAACGCATTAAGGTGACGCGGCTGCACCTTCATGGTAATCATGGTGTCGGCGATTGCGCCACCGTCGGTTTCGTACAGACCTACCGCCCGCGCAGAGTGGTTGTGGTCAATTTGAGCCTGGAATTCCCAATCATCACCACCGTCGAATACCTTCCTTTTGCCTTTCCAAAGCTCCCTGACAGCCACGAAATCCGTCAAGTCTGTCTGGTGGTCGAGGAACGAGCCCCTGTTGATTAGCTTCTCCTGAGTGAGAAGTACGGCATCATCGATATTGGCGTACTGAATTGTCATCTAGTCGTGTTTCTTTCTAGTTTGCTGCTGCCCGCTCACAAGCTAGGACAGCGCTATTGTTATTGTCGTTCGGACTTGAAAAATCTCTCGTCCAACTCTTTAGCGATATCCGCTGTGGAAGTCGGAGAATCCTTCTTCATGCGCCCACCGGCACGTTGAATATGCTGCGAACTGCGCTTAGCCAGCTTATCAGACAGCTTTTTCGCATCAATTTTTGCAAATTCATCGTGGAGCACAATACGAGTCGCCGAATTAAACAATTCGTCCCTTGACGGCAACGGCATTCCGGTATCATTGTAGCCAGCCCTCAGCACGGCAAGCTGTCCCGCGATTTGATCGCGCTTCGCAAGTTGCGAACTTCCTTGGTCCAGGTTGTTGATTGAACCAGTCCCAAGGGCTTCGGTGAAATCATCACCGAGATCATTGATTTGTTTGTCGAACCACCCCGTAACCTCGCGAACATTTGCATCAGAGTTGGCTTTCTCAATGTCCTGTTGCTCGGAGCGAAATTCGTTAATCGTATCACGTTGAGATCGAACCACGGCAGTAAGCTTGTCAAACATCTCAACTGCCGCTTCCCCGTAAGTCTCCGGATCAAGCGTCGGAAGGTTATCGAGCGGATCATCGGCGCCTGCATCTACTTCTACCTCGACTCGCTTTGCATCCACTATGGCATCAACAATATGCAGCAACGCTTCGTCACTAGGGAAGTTCCTTGCATCGCTAATCGAAATTCCAGCAAGAACAGCCTGCGAAAGTGCATTATCGCTAATTGCCGGAGGAACGATTAGATCAGTTCCAGGCTCGCCATCAACGGCGGCGGCCACGGCGGCGGCATCGGCGTCCGCATCGGCGTCAACAACTACATCGACGGCATCGTCAACAACAGCGTCGGCGTCGGCAACGGCTGCCGGAGCATCGTCAACAACTACATCGACGGCATCGTCAACATTGTCGCCGTCAACATTATCGCCGTCAACAGCAATAGCATCGACAGCATCAGAAATCTCAGTAGCAAGGTCTTCGGGTAGTGGCATGATTCTAGTTCTCTCTTCTAGGTTTCAGTTCCAAAACTTGATTCGTCGTGAAGCCCGCGCAACTTTAATGCTTTCGTTCGATGTTGCGGGTTTCGATAAACTGGATCTCCGTCATTCGTTACTTCGCAGTCGAACTTGCGATCCTTGAAAAACTTACGAAGCTCAGGAGCTTGTGCAGCATTCACTCCAGATGCGTAACACACAATGGGCCACTCGCCCTTTCCCCCACTCTGCTGCCCACCGGCCCACTCAGCGGCATGATCGCGTGTTGCTACATCATTTTCCAGGTCAATTTGCGCCGGAGCCTCGCCCATGCGGAAGATGCGCTCATGCGTTTCTCCGGAGGAATCTGTAAAGCAATAAATCGGCATACCTGTTCCCTTCTGAAAGCCTACATATTACAGTATACCAGATTGCAGAACAACCAATACAAAAACCCAGACAGCCCACCCATCTAGGTGCTGTCACTGTCCCCATCACCCTGGCTCAATAATTCCTGCTGCGCAGCAGCAGATGCCCCCTCTTTCGACAAACCAGTCTGGCTGGACGTTTCATAAGTCCTAGTCGTATTGGCTGGCATACCCTGCTTTTTAGGCGCTTGCCCAGATTCCGGCTGGTCCACAAATGTAACAATCTCACCAACTTCAGGCATATCCGAATAGCGAGAAACCAATTCAAGGAGCCTCTTAACGTCTATTTGCCCGCCAACTTTTTCAATCAGTGGCGCAAATGGAAGAATGTATGTATTCGTAACGAACCCAAGCTTTTGCAACTTCGTACCAGGCGAATTACTTTGAAGCGAATACACATCAATGCTAAGATCATAAAACGAAAATTCACCATTCTTACTCTCTTGCCCCCATTCTTTTTTGATTGAAATGTCAGCGCCAGGAATTTTTTTCTCAAGCGTCCGCCTTCTAATCGGATCATTCCACTCGTAGTATGCAAGCGTAGTGAATACATCAGAAATTGCTTCGACGCTAAGCTGGCTCATGCTCTGCATCTGCGCACCAGCAGCTTCGCTTAATAGCTTATCCTGACCGACAGTCTTTGTCATTGGAGACAGTCCACCCAAACTGTCCGCATTGCCAGCAAAATAGGAACTAAGATCCTTATTTTGCAAATAGAACGCAAGCGTGTTGGGGTTTATTCCGCCTGCCGTCAGCTTTTTTGCTTCCGCACCACTGTACGAAATACCATCGCCGTCCATGGCACCCTTGAAATTGCTGACATCTTCATCCTGGCCGCCAGGGAACCCAAGAACAGTCTTCTCTGAATCAGCTTGGTTACCCAGCTTGCGGTACAAAGCATTCCCAAGTTCATGGAGATCAATCCATACCTGAACAGGAGCAAGTGGCAAAAGCAAGCCTGGCACATCAGTAAACCCAAGCTTAATATATGGCCCAATATCGGGACCGTCCCTCTCGATTATCCTGAGAACCTTTTTGCTCGTAACACCAATAGTTACCATAAGGCTATCTTCAGGAAGCCAGACATCGCGCAACCAAATCCTATCCCTGAATGTATCGGCCGTTCCATTCGTGGCTACACCTTCGGCCCGCTTCTGACCATGTTCTCCAATTACCGTATTTTCATCATACGAGAGGCCAGCACGAGCCTGCTTCCTTACCCACCCGGCGTCCATTACCTTTTCAAAATCAGCCCAATACGTGTTTCCTTCGTACTGAATTTGGTCGATTCGCTTTGCCGACATATCGACAAAATAATCGTCAAGGGTAATGTCGTCAACAAACGACTCGCCATACGGGTGGCCCATTGCAGCCCCAGTTTCAGCAATACCGCACTTCAATACCCCCATCGAAAACAACGCCTCAGTTGTAAAGCGGCGAAGCGTCTTTCCAAGTTTAATTTCGTCTGGAATTTGATTAACTGCAAGTTCAAATTCATACGCAGAAGCACGTAGCTCACGCTGCATTGACGTAATGAAAACACGCGGAGCCTGTGGTGCCAATAGCCTGACGTAAATATCAACAGCCATCTTCAGGAAATTCACTGGAACAGGCTTAGTCAGCCCACCAACGCTATGGTGCGATCCCATGAATTGATTGACAGCATTGATCCTCTGCTTTCGTGGATATTCAAGCTGCTGCTCCGCCCAATCGATGGACTTAATCAATCTCTCTGTTTGCTTTTCCGATAGCGGGTTAAACGCCATGATATTTATCTCCAACTCTTATCTAGTTCCCTGTTACTTAGTTGTTTCGCTTCCTTGTGCATCTTCTGCCTCCAGGCAAGGCATCCTACTGGAATTTCTGGCTTCTTTTTTTCCGGAAGCCTGCGTCTCGTACGCTCTATAATCCCCTTCCACCCAAGCGCATCCGCCATCGCCCTGTCACCGTGGTTCGCCTTAGCGCCAGATGGGTCAGTTTTTGAATTTGATCGCGCATGGACAACACTATTATCCGCCCCAAAAACATACTCAAGTGTCTCTTCAAGCGCCTCCTTTGACCTGTTAATTGCAAGGCCTTTTTCTATTGCCGCGCGATACACGCTCAACAAAAGAATCTTGGTTTCCTTAGTTTGCGCCACCCCGGGAATATCCGTAACCTTTTTGGACAACGCCTCTTCGCTCCTACGCCAATAGATATTTCGATACCCGAGATCAATCACGCGATCGCCAAACTGCCGCCCTGGACCGCCACTCTCCCAGATCAAGAATGCGTCACCAAGCCACTTAGCAATCGCAAATATCTGCCTAGCGAGAGCTTCTGGTCTAATACGAGGGTTCACGTACTCCAAAGACTTCTCGCACGTCACTATATCCCAAGCGCAGCCGGCAGAATTAGATGCGCCCGTCCCTGCGGATACATCAACGCCAAGAGAATACTTATGGTCCTTCGGTGGGTTCCCATCTTTATTCAGCAGAAACCATAGCTTCAAATTACCGTTTGGATTCTCGCGAAACTTAGTATGTTCACCAGTTTCATCATCATAATCAAGATCCCCAACCAGTATCGGCGGCCTAGCGTGTCCCCGTATCCTCTCGCGAACAAGATCGGCAGAGAAGAACTGATAGCCAGACCCCAGGTAATCGATATCAAGCTCCTGCGCAATCTCCTGAGCATTAGCAGCGCGCTTGCATTCGTTATCATACCATGGACTACGCAGCTTGCCGTCCAAGACAGCCTCGAACTGCCCGCTCGGGTATCCCTTCTTATCGATAACATTCAGCCTGCCGTCATCATCGGCCGTATAAAGTCCAATGGACTTAATCGGATGTTCGGACCAGTGCAGCTTAAGCTTTTCAATACCAGTCTGCGACATATCGTAAAAAGCATTCCCGGTTCCTTCCGGAGTTGAATTAAAGATCCTGCATGGCGTGGCATCTCGCGTGGCAGACAGAACTTGATGGCCCTGTTCAACAGCAGCAAACTCGTCCAACAAAATCGCAGTACGCCTATCACCACGAGCAACTCGACCGGTAGTTGATTCGCCATCAACCACCGAGCCATTCTCGGGATTTTCAACATGCAACTTTCGCCGGTGATCGTTTTCGTTATATCCAATTGGCTTGAGCCACGACGGCAAATTGTTTAATAGGAAATCAAACTTCCAAAACAGGGCCTTTGGATTGCCAGCTTTGTCAACATAATCCTCGACTCGCGAGACAAACAGAAACGACTGTAGCTTACGAAACATCCAACACCACTCGATTGCAGTGACGCACAGCCACGAAGCGCCCATATCGCGACTCTTCTCAATCAAGATGTCGCGTTCCTTGATTGCTCTAATCAAGCGCAACATCGCAGTTTCCTGGAACGGATAGAGTATAAAAGGGATCTTCGTAAATGGGCTACTTCGTGGATCATACGTGTAGCCAAATCCGTTAATAAAAAACAGCGGGTCCCTAGAACAAGCATCGCGAATTACATCTGCGTAACTCGGGCTTTCCATAATACGATGATGCACCGCCGCTCTCCAGCGGAGATTTTCCTTGATTCCCTTCGGAATAAAGCGATTGAATGGAGAGTCTACGCGCACGGACACATTTCCTCTTCTTGCTTTGCATCCTCTATCGGAACCACCACTGGCTCTCCCCATCCGTTCTGCGGAGTCGTATCCCGCTCCTTGCACCTGCGCATGTATTCATCGCTGATCCATGGGGTGATCTCGCTCGGCATCGGCTCGCTTCGATCGAAGGCCCAAAGGCACGAGTGAGTTACGCACCACCCATAGATGCTCCGCGTTGGCTCGATAATCATCATAGATGGGCCACTACCCATGATAAGGAGTCCAATGATCCCTCCATCCTCTTTATCGACAACCGGCCCACCGGAGCAGCCTGGCCCGCCTGTAATATCAACGTGGTCAATGTTTCGAGGAGCTTTAAGTGGGAGACCGTCAATGAGCTTATCAACGCATGAGATGCGTCCATAGAATACCAACCTTTCATTCAAATCAATGTCAAGCGGCGTTCCGCAGTGGATGATTTCCTGTCCGAGTTTGATGTGATTGAAAGCTCGGTAGAAGAACGCATCGCCCTCCATCTCGTCGCCTGACACAATCTCAAGCAATGCGCAGTCGGTGTCAACGGTCCAGTCGCCACATCGCAAGACGCGCGCAAACGCAGTCTTGTCGCCCTGAATAATCGTGGCCTCCTTGAACGTGCCGTCGCTCCGCGCAAAGATATCGCCAACATGCCCGGCTGTCCAGACGAAGGTTCGGTCGCCGCGAGTGAATAGGACGCCCGACCCGTGGCCCGAGCCGTTAGTCACGACTACAGTGTTGCGATACACGTCTTCGGCAACACCGCCGAAGCAGTATCCGGCCAACAAGACAAAAGCAATTAAGGACGCCCAGAAGACGTGAGCACCCAACCTACTTGGCAACTTCATTTTCCTTCTCCATTGCGTAAAAGAATTGAAAGTCAACAATCACGACCACAGTATTTTCATACAAACCTTTGCAGACAAGGAGTTGTTTTCCCTCCTCAGCCTCTCGTTATCGCACCGTAGATCTTCATTCAGCCTTACGACTGCATCGAAGTCTTCCTTCATATTGGCAACCCTGGCGTTCAGCTTTTTTCCCATGTTCCTGAACTTAGCTTCGTTCTTCTTCTTCATTTCTCTTCTCCAGTCTATGGTTAAACTACTTCACGACAAAGAACAATTGTTGCCTGTACGTACCCGCAAATTTAGTTGCACAATCATCGCAACAAAAAAAATGCGGAACCCTAACTCCATCTGCGATGTGGTATCTAGCGGCGATACCATCGGAAGCAGCCATGCAAGCCGACATGGCAGTTCTTGCGCATGTTCTGCCGAGCGGAGACCCGCAATTATCGCATGTGCTCACTATCTCCGCGCCTTTCCGTTTTGCCTTTCTTCCGGCATTCGGTTTCTTACAAAACTTCAGCCTGTAGCGTCTTGCCATTCTCTTCCTCTTCTATTAGCTCTTCCAGGTACGATTCAATTTCGCTAATCGTTCTTTTCGATTCATTCCTCGAATTCTGCCTGCGCTCTTCTTCAACATCAACCTTCACTTCTATCTGCCCGACCTTCGCCATGAATTCCTTCGGGGACTCAATTGCCTGCACGTATAAGTACCATGCAGTGTTATTCGGGCAAGACTCCACTTGCGTCTTGTCCCGCAGGAAATGTCCGGCAGCTTCGGCGGCCCAGCGAAGGTTGTCCCTGTAGCTCTTCTCGATTCCTTCACAAACAATCAACGGAACGACTTTTTCCTTGGGCGCATTATCGAAGGCCGTCTTCCACGCTTCGACATCATATTCCGCAAGGAGGTTTGCTAGAATCGAATGCTCTTCCGACGCTTTAATAACCGCTTCGTAGTACGTCAGGCCCCCACCCTCCTTGGTTTGGTAGATATCAACACTCGCCTTCCACCTATCGTACGTCGGCTTTTTCTTACCAACATCCTTGCGCCACAGGACAGATCTAGCCCGCGAAGCGAACTCGTTGATGCTGTCGCCTGTTGGCGGTGGAGCGAACGGACGCGACTTTATCTTCTTTGCCACAGATTCTCTTTCTACTAGATCTGTACCGGTGCGCCTTGAACGGGAACATCGGGCTGGATAACCCGCCCGGCGCTGGTGTCATGCGCGTACTGGGGCACATTGACGGGGACCAGTTGCGAGCGGCCCGGAACCTCAGCGCCGGTAGGCGGGGGAGTGTAGTCGGCAACTGGCTGATCTGTGTTCTGAACAGGCTGCGCTGGATTCAACGGAACTTGGTCGGCAACAGGCTGTTCCACATAACGAACAGGCTGTCCTTGGTTGACAATGGGCCTGTTGACGTAGGCAGGCGGCGCAGGTTGGCTGGCAGGAGGGTTCGGTTGGCTGTCTGCCTCTTGGGTTTGAGCGGCTTCAAATGCTTCCGAGAACTTGCTCTTGCGGTCCTGTTTCGTTGATGGCAATGCAAGATTGTGCTCTTCCAGCCATTTCCATGTCGTTACATTTGAATTAACTCGCAACCTTGCAATTGTGTAGCACGCTCTACACAATCCACGACTAGCAGCCTTCTCACCACACGTCAGACATCTCTTCACATCTGCATTTTCGTTACTCATAGCCATGCTCCCTCAATAGTGAAAACTTGAAATTCGTACATCTCACATACCTATTATACAACATCGCAAATACCATAACGAAAAAACCCATAATCCACAGGGCTCGATCCAGGGTCCCTGCTTCCAGGGGGGACTATTATCAGGTTCAGGCCGCAGGATCGTCCATATGAAGCTCCTGCGAGCAGCATTGGCTGTCCAGTGATGAATGATGCCGTGACACTTCAGCGCACAGAATCCATGTAGATGGGGCCTCTAATGTGAGTACGTAAGCAGGGTTAGTAGCTAGGTTAGTGAAGTTGCGTGAAGTGGCGTGAAGTGGCGTGAAGTAGTAACGTAGTCCTAATGGGTTATTGACAAGAAGAATAAGTCTATATATATGTATATTGTGTGTAGTGTGTGTGTGGTGTAGACACCATACTTCACCACTTCAAGGACCTGTTCTAAAGTCCAGAAATACACCATACCCCCCGTGGCTAATAAAAAAGAGAGTCTCTTAGAGAACACTTGAATTACGGCCGAAAAACATTCAAAAACATTCAAAAACATTCAAAAACATTCAACTGTATAGTCTGTTTTGTACGCCGAACCCCCCGACGCTACTTCAAAATAACCCCTTGATGTTGCATGAAGTTACGTTGAAATTGGGTATGGCACGTATGTTATATTCGTGGCGGATGCTTGGAGGGTCTTGGCGGGTCGATGTTTGCGGTGTTTTTTGTGTTTCTTTGTAGCAAAAACCATAGGTGGGGTACAGTCCTCTGGCCAGGTGTTTCAGAAAGTGCCTGCCAGGCAGAGGCGGGGTAGGTAGTAGGGAATTGCTCGGACTGGCCGGTGTAGGATTGGATTATGATGCCGATGGGGCCCCCTAATCGTTACAATCGTCATAATCGTTACAACCCTCACTAGGCAGAGGGTTCAACACCCTTGGGCTATGGACGCTGGCCGATTGACGTAAGGCGTTGCTACCACTACGCTTACATCGACCAGCACATGGTGGAGAATGAGGCTGATATACATCACTATGCTAGCGTGCATTATAGTGGCACCATGGGGCAGGGTTGACAAGCACACTTAGGCAGGGTTGACAACGCAAGTGCGTTGTCAATAGTCCTTCAGTGGGGATGTACCCCCAGCCTGCAATACCCTTGCAACCACACGTTGCATTCTTGCAACACCCCTGCGCCACTGTGTATCGAAACGATACATCACTAAGTCGTGGCTGTATCGAAACGATACACCCACACCCAACACCCTAACAACGTGCTGTAGTCAATATGAACACACACACCACACACCACATAACAACGCCACACAAGCCACTGGGAGGCTTCCAATATCGGGCCACTTATAATAGCCTAGCACCCTCCGGAACGTCCTAGCGAGCGTCCTATGGCTGCCATATTGGCAGTTTGCCTACCTATCCACCCGTTGGTAGTGTTAGTTGCAACGATTGCGGATTGATCCAATCGATGGACGGCTAGCTGTTCGCCAGAGAACCTTCTGCCGATAGCCGTCGATAACAGGCGGGGGATAGCTCGAAAATTTTTCTGAAATTATTGGGAATTAATTTGACTTCTGAATTTGATGGACTATACTTTAGATAGCGAGGAAACACCACCACAATCTGGGGATCAAGATCATGTACGTAACCCAAGATATCGAACACGTATACCCTGCCCTTTGCCAGGATTGCTTCCACGAACCTTGCGTTTGTTTGACGCACGATGACGGTTGCGACTGGGACTACTACGAAGATGACGATGACTGCGAACCGGACGATGACGATGACGATGACGATGACGATGACTGCGAACCGGACGATGACTGCGACTGCGATGACGATGAATAGCCTGCCTTCCCACCAACCACACCACTACAGAGACCAACCCATGGACTGCCAACCACTTGCGAACTTCCCTCCCGAGTATCACGCCGCTTGCCGATACCTAGTTCGATTCGGCAGTCATAGTGGCGATGCGAGAATCGGCCGACTTAAAATTGCGGCAGCTTTGCGTGCTTTGCGTGCTATCAATGCGTTGCAAGCTAGAGAATCCCGCAAGGGGATGCGGTTTATTTCCGGATGCTTTCCTGCCAAACCTTCGGCCAACTAGCCGCATACTTGCGGGTATGCGGATCTGCTGGCTATCCACACCACGACCAGAGGATTGAAGCTATGATAATCAATCGAATCACTTGCAGCAAGTGTGGTCTCTTGTTTGCCTACGCCCCCAATAGCGAAGGAACGACACCTACTCGCTGCGTGCATTGCGACCCGGACAACGAGTATGCGGTTTCGCAAGCAGACGCAGAAGTAGTCGAGATCGCTGCGGCTGTCGCAGAACGCTTCGTGAATCTCTTGCCACAACCGGCCAGTGGAGGGTGTTCTGACCGCTAGGCGACACCACAACCACAACCCAAGGATAGATCCGATGATTAAATGCACGTTCCTACTTCCTCTTCACGATAATGACGGGGTGAACTTCGCTGCGAACTTGCTTGCCAATATCCGTCATAGGGTGTTGGCAGAATTCGGCGGTCTAACGGTGGCCGGCCAGAGCTTAGGGTATTACACAATGGCGGACGGATCGGTAGCGAAGGATGAAACTGCAACCATTGTGGTATGCGTACCCGACAAAGGCGGCGTAGATCGCTTGCGGGCTATGGTTGCCGAATTCGGCGTGATACTCGGTCAAGAGTCTATGTATTTCGAGGTATCGCCAGACACTATCGTCGAATTCGTTTCGACCAGTCCAGAAACGCCCCCGCCGCCGAACCCATGTGACGCCTGCCCTGTTAAGGGAATATCGTTCCACATGCCCTGTTAGTAGCTACTCGAAACCCAATAGGCGTAACACCACCACAACCGGAGGATTGAGACCATGTGCGATATTCCAAAAGTTCCCCATGTTCCTGCCAGCCAGGAAGAGATTGCAGGCTATCCATTGTTTCCATTTCCGGACCTGGAAAAATTCGAGTCTACGGAATGGAAGAAAACGGGGAAAAAATGGTTTGTGGATAGTACGGGGTGCGGTGGGATCGGCGAGCGTGCCTTGACCGTCGATCAATTTAAGACGGCTTTGCATCAATACCACAAAGCAAACCCAAGCCATGGGTTCGGCATTACAGGGCAAGGACAATTCCAGGTCTACGTTTCGGCCTTCGCTCCAACATGCTGCGAACCGGAAGAGGACTGCGACTGCTACGACGACGAATAGCCTGCCTTACCGCATACTCGCGAGTATGCGGATCTGCTGGCTATTCATACCACAACTAAGGGACTGAAGCTATGACAACCGCAGAAGCAACTCTGAAGCGACCCGAATCTGGCAACCACCCGTCCCATTCATGGCCCGGCGGCTATCCGCTGTACTATCTGACTGCGGATAGCGGGGTACTCTGTCCGGACTGCTCGAATTGCGAAGAGGCAAAGCAAGCTGAAGCCGATTGTCCGGACGATGACCAATGGCGGATTATCGCGGCCGATATTCACTGGGAAGGGTCGCCTATTACTTGCGACAATTGCGACCGTAAGATAGAGAACGCCTATGGCAACACCACAACCGCAATCGGAGGATTGAAGCCGTGAGCGTAACATACCAAATTGATGCTCCCGAGGTTTCGATGAAAGTCGTACGCTTCACATCTGGCTGTAATAGGGGGAGGATTGCTAAGCTTACGTCGATGGAGATTCGCAGTAACGAGAACATCGACGTTGTTATTTTCCTAGATGGTAAAAACCACTGGGACTTCCTAAGTTGCCACGTCTGCTTAGGTGATTGGGTAGAGCTATTTAATGGCACGCTATCCGAAATCGAGGTGTCCGATGGGATAGCTCCAGCACTACCACGCCGCAAAGAAATCATTTGACTTTCGAGCCGGGTAGGCTATACTTCATATAGAAAGGGAGAACGACAATGGCAAACAGTACCAAAAAGCAACCAAGGGGTTATCTAATCTGTAGGGTTTGCGGAAAACGAGAACCGCAGTACACTTACGATTGTGACGTGCCGATAGTATGCAAGGCCTGCACGGCGAAGATAGATTTCACGCCGCCGGCGGGGCTCAAACCCATAGAAAGGCTACCATAATGGAGAAGACACTTAATCGCATATCAAACGAGCTTACCGGCGACCGCTCTAAACTCCAGGGAGATTGTCCCGGGCTCCGGGGTGATTGTTCCGGGCTCCGGGGTGATTGTTCCCGGCTTTATGGTGATTGTTCCGGGCTCCGGGGTGATTGTTCCCAACTTTGGGGGTACTGTTCTAAACTCCGGGGAGATTGTTCCGGGCTCCGGGGCTCTTGCTCCGGGATCGTGGGCTCTTGCTCCGGGATCGTGGGCTCTTGCTCCGGGATCGTGGGCTCTTGCTCCAAGCTCCAGGGTGATTGCTCTGAACTTTGGGGGTACTGTTCTAAACTCCGGGGAGATTGTTCCGGGCTCCGGGGAAATTGTTCCGGGCTCCGGGGTGATTGCTCCGGATTCGCAGGCGATATAAACAGTTGCAAATTGACAATCGCCGAACGTAAGGTAGGCGTTGAAATTACCGACCTCTGTAAGGACTGATACCATGAAAAAGCTACTTAACTTTACGCTGACTAAATTTACGGGCAACCGTTCCGGGCTTTGGGGTGACTGCTCAAAGCTTACAGGTAACGTATCCGAACTTACAGGTGACTGTTCCAGGCTTACGGGTGACGTATCCAGGCTATGGGGCAACTGTTCCGGACTTGCAGGCGACTGTTCCAAGATGTGGGGTGACTGTTCCGAGATTATAGGCGACTGCTCCGGGCTTACGGGCGACGTATCTAGGCTTTGGGGTGACGTATCTAGGCTTTGGGGCAACTGTTCCGGACTTGCGGGAGATTGTTCCGAGCTTGCGGGTGACATAAACAGTTGCGAATTGACAATCGCCGAACGCAAGGCGGGGGTACAGATTACCATTCTCCGTAGGAACTGACTGCAACAGCAAACGAAGGAAAAAGCCATGGGACAATCACTCAAAAAAACGCTAGGGGATCTTCGGAGTCTGCAAGGGCAAACGAAGCTCTTGTGGGATGGCATAGAAAAACATCATCGGGATAGCGAATTCTATCTGGAGAAAAGGAAAGAGATTCTGCTTTCTCCGATCCATAGAGACCTTCCTGTTTGGGCAAAGGAAAGCCTACGCGGCTATGACAAAGCGCGATGGGATATGGTATGGCGACTTTTTATTTTTTCCTACGTGTTAGGAAAACGTAGGGTAACGATAGAATCCGCCGCCTGGAAAAAGGCTACCAATAACTTGCTGGAACGCGTAAAACGCGGAACATTTGATCCCGACAGCGGACGCCATGTTTGGCGGGCAGATATAAGCAAATTCTGGAACTGATTTCCAGGTTGACTGCTAGCACGATTGCGAAATACAGCACAAGGAAAAAATCATGGCAACCGAAGTGAATTCAATCGAAATTCCACGCGAATTCGTGGAGCTATGCGAACATTGGCACGGTGGTAAAAGAAGCATGTTTTACGCTGTAGCTTCCACTGGCGGGCTAACGCTAGGCGCCAACAAGCTAGCGGGTTGCGAAACAAGGGAGCAGTGGTACTGTAGCCTCTGGAGAGACATTACGAACGAAGTCTGTAGAACCTGTCGTCAGTCGCTACTTCAACCGGACGCTGATGACTATGTTCCGCTTAGCAAATTCAAGAGATTCTGCGACCAGACAACGGAGAGGCTAGAGGTAGAGTATGGCCTACAAGGCTGGGAGAGATAATTCGCTTGACAATCAGAAAACGTGAAGTATACTTAAAATAGAGAAACGAAAACGCCGCAACACACAAAGGGAAAGATAAGCCATGAATAAGAATAGCTGTCACGAGTTGACATCTGGACCGACCAGCTATGCCAAGGCAACCACTGGACCGCAAACCATAGCAGACTTGCAGCCATGGCCAGACCAGAAAGCATACTTGCTTCGCGTCAATAGGCGTCTGTTGCGGTTGCGGTCCGGCGGTAAGGGCAGAGTGACTACGAAACATCCGAGCTAATTGCCACGTCCACTACCACTACATTACCTGGGAGAAAATTATGAACTGCCCGAACTGCAAAGCGGAATTGAAGCAAGTGTATCTTGACTCGAATTGTCGGTACTGTTTCAATTGCGGGTGGCAAGGCTGGCTTCTTACGTCTTCAATATCCAGCAAGGATCAGGATCGTAAGCTAAAGGAAGCGTTGGAAGCCATACCGGAGTTATCGCAGGCCTTGGAAGATTATGGCAAGCGTAGCTATGAAATTTTCGATGAACTTCCCGCCCCACTTGTTAGCAAGCTGCGGGACGCCGGATTTCAGGTTTCTATATACGGAGAAAAACGTCTTAGCTCTACTAGCACGGTTATTCGTTGGTAATCGTAGACCCCTACGGGGGTCGCCCGGGCTAGGCAGTCCAGGCGACAACTTGCAACAACCAACCGGAGAACGAATGATGAAGAAGCCTAGGAAGTTTTGGGTAGTCTGTTTTGCTGACGGGTTTCCCGTTGTACCAATGGATTGCAACGAAGAGTACGACGGGAAGATTTCCGATGAAGGAATGCTTGTCTATCGGACGAAAGGCGGGGCTGTAGCGTCGGCAAATCACCAGACTAGATTGTATGATTTACCTGAATGTCATGCAAGGCCGCTTGACAAAGCCGTATTCGCAGGTAGGGACAGAAGGGAGAACTATTGTGAAACTAAGGAATAGAAAATTCGATGCCGTAGGTTTTATAATGGCCTACGAAGGGGGCGAAATAGACCAAGATGCAATGGTCAACGGGTTCCAGGAACTAATCAATGAAGGGATTGTCTGGCAGTTGCAGGGGTGCTATGGCCGCCAAGCGGTAGCTTTGATTGAAGCCGGTTACTGTGTCGATACTCACGGGGTATTGGGCTAGGGTTATCAGCAACAACGCAGAAAGGGAGGCTACGATGAAAATGACGGTCCAGGTAATTACGGTTGGCGGCGATGTATCCAGCGTGGTAGTCGAGGATCGCTGGCTAGACGTAAAGGTAATTGTAGCCAAGGCCTTGCTTCGGCTTAACCTCACGTTCGCCGATGTTTTCCAAGCAATTATTGTCGATGGTTCAATAGAAAGGTAGGAATAATGGAAGTCTATATTTATGCAGCCGACATTTACTGCAAGGCTTGCGGGGAAGCGATTCGCAAGCGAATCGCTAGACGGGAGATAGTTAATAGCGGGATTGCCCCTGACGATCCCGACGATGAATCTAGCTATGATTCCGACGAATTCCCGAAGGGTCCGTATCCGGACGGCGGTGGAGAATCTGATTGGCCGCAACATTGCGGCAGTGGCGAAGATTGCATAAATGCTATCGAGTTGTCAGACGGAACTAGAGCCGGAGTCTGGTTAGGAAACGAACTGACTCCCGACGGAGCAAGGTACGTTCAATGGGCCATTCGGGCGGGTGGAGAGATAGCGGGATTGTGGGAGGACTATTACGCGGACTGCTTGCCAGAGGGGGAGTACGAAGACGAAGAGGAAGGGGAGACCAATGAATAGCAAGGATTACATGGTGATTGCAGGGATTTTCAGCCGGGTTCGCAAAATCAACTGGGTAGTTGAAAACGAGCAAGCGAATACCGGAGTTGATGTTTGCGACAAGCTGGCCGACGAACTTGCTTCCGGATTTGCTAGGTGCTATCCGAAATTCAGAAGAGACCTTTTCCTACGGGCCTGCGGGATTGAACGGTGAACTAATGAACATTGCGCATACTCTCATTGTGGAATCGGGCCGTAAGGTACGCCGGGTTACCTTGAAAGCCCCGATGGACTTATTCGAGATCAGAGACAAATTCAAGGGCATCGGCCAACAGGCCATGATTTTCCTATCTCCGGACGGAATTGCCAGGGTATCATTTATTCGCAGTCGGTTTCCTGGGGCGTATCCGCAGAAGGGGAAGCCAGAGGGGGGGCTGATATGAGAGTCTCAAAATGCTATCTAGTGACGTTTGATGATGGAGGTTCTATTCGGGTATGGGCGTATAGAGAATCTGAAATCGAAAAGCTCGTAACGCATCGGAAATCCATTAGCAACATAGAGATTGTAGACACGAGCGACAACATACAGGGAAAGGGAGGGAGAGAGTAATGTCTGCAACCAGAATGATATGCACGCCCATACTCATGCGAGTATGGAAGGACGTAGAGACTGTATTCGCAATCCTTCCGACAATTCCAGATTACCGGGGAGATGGTTGTCGCATGATACGCAGTAGGGGCGTCGAGTTTCCTGGGGACTTTTCTGGGTGTATGCGCCTAAGTCGTAGGGCGACCGAGGAAGAGGGTGCGGAATTGTTCCTGGAGCTACAAAAAGCCTGCTATGCACCCAGGATAGTCTCGCGTGCCACTAAAGCAATGCACGAAATGCGGGTAAATGAGAAAAAGCGGCCAGGAATATCAGTAACAAATAGGTCGTGAATGAACTTTTCCGATGAAATTCAGATATTTTCAGTTTTTCCCCTATGCAAAGCAAGCGCTTCTTGCGATACTAGGGTCTGTTAATCAAACATTAAGAGCGGAGCCTAGCAATGGAACAGCAAGTTTTTCTGATATATGACGGTGACGAACAGTGCATTGGTAGCGTTCTGGACATTCTCGGAAACGATCCAATGTCGCAAAATGTACCAGCGGCCCTTTTCCTTATGATTAGTTGCATCGTGGAGGAAGCCGTGCTCGGGGCAAAGCAAGTAAATACGATACCACTAGCATTAGAATTGAGGTAGTTGCATGGCTTTTAATCTTGACTCAATCGCACGCGGTCCCGGCTTGCGCCCTCCGAGAATTATTATTCTTGGCGTGGAAAAGGTCGGCAAAACCACCTTTGCAGCAAACTCCGGGTTCCCGCTAATCCTTCCTGTCGAGGGGGAGGAAGGTGCGGACGCATCGGATATTCAAGCAATTGCCAAGGTTGCTCCGACATGCCGCTCGCTAGCTGAAGTGCATGGCTGGCTGGAATCGCTGCGCACACAACAGCATACTCACGGATCGGTCGTTATAGACTCAGCAAGCACGCTGGAGCCGATTATACATGCAGAGATATGCAGTAGAAATAAGGCTCCAGGAATCAACGAAGGCGCTCTTGCTTACGGGGTAGGCAGGGACCAGACCCTCTCGGAATGGAGAGCTATTACGAGGAAGCTAGATACGCTTCGTACCGAGAGGAATATGGTATCAATTATTATCGGCCACGTTAGGGTAAGGCGCTTCGACGACCCGCAGGGTCTATCGTACGATCGCTACGAATTCGACGTTCACGATAAGACATCGAGCGCGCTACTCAGATGGGCGGATGTAATCCTTTTCGCCAACACCAAAGTTGTTGTGCGAGAAGAGCAGCTCGGCTTCCACAAGGACAATACTAAGAAGCGTGGCGTTGACATTACGGATGGAGCTAGGTTCCTTTACACACAAGGCCGTCCAGCACATCCCGGCGGCGGAAGGGACGTGTTCGGTCGCCTCCCATACGAGCTACCATTGGACTGGGGTGCGTTCATGCAGGCCGTGTCTCAAGCTACGGCGGCACAGACTGGAACAACAGATCCTTTCTGAAGGAAAAGCAAGTAAACCATACTAATCAAAGAGGTAAACAAGATGGCTAAGGACGAATCTACACAGGGCAAATTTACAAAAGAAGAAGCAGACATAACGGAGGCGTCTTTCACGTCGATTTTTGAGGCGCTGTCAAGGAATAAACGATTTGGCTTCATTTACGAAGCCAACGGCATTTATTTATTCTTGGAAGCAGCAAAGGCTGCTGCACCAGCGAAGACCGCTGCACCAGCGAAGTCTACTTAGTATATGAGCCCCGCGTGGGGAGCATGAATCAAGATACCACCATCACTACTGAAAGAGGCTTATTATGTCAAGCGGAAATTTAAGTGCGTTTTTTGGGCCCGGGTTTGACCCCGGAACCGTCGAGCCGATGGACGATTACGACTTCCTCCCGGCCGGTGATTATCCAGTAATCATCGAAAAGGCTGAGGTGAAGGCGAACTCGAAAGCCACCGGCCACTTCATCGAAATTATGATGGCCGTCTTGGAAGGCAAATTCAAGAATCGAAAGATCTGGTTTCGGGCAAACATCGACAATCCAAGTGAGAAGGCAGTTGAAATTTCCATGCGAACCCTCGCTGCTCTCGGACAGGCAATCGGCGTGGCCTCCATTGTTGACACTTCGCAACTTCTCAACAAGGCCTGCATTGCTTGCGTGAAGGTGAAGGATAATCAGAATGACGTGCGAACATTCAAGCCAATGCCGCTCCAGCAGCCCCAGCAGCAAGCTCCGTCAGCCCAGTATGGCAATGGAGTGGTCCCTGCGCAGCAGCCGCAGCAACAGTTTGCCCCGCCTACCGCTGTAGTGAATAGCCCTGTCCAGCAGTATGCGCAACCACCCCAGCTTTCCCCGGCGCAGCAGACTGCTCCAATGCCTTCCCAGGCACCAGTGCAAGTACAGGCTCCCGCGCAGCACACTGGTGCGGCAGGCCAGCAACAGGCCGACGCAGCGCCGCCGGTAGAGCCCTGGAAGCGATAGAGATTCACTCGCACGGATGCGAGTAAGGAGGCTGTTGCAACACCGTCAGTAGCTATCGGTGGGCAAGCTGGCTATACGAGAATGAGATGCTGAGCTATCAGCGAGCCGCAAAACAACAGCCACCTTATTCGCACCCATACGAACATTCAACGTGAACTAACAAGCGACTTACATGGGATGGATTGGAAGCGCATTGATTGTATTGGGGGCCTGGCAAATTGGCCATAAGCGCCGGCGTGGATTCTTGCTTGCGATTGCGGGCTCCGGGTGCTGGGTGACAGTTGGGGCAAGTCTCGGCCGTTTGGATATGATTGCGATCGAGTTGCTAATGTGTATCGTGGCGCTAAGAAATTTCTTGAAATGGAGAAAGGTCGAAATCAATGACACCAAAACCGCCGACGCCAGAAGAGTTTAATGAGATCACAAGGCTAGCATCTCAGCTAAGTAATGCCAAGCTAGCTGAGGCCGCCGCTAAGGTCGATCGTATTGCCGTTGAAGCTAAGCTGGCAATGCTGATTCCAGGTAGCGAAGAAGGCCAGCGAACAATCACACTCGCAGACAAAACTAAGATTGTCGTAGAGCGTGGGCTGATCTACAATGCCGACATTGACGCTCTGAGGAAACTGGTGCTGGTTGATGAATTCCCGGTTCCAATAGAATCTATCCCAATCGAAGCCAAGACAACCTTCAAGCTAGATGTACCTGGCTACAGGTGGTACAAAGAGAATCGCCAAGACATCTTCATTGAACTCGCCAAGTGCGTAGATGTCAAGCCCAAGAAAATTGCAGTTACAATCAAAATTCCAAAAAAATGACAGATATCACGCAGTACATGCCAAAAACATCGCCGATAGCCGATGCTATCTATGCCGTATACAAGAAGCGCGGGGATGCGGAAGAGCATCGCGGATACCTCGGTGCCTCGATAATCGGACACCCGTGCGATCGGTTTCTGTGGTACACTTTTCGCGCCTGTTGCAGAGAGGACTTCCCTGGCCGTATCTATCGCCTTTTCGAGACAGGCGACCTTGAAGAGATCCGAATGGTTAAGAATCTCCGCGACATCGGCTGCACTGTCCACGACGTTGACCCGGC
>Ga0075125_10000172_pt1 | contig 27025 bp, 57 predicted proteins | sample AntAceMetag02UKN_FD_69810 | JGI IMG/M metagenome (GOLD analysis project Ga0075125, IMG submission 69810) | Saline lake microbial communities from Ace Lake, Antarctica - Antarctic Ace Lake Metagenome 02UKN | ecosystem: Environmental > Aquatic > Non-marine Saline and Alkaline > Saline | place... | reverse complement strand
CGGTTCTTGAATTGCTTTGTCTACAATTGTTACAGGGGATTCTTTAGTAACAAAATGTTCATTACAGTGGTTGCAAGTAACTAAATAAATTGTGTTTTTCATTGTTTTTGCTCACACTCCAATTCTCTTTGCTGAAGTTATTTTATAATCGCAATATAAACACCATAAATGATGTATTTTATTTGTTTCATTAGGTCTTTCTCCTTTTTTATTATAAAAATTTAATCCCTTTTTATCACATTTAGGACACCAAAGACTATTCATTTTTTTTCCTCCAAAACAAACTTTATTTTCTCTTTTAATTTTTCCAAATTAGCTTTAAAATCTTCATTTAATTCATCAGAACTCTTTTCATAAATTGTATTATCTTTCTGCAAATCACTTCTATGTTGAATTAAATTATCAACCAACATTAACATTGTTTCAGGTAAAAAAGAAATTTTATTAAAATCAGTTCTTAATTCTTTAAAAACTCCATATAAAGAAACATCTTGTTTTCTAAGCATTTCTTGTTCATAAAAACCACTTAATAAATTAGGCATAATTCCTTCCTGCCATTCAATTTCTTTTTCTTTTTGTTTGGTCATTCAATCCTGTCCATTTTTAGTTTTTGTCCAATCAAGCTTTCATAGTATTCTTCTTTCTCCGGAGTCCAACGCCTGATAGTAGTAAAAACATAATTGTGCTTTTCAACATACAAAAACAAAACCAAATGTTCAATTCGTTCATTCAAAGGATATCTTTCCTTTGTTGTTTCAGTTGAATACTCTGTGTCATCCTTCAAAAACTGTTCAGGCAAAATCTCAGGCTTACACTTAGAAACCCCAACCAAATCCGCCATGTAAATCTGACCACTCATTGTTTGAAGTTTATAGTAATCATGTGAAAACTTTATTGACTTCATTTTATTATTATTCATCAAATATCACTCCTTTAGATAAATTTTCTTTTGCAGTAAGCCACTGATGATTCTCAGGGGCAAAAGCTTTCTTTACTTGGTTAGAATCATCAAAATTAAAAGCACCAGTTCTTCTTGTTTCTTTTCTTAAAGGTATTTCTATTTCAGTTACTGGGTGTCCAAACATTTATTTTTCCTCCATTAAATTAAACACTTCATTCCATGTTAAACCACTATTTAAGTTTCTTTTTTTTAAAGGCAAATCTGCATAAACTGAATAAAAAGTAGATGCTTTCATTTTATTTCCTCCATTTTCCTTTATATTATGAATATCCTCCACCTACATCAAAAGTTGAGTCATAATTTGGATTCCAATCAACAACAGGATTACTACTACTCATTCTTAATCCTAAAATTTTTGCAAACATTTCATTTGTTCCCATCATATAAAAAGTTATTTTATTTATCATCCAATTCAAAAATTTTTCATGTTCCGCGTTCATTTTTTTTTCTCCAAAACAACTTTAAATTTCATTTTTTCTGGATTAATTGTTTCTCCACAATCAATACAATTATATAATCCTTCTTGTAAATCTTCATGATTAATTCCATCTGAATCTTTCCAGAACTCATCATAAACAATTTTATGAACTTTACAAATTCCTAATTCTTCTTTTTCTTTTTGTTTTTTCATTTCATCATTTCCTAAAAGTGCTTTATTTTAACTCTTTTTCCTTCAAGCTAATTAATATTGCTTCATACCAACCTAACAATTCTTCTGTAGTGGATTCTCTTGTAGAGTTAGAAACTTTTGCATGAGCCAGTATGGCGGCTACAATTTTATTATAATTCATTCAATCACCTATTTTAACTTTATTATAACAGTTCGGACAAGTTGCATAGAACTTGCTTTTTCCTTTATAATTCCATTTGTGTTTACATTTTTTGTTTTGACATTTTAAAATCATATAAGTAGTAGGTAGTGATATATTTATAAACTAATTGGCTCTATAATTAATCTGGAGATTAAATGAGAATATTAAAATCAATTAGCATCCCAGGAGAACTATGGGAATGGCTTGAAGAAAAGAACCCGCAATTTACAAAAAAACTAAGCGAAAACATTGTTTATCTAATTAAAAAAGAATTCAACGGAGATGTAGATTTTAATGCAACTGATTCATTAATAAAAAGAAAAGCAGTTGAATTGAGCAAACTACAAAAAAAGTTGAATGAAACTAAAGTTGAAATTGAAGACGTTATTTCAACCATTGATTTGCTTGAAAGCAAAAGAAAAACCAACTAATTGTAATACAAAATCTGTAACACGCACCCTGTATTAATTACAATTTCTCTAAGCTAACACACAAAACATTGAAGTATAACCAACAATTTTTGTAATACAAAAGGTTTTTGCGTTGAAGTTCCCTTGTTTTTTTGCGTTGAATGTATTATAAACTGTTTGGTTCATTATTGATTTATCTAATTATAGCTATATTTTATATTTTAGGAAATTCTTATTTTTTTGCTTTAGAATTATTTAAATTGTAATTAATACACCCTGCGTAATACAAAAATTGTAATACACTATAGTGTTTCGCGTTGAAGTGAATCCGTTGAAGTAAAATAAAAAAAATTAGAAAAAAATTAGTTTTTTAGAACATAATACATTCCAATTAATGCAGTTCCTAAAGTAGTTAATGCTTGGACAGTATAAGCTATTAATTCGTTGTAAGCCATGTTTGTTATTACTTCTGGTGTAGCTTGGACATAGAATGCTGGGAGTGGTAATTGTATTGGGTGCGCTCCCCAAATTACTCCTATTGAATAAATGTGTCCTCCGAATTGGAGTACGTGAGTGAATTCATGCACCATTATTCCTGCAAGAATTGAGCCTAAGAATACATATCCAAATAATATTGTTTTTTTCATTTATTTCCACCTTTTCTTAAATCGTTGGTCAGTTGTTGGTTTCCATATAACACAGTGTCCGTCAAATTCTATTCTACCCTCTACTGCTTGACACTTGCTTTCTCCGTCAAACAAGGGACAGTTCCCACATCTTTGTCCTTTTGTTGCTTTGTATTTGCCTGTGGTTTCGTATTCTACATATTGTTTTTTGTATTTAGTCATTTCTACACTTTCCTTAATCTTTTTCCATCATAATTTATAGCACGCCCTTTATGTTCTTTACAAAACCAAAAAGTATACTCATTACAACAGGTTTTTTTATAATATTCTGCTTTATTTGGGCATCTATAATAGTTTTTAAGTTCTCCACAATCCATTTTATCCCCTTCTCAATTCACTTATTAATCTGGTTCTTTCATCTAGTTTTAATTGTTCGTATACTTTTAAGAACAATTCTTTTTTTAGTGTTTTTGTTCCTTCGTTTTTAGTCATAAAATGTGCTACTGCGTTATAGCTTAATTGGATTGTTGCTGTTTCGTTAGAAAACATTTTGTCGCTGTTTGCTTTTGGTGTTAAAGCAGGTTCTTTTGTTATGTCATCCATTGCTTCTACTGCTTTAGGTCTTATTTTCTTCATGCTTGTTATTTTGTCTTTTTCTGCTGTAAACTCTATAAATTCTTGTTTTTTGTATGGTTTTAGTTTATCTGTGCTTCCGTAATGACTAAACCATTGTTCTCCGTTTCCGTCTACTTTTATTAGAATCCCTGTTCTTTGTGTTTCGTGGTCGTGTCCACTAAACCTTGTTATTTTTCCTTTCATTTTTTCAACTCCTTATAAATTATATTTAACATAGTTCCTGTAGAAAAACCAAAATTGTCATTAAAGTATTTTAGTTCTTTAACAAATATTTTTCTTTCTTTTTCTGTCATTAATATTTCTATTGTTTTTAGTGGATATAGAAATCTCATTTTTAACCATTCTCCTTTATTTTTTCTGTTATATAATCTTCTAATTTATACCATACTTCGCCATAAATTAGTGTGTTGCCTTTTCTATGTTCTGTTTTAATATCTGTGTTGTTGCATAGTATTGTTTCTTCAACTTCTTCAATTATTTCAATTGCTAAGTTTCTTTCTTTGCTTAAATTATTCATTCAATCCCTTCTTTTTTGTTGTCTGTTCCGCATTTATAACAACTGCTTTTGTTTCCAGAGCCAGAGCATAAGTGTATTGTGTTTTTTAAGCATTTATTACAGTATCTCATTTCGTCAAATTCTGTCATCTAATCAACCTCTTTTTTTAATAATATTTCAGTATTATACAAGACATCAAAATATTCTTCTATTACTTTCTTTAATATTTCGTTATCTTCGCATAAAAGTTGTAAATCTATTGCTATTTTATTTATTAAAGTTGCTTTAAACATTGCTTCGTTGTCGTTTTTTGCATTTATTACTTCTTGGTTTTCGTGTTCATCTATAATTAAATATTTATTCATTTAATCACTTCCTTTTTTTCCATATAATTTACTTTGTGTTCTTTTAAATATTCTCTTAAATAATTGATATAATCTTCGACTAATTGATATAAATTTTCCATTATTTCTTCAGTTTCAACTAAATCTTCAATTTTACAATAAAGAGAATTAGACATAGTATTAACAGTAGCTAACGGCTGTGCTTTGTCGTTTAAACCAATAAACCAATATCTAATTAAAAATTCTTGTCTTTTAGTTAAGCTTGTTTCATGCTTCATTTTATCCCTCCTATTTACTTGTTCTATATAAGCTTGGTAATTTGCCTGTGAATCCACATTTTTTACATTTAACTTGTTCTATTCTAAGGCTTTTTTCTTTACAGTTAATGCATTCAATGTCTTGTATTGTGTCTGTTGTTATTGGAATAGTTGTTGGTTCGTTTTGTTCTTCATAAATGCTTTTGTTTCTGGTCGGCAGTTGGCTTAATGTTTCTTCTAATGCTTTTTTAACTGCTACTTTAGTGAAATAAGTGAATCCGTAAGCTAAACAACCCCCGTAATAAAATAGTTTTTCAATTGTTTTCATGTAAACCAATCCTGTAAGTGGTCGCCATATGCTCTTAAATCATCTTCTTCAATTTTATTAACCATGTCTAAATGTTCTAATTCCTGTTCTTCTTCTAAACATTTATCACAAATCCAGTGAGGTATTTGAATAGTGCTTTGTTCTGTTTTATTACAATTAATGCATTTTAATTCAAACATTTCAACCACTTATCATTATTTTGTTTATTCCAGTGCAGTAATATTCAAAATAATTTCCTTTTTTTGAGTTTACTCTATAAATTGGTACATAAAAGTTTATTCCCGTTTCGTTTTGCATTTGGTTTGCTGTGTCATAGAATCCTAGTAATTCAAAGTTTTTAAAGTTTACAATTACTTTTGTTTCTTTATATCCAAAAGGGTTTGTTTTTCTTTCTAATCCTTTAGGAGTTAGCCATTGATTTTTAAGGTAATTTAAGCCTTTTTCTGTTTGTTCTTTGGTTATTAACCATTTTTTGTCATATAGTTTTGTTTTTGAAAGCTTGTTATGGTTTAATCTATTTTTAATTAAGTTGATTTCTTGTTCTGTTAGTTTCTTTTTTTCATAAAATTCTTTTTCCATGTTATTTACCTTCTTTGACTTCTTCGCATACATTTAAGCTTAGTCTAGCTAGTTCTTTAAAGCTTGAAATTCTGTCTTCTGCTTCTTTTGGTTTAGATGCGTTGAAGTAAACTTTTCCTCGCTTACCTGTTCCTCCAAAATCCATTTCCATTGAATCAGGAAACTGTGTTTTATTTATTATTTCTTCCATTAAAATCCAACTCCTTTTTTTAATTCGTTTGCTAATTCTTCCTTAATTTGTTCGTATTCGTTCATTTCGCCTTTTTCCCATTCTTTATTAAAAAAAGCTGTTAATCGTTTTAAATAATTTCTTTCCATGCTGTTCATTTAATCCAACCTATTTGTAATTAGTTTTTTAACTATTTCATTAACAATTTCTTTTCTTCTTTTCTCTAACTTAGTTCTTCCTTCACTAAATATTTTTCCGTCTTCATCATTAAAATTAACAAAGACATCTAGTGTGGTTTCTCCTCCAGCATAATGAGTCATACTTCCAAATTTAACTTTCATTCAAGCATCTCCTTTTAATATTTCTAATTCTAATTTAAGTTTTTTTAATTCGTTTTCTTTTTCTTGAATTGTCTTTAATCGTTGAATATACTCTTTTCCTTCTTGGCTTTCTTTCTTGCTGTCGCATTCGGGAAACATTCGGCATTTATAACATTTTCCTAAATACCTTAATGCTGAAAGACATAAACGAGGGTTATCCTCGTTTACTATTTCTTTAATGTTTACTGTTCTGCATTTCATTTAATCACGCCTTATTATGTTGTAATTCCAATGGCTTGAATTAAAGAATTTGTCGTTTAATAATCTTTCAATTACTGTGTCCCTGTCTGCTGTGTCTTTAAACACTTCATGCATTGTATCGTCAATAAGTTCATATTTTTGAGTGCTTAAACAAGAGGAAAAAATAACTCCTCTTGCTTTTTGTGTTGTGGTTAATTTTTTATATGCCTTTTTCATTCAACCACCAATTTAATTAATTCGTCTGCTTTCTTTAAAACTTCTATGTGTTCAATTCGTGCTTTGTGGTCTGGCTCTATTTTGTTTAATAGTTTGCCTGTCGTGGTACTCCAATTATTGACACTAGCGTATTGATTAACTCCGACTAGCGTTTTATAGCTGAAATAAAGGTTTATTTCTTTATTTCCTTTAATTAATTTAACCTGGTTCTGGTTCACAGTACCTAAATTAATTAACTCTACTTTTAATTTATCGGTTTCTTTATGTCCGTTTTCTTTATTCATCTTTTCAACTCCTTTTTTTATTCTATATAGTTAAATTAACTGTTTGGGCTACCCCAAACGGGTTAAATATCATTTTTCCACCCGTAAGTATTCATTAAAATTTTATTTTTGTAAGTGTCTTTTAAATATTTTAGTTCTTTCAGTGCTTCATATTGCCTTATTGCACAAGCCAGACAATTTATTGTTAATGCTCTATAATGTGTGCCTATTTCGTACCTCATTAAATCCACCCCCTTAAAAATTTCTGTCTTTCGTACTTGCTGACTGGGATTAAGTAAATGTTTGGTTCTAGTCCTGAATAACTATCTACATTATTCATTTAATCAACTTCTTTTGTCCTTTAGTTATTCCTTGATGATAAACAATATAATCCCTGTATACTGGGCTTATGCTTATAGTTTTGCTTACATTATCAACAAGCAAAAGGTTTCTATTTACATCAAAACTTAATTCGAAATAAGGTTTTTTGTCATAAGACATTTTTCTAATTAATTTCATTCAATCAACCCTGCATTTATAACAAATTCCGTCTTTTACTGTTCCTTTTTTTGCAGTTATTGGTTTATTGCAAATTAAACACGGTTTTTGATAGGTTATCCATATTTCTTTAAGTATTGCGTTATTGTTCATTCAATCAACCCTGTTAAATACTCGGTTAATTCTGTTTCAGTATAGCCTATTAAGTTTCTAAACTCGTCAATATAAGTTTTATTCTCTAAAAACCTTATTATTTCACGCTTAAAGTGTTCTTTTTGTTCTTGTGTTAATTCACTATATCGCTTGTGCTTAAATTTTGTTTCAATCATTTAATTTCCTTCTGAATTATAAGAGCCGTCTATTTCTAAGTATCTTGTGTCCATTCCGGCATATTCGCCTTCTTGGATTAAATCGCTTTCTTCTTTTTCTCTTATTTTTATATTTTTTTTATTCATTCTTTCAACCTCACTTAATTAATTCATTCTATAGATAATAGATAAAGGAAAGCATATAAACTTATTGCCTTTTTGCCTGTTTTTACTCTGTTTTTGCCTGTTTTAGTCCGTCATATAGGTGTGATTTTCTAACGAGATAGGTTTATTAAGTTAAATTGTGTTTGTATTGTTGGAGTGTGATAAAATGACTTTAGTAAAAGAATTAAATCCAAAATATAATTTTTGTCATAAAGGATTAGTTTATGCAAAAAGAAGCATATAAACTTTTTGTTTTACCCTTACGACAATACAATAAAATCTGTTTCCTTTTGCAGTTTCAGAGTAATTTCTGGGATTGTAAAGGGTTACAGTAAACCCTTTACTGTACCATCAATTCAACCCTTATTATTATTAATTATAAGTTAATTAACACTATTAACACTAATTACCTGTATAGCAGTCTTAATTAACCTTAAACTGTCCTGCTGTCCGCCTGTCCTACTGTCATACAGAACAAAAACAACAACCAACACAAAACCCAACTTATATAAGTTTATATAACCCAATAATGGGTAGCTGTTGTATATGTTTATATAACTGTGCTACTCATTAATGAGTAGCTACTTGTTAATGTGTGGCTTGGTAGGGCATGACTGTTTATACCTGTATTAGCTGTTATGCTGTCATACAGTCCACTATCAATAAAAACGTAATGCGTTCTTTAAGCCTAAATCAACTGTTTAGGCTACCCTAAAAACAAACAAGACAAAACAAAAAGGGACTCCATAAGCCCACGCTCAGGGGGTTAGTTGCACTGTATATTTGCACTGTGTTTATTCGGTTCTGTCGGGGTTGGGGGGGCTTTGCTGTTCCGGTTTTGCTGTTTCGGTTTTGAGTTCTGTCTGTCGGCACGGTCTCTGAAATACCAGAAATATACGTTGTTTTTGCTTTGCCGGCTGTAGATTGTTTTTTGCTGAGACTGGCTTGTAACCTGTTTTTTTTCGGCACGGGCTGTTTTGTTCGGGGGAATGGAGGTCAGTTTAGCCTTTATATCTGTTCTAAGTGTAATCTGCGCGTGGTTATTTTTGTATGGAGGCTGCGCTGACCTTCTTACCTCCTACGGTTTGTGTTTTTTTTCTGATTCCATTATATCATCTCTAGATTTTCATAAATGTTTCCAATGACTTTCATTGAAAAGATGTTTTCTATTGAATGCCAATCATGTGTGCCGTCATCCCATACTTCCACTTTTTCGTCATTTTCTAAAAAACAAAATGTTCCATTTTCAAATCCAATTGTATACACTTTTAAATAATCAAGATAATCAATCTCCGTTCTAACAATATCTCCTTCATAGATTTCTTTTTCATTTTTATCTTTTAAACCGGTGTATTGCATTACTGCGTATCTTTCATCTTCTAAAACAACATTAAGGTCTGGTGTATTAATCATTCCTATTTGTCCTTTTTTATCCCATGCTCTAAATTTTATTTCTCTCATATTATTATTCTAAATAGAAGTGTTTTTAATTGTTTCTATATATACTTAGTTTATTCGCCTGGAGGAGAGGTTAAACCCCTTGTGTTCCGGACTTAGTGTAACGTCAGCACGCCACGGCGATTTATGTTCTGGGAAAGATGTTTTGGAAGCCTTTTTTGGTGAGGGGGTTCGAACCCCTCAGTTCCCTTTTTTTAAGCGCGGTTTCTTGGGAAACCTTTTTATCGGTTTCTATATATAATTAGTTTTGCGGAAAGCTGCGGAACTTATATTATTGAACTTATAGGCAGGGTACCTTTGTGCTGAGGAAGGGAGTGTGTAAGGGAAACAGGTTCTGTTCGAAAGAACTCTTTCCGTACTATTTTTGGGCGCGCGGTGTAATGGTTACATTCTTGGTTTGCAACCAGGCGATTGAGGGTTCGATTCCCTCCGGGTCCATTAGCAGATATAGTGTTAATGGCTAGCATGAAAGGTTTCCAACCTTTAGGTGTGAGTTCGAGTCTTGCTATCTGCATTGCCTCGGTAGCTCAATGGCAGAGCATCAGTTTTGTAAACTGGGGGTTGCGAGTTCAATTCTTGTTCGAGGCTTATTTTAGTTGTTTTCTAATTAGTTTGCAGATTTTGCATTGACAGTCGCTTTCTTTGATTAGTTTTTCCATATCTTCAAATAATAGTATTCTGTGGTTCATGTCATATTTTTGGCGCGAAACCTTTTTTAAGTAGTTTAATCATAATTGTTTTGGCTTCGGTGCATCTGAGTTATTCACTTCGTGATGGTTCTTGCACGAATCCCTCCTTCTTTTATTTTTATCTATTCATATTTTAGTTAATGTGTATTATGATTATCCCTCATTGTAATAAGTGTGGGGAATTAATGAAGGGTCAGAACGAATTCTGTAAAGAAGACAACTTTGTGTTCTGGAGTTGGTTTTGTTCTAATTGTGAACCTTTTGCTTACAAGCGTTCAATTGGTTTTGGGGCTGTTTTTCGTGGCAAGTAATCCGTTTGGTTTCCGTAAAAGCGAACCTAAGTGGTCTAAAGAGAAAATGAATCGAATTAAAGATATGCTTAAAGATGGTAAGACTGGCACTGATATTGCTAAGGAATTTGAGGTTCCTGTTCAAACTTTGTATGCTGCTATGAATCGAGCTGGATTGTCTGTGAAGGATTATCGGGTTACTGTTAAGAATATGTTTAAGGATGACAAGAACGAAGATGACCTTTCCTCCAGGGTCAGGTTTTTGAAAGGCGAGTCGGTTGATAAACCGGAAGCTAAAGCCTTTTTTTATGACTGGCAGTTAAAGCGTTGGCTGGGTTGGTTTTCTGATATAGAGTTAATTAATTTGAAATCCAAGTTTTCTGTTGCTGAAATCAATGAGTTTATTACTAATGAGGCTTTAGGAGTTTATTTGTTTTGCAAAGAAGTTTTGGGAGTAGAATTACAGCATTATCAAATTAAAATGGTTTCTATGATGCGAAAAAACAAGCGCAATATCTTTAATTTAGGAAGACAGGTTGGCAAAGATTTCACTATTTCTTGTTATTCTTTATGGTTATGCGTTACTTGTAGTAATCGAAAGATTGTTATTGTGTCTCCGGCTCAAAGGCAGTCAGATTTATTGTTTAATAGAATTAAAGCCTGGATTGGGAACTCTGATGAATTGTTTGCTTCCATTAAGTCTTCTACTATGGAAATCATGGAATTCAAAAACGGAAGCAAAATGTATGCTTTGCCTGCAACTTCTTATATCAGAGGGTTTACTGAGGTAACTGATGCGTTTATGAATGAAGTAGCGCATGGAATCGGAGAAGATTCTTTTGCTGCAGTTGAACCAATGCTTTCCAGGTTAAACGGAGGCTTACATTTGTTTAGTTCTCCTGCTGGATGCGAGGGAATGTTTTGGAATTGCTGGAATAACCCGGCTTACAAGTCCATGCATTTAACTTCTTTTGACAACAAATATTTGAGCCGCGATTATTTAGAGCAAGCAAAAAAAACTTTGTCTAGTCAAAGATATGATAATGAAATCAACGCTGAGTTCTTGGAGTCTATCTCTAATTTTTTTCCACGAGAACTAATTGAACGCTGTATTCAAGAGTATGACCCGATTTTAAGTCCTACTTCTCCGGACCAAGTTTATTTTATGGGAATTGATTGGGGTAGAATTCGAGACCAGACTGTAATTATTGTTGTTTCTAAACAAGTTACTGGTGAAGTTCGGGTTGAAAGGCTTAAAGAGTTAGATAAGGTTCCTTTTGCTATTCAGTTGCAAGAAATCATTAAATTTCAGCGAATCTATAAATGTAAGCGAATTATGGCTGAATACGCAGGACTTTCACTTCCTTTGTGTGAGAGGTTGAGATTAGAGAATTTGCCGGTTATTTTCTTTAAACCTACTTTGGATAGAAAAGAGGAGGCTTTTGATTATTTGTTGGTTCAAATGGAGAGGGGTTTGATTACTATTCCTCGGCATGATAAATTAATTTATGAATTAGGGACTTTTAGATACGAGTTGGTTGGCGCTACTGGAAAAAAGAAGTTACATCACATGATGGGTTCTTCAGATGACATTGTTGATGGATTATGCCTGGCTACTTGGGCTTCTAGGATTTCAGAGGCTTCTTTTGGTTTGGCTGGAGTAAGACAACACTGATTATAGGTTTTATCATAATCGATTAAGATTAATTCTTTTAATTTACATTGTTCTTTTTTTTTAAAATCACAAACATATTTAGAATAAAAATCAGCAGTGTCTTCTATTTCTTCTTTTCTTATTCTTTTTCCAAATTTTTTTATAAAAGAATCTACATATCCTTTCATATAATCATATTTTCTTGATTCTGTTTGTTTGTAAACATAACATTCCAATAACTTTTTTTGCCTTTTTCTGCAACTGATAATTCCTTTTTTTGTTTTCTGCCAAGCTTTACAACCACAGTTCTGACTACAGTATTTTGTTTGTTTTCCTTCAAGTGTTTTTCCACATGATTTACAATTCATTTTTAATCATTCTTTCTTTGCATTCAAGTTTGTCTAAACAGGCATCGTCTCTGAATTGCCAGGGATAACCTGTTGTTCCACAATATTTACAGTTCATTTGAATCAATCTATTTTTTCTACGCCTGCGCCTGCAATTAAATCTTCTAATCCTTTTTTTTCGTCAGTGGCATCGCCTTTAATTGAGAACATTCCTTTTAATGGATTTTTTTCAAATTTCTTAGGAAAAAACTCTATTGTGGTTGTTGCTTTACAATCAGGGCATCTCCATTGTTTTTGCACTATTTTGTCTTTGTTTTCATATTTTATTTCAGCTTCAACAAAACTTCCGTATTTTTGCGGGTAATTACAATTAGCACATCTTATTGGAACTTTAAGAGTATTCATTTAACCAACTCCTTTAATTTTTTCTTAATTTCTTCTTCACCAAAACAAGCAATAGCAATCTCTCTATATACTTCAAATCTGTCATCATTTAATTCCCATTTTTTTCCCCAAGCTTCTTTCCAAGCCCACTCGCCTAAATCCTGAATAGAAATATATTTCTTTTCCCTAAAATCAAATTCACTCACAGGATTGATTGAACTCAACTCAGCATACTTTACGTTCTTTTCTAAAAATTCTTCGAATTTATTCATTTCTTCACCCGCTTTTTTCTTTCTTTAGTATATTGTGCAGGATGTATTATAATTAGTTTTTTATTTCTTTTCATATCTGGAAACAAATAATAATTACCAATTGTTTTTTTATCCATGTCTTCAATACAATTTTTAATTAAATAGTTTAATATTTCTTGTTTCATTGTTTTTATAACGTGCTTATCCAAAGCTTTATTATAAAAGTCCGGTGCACGACTTTTAATTCCGACAGTAATTTTTCCTATAAGATGGCTTCCGTTGATTCCACTTTTTTCTTCTGTATGTATTTGGTCTAAAATACTCATTTCTTTCCCTTCGTGAGAAAAGAAAAAGTTCCGCTTTCTTTTAAATAGCTTATTCCTTTAACTTCAATGAATTTGCTTTGATATTTTAAAACCTTAATTTGTTCTTCTGGAACCTCTACTACAGTTTTTTCAGGAAAGTAAATGTTATTAACTTCTCTATAAGGACCCAATCCTCCAACATACATCATATATCTATTCATTTCTTTTCTCCTCCGAAAAATTTATTAAGTACTACAAACATTATATATTAAGAAAATTTATAAATAGAATGGAGTATTGATTATTTATGGCTGTGTTGGATTTTTTAAAACCAAAAACCCCTGGTTCTTTTAATGTAAAAGCATCTGATGTATTGAAAATTAAGAATGACCCTTCTTTTGTTGAAGCAAAATTAATTAATTATTTAATAGAAGCTTCAGGCAAAGGAGTTATTTCAAGTTCATCTGAAATAAGAAACTTGAATAAAGAAGAAGGAGAAGAAAGACTTATTGATGTTGAAATTTTTGAACACGTTGTAACTCATGTTCCTTTAGTTGCTGCGGCAATTGATTTAACTGTTGATTTCGCTGTTTCTCCTGGATTGTATGTTACTTCAGAGAATGACAAAGTAATTAAATCTTGTAATAGTTTAATGGAGAGATTAAATTTTGATATTTTATTAAGACAAATTGTTAAATATATGTTAGTTTACGGAGAATGTTTTGTTGAAATAGTTAAAAACGAAGACTCTGGAGAAGGAGTTATTTCTAATCTAAAAATTTTGCATCCTAAAACAATGAGAGTTGTTAGAGATGAAACAGGAGAAATTGAAGGTTACTTGCAAATTTTAGGAACTGGAAAAGAACCAATTAAGTTTACTCCGGAAGAAATAGTTCATTTTATTTACAATAAAATTGGAGACAGAGCTTATGGCACTTCTATTATGGAACCACTTTTACCTGTGTTAGCAATGAAACTTGCGGCTGAAAGAGATGCTGCTTTTATTTTATCTAGGAAAGCTAATGCACCTTATCATGTTAAGTTAGGCACACCTGATTATCCTCCTTCTGATTCAGATATTGCGGGTTTTGCTTCCGAGTTAGCTGTTTTGAAAGCAAAAAACGAATGGGTTACAAGTTATTTAGCTGACATTAGCATTATTTCAACTAAAGATAAATCAATGGATTTTACTCCGTTTTTTCAGCACTACGATAACCAAGTTGTTTATGAATTAAGAGTCCCTTATGTTTTGCTTGGATTAGGAAACATTCCTGAAGGATTAGCTAAAGTTCAAATGGAAGCTTTCAATAGACACATTACTTCAATTCATTCTGCAGTTCAAATTCCTTTAGAACAACAAATTTTTTCAATTGAAGCAAGCGAGATTTCAGAAGAAAATTTACCTAAACTAAAATGGGGTAAGCAATCAATGAAAGAAAAATTAGATGAAGTTCAAGCTTATTTAGCTATGATTGAATCTGATTTAACTGATGACACTAAAACTGATATTGAAAATAAAATAAGAGATTTACTTGGAATTCAAGCAAATATTAAAGTTGAAGACAGGCGAGCTGACCAAGAAAGAAAACAACAAATGTTTTCTCAAGGAGATGAAGAAGATGGCGACAAAGATAGTTTCGACAAAGGGGACAAACAAGGACCCGGAAAACCTAAAGTGGGAAGTAAAAAACCAAAAGTCAAACCAAGAATTTCTGATAAAGAAAGAAGCACTGATAGAACATGAATGAATTTAAATGGAATAAATACATCCGATTAGGTGAAATCAATAAAACTGCGTCTGGATGCGATTTTACTATGAGAAAAAACGACTTAGTTTTTTTCTCTAAATTAATTGATTTTAAAAACAAAAAAGTATTAGATATTGGTTGCGAGGACGGAGTAATTCTTGAGGAACTAAAAAAAGAACATTCGTGTGATGTTTCAGGAATCACTTTAGGCGAAATTTCTGAAAAAAACAAATCATTTATTTTTGAAAGCGATTTACATGAACTTCCTTTTGAAAACAATTCATTTGATGTTGTTTTAATAATGCACACGCTTGAACACGCTATTTCTCCTTATATTTGTTTATGTGAAATAAACCGAGTTTTAAAAACTGGAGGAAAAGTAATTATAATTATGCCTGAAGAAGGAGATGTTTATACTTCTTGTAAACAACATTATTCTACAATGACTTTTAGACAATTATTTAATTTATTAAACAAAACAGGATTTATTCCAATTAGAAATTATAGAAAAGAATATATGTTGGATGATAATGAATGGAAAAGAGATATGTTAGTTTGTTGGGAAAAGAACGAGTCTGAAACAAAATCTCTTTTAGATAATTCAAAGGTTTATGTTCCTTCTCTTGGAGAAACTACTTCAGTAAACCTTGGCGTTAAATTAACTCCGGTTCTATTATTTTGTAGATTAGAAACTGAATTAATGAATCATTTTATTGGAAGAACAGATAGCTTAAAAACAGGTTAAATAATGACTAAAATTGATTTAAAAAAACCATTAGAAGGCAAACCTAAGTGCCAAGACGGAATTGCTTGTAAAAACAAAAACGAAGGTTTTATTGTTTTACAATATTTAGAAGACAAAAAAAGAGTTTTAAAAACTGTTTGTTATCCTTGCGTTAAAAAAAGACAAGAACAAAAAGATGCAATAATGTTTGAAATGTACGGTAAGATTAATAAAGTAGAATGATTCTCTAATAGTATGATATGATGAAGATATGCCCTCATTGTTTACAGTATTATTCTGTAAACAGCTATGATTGTGATTCAATGCATAGATGTAATTCTGGTTATTTAGCTTTAGACCAAGAAGATAAAGTCGTAGTAGGCGATTTTGTTGGAGAAAGAAACGAACCAGGCGAAGGAGAAATAACTAAAAAACCAGGCGTAAATTTACAAGGAACAGCAAATAAACTACAAGGAACTTTTGCAGGAATCCAAGGGGAAAGATTAACAAGCTTTACTATTAGAGGAGCTAAAGCTCCAACTCATAGGCAAAGACAACATTATGAATATATTAAATTGAAGTGATAAAATGAAAGAAAAAATTAACCCAATTATAGCAGAAAACTTAATTATAGAATATATTGCACCAATTACTTTTACTGAATCAAAAATTACTGAAGGCAATTCAAAGAAAAAACCTTTAAAGATTAGTGGAGTCGCAATTGATGAAACAGTTTCTTATAATAATTTAAAATACACTAAAGAAGAATTAAAAAAAGCAGCACCAAGTTTAAGTGATAAACCAATTTTAAAAGACCACGAAAACAAAATTGATTCTTTAATTGGAAGAACAAGTATGTCTTCATTTAATGAAATAGCAAACCAAGTTTTGTATGATGGTTTCATTATGGATGAAAAAACAGCCGAAATGGTTGAAGATGGTCGAATTAAAAATGTTTCAATTGGTGCTAAAGTAGAAAAATTACGCAGAGAGAATCCAAAAGATTCAAACTCACCCTTAATAGCAGAGGGTATTTCATTCCTTGAATTATCAGTTACTCCAGTTCAGGGCGTTCAAAACGCCACAATTAGTCAGGCAATAAGTGAAAAATTAAATTTAGGTGATAAAATGGCAGAAGAAGATAAACCAGTGGAAACTCCTGAGGAAACACCAAAGGAAACTCCAGAAGAAACACCTGCGGAAACACCTGCGGAAACACCTGCAGAAAAACCGGAGGACCCTCCTGTAGAACCAGAAAAACCTGCAGAAGGCACTTCTACTGAAGCAATGAAAGCAATGCTTAGAGAAGTAATAAAAGAAGAATTAAAAATAAAAGAAAAACCAAAAGGAAAAGGAATTGTATCAAATTCTATTAAACAAGAAAAAACTCAAGATAATTTAATTAGAGAAAGAACTAGAGACGGATTAAGCATCTATAGTCTTGATGACAAACTTGTTTACGGAGAAAGTACAAACCAAGTTCCTAAAGGAGTAAATTTTAAAGGGTGATTAAATGGCATATGATAGATTATTAATGTTAGATGACATTGGAACCAAGTTCACCGCAAAAGCCGCAGGAACAATTTCAGGCGGAGATTTTGTTAGTTGGATAAGTGGAACCGATATCGTAGGAAGTGGAACTTCAACTTATGCAACTGAAGATATTTCAATAGTTCAAACAGACACTACAGGAATGTCAATAGGAATTGCATTAACTACAGCTACTTCAGGAAACGAAGTTGCTTTTGCTAGTCAAGGAGTATTTATTTTACCTTGCGGTTCAACAGCAATTAGTTCAGGTGGATGGGCAGTATATGATGCAGCATACGGAAACATGGTTGTTCCAATAACAGGAAGTGCCGAAGGACAATTATATAGAGGAATCGGTAGAGCATGGTCAGCAGCAACCGCATTAACAGGATTTGCTGTTGTTTCAGTGAGGTTTTAAAAATGAATGACGGAATGATAATTAGAGAACTATTAACAAGAGATGCAGGAACAGAGGGAAGCTTGTTAATACAAAAAAAGATTTACGACACCTTAATTAGTCCTCCATTAAGAAAAAGAATTGGAAGAAACAAAGCAGCTTTTGTTTTAGGACCTTCAAGTATTCCAGGTTCAAGTGTTGATGTTGATTTAACTACAGCTCAAACAATGAAAGTAAACAAAGTATCAGAGGGCGGAGCAGTTCCAATTAAAGTAGTGGACCACACAAGCATTAACATTAGACCACACAAATATGGATGCAGACCTTTAGTTACAAAAGAAATGCAAGAAGACGGAAAATGGGACTTAATTTTGTATAACATTGGACAAGCAGGCTTAGAAATGGGCTACAACGAAGACAAAATCATAATCAATGATGCATTAAATTCAGCATCTTCAGATAACGACATAGCTACTGGTGGAGCAATGGGTTACCAAGACATGGGAACAGCAAAAAAGAAATTAAGAGAAAATGATTTTGAACCAGACACTTTGTTTGTTGGACCAAAAGTTTTGAATGACATGGAAAACATTGATTCATACATGGAATACAATAAAATCGGTGGAACAGACAATATGAAGAATGGTTTAAAAGGAAGATTAAGAGGAATGGATGTACATTTGTTTTCTCCAAATGTTGCACCAAGTTCAACTTACACAAACATTGCGTATGCAATTGATTCATCAAACTCTTTCTTTTTAGCAGAAAAAAGACCATTAACAATAGAGAAATACGATGATGTAACACATGATTTATCAGGAGTGGTTGTTACCCAAAGGTTCGCAGCAAGTTATTTGAGACCTTTGGCAATGTCAAAAATTACTACAACTTAATTGTTGTGGTTTTTTTTTATTTTTTTGAGGTGAAAATATGGCAAATACAAATATTAATGATGGAATGGAAAGAGGAGAATATAGAGCAAAAGAAGTAGAGTTTTCTTCATATTGTTCTGGAGCAGCTCCTATTTATGGTTCTGGAGGAACATTCACTGGCGCACTTTCTGTGGGAACAGCAATGTCAGCAGTAAATGTTACAAACACTGGCTCAACAATGAACACAAAACACACTGCAATGGAATTAACCGGAAGCCCTTACGGAGAAGGATTAGTATACAATTTTACTTGTTCAGCAGATGCAACTGGAGGTCAATTTATGCATATTGAGGATTCAATAGCAAAACTTTCAGGAGCAATAGGACAAGTTACAGGAGTAGTTTATGGTTCAGCAAAATATACTTCAGGCACTACAGCAACAGTCCCTTTAGTGGTTTATGGACTACAGTATTTAACTTGCGCAGATGATGTAGGTAGTGCGGATTATGTTACAGCAGGTTCAGCAGCACACGCAGTTGCATCAGGAGCATTAGGCACATTAACTTTTGGAAAAGTTTTAGGCGCAGCATCTTCAGGCGGAGCAGCATTAGTAATGGTTGGAAAACTTTAAATTCAAGGAGGCACTTCAATGTCTTATGATAGAATAATTCAATACAATATGGAATCAGACAAGTTACTTGCAAATTCAGTTGGTAGCGTAAGCTATTACACTGAACACGCAATTAGAGGTAGACTTTATAAAATAGCCGCAAAAACAAAAGCATCAGGAACAATGACTTTAAGTGAATCAGGTACAAACGAATCATTATTTTCTGGATTAATTTCAAGCGGAACAAATCATTCAATTCTTTATCCAAGAATTGCAATTAACACAAATGATGGGACAGCAGTTACTTCTGCATCAGGAAATATGTGGGACTACGCAGCAACAAACAATTATATAAGGTTACAACACACAGCAGGTTCAAATTTAGGGTTTACAAACGTAAAATTATATTATAGGTGATAAAATGGCAAGTGATATAGATTGGAAAGTTTATACAGGAAGTCCTTTAACTGAGGCTCCAGCAGCAGGAAGTAGTGCAGTGAACGTGAATTTGTTGCTATTAGATATTTATGATAGTACAGCAGGTTCTTATGCGGCAAACCCTGTTAGTGTTCCTTCTACAGGTTCAGCTTATTCTTTTGAAAGAGTAATTAGAGCGCAGTGGACCGGAACATACAATGAAGTAACTAATGTTAAATTATGGAAAAGTTCAGGAACATTAAGTGATGCAGGAATATCAATTTTAGCTGATGTTACAGGAACTTGGGCGCCAGAAGCACAAATAAGTGGAGCAAGCACTTTTGCTACAGCAGCAATTCCAACAACTTCAGGAACAGCTTTAGATGCAACTCCAGCAGCAGGTTCAGCTTATCCCGCAGCAGGTTACAGCAAATATGGTGTAATGCAATTGCTTGTTAAAGCAGCAGTTACTACTCCAGGCGATATTGGTTCACAGTTAATTAGGTTCCAATGGGATGAAACATAGTTTTATCTCAATAGTTTTTTTTTCAATACAATGAAAAAGGAGGCAATACAATGCTTGATTGGTTAAAATGGGAAGTTTCATTTAATGATGGGACTTGTTTAAGTCAGTTTAATGAAACTGATGTTGAAATTACTTTTAAGAAAATACAAGAAAACATAAACAATATTAATGTTTTTAAGTTATTTGGAGACGGAAACTCTTATTCTGTTAATTTATCTAAAGGCTCTATTTCTGTTAATGATACAATAATTAGTTTTTTTGAAGATTACGAAAACCTTGATTTTCGTTTAATTTTCTTTAAGAGACGTTTAGGAGCAGCGTATACTCAATCAGTTGAAACAGATTATTTTATTGGTTTTCAAGTAAAAATACAAGAAAAAAACATTAAAAAAATTCTAAGAATAACTAAAACACACAATTATTTAGTGAATGAAACATGAGGAATTCTAATGCCAGAAATAGATTCAAAATTATTAACACAAGAAATGAAAAACAGATATGTGCTTAATAAGAATACTTTTATTACTAAAGAAAAAGAATTTGAAACTGAAATTGGAGATTCAAAACAAGCAGATTTTATTCCTCAAGTTAAAATTAAAAGATGGGATAATGAAACAAATTTTAGTTTAAGATTAATTGAATCTGATTCAGGAACCCCTAAACTTTCGTTTAAAAACGAGAAAATTAAATGGAAAAAAGATAATTTAGAATGTCATTTTTATCATAAACCTGCGGAAGTAAATTCAAAGGAAGGCTTTGAGTTTGAAGTTGTTTTTAATAAAAAACCTGTTTCTAATGTTGTTCAGTTTTCTATTGAAACAAAAGAATTAAATTATTTTTACCAACCCGCTTTAACTGTTAAAGAAAAAATTAGAATAGATAGACCTGAGAATGTTATTGGTTCTTATGCTGTTTATCATAAAACTAAGAAAAATAATTATGAAAAAATAGGCGGACAAAATTATAAATCAGGAAAAGCTTTCCATATTTATAGACCAAAAATAATTGATTCTGTTGATAATTGGGTTTGGGGAGAACTAAACATTGATGTTAAAACTAAACTTTTAACTGTTACAATTCCTCAAAGGTTTTTAGATTCAGCAGTTTATCCTGTTTTTGTAGACCCAAATATTGGGCTGGAAACTGTAGGCAGTAATTCTTTATCTTTTGGAGACAGTATTGTTTATTCAAAAATTACAATGACTGAAGCCGGAACATTAACTGACATAACTTCATATACTGCGAGTTATAAATCACCAACAGCTTATCATGCAATTTATGATGATAGTAGTAATCCTAATGATTTGCTTGAAGAAGAAACAACAGGATATACTCCTGCTGATTGGGCTGGAGGTGGCTGGCATACTACTTCAATGGCTGAAACAACTGAGTTAGCGGATGCTACAAGTTATTGGTTGGCTTTAGTTTGTGATGAAGACACAGAATATTCTTTTAGGTTTTTTGGGGATGTTACCGGTGGTACTGAAAGAGAGGCTGGAACAACTTTTCCTTCAACTGCTGCAAATTTAAATGATGAAAATTACACAATGAGTATTTATGCAACATACACTGCTGGAGGGGGAGCAACAACTTATACTGATGATGTTTTACTTTCTTCAAGAATTAAAATAAATAATAATAGTTCAGATATTTTGCTTTCAGCAAGAGTCAAAGCAGAAAAGTTTGAAGAAAAACTATTGCTTTCAAAAGTTAAAGTACCTTTTTCTAATGAAATTTTATTAAATTCAAGAATAAAAGTTTTAAAAGACAACGACAACCTTCTTATTTCAAGAGTTAAACTTGTTTCAGTTTCAGATGAAATATTATTGAACGCTAGAATTAAAATAAATAATAATTCAGATAACCTTTTAATTTCACGAATTAAGGTTCCTTTAAATCAAGAGAATTTACTTAATGCAAGAATTAGTGGATTGAGTGTTTCTGATATTTTATTAAATGCGAGAATTAAACTTTTAGGAGAATCAGATGAAAACTTGTTGAACGCTAGAATCAAAATGTCTTTTGACTCTGAAAATAACTTAAATGCCAGAATTAAAGTTCCTTTTTTTGAAGACAAAATATTGAACGCTAGAATTAAAATAAATAATAATTCAGATGAAAAACTATTGGATGCAAGAATTAAAGCCAACATAATTAATGATGTTTTATTAAACGCCAGAATAAGCGGATTAAATGTTTCAATTAATTTATTGAATGCACGCATAAGTGTTTTTGGAGTTAGTTCAGATAAATTATTAAACGCATATATTTCTGCTGGAAATTCTTCAGATAAATTGTTAAATTCAAGAGTAAAGGCTGTTGAATCAAACGAAAAAATACTTAATGGAATGATTAAAACTCTTGGAAATTCAGATGAAATATTATTGAATTCTAAAATAGAAATTGAATATTCAGATGATGTTTTACTTTCTTCAAGAATTAAAACTCTTGAAAGTTCAGATGAAATATTATTGAATGCATATATTAATGTGGGAACTATTTCAGATATTTTATTGAATGCTTATATTGATACGGGAACTATTTCAGATATTTTATTGAATGCTAGAATTTCTTTTAATCCAAAAATATCAAGAATTTTAGATAATCGAGCAGGTCCTGGAGAAGATGTGAGGATTACTGATGTTGATAGATTTTAACATAAAATTATTAAGTAGAAAGGAGATGATTTAAATATGGTACTAATTGCAAATACAGGGAGTATAGCTCAATATGTTAGAGAACAGATTACTGATATTCCTTCAAGCATTGATTCAGGAACTAATTTAATTAATTACGTTGAATTTGGAAGAATTGACGTACAAAATTTTACTGGAGAAACAATTAATTCAGATAATGTGAATGAAAAATATATAAGTATTTTAAGAAGCATGGGTTGTGTTTACACTTTAACTAATATGATTGGAGCAAGAGTTGATTTTGATGTTAAACTTGGAGAATTAAATGTAACTAAAGTGAATAAAGATATTCCTGAAAAAGTTGAATTAGATACTTTTGTTTCTCAAGCAAATATGTCAATGAAAATGATTGGAAGACACATTGGTTATAAGAAAGTTTGGGGTGGAAGTGGTTAAAATGGATGTTGATTTAGATGAACCCGGACAATTTTACTCAGTTGCTTATAATTGGAGCTTGGCTTTTAGACAAAATAATTATGTGGTTTATTATAAAGAAAGCGAGGTGAACTAATGTCTTTTGTTGCAAGGACTGGTTCAACTATGGAAAGATTTTTCAACAAACATGGTTCTACTGCAAAACTTCAATTAAAAACAATTGCATATGATTCAGGCGATTATGATGACGAAACATTAACAAGTTCAGGAAACGTAATTGATTCATACAAATGTGTTTTAGTTAATGTTACAGGAAAACAATACTCAGATGACTATTCTTATGTTCAACAAGGATTAGTTAAATTAACTGACAAAAAACTTTATTGTCCTGGAGGTTTTCCAGTAGCAGAAGATGCAACTATTGTAATTAATTCAGGAAGTTATTGGGTTAAACAATTCGATTACAATTACATTAGCGGAACAAACATTTACAGCAGAATCTTTATTAGAACTTTAGCGGATAGGGAAACATAATGAAAAAAGTAATTAGTTTAAAAGTTAAAGGAATTAATTTAAATATTAGAAAAATGAAGAAACTAAAAAAGGACATACCTAAAATTATTGATGCCGGAATGGATGATTATATGAGAAGGCTTTTAGCTAAAGCCAAATCCCTTTGTCCAGTTAAAACAGGAAAATTAAGAGATTCATTACATACAGGAAAAGCAAATAAAAAAACTTGGTTCATAGCTGACGGAGTTTCTTACGGAGTATTTCAAGAATTTGGTTTTGCTCACAAAAAATCAGGACAAACAATGGGCGCGATGGAAGATTGGAGATGGGTCCAACATCCTTTTATTATGCCTGCTTATCGTTCAACTTTACCCCCAGTTTACAAGTTTTAAACTATATATTAATAAAGTAGAATGAACTCACTTATTTAAGTTTAACCCAAGCGAGGGTCTCAAAATGACTGTAAGCGGCAGTACAATAATACATGACAGCGTGTTGAAAGTTAGAGCATTAATTGCTTCAGGTGTAACTGACCCAATTAGTGGTACAAGAAGTTCTGATACAAAATTCGTTATGACTTCTTTTCCTTCAAGAAAAGTTGAATATCCTTTAATTACTGTTGACGGAAATAAAGTTTCAGATGAAAGAATGGGAACCAACACACAAGTAATGAAAAGCGATATTCGTTGTGTTGTTAATATTTGGAGTAAACAAACCAAAGAACGAGATACTTTAAATGATTCGGTTTATCAAACATTAAAGACAAGTCAAATGGGAACTCAAGCAGGTTGGACTGGAACAGAATTAGATGGATTATATGATTTCAAATTTTTTGGAGAAAATAATATTGATGAGGAGGGACAAAAAGGGATTCATAGAAAAAGATGTGAATTCGGATATTTTGTTATAGGGTGATTTAAATGGTTAGAATAATGATAGGAGCAGATACAAAAACATCTTGGGCGCCAGAAGCAAGTTATGGTGCTGGACCTGGAGCAACTAAATATTGGTTTGGATTAGTTCAAGACCATACTCCGTCAGAAGATGAAAAAAGAACAGCGTATAGATATATTGGAGGAGATAGTAGAAATGTTCATACTTTTATTGAAGAAGGACAAGATTTTTCAGGAAAAGTTTCAACTATATCTCAAGTCCCTAATTTATGGCATTATTTCTTTGGAGCAATAGCTCATACTGGAAGTCCTACTTCTACAAGAACTATTACTGAATCAGGCACAGTTCCTTCTTTTGGAATTCAAGATACTCAAGAAACAATTGCTAATGAGGGTTTACAAAGAAGTATTAATGGTTGTGTTTTAGATTCTTTGAATTTTAAATGGGATGAAGGCGGACCAATAAATGAAGAAATTGATTATATTGCACAATCAGTTTCAGTTGGTTCTGCAGCAGCAACTTCTGTTACTGCGATTGGTTCAGTTCCTTATATGTGGAGCATGGTTAAAACAACTATTTCAGGTGGAAGCTTTGATGGAACTTTAACTGAAGTTAAATCAGGTCATTGGACTGGAAAAAATGGTTTTATTACAACTCATTACACTGGACAATCAGGAGCAAATACAGGCAATCCTTCAAGAGCAATAGGACAACCAATTCCAGGAGAAAGAGAATATGATGCAGAAGTTGTAATGAATATGTCTGCAGGAACAGGCGCAGATTTATATAATAATTTGTATAGAGCAGGTTCTACTTTTAATGCAAACTTTTATTTCTTTAGAACAAGTGGAACAGATAACGTAAAAATTTGGATGAGTGGGTGTAAGGCAATGAATTGTACTCAACCATCAAAAAAAGAAGGCGTATTAGACCAAACTTTAACTTGGCAACCTACAAGTTGTGGAATGCTAGTTAAAGTAGATGCTGCTGCTGGAAGCGCTCCGCAGTAGTTTTAAACCAAGCGAGGTGTAAAATATGGGTAAAATAGGGAGTCTTTCAGTTAAACCTAAGACTGTAAAGATAAATGATAAAGAATTCACTTTATCTCCAATTTCTTTTGGAGAAAGAAGTGTGTTAGCTAAGGTAATGGATTCAGTGAAAGGAAGCGAAAGAACGGAAGCACTGTTCAGTTTAATTAAAGCAGTATTAAAAAAAAGCTATCCTGACATGACAGAAGAAGAATTTGAGGGCATTAGTGTTGAATATTTAATGCCTTTAAGTAACGAGATTTTATCGTTGCATGGATTAAAAATGGAGAGTGATGCATTAAAAAAGATGGTAGCCGAACAGAAATCTGGATAGATTTGCCAGTTTCGGCAGATGAAATGTTTGACCAAATGGCTTTTGATTTCATGGTAAGATTTAATTGGACTTTGAATATTATTGATTCTTTGTCTTTTACTGTTGCTATGGGAATAAGAAATTTTATGATTGATGAAAACAAGAAAGCTAAAAGTCAGCAAAGAGAAGCAGAAGCTAAATCGAGAATGAGGCGAAAGTAATGGAAGAATCAGTAAGAGTTAATTTTGAAAGCTACGACATGGGCGACTTAATAAACCACTTAGAGGGAGCAATTAAAGGCTTTGATAAAGTTGGAAACGTAATTGATAAAGTACAAAAGCCTTTAGATGATATGAATAAGTCTTTTACTAAAACCATGAGTTTGTGGCTTAACTTAATGTTTTTAGGACAAAATTTAAATAAAATGTTTGGCGGACTAAGAGATTTAATTTGGCAAACTTATTTGAATGCTGCATTCCTAGATTTAAGCTTTGGAATGATGGCTGAATTATCTTCAATCATTGACCCCTTAACTGATTTAGTTTATAATTTATTAGATGCTTTTTATGATTTGCCTGGTCCAATTAAATTTATTATTTCCGCTTTTGTCTTATTGATTGGATTAGTTGTTGCAATTATTCCTTTATTAACTAATCTTGTTTTAATGAATTGGGCATTGGCTGCTTCTGGAATGACAGCAACTGGCGCAATATCTGCTGCAGGAACTTCATTAGTTGGATTGGGTGCAGCAGCATGGGCGGCTATTCCTTCTTTAGGCGCAGTAATGGGTCTGTTAGCAGGAATTGCTTCTGTAATAATCGCTTTACTTCCTTGGATGGCGTTATTAGTTGGCGCGGTTTTGCTTTTAAGTTTTGTTTGGACTGAAAATATTTTCGGAATACAAGACATATTTGAAGAAGCAAGCATTGCTATTCAAGACGGAATGGATGATTTAGGTCTTGCAATTGAAGGACTATTAACTCAAGATTGGGATGAATTCACTGAAGGAGTAAATGGGTTAATTGAAGGCACTCCATTAGAAGACTTTGCAAGTTCTTGGGATGAATTAAATGCTGCTGTAGATTCAGCAAACGACCAAGATTTTGCCGGAGCAAAAGAACACTTAAACAGTTTTAAAGATAAATTAATCGAAGCTTTAGTTCCAGATTATTTAGAAGAACCAGTAAAAAATTTTGTTGTTAATATATTAATTCCTAAATTTAAAGAAATTTTTGTTCCAATTCTTATTGAATCAGTAAAGGCAGGAATTGCTTTTGATAAAGATTTTGTTCAACCATTGATTAAAGGCACAGAAGACGTTTATAATGGTTTCACTGAATGGCTTGGAAAAGCAT
>Ga0075125_10000166_pt1 | contig 27488 bp, 28 predicted proteins | sample AntAceMetag02UKN_FD_69810 | JGI IMG/M metagenome (GOLD analysis project Ga0075125, IMG submission 69810) | Saline lake microbial communities from Ace Lake, Antarctica - Antarctic Ace Lake Metagenome 02UKN | ecosystem: Environmental > Aquatic > Non-marine Saline and Alkaline > Saline | place... | reverse complement strand
TTGCTGAATTTGTTGGTTTATCTATTCTTTCAATGCGATTTATTTTTTTGACTCTGTCTTGAGCAATACTAGCTCTTTTAGAATTATATCTAAATCTATCAACAAAATTTTGTAAATGAGCGATTTTTTTCTTTTGTTTTAGATACTTTTTCATCATTACTTCGTATCTCTTAACTTTTTCAATTTCGTACTCATCATAATTTCCATAATACGTTTCTAATCTTTCTTGGTCAATTTCGTAGATTTTATTAACAACTTTATTGATAAAATACTTATCATGTGTAATAACCAAAACAGCGCCCTTATACCTTTTAAGGTATTCCTCTAGCCATTCAATTATTTCAATATCCATATGATTAGTAGGCTCATCTAAAACTAATAAATCTGGTTTTGTCATTAATAATTTAGCAAAAGCTACTCTAGTTCTTTCCCCACCAGAAAATGTCTTAATTTGTCTATTATAATCTGCTTTTGTAAAACCAAATCTTGTCAATAACATATCTATAGTAGTTAAGTACTCATAACCACCTTTAATTTGAAATTCATTTTCCGCATTTGTATATCGCTTTAATATGGTTTCTGAATGATCATCAATCATTAGTTCAGTCAATTTATGTAATCTCTTCTCTAAATCAACTAATTCTTGAAATACTGATAAACATTCTTCAAACATGGTATTGGCGAGAGATTTAATAATATCCTGAGACAAATATCCTATTTTAGCTTGTCTAAAAATAAAAATTTCCCCAGAATCTGGGGCAATTTCATTTAATATGATTTTGACAAGTGTCGATTTTCCGACTCCGTTTCGTCCTATGAGGGCTACTTTGTCCATGGAATTAATTTCTAAGGATAAATTGTCAAAAAGCACATTACCGCCAAATGTTTTCTTAAGATTATTTATTTTCAGTAAGTTCATTATGACACCTCCTTAAAAACTCAGATTTAGCGCACAAATTACACCACTATATTAATTGTAACAGATTTTTATTACAATGACAATAAATTTTTTTTATCGTATAAAAAAAGAAGCAATTTCTTGCTTCTTATACTGGGTATATAAATGATAATACTACTATTGTTAATAAGTAAGCCCCTATTAATGATAGCACGATACCAAAGACAATTGAAAAGGTCTTTTCTATTTTTCTTGGTTCCCCTGTGTCTTTGTATTTCATTCTTTGTAAAGATTGAACCGCTTTAATAGGTTTAAAAGTAAAATATAAACCAAAATAAAGCATTGCTACGGCGAATAACCCACCGATTATTTTAATAAAAGGTTCCATTTATTTTACATCCTGTATTACTTCATCTAGTTTTTCATCTAATAAATGTGGATCTTCCATTAATTTCTTAAATACTCTTAAGGTAAGTGAATTATATAAACCATCACTAATTCTCTCATCAACTACTACTCCTGCTTTAAGCATTTTCTTAACGACGATTTCTTTAGTTTCTCTGTTTTTAACTACTGGTTCATATTTTTCTTGTCCCATTGAAATGAATGTACCTGTTGTACCAAATTTATAGATATGGTGAAATACAGGTGGCATTTTTATTGATTTTAAATGAACTAAAAATACAGTTGTATGAAATGGACTTGCATTAAGCACACTCTTTGGTAACATTCCGTGTTTATCAAGGAACATTAAAAATCTTACCATAAATTTAATCATAAAGTTAGGTACTCTAGTTAATATTTTAGCTAGATTATCAGTATCATTTTTCTTACTAATGCCTTTATTTTCTTTAACAATAGCATCTACTTTTTCTTTAACTTCATAAATACTTTCAGTTCCATCAAAAGTAAGTTTAACCGTTGTTTCCTCTGCTGCATCAATAAGTTTCTTTTTAAGTGCAAAAGCAACTTGAATATTATTCCTTCTAAATACTCTTCCGTTTACAATAAAACGATTCATCTTTGGTCTTTGTGCTATAGTTCTAACGATAGCTGAAACTAATATATCTAAATATGAGAAACGGATTCCCTCAGTTTTCCTTTTACTCAAGATATATGCATCAATTCCTGAACAATCATAGTCTTGAGCTTGCATTACCATAGCATCCGTTCTATCAAACATAATATGTGGTATTATCTTCATAACTGGATCAATATTTTTAATCCTTTTTCCGTCACTTCTTAATCCGAACATTGGATATCCCCCTCAGTGTAAGTTATATAGATTTTAACACAAAGTATTCACATAATCAAATCTTTTCATCACATCTAAAATAATTGATTAATCGTATTTTTGAATTGTATGATATAATTTTAATGTTGAGGTGGGTTTTAGATGAATAAACGGAGAATAACATATACTATCGTTCCTTTTATTATTATGGGAATATGGTTGTTTATCACATATTTTGGTAATCAGTTTTATGCAGAATTAACTGGTAGTATTGGAACTGATTATAGTTATATATTTAAAAATTTTAATGATATTGTACCATTTTTAGATTGGTCAATATATCCTTATATAATAGCTTATCCTGTTTGGGTACTGTCAGTATTTTTAATTGCTTATCATTCAAAAGACAATTTTTATAATTTAATAGGGCTTGTTACAGTTTCTTTCTTTATTTGTGGAGTTTGGTGGCTCTTCTTCCAAAGTGATGTTGAATCTTGGAGAGTTACATCAGGATTATTCTTAAACGGAAATTATTTAACACCTCGAACTGATTTAAATTTCACTGAGAGCATTGTTATGTGGATTTATCAATCAGCTGGACCAAGAAACGCTTTACCATCAATGCATACATTAATTAGTTGGATTTGTATTATTGGAGTTAGAAGAGATAAATCAATTCCTAAAGGCTATGTTATAATTACATGGGTAATAAATTTAGCCATTATCATTTCAACTCAAACAACAAAACAACACTATATTATTGATTTAATAGCAGCAATGATTATAGCTGAAACAACTTACTGGCTAATCAAAGATTCTAAATTCGTTAAATGGATTAACAAATCTGTTACAAAACTAAACCAAAAACTAAAGCTAGATTGGGACGGAATAGTTAGATAAAAACAATGTGCAAATGAATTTATTGATTTAGAAGGTAACAAACTACTTAAACAAAGATAGATTATAATCGTTATAACAATAAAAATATAATCGGACTTTAAAGTCCGATTTTTTTATTTTTAATGATAGAATTCCTGAATATTTTTAGTGGTATCAGTCTCTGAATCATAAAGAGTATACTTTTTAGATACAATTTCTCCTTCTTTAAAATAATACTCAATAATTGTATTATCAAAGTTATACACGCTTAATGCCGTTCGCCGTCTAGTAATTTTTCCAGTAGTAATTTCACCATTTTCATTTTTAATATATGTATCGTTTAATAGCAACTTTAATGTTTTATTTCCTTCTAATTCTATTTCTTCGCCATCAACGGTCTTCATATATAAAGCGAATTCCTTTTCATAATAATTAAGATAGATATTTGCTTCCTTATCGCCATTTTTAGAAAGTATCTTGTAATACTCCAAAACATTTTCAATATTATTTTCTTTTTTTAGAATTATAATCAACCTTCGGTATCCAATAAAAATATCGTTTTTTCCAGCTAACAAATAATAGTCTTTAGCTTTTTCATTATCTCCTAGTTCTTCATAGCATTTACCTATATACATGTACATTGAAATTATAGACTTATCAACATGTACATCATAGAATTTTACAATTTTATTTAGTCTATCAGCGTTATCAAGAAATGTTTTTACTAAAATATTATTATGACTTATCAATTCACAATTACTATTTACAGTAATTATCTGCTGGTTCAATTGTTGATAATGTTTTAGTGGTGTTGGATGATTTAAATCTATATATTTAAATCTAAACATGTCTAATTTAGAACTGTATCTTGTATAAAGCTTATAATAGTATCCTCTTAATGAGTAACCGTTTGAAAAATTAAGGGACAATTTATCAGCCTGAAATTCTTCATAACGTTTAAATGGATAAAGAATTAATATATTAATCAAATTGAATAATAAGTAACATAGGTAAATCAAAGCAAAGACCGTGTAATTAAATATTTTGTTATTTTCTTTGTTTAACAACCTGCTCAAGTTAAATGTCAGTACAAAAAACAAATTTCCTAAAATAGCTGTAGGTCTTAAGTTAGCAATAAAATAAATATTGGGCATATGCATAACGTGACCAAGTTCATGTGATAATACTCCTTCAAAATGTACATCATCAATTATTTTATAGTTGTACTTCTTGTTTGTGTTAATATATACATCACCTATTAATGCAAACATCACTGAAGGTTGTATTAACCCATCTACAAATCTTATTTTAATATTCTTACTTGTTTTTAAAGTGAATTTTTGTCTAATTTCCTTTATTGCTTTTAAATGGAAATTGCTGATTTTTTCAATATCTTCTTCTTCAAATATATCATCTCTTTTTCTATTAATGTAAATTGAAACCAAAATAAATATCAACAATATTACTGATGTCATAATTAAGCTAGTTACCCTACTGATATTAAATAACTCTTTGAAGACAAATTTGTACATGACAAAATATTCTAAGATTATCCCTAGAATATTAAGAATTATAAATAAATAATGTACTGGAGTTAGTTTTTTCAATTTATCCACCTACAGATAATAAATAGGAACCTTGAAAAGGTTCCATTTTATTTCAAATATTTTATTCAATATCAAGAATTCTTAAAGTGTTAGTTTTCCCATGTTTCTGTCCCCAACCAGATGTTGTAATCAACGTATCTCCTGGAAGGAAACCAAATGCTTTTGCAACATCCATAGCAACCTTGTCATGAGTTTGGATGTCAGTTATATCATCAACTAATGTAGCAAATACGCCACAGTAATAAGATAATTTACGACAAGTTTCTATGTTATCTGTAATTGCAATAATAGGAACTTCTGGTCTAAATTTACACATTCTCTTAGCAGTTCCACCCGTTTCTGTAAAAGCAATGATAACTTTAACACTCGGTAAAGTTAATACAGCTTGACTTACAGCAATCCCTATTGCATCATTAACTGTTTGATGACTGGATTTAATTGATTTATCCAATCTTTCATCGTAATTAATTATGTCTTCAATAGCCTTAGCTATTGTATCCATTGTTAAAACAGCTTCAATAGGATAATTACCAGCTGCAGATTCTCCTGATAACATAATTGCATCAGATCCATCCAAGATTGCATTAGCAACGTCTGAAGCTTCCGCTCTTGTAGGTCTTGGATTTGAAATCATAGATTCTAACATATGTGTAGCTGTGATAACTGGTTTACCAACTTCGTTAGCACGAGCAATTATTTTCTTTTGGTATATAGGAACTAATTGAGTTGATACTTCAACACCCAAATCTCCTCTAGCAACCATGATACCGTCAGATACTTGTAATATTTCATCTAGATTATCTACGCCTTCTTGATTTTCTATTTTAGCAATTAATTCAATGTTTTCATTACCTTCATCTTTCAGAATTTCTCTAACAGCTAATACATCTTCTTTTCTTCTTACAAAAGATAAGGCAATCATATCTACTCTTTGTCTAACTGCAAAGCGTATATCTTCATCATCTTTTTTTGATATAAAAGGCATTGAAAGTTTTACATTAGGTACATTAACTCCTTTTTTCGTTTTTATAACGCCAGGATTATATACTTTACAAATAAAGCTTTCAGCTTTTTTTTCGACAACATCAAGTCTCATTTTTCCATCATCAATTAATACATATTGTCCAACTTCAATATCCTCAAATAATTCTAGAGCTGTAATATGAAATCTTTCCTTATTTCCCAAGACTTCTTCTTTAACAATTTCAACTAAATCTCCTTTTTGAAATTCAGCTTTCCCATTCGTAAATTCACCAGTTCGGATTTCTGGGCCCTTTGTATCAGCCATAATACCAATATATCGATTCTTTTCATTGGCAATTCTACGAATCATTTTTATTCTTTTAGTATGTTCTTCTCTATTTCCATGTGAAAAGTTTAATCTTCCTACATTCATTCCTGCATCTATCATTTTTTCTATCATTTCTGACGAGTCAATTGCAGGACCTATTGTACAGACTATTTTAGTTTTCCTTTTCATAATTTCCTCCTTTAGAAGTGTCATAAACATTATACAATATTTTATTATAAATTACATTAAGAAAAGCTATGAAATGGTTTTTACAAGACATTATTTACTTAAAAAAAAGGGAAGCTAATAACTTTGCTTCCCTGGAATAACGCCCCTAACTCCACCTTTTGGATTAAAACAATCATAATTATACCTTGGTATTAAGTGTACATGTAAATGCATTATGCTTTGACCAGCAGCACTACCACAGTTAATACCTATATTATATCCATTTGGTTTAAAGGATTTGTCTATTTTTTTCTTCATATACGCAATTGAGTTGTGAATATCTTTTAGTTCTACATCATTAGCTTCGAAATAATCTTTGATATGCCTTTTAGTAATTATTAAACAATGGCCCTCGGATACAGGGTGTCCATCATAAATTACAAATGTTGTTTCGTTTTCATAAAGTATATTAACTTTTTTATTATATCTTTCACAAAAAATGCACATTATTTTCTAAATAAGATTCCAACACCTAAAGCAATAAAGATGGCCGGCACTAAATAACCTTTTAAATTCCAACCTTGTTCTTGAAGTAAGAATCCAACTCCTAACACTAATAATATAGTATTTCCAATTGTAAAACCAGTTCTCGACATAGAAACTATAGCTGGGATAATTAAAAATAATGTCCACCAACCATTAAAGAATATATTTCCTTCAATAATATTAAATGCTTGTAATAATAACACAATACCTAAAACAACTAGAACTAATCCTAATAAATTCCTTTTTTTCATCTTATACCCTCCGAAAATGTTTATATATATATAATTTGTTATTCTTCTTTCCAAGAAACAGTAACTGAATTTCTTTTTGTTTTTACATTACCTATACTATCAGCTATTTTAACTTTAAATTCAAGTCTTCTTATTTTAGCTGCATTGTTATAGTCACCTGACAATAAAAATCCATGATGTCTTAAACCAGCAAAGCCATATACTAACATGGCATATACTCCACCTAGAGCGGCTAAATTTAAACCGTCTTTAAATAAATACTCATTGCTTGTTTCCAAGCAAGCTATATCCATGTATTGTTTATATGCTTCTTCTGTCCTATCGCTAGCACAACCCATAATAACATACATTATTCTTGTAAATATGTCTGGGTTAATCGATCTTCTTAAATAATAATCATAGTTAGTTCTTCTTATCTTATCACTGTATTCATCTAAGAATAACGCAAGTGTTGGAACAACATTTGCATTTCTTAAAAAGGTAGTGTCTTGAATATTTTTAATTGTTTTCTCTTTCAAAAAGTTTATTCTCTTAAGAGTTGTTATGTCTTTGTCTTTCAAATTAAAGTACTTATCAAAACTCTCAAGAAGATATTCTATATTGTTTTTCTTAATATACAATTTACGTCTTAATTCACGTAATTCAGAAATTAGTTTTTCATAATTCTTAGGTATAAACATATCTTTAACTTTAAATTTATCTTCAGATTTAGCAAATGCAACACATTTTATTACTGAATCAAGACAGTTTTTAATAATCATATTTGTATATGCTTCATTGTCTATGTTTTGGTGAAGAGTATCTAATCCAGTTACATTTAAAAAATCATAATGTTTCTTATTGTCACTTAATATTGCATATGATTTATAAAATCTTGAACATTCTAATAACATATCTAGGCCACCATCAAATAATACTGTATAGTCTTTAGTTCTTTCTACGTATTGATATATCCCGTAAACAATTGAACCATTGATATGTATATTATTCTCCACTGCACTTTTAGATAATTCTATTCCATTTTCACCAGATTTTTCAGAGTAGAAAGCTCCTTCGTAGCCTAATCTTTCAGCTTTTTTGATAGCTTCGGGCAAACTATTTATTCGATACATAACCATGTGTCTTGCACTTACAGGATCTGTATTTACATAAAATGGTAACAGAAGTATTTCAGTATTCCAATTTACAGAGCCCATTTCATATTGCCCTGACAATCCTTTTTGACTAATTGAAATTTGATCACAGAATGGACGATGAGATATCAATTGATAGACTGCATAGTCGGCTTGAGCCATAACTTCATCGTTATTAAATACATTAAGTTTAGAATCTATATATGTTTTTTCCCAAAAACTCTTATTATCTAAAAGCAATTGTTTATATCCTTTTTCTTCAGCTTGTTCTAAATATTTTCTAAGTATATTTACACTTTCATCAATCGAGTGCACTACACAAACATATTTATGAATTATATATGTTTTCTTTGGTTCTAATTTAAATGTGTATTTTTTTATTCCATTTTTATATGTCTCGCATTTCCCTTTAAAATTCATTACTTCTTTCAATCCAATAACAACAGGTTTTTCTTCATATTTTGTTTTTGAAACTAAGATTGTTAGATTTTCTTCTCTTATATGTTCTGTATCTATAAGATGATGCTCATTAATATCCCAAATAAAGTTATCAATTCCAGTAAAAAGTTCTATTTCACATACAGCGTTTGATACAAAAGAAAACTTTGAATATATCATAGACTTATTTTTTTGGTCCATAAATCTTTCACTTTTTACAGTGATTTTAGTATCTCCATATTTAAAATCCGTGCTTCTTTCAAAAACTCCAGTATCAGTATCTAAAGATATGTAGTGTTTCAAAGGCCTAAATGATCTTGGATTCAAGTCAATACCATCTGCCTTAACCATTGAATAAAGAGGATTAAATACATTTACATTTTCTATAAATCTAGATCCATCATAAAGCCCGCTTATATTAAGAGCAACAAAGTCAGATGAATCAGCTTCATCTAAAGTTCCGCGATAACCCATATAACCGTTTGAGATTAAAAATTTAGAACCAAGTTGTTCTTGTTCTTCTAGTATATATTTATTATGTTCTAAGACACTCATACGTGGCCTCCTTTTATAGAAAATTAGTAAGTTTATAGTAATATTATCTATGTTTTTTGGTAAAAGGTCAACTATATATAATAATTATTCCTTTTTTAGTGATTTTTTAATAAAATATTATTTTTTATTTGTTGCAATTTCAACCTTTATTTGTTACAATATTTACGCAATTACATAACATGTGGAGGTGAAATAATGGCAAATAACAAACAACAAATGAAACGTAACAAACAAAATGAAAAAAGACGTCTTGCAAATTCTTCTTTTAAGTCTTCTTTAAAAACAGCTATAAAAAACGTTGAAGAAACTGTTGCTAGTAACGAAAAAGATAAAGCAATTGAGAGTTTAAGTTTTGCTTTTATGAAATTAGATAAGTCTGTTTCAAAAGGCATACATCATAAAAATTACGCTAACAGACAAAAATCTCGTTTATCTAATAAAGTTAATAGTCTTTAAGAAAAAAGCCATTTGGCTTTTTTTTTATTCTGATTTTAATAAAAAAAGTTGAATTCCTAGAGCTTTATCCATTTGACCACTTTTAATTTTATAATCAAGTTCTTCCGCGGCTTCTAGTAAATTGATTAATTTCGAATCATCCATATTCCTTGCGTTTTGCATAATATAGTATGTTCTACCTCGAGACGCTCTAAAATATTTAGATATATCTTCGGTTTTATATTTCATTTTAATTAATTCTTTTGTATACAAAATCTCTTGGAATTTGTTAACCATGACACTCAAAATCCAAATGGGATCTATCTTTATTGATACTAGATCAAAATATATCGACATTGTTTTTTCTATATCATTATCTAAAAAAGCGTTGATCAATTCAAAAATATTATCATCAATGTCTTTTGTTACTACCGCATAAACCATGTCAGAGGTAATTATTTCTTTATCTAAACTGTATGTTATTAGTTTATTTAACTCATTTTCTAGCATTTGTGAGTCGTTACCAATACGATTTACAAACTGTGTTAATGCTAAAGGATTTATAGAAAGATTGTTTTTTTCTACTTCATCTTTTACATAATCATATATAGAGTCAGATTTTTTGTCTTGAACAAAAGATTTAGAATCAATGTTTTTAGTTAAGTATTTAACTATTTTCTTTCTGAAATCTAGTTTTTCATATGGAGCTAACAAAACAAATATGCTTGTAGGGTTAATGAAACTACAGTATCTTTGTAGACTATTGATTTCATCAGGGCTCGCATTTTTTTTATCTGTTAAAAAAATACAATTTCTTAAAATAACCGCTTTTTTATCAGCCAAAAAAGGCAGTGTCATAGCGCTCGTTACCGCTACTTCAATACCGTTTTCTTCATAGTCATAACTTTCAATATCCACTTCTTTTATCTCATTAGTTCGAAATAATTCATTAAGATTTTTTTTAATTAAATATGAATCATTTCCATAATACAATATACAATTAGCATTCATCATATCACCAATGTATATTATAACATAAAATATCTTTTTTTACATACACTCAAAGTAATAATCTAGCCGTTTATTTTTCTTATAACTTTCAATTATTCTAAGATTAAATAGATCATAGTAATATATTGTTATAGTTCCTGATTTGTCTGTTCTCAGTATATTATAGCTATTTTTCAAATACCTATCTATTACTTCATCATTAGGTAAATTATAATTATTGTTCTCTCCAACAGATATAATACCAATTTCTGCATTAGCTTCTTGAATAAAATCTAAGGTTGACGAAGTACTTGAACCATGGTGAGGTACTTTTAAAATATCAATTGGAAATTTGTAATTGTTTAGAAGTTCAATTTCAATCTCTGATTCTATATCCCCAGTGAATAAATATCTATCATTACCGATTAATCCATATAAAACTATAGAGTTATTGTTTTCATTTGTTGAATTAGTATTAGCTTTCAAAACCTGAAATCTAGATTCTCCACAACTAAAACTATTTCCTTCATATAGGATTTCAGATTCATAGTTTATTATTGGGTTAACACTATTTACAAATAGCTTTTTCACTTCAAAATTGTCCATTATATCATTAACTTCACCATAGTGATCCGAGTGATAATGCGTTACTAAAAGTATATCAATATCATTAACATTAAAAGCTTCAAGGTATGATACAAGTGTATTATAGTTATCATTATTACCAGTATCAATTAACATATCACATTGATTATCATGTATATGAATAGCATCTCCTTGAGAAACATCTAAAAACCTTACAAAGCATGTGCTTTTATAAGGAACAAATATATTTAATAAAAACACTAAAATTATGAGTAGTAATGCAAGTGTTTTTCTTTTTTGTTTCACACTAATTATATAAATAAATATTGAGAACCAGTAAATGATAATATACAATGGTTGTGTAAAATTAAGGTTAATCAAGATGTTTATACTTTCAAAGAATTCTACACTTTTACTAAAAATGTCTAATACAATTTCATATATATGTTCGAAAAAAGGCGCGATTAATACAAGTAGCGAAAGAGGCAAAAATAAATAAGTTACAAAAAGGATAAAATATATATTAGAAAACATAAATATAAGCCCAAAACTATGATTTATACTCAAAGTTATAGGTAAACTTATAATGCTTGCTAAAAAAGTAATTTTAGCGATTTTTTTAATTGATTTATCACTACTAAATAGGTAATCACCCATTATTACAGAAAATGCAATCAAATATGATAATTGAAATCCAACATTATATAGAAAATATGGATTATACATTAGTAATCCAACAAACGAAAAACTTAATAAGTCTGCCTTAGTTAGTAGAATATTGAAATAATCCTTCAAATAAATCCCTATGACCAGAAGTGTAGCTCGAATAATGGATATTTTAAATCCGGTTATTACGTTATATACAATCAAAAATATGGTAATAATTGTTCTATTTGTTTCTTTTGATACATAGAACTTTTTAAGCAAAAACATTAATAGTCCTACTATCAATCCTAGATGCATACCAGAAATTGCAAATATATGCGAAATACCTAGATTTGAAATTGAGTCACTTATATCTTCATAAACTTCATCTTTTTCACCCAATATAAATAATTTAATAAATGAAGCCACTTCTTCTTTATATGTGTTATCAATATATTCAGTTATTTTATATTTAATAGAATATATACTAAAATCTTTAGAGTATATTGTAACTTCATTTACTGATATGACTTTATTAACATTTTCACTGAGAAGATAGGTGTCATAGTCAAAGGTGTTCATAATTTGATAAGTTTTTGTATCATATATATTACCATATACTTCAATATTCATACCTGGCTCTAATGTGCTTACATTATCATAATAACAAAGTATTAATCCATCATTTTGAATATAAAAAGAATTGCTAAATACTTGAGTTACCTTTCCTTTTACAGGAAGATTTATAGTCCTATTATTAATAACATTCAATCTTAAAAATATAATTAGTATTAATATGAAAGAGTATATGAGAATATTCTTTGATTTCTTGAAGATAAATAACGTTTCAATTATTAAAAGAATTATAGCTATATACGATTTAAAACTAAATATAAATAAAGCTACTATTATCGCGACATGTATGTATTTTGATGCATCACACTGTAATTGATTCTTTAATCTCTTCATAGATACTGGTTTTAATTCCAGAAACATACATAATGTCTTCAATACATAAAAAATCACCAAATTCAGCTCTGTAATCAATTACTCTTTGACCTAAAATTTGACCAATACCAGTAAGTGTAGAAAGCTCTTCTAGATTCGCTGTATTTATATTTATTTTATCTGATTGTGATATGTCTTCGACTTCTTCATCTCCATATGCAGGAATATATATTGAAGCTCCTAAGCATATTTTTAAATCCCAATTAATCATTTCCAAATCACAATTTACAGTAACACCACCTGCTTTATAAATTAAATCTTGAATTGAGTAATTCTCTGGAACTAAATATATACCCGGGTTAATAACTTCGCCATTTATTTCTACATAGATTTCTCTTTCCTCGATAATGTCTGTGACAGTTTCTTCTATTATAAGTTTAGGTATTATAATAGTCTCACCATCTATTAGAATTTTTGCGAGTTGAGTATTTGAAGTATCAGCATCTTCTGTCAACCCTCCTGCAACCTTTATTAAATCTGAAATTCTTGAGTTGTTATATATAATGTACACGTTTGGGTTTTTAACTTCACCTTTAATTTCAACTTTAATTTTTACGATATCAGTTGGTACAATGATTATTTCTTCTTTAGCTGGTATAGTAATAATCATTTCATCTACTAATTTTATTGCTAGATTAATGTTTGATAAATCAGCAGCTTCAGTCACACCACCCGAGATGCCTATAACATCTCCTAAACGCATGTTATCAGAAACTTGATAAAGTCCCGGATAGTTCACTTCTCCTTTAATATCAACCATAATATAGTTTTCTTCTTCAATTACTACATTATTTATTGTAGTAACTAATTTTTCAGAATACTCTGTTGCTATAGTCTCTTGTGTTGTACTATTATCATTATAGTTGAATATTATAAGTGCTAATAATCCTATCACTAAAATGACTATTCCTTTATTATTTTTTATATATTCCATTACTATCACCTCATAATAAATATTACCTTTTAAAGGTGATTTTTCTTTTTAAAAAAAGAATTGTAAAAATTCTACAATTCTTTATATATTCATATTGTTCAAATGAGATTTTAAAATATTAGCTGAGATGTTTAGTTTTTTCATTTCCTCTTTACTAAGTTTGAGCTTTACAGGATGATCAATACCATTTTTGTTTATAACAGCAGGCAGCCCTATATATACCTCTTTCTCAATATCATAGACACCAGAATTTAGTACAGATACAGGAAGAATCCTATTCTCGTTATTTAATATTGCTCTCGTAATTCTCACTAGCGCTAAGCCAATTGCATAATAAGTTGCGTTTTTCTTTTGTATAATTTCATAAGCAGCATTTTTAACACGCAAATATATTTTATCTAGATCTTCAAATTCAATTTCTTCCATGTCTTCAATTACATCTAGTATTGGTTTAACGCCTATGTATGCATTTGACCAACACACAAATTCTGAATCACCATGTTCACCTAAGATATAGGCATGAACATTACCAACACTGACATTAATCTTTGACGAGATTTCATATCTTAATCTAGCTGTATCTAATGATGTTCCTGAGCCAATTACTCTACTTGAATCTAATCCAGATTCTTTCCAAACCACATAAGTTAAGATATCAACAGGATTTGTGGCTACTAAGAATATTCCATCAAAGCCAGAATTCATGACTCCTCTTACTACTGATTTCATAATTTGAGCATTACGGTTTAACAAGTCTAACCTCGTTTCTCCATCTTTTTGATTAACCCCCGCAGTTATAACTACTAGGTTAGCTCCTTTACAATCCGAATAATCTCCTGCATGTATTTTCATTTTCCTTGGTGAAAAAGCTAGACCATGATTTAAATCCATTGATTCCCCAATTGCTTTGTCTTTATTTATGTCGATTAATACTAGTTCTTCTACAGTTCCCTGATTAACTAATGAATAAGCATAGCTCATTCCTACTAAGCCTGTTCCAATAAGTACAACTTTACTTGATTGCATAATATCAACTCCTTCATATACATATTAACAGATGTTAGCCAATACTTACAATATTTTGCTTATAAAAAACCGTCATCTTTGATGATAACGGTCTCATTCAGCTTTTTGTAATACGTATATTGTTCTTTCAGGTAAGACAATACTATCTAGTAAAATGAAGCCTACTTTTTTAAAGATTGCTTCATATTCACTGAAGTCATGTGTAACTTCGTAAATATTGGTTTTTTCTTCAGAACCATCAATATTTAAAGTAATTGTATGTAATATACTGTGTTCTTTTTCACCACGATGTGATTCCCATTTCATATTAAATTCTTTATCATCTTCTTTGTATCCATCTAGGGCATCAATATAATCAGCACTAAGAACATCAAACATAAAAATTCCATTAGGTTTTAATGTATTGTAGATATTAGTAAAACCAAATTCCACATCTTCTAGATCTGTCAAGTGGTTTATTACGTCCATTGAAGCAATAATGTTATCAAATAGAAAGTCTATTGGATCTAATAAATCATACATAGCAATTTCTAATTCCACGTTTTCTTCTTTAGCTCGATAATCTACTATTTGTAACATCTCTTCTGATAAATCAGTAGCTACAACTTCATAGCCCGCTTTGGCCATTTCTATAGAAAGTGTACCTGTACCACAACCTATGTCTAAAACAGTCGAAACAGTTGTGTATTGGTTAATTAATCGAATATATTCATCATACACATCAGGGTCTATAAAAGAATCATAGAACGTGGCTAAGATGTCATAATCCATTTTGTTCCCCTAAAGAGATTTTTTCTCTCTCAAAAAATATATTTTCCAATTGATAAAATTCACGTTCTTCTTTATGCATTACATGAATAATAATTGACGCTAAATCTATTAGTATCCAACGATTTTTTTCTTTACCCTCAATGCGTAAATAATCTTGTTTAGGTAAAGCCTGCTTTATATGATTTATAGCCGCATTCACTTGTCTTTCATTTGACGCGCTCGCTATTATTTGATAGTCATAGTAAGGTGAATGATTTCTAAAATCATAGATGACAATATCATTTAGTTTTAAATCATTCAATGCATTATATACTGTTTTTAATAATTCACTCATTCAATTCTCCCTTGTTTTGATAATATTGAATTGCGTCTTCTGTTAAATTTGAAAAACTTTGATGATTCTTTAATATATATTCTTTAGTTCTTAACATTATTTTCAGTACAGTCAAGTCTAAGTCTTTCATAGCAAGTTCTCTTAGGTCATCATCGACAAAGTCTCTTCCTTCCTCAATAAAGTCACTTACATAAATTATTTTTTCTAGTAAGGACATTTCTTTCCTACCTGAACAGTGGTACTTAATTGCATTAAGGATATCTAAATCTTCTATGCCAAATCTTTGTTTAGCTAACTGTGATGCGCTATATGCATGATAACAAGCTTTAGGAACGTCATCACTTAAAAGAGTACCTATCAACCTTAAATTTTCTTCATTTGATTCATGTTTTGTAGCATCATGTAAATAAGAAGCCACGATTACACTAGGTATATCAGCGTGATAAATCTTACCTAATATGATAGCGACTTTCTTCACACTATATATGTGTAATAGTCTATGTGAGTTGTCATTAAATTTGGTTTTTAGATAGTTTTCTATATCTTGAATCTTTATTTCATTTATCATATAATCGCTAACCTTGTATAAACGCCTACTACAAATGGTGCGTAAGCACGAATACAGAATGGCGCTCTTAAAGTAACAAATCCTAAACCTGAAAATACAATATCGTATTTTTGATTATCTCGAATTGTAAATTCATGGTATACCCATTTAGGTAATGCTTCATTTTCAGAAAACGGCGGACTTAATAAACTATATAATTTCGTTTTATATAATTTTTCAGCATTAATAGTTTTTGTTCTATGAATATTTAGTGTATTAGCAAAATAAGTAATTAAACTAATTTTATCACCGGTTTCACCACTTATAATATCTAATCTAGCTAATCCACCAAAATATAGTGTTTGCCCTTCATATAATTGAAATACCAAAGGTTTTATTTCTTTTTTAGGAACTGTTAATTTATATGATGGCCTAGTTAAATAGTGAACATATTGATGTTTGTTAATAACACCAGGTGTATCATAAATTATTGATCCGTCCAATAATGGAAATCCAATTAAACCAATAGTGGTTTGCGGAGAAGTTGATACCGTTAAGATATCTGCAGGTTCTCCTAAATAACGTTTAAGAATTTGGTTAACTATTTTCGACTTTCCAACATTAGAACAACCAACTATATAAACATTCCTGTTACCTTTGTATTTATAAATTAACTCCATTAATTGATCAAAGTTATCGCCATATTTAGCCGACACAAGTATTGAAGATAACACTGTAAAACCTTGTTGAGCTAACATTATTTTTAACCAGTTAATAATTTTCTTTTGTTTAACATTCTTAGGCAATAAATCCATTTTATTACCTACTAAAATAACATCTTCACTACCTGTTAAAGTTTTGATTGCTGGTACAAATGATCCAGAAAAATCGAAAATATCAACTATTTTAATAATTAGAGCATCTTCTTCTTTTATTTTTTCAATTACTTGTACAAAATCTGAATTAGATACTGTATATGGATAGACTTCATTATAATGACGTATTCTGTAACATCTCTGGCATATCATATTGCTTGGTTTAAAAGAAGCCACAATGTTCTCACTAACGTAACCTGGCAATGTTTTATCTTTAGTTTGAATTAATGCGCCGCATCCCTTGCAATATATTTCGCTCATGCCCTACCTCTTCTCATTAAGTTTAAGTCTATAATAGAACTCTGAATCCGTTCTTTTAAGTCTTTTAAGTACTCTTATTTCAATGTATTTACTAATTTTAGTGAACCACTTTTCACCACTTCTTTTTATCGTATCAACTACGATAACATAAAAATTCATTCTTCTCCCGCCAAGAACATCAGTCATAAATTGGTCACCAATTAGACATACTGTTTCTGGATTTGGATCATTTGCATATCTTAGTGCTCTTTTGAACCCTAGCTTGTAAGGTTTTCTTGCACTATATACATAACTTGCATCAACTTGTTTTGCAAATTTCTTAACTCTAGCTTTATTATTATTAGAAATAATATATACATCAAATCCTATTTTCTCAATTTTAGCAAATAAATCGTGTATTTTATCTGTAGGTTTTGATTCATCGTATGAGATTAAAGTGTTGTCTAAATCCAACATGATAACTCTCATATTGTTGTTCCATAATTCTTTAAAATCTATATCAAATACACTCTTTTTATAATCATTAGGATAAAAATATTTCTTCTTAAAAAATAGTTCGATCATTTTGCCCTCCGATTTCTACTTTAATTATACCTAAAAAAAGAACAATTGTCTATTTTTTTTCTTGGGGAATTGCTAAATGTTGCAAAAAACACTACATAACCTATGATTATTTAAATATTATTAACAATAAAATATGTATATACAGAATTATTTTATAAGAATTAAAAATACTGGTTAAGAAAACCAGTATTATTTGTGGTATTTTTGATTAGATCTTGGTTTGATTAAACACAATTTTCCAAAACCTATTAAGTCGAATCTATTTGCTTTTTGTAAAGCTTCAAGAACAAGGTGATAATTTTTGGGATCTCTATATTGTATCAAAGCTCTTTGCATCGCTTTTTCGTGTTTTGTTTTCGCAACATATACAGGTTCCATAGTTCTTGGGTCTAACCCCGTATAGTACATTGTTGTTGCTATTGTAAATGGTGTTGGATAGAAATCTTGAACTTGTTCGGGATTATATTTCATGTCTCTAACATACTCTGCCAATATGATAGCGTCATTTAATGTAGAACCAGGATGAGAACTCATTAAATATGGCACTAGAAATTGATTTTTTTCAAATTTGGTATTTAATTCATAATATTTTTTAACAAATTTATCATAAAGCTCTCTGTTTGGTTTTCCCATCATCTTTAATACTTCAGGACTAACATGTTCAGGTGCTACTTTTAGTTGACCGGATATGTGATGTTTAACTAATTCTTCGAAAAACTCTTGATTTTTATCATACATTACATAATCATATCGTATTCCAGAGCGTACGAATACTTTTTTTACACCGTCTAATTCTCTTAAGGTCCTTAATATATCTAGATAATCATGATGGTCTACTTTTAATTGATTGCATGGTTTTTGTCCTAAACAAGATTTGTCTTTACAAACGCCATATTCTACTTGCTTATCACAAGCTACATTATAAAAGTTAGCTGTTGGCCCACCAACATCATGGATATATCCTTTGAAATCTTCATCTTCAATAATTCTTTTAGCTTCTTTTACTATTGACTCTTTAGACCGAGATTGTATTATTCTTCCTTGATGGTTTGTTAGTGCACAAAAACTACATCCTCCAAAACATCCTCTGTTTGCGGTAATAGAGAACTTAACTTCATCCATAGCTGCTATATGTCCTTGTTTTTCTAATAGTGGGTGAGGCTTTCTTTCAAATGGCAAGTCATATACCTCATCCATCTCAAAACGGCTTAGCGGTCTAGCTGTTGTGTTTTGAAGAAGATAAGTATTCCCGTACATTTCTACTAATGGTCTACCAACAATATGATCGGTGTTTCTATATTGAGTTATAAATGATTTGGCATATTCAAATCTGTCTTTACATATTTCTATATAAGTCGGTAGATAAATTGCATTTTCAGGTATAAATGATTTGTCTTCTGTTTTAACAACGGTCCCCTTGATATACGTAAGGTATTCAACCGGTAAGCCTGATTTCAATGCTTCAGCGACTTCAATAATTGTTAATTCAGCCATTCCATAAATAACCATGTCAGCGTCTGCGTCCAAAAGAATACTTCTTTTGACTTTATCACTCCAATAATCATAGTGAGCGAGTCTTCTTAAAGAGCTTTCAATACCACCAAGTATTAGATTATTTTCAGGGTCGACTTTTCTAACTATTTCAGAGTATTTAATAACAGCTCTATCAGGTCTTTTACCCATTACTCCGCCTGGTGTATAGTAATCTTTTCTACGTCTATTTAAAGCAACTGAATAGTGGTTAACCATTGAATCAATATTTCCTGAAGTAACTAACCATCCTAGTTTTGGTTTTCCAAATTCTAGAAAGCTCTCAGGATTTTTGATATCAGGTTGGCTTAAAATACATACTGTAAATCCATATCTCTCTAACATACGTCCTATTATGGCAACGCCAAAAGATGGGTGATCACAATATGCATCACCACTAATTAGGACAAAGTCAGGGACTTCTATATTTAAATCTTGCATTTCTTGTCGAGTTATCGGTAAGAATGGCATTAAATCACATACTTTCTTGTTAATTGATTTAGTTCTCTTACTATTTTTCTATAATTTGGTATCATTTCATCAATGTAGTTATAGAAACCTTTTTGATGATTGTGTTCTTTTAAATGTATTAACTCATGAATTATGATAGTTCTTGTATATTCTCTAGAGAACCTAGCTAAAATACTATTTAGCTTAATAATTCTTTTATTAACAATACAACTACCAAATCTTGATTTCATCAATTGTGTCTTGAAAGTAATATTTGATGTATCAAAATATTTTTCTATGTTATGTTTTTCTTCTAAATAGATTTTATTAATTTCTATTAGTAGTAATTCTTTATAAATATTTTCAATATATTTAGTATCAAAGAAATCCCCTTTAAAAGAAATATTAATAGAATCATTTTGAATTAAATAGGCATTCTTTTTTGAATTCCGTTGGTAGTTTATATTTAATTTTTCTCCAAACAGCAACATGTTATTAGAATTATATAGAGAAATTTTGTCTTTTCTAGAATCGAGAATTTTTAGAATTTTGACTCGGTTTTTCATAATAAATGCTTCTATTTGACTCTTATTGAATAGTCTATTACAAGTAACAATTATAATACCTTCTTTTATTCTTAGGTACATGTTTTTGTTGTTCTTGTAAAAAACTTGATAATAAAAATTCTTATTACCAAGTGTAATTTTATTCATCCACAACCTCAATAAATTTGAATGTGAATTCAGTTGTCTTTTTGGCCACTTCATCAGCTACATTGTGATAAATTGATCCTTGATTCTTAGAGTCAATAATATCCGATATGCCTCTAATTGAGATAAATGGTACATTAAATTTATGACAAGTTAAAGCTATTGCCATACCTTCCATTTCTACACCAACTATGTTATCAACATTTCTTTGGATTTTTCTTAAATCCTTAGATGATGTAACAAATTTATCACCAGATACTAGATTACCTACACGATAATGGTAATTGAGTTTTTTAAAGATAGCTTCACCTTTTTTTAAGAAAGTTTGATCCATCTTAATAATTAGAGGATCATCTCCCATTTTACCATAGGGTACATCATCAATTTCCGTTAGCGAAACATCAAAATATGCTATCCCATTTGCAAGAATAATATCACCTATCTCAGCTGGTTTTAGTCCCCCAGCAACGCCAGTATTAATTACAATTCTAGTTTTATATTGAGTTATAAGAATAGCAGTAGTAATTGCTGCATTAACTTTTCCTATACCAGATTTTACAACAACGACTTCGTGATTCTTTATTTTTCCAATGTAAAATGTTTTATCTCCAAATATGTCTGTTTTTTCTATGGTCATTTCTTCAAAGAACAAAAATAATTCTTTGTCAATAGCTCCAATAATACCAATCATTTAATTCACCTTCTATTTAATATCGATAATTTCAACAGTCATTTCTTGACCACTTTCAGCTTTGTATTCAACAAGTTTGCCTTTTCTCTTGCCAATCATTGCTTTACCTAGCGGTGACTCATTTGAAATTTTACCTTCAAAAGGATTAGCTTCTAAGTTTCCTACAATAATGTAGTCTTTATTGCTAATAATTTGATGCCCTTCTTTAATAATGTTTACAGTGACAGTTTTACCAATACTAATCGTTTTAGATCTTGTATTTTCTTTAATAATTTGTGAATGTTTCAAAATATTTGCAATTTCTTTTATACGACTTTCAAGACGAGCTTGTTCATCTCTTGCAGCGTCATAGTCAGCGTTTTCTGATAAATCGCCTTGTGATCTTGCTTCCTTTAAGGCTTCAAGATTGTCTTTTCTTTTATCCCCTTTTAGTTCTTCAAGTTCCGCTTGTAATTGTGCAAAACCTGCTTCGGTTAATTGATAGTTATTTTCCATTGTTCCATCTCCTTAATAAAATGCATTATATTATATCATAAATTATTTATTTAATATAGTCATAATTTTTGCGTTGATTAAATCAACAGCTACATCATGAGAAATATCATTTGGGATAATAATATCCGCGTATCTTTTTGTGGGTTTTACGAAAGCATAGTGCATCGGCTTAACAGCATCTAAATACTGGTCAATTACAGATTCTAGTGTTCTTCCTCTTTCCACGATATCTCTTTTAAGTCTTCTAATAAATCTTAAATCTTCATCAGCTTCTACAAAAATTTTTATATCAGCCAAGTTTCTAATTCTTTCATCTTCTAAAATAAGTATACCCTCAAGTATAATTATCTTTGCAGGGTTAATTGTTTCCGTTCCATTCGCTCTTGTGTAATTGACATAATCATATATAGGCTTATTTATACTTCTTCCTTCAATTAAATCCTTAATATGACTAAAGAATAAATCGTTATCGAAGGATAATGGATGATCATAGTTTACAGCTTTACGTTCTTCCATAGTCATATGACTTTGATCATTATAATAGTCATCTTGTCTTATTACAATAATTCTCTCATTTTCAATCTGTGCAAGAATTTCATTTACAACTGTGGTCTTTCCTGAAGATGATCCTCCCGTTACAGCTATTATTACTGGTTTAATCATTATAACCTCCTTATTAGATCGTATGGTTTTACATCAAAATCCATGTTTATATATAGTTTTTGTAAAGGATGTCTTGCGACTAATATTTCATTCATATCTTCATCATACAATATATCTACTTTTGATTTTTTGAAAATCTTTTTAGGAGATACAATTTCGATTAAGTCTCCCTTTTTAAAATAGTTTCTTTGTTCGATTTCAGCTAACTTTTTTACAGGATCATAGTTTTTAACAATACCAATAAATTCTTGAGTCGGCATTTCACTACGATAGTTATAAAGTTGTTGCTTAATCGTTGTGTCCCCTTCCATAAAACCAAATGATGTTAAACGGTTTTCAGCTTTTTTTATTTCTTTTTTGTAGAAACTAAGCGGTTTTAACTCTTTATTATAATAGTCATCAATCAACATCCTATATGCTAATACAACAGTTGCAATATAGTGAATTGATTTCATCCTACCTTCTATCTTAAGTGATGTTACACCAATATCCAAAAGTTTTGGTAAATACTCTATTATTTCCAGGTCTTTTGATGACATTTGGAAATCGTGATTATCAGATATCTTTTTGTCTTTGTTATATAAGTCATATAACCAACGACAACTATGAGCACATCCACCTCTATTGGCATCTCTACCAACCATATAGTTAGATAATGTACATCTACCGGAATATGATACACACATTCCTCCGTGAATGAATATTTCTAAATCAGCTGAGGTATTATATTTTAAATTTTGAATTTCTTGTAAAGACAATTCCCTTGCGGGCACAATTCTTTTAACCCCTTCGCTATAAAAGTAATTCGCTAGACTTGAATTTGTCACTGAAAATTGTGTGGACAAGTGAATTTCTAAATTAGTTAGTAGTTTAGCTCTTTCAATAATTGCTAAACTTGAACAAATAATAGCATCGACTTGAATTCTATCTAATTCTTTTAGATATTCATCTAAACCTGACATATCTTCATCATGCACAACTATATTGGTTGTCACATGAACTTTTTTATTTAGATTATGTGCAAATTCTACTAATTCCTCTAGCATTTCCAAAGAAAAGTTAGAAGCTCTAGCTCTAAGCGAAAAACTTAATCCACCAACATATACTGCATCTGCCCCATACAATAAAGCAATTTTTGCTTTTTCTAGATTACCTGCTGGAGCTAATAATTCAACTCTCATCTAATTCACCTTTAACTTTTTCAGTTCTTTTATAGTAAAAGCCTGCATCATAATCTGGATATTTTTGCAAAAATTCAGACATTGTTATTTGGTTTTTGTATAGTTGGATTGAATTTATAAGTTCTTCATCTGTTAAAAAGATTCTTTCAATAAAAAAATCCTTTATGAGTTCTTTAAAAATGTTCATTTCATTAAAAGAAATAAGTTTTTTTGAACGAAATATATGCGTACCAAAGTCATCTTCAAAGATAGGGTAATATTCATTTTCTCTAATTTCTTCATTTAGTCTAAGGTTATAGTTATTCTTTAAATCAATTCCTGTTATTTGTTTATGAATTAAATAATTAGTTACTAACTTTCTTTTTGAATAGAACATATCTAAATATCCATGTCCTATGAGAGATAATTCAATACTATTTTTACCAAATTCCTTAATTTCCTCAAGAGTAATTTCCCTTGATATGGTTATTCCTTTAATTTTTCTGTCAGAAAAATATTTTTCTGAATATGTGTCGGTATTCATAGTTCCAGGTTGATAAATAATCAAATGTTCTAAATCAAGTTTCTTAGCTAGAACATACACAGTTAAATCTGCAATTACAATACCAGAAATATTTAACAGTTTAATTGATTTTAAAAACTTAGTTAATTTTTCTAAATCATCTTCATGAATCATCTTGTTAATTAGTAAATAGATTTGATTTGGATACTCATTTTGAAGTTCTTCAATTTCTTTGAGACTAAACTTAGATATCTTCTTAGCTGTAAAATCAGTATCAAGACAAAAAATATCAATACCAAATTGATTTAACTTTTTAGCTTCTTCAATTGTTTTTAGCCTTGTTATAAATCTCATTAGTTCACCTATTTCTTAATAGATATTGATATCCCATCACCAATTTTATAAATGTAAGTATCATATTGTTTATTGTTTTTTAGGAAATCATTAAATCTATTAATTTTTCTAACTAACTGTTTCATATTTCTAGATTCTATTAGTTCTTTGTGTTCAACTAAACCATGAAATAATAAATTGTCACTAATAACTATTCCTTTAGGTTTTAAAAACTTCTCATATTTTTCAAAGAATTTTGTATATTGCGCTTTAGCTGCATCAATAAAGAGAAGATCAAATTGATAATCTTCACTTATTTCATATTCTAAAGCGTCGGCATAAACAATAGTTATTCTATCTTCAAGCTTGGCTTCTTTAATATTCTCAACTGCTTGATTATAGCTTTCCAAGTTTCTTTCAATAGTAAAAACATTACATTCTGTAAACGTAGCCATCATAATAGCGCTATAACCAATTGCACTACCTATTTCAAGCACATTCTTAATATTACTCGTTTTGATTAATTGAATCATAAGATTAATAGCATCAGTTTGAATAATTGGTGTTTTTAAATCTTTTGCTTGTTTAAGAATACCATCTATTACTTCATTTGATTTGATTGGATTTATTGAATCTAAATAATCATTCATACTAATTTAGTTTTTTTCTTCTTCAACTTCTTCTTCATCTTCTTCTTCATCTTCTAGGAAGTTCTCTAATACTTCTTCAACCAAATCCCATTCTTCATCAGTTTCAATAGCTAATAGTTGTCCTTCTTCTCCATCTTCTGGATTAAAGCTAGCAGCGAAATATTCTCCGCTTTCATCTTCTTTAAGTTGGTATACAACATATGATTTTTCGAATTCTTCAGATTCAAAAGTCATAATAATTATACATTCTAATTCTTCACCTTTTTCATCAGTTACAATTAGTGTTTCATCCATTTTTTTCCTACTTTCTGCTATCTAAATAGCTTTGCAATATTAATGTTGCGGCGATTTTATCTACTTTTGTTTTTCTTTTTTTACGGCTCAAGTTTGCTTTTATCATGAGGCTTTCAGCCATTTTTGAAGTAAGTCTTTCATCTATTAAGACAACTTCTATATCTATTTCTTTTTCAATCATTTCTTTGAAATCTAACGATTTCTGTGCTTGAAAACCAATAGTTCCATTCATGTTTTTAGGTAATCCTAAAACTAATTTTTCTGGTTGCAATTCATCACAAACCTTTTTTAGTTCAATTATTGCTTTTGCATAGTCATCACTACTGAAGTTAATTGTTTTATATGCAGACGCAATTATTTGATTTATATCTGATGATGATATTCCTAAGGTTTTTGAACCTAAGTCCAATCCTACTACTCTCATAAAACAATCTCCTTAATATGGTCAATAGCCATTTGTGCTTTTCCTGGATCTTTTCCTCCAGCTTGAGCAAAGTCAGGGCGCCCTCCACCATTACCTCCACAGATAATAGCTGCTTCTTTTACCATCTTACCTGCGTTTAATTCAACATTATTGCTTTTACAAACAAAAATCACTTTGTTAGGCAATACTGAAGCTAACAAAACAAAACCATCTTCTAAATTGCTTGCTAAATCATCAACTATTTGTTTTAATGCGTTTCCAACAATGTTCTCAACAATTCCTATAATTTTGTTTCCGTAAGTAAATTCTGTGAAATCAGTTACTGACTTAAGCGCTTTTGCTTCTTTAGCTTTGTTATATGCTTTCTCTAAGTCTTTAACTTTAGATTGTGTATAGTGTAATAACAGTCGTTTGCTTAAGACATCTTGGTATGAACCAAGTTTCTCAACTTTAATATTACCATCAAAAGTCATATTAATGTTTTCCTTTAGGGCTTTTCCTACAATTTTATTTGCTTTCTCTTTTAAGTTTTCAATATCTTTATTAATACCTTCTAGAGAATCACTTAAAGAGTCGACTGCTTTATTTGTTACACCTTCTATACGATATATACCCGAACCAATTGAAGCAATACTTTTTATAGCAAAATCTTTAATATCTTTAATATCTTTTACATGAGTACCACCACATAAATCTAAAGTGTATTTAAGATCAATCATTCTAACTTTGTCTTCGTATTTCTCTCCAAATTCAGCTATAGCTCCTAATTTTTTTGCTTCTTCAACTGAAACAATTTTTGTATTAGAAATATATGATTCCTTAATCATTTCCTTAACCATTTTTTCTACTTCAAGTACTTCTTCATCTGTAATAAGTTCATAATGATTGAAGTCGAATCTAAGACCATCTTTATTAACTTGAGATCCTTGTTGGGAAACATGCTTTCCTAACACTTTTCTTAAAGCCAAAAACATTAAGTGCGTTGCTGAATGGTTATATTCAGTTAGCTGACGTTTCTCTTTATCTACCGAAGCAACAATTTTTTGACCTTCAAGCTCTTTAGTAAGTTTTTCTTCAACATGATGTAAAAATTGGCCGTTAGGAAGTTTTTGAACATCAATAACATGAAGTTTTATATCATTATTATATATTAAACCTGAATCTGATACTTGTCCTCCAGATGTTGCATAAAATGGTGTTTTTCTTAATACTAAACCGCCCTCAAAGACTTTGATTATTTTAGTTTTTTCAATTAATGTATCATATCCTACAAATTCTGATTTTTCATTGTAGTTTAAGTATTCTTCGTTTTGTGCAGACATAGATTGAATATCGCTTCTTGCACTTCTTGCTCGTTCCTTTTGTTTTTCCATTTCAGATTTGAAACCTACTACATCAACTGTTAAACCAATTTCTTCAGCATATTCACTTGTTAATTCGATAGGAAATCCATATGTGTCATACAATAAAAACGCTTCTCTGCCATTGATTTGTTTAGTAGAAAGGTTATTGACGATATCAAGAAACTTCTTTTCTCCAGAAATAAGTGTTTCTAGAAATTTGTTTTCTTCAGCAATAATTATTTTTTTT
>Ga0075125_10000160_pt1 | contig 27838 bp, 37 predicted proteins | sample AntAceMetag02UKN_FD_69810 | JGI IMG/M metagenome (GOLD analysis project Ga0075125, IMG submission 69810) | Saline lake microbial communities from Ace Lake, Antarctica - Antarctic Ace Lake Metagenome 02UKN | ecosystem: Environmental > Aquatic > Non-marine Saline and Alkaline > Saline | place... | reverse complement strand
ATTTTATTACTTTTTGACTCTCTTAATACAATATAGCTTATTTATAAGAGTAAATAAAGGATAACCAAATATTGTCTTTTTCCATTTTAATATTAGAAAAAGATATTAATCATCTCCAAAGTAATTCTTCTGAAGCCATATGTAAATCTTTTGGGTATCAGTTTTGTCATTATCAGAACCTAAAATGACAATCGCTATATTCCTTTCTTCTCCGTCTTTATTTATAAATCTAAAAATGAAAAGGGCCGTGTTTTTCGATTCAGTAATCCATCCTGTCTTACCGCCAACAAAAGTTTCATCGTAAATAAAGATATTTTTATTTCTTAAATCTTCTATATCAAAATTAATCTCTCCAAAACTACGAACTTCATTTCCTTTGGTAATCTCTAAAATCGGAGGACGATTATTAAATAAATATCTTCCAAGATAAAAAAGATCTCTTGCTGTTGAAACATTTTTAGAACTTAACCCCGAGGGATCTTCAAAAAAAGTATCTTTCATTAAAATAGCTTGAGCCTTTTCATTCATTTTCTTGATAGTCCCTTGATGCCCTAAAAAATAAGTCAAAGCCTCCGCAGTATCATTAGAAGACTCTATTAGTAAAGGATAAAATAGTTCTACTATGCTAAACTTTTTTCCAATTTCCAACATTTCCGTATCACCGTAAGGTTCAAGCATTTTTTCCTGAATCGTTACAGATTTTCTTAGGTCTATATTTTCTGAAACAACAATGGCTGTCATTAACTTAGTTACGGAAGCTAATGGTCTTTGTGTTTGAGAATTCTCTTCAGCAAAAACATAACCAGAATCAAGATCTGCTACTAGATAACTCTCTGCGGAAATGTCAGGAAAGCCAGAAAGATTTTTCTGAACATATTCATAATCATCTTTCTTTTTATCTATAACTAAAATGGGCATCCCGATTTCTGCTTCATGATAAATAGTCCCCGCATCTTCATTACTTAAACGAAGACAACCTCCCGATATTGGAGTATCAAGTATTTTGCCATCCGAATAATAAGGCTGACCGTGAAGATAATATTTACCGTAATAACGTAAAGAGCTAGGCATATAAACATCTGAAATAACTGAATAACCCAATTCGTTCCCAGAAAGAATATCATATAATCCAACTGCTGATCCTCCCCAATTTTGAGAATCTCCTTTAATTAAAATAGAAAAATCTTTTGATAAAGTTCCCTCTTTGTAAAGATAAACTTTCATTTCTCCAAGATTTACTTCAAGAAAATTCTTTTTTTCTAAAACAAGATCATTCTTTGCCTTTTCAAAAAAATCGAGATAAACAGGAAAATCATATTTCTTCTCAATCTTTAAAGAGTAATCAGGTAAATCTGCTTCCTTCTCAACTATTTTCGACCAAATAAAAAACAACCCACCAAGAGCAAAAAAAATGGCAATTAGAATAAATATAATTTTCCAATTTGTTTCAGATGTTTTTCTTAACTTCATATTATTCTAATCTATCAGAAAAAAACGATTTTAAAAAGAAAAGAGAGTCCATTGGACTCTCTAAAAACATTTAAGAAACATTTTTTTGACTTTTTCTCACTAACCATTTTAATACACTTTGCGTGATTTCATCTACTTCCAAATACATCATTCCTACTAAAGCAACTCCTATTATAAGAAAACTTATAATCCCTAGAACTTGCCTTGGATTAACGATATGTGGAATTGAGACCCCAAACCCTAGTCCGAGTACTAAAATTAAAAAGAAAAAATCCTTTTTTTGAAAAAAACTTTTCATTTTTCTCTCCTTATTTATTTTTTAAAGATGACTAAATCATAACATATAAAATTTGTGTTGTCAACAAAGAATAATCATCTTTATTATAGATTGATAAGTTTGTTAAAAACTGTTAAATTTTAAGTATATGGACAACACGCAAACAAGCAAAGAAATTAGAGAAAAGTTTATAAATTTCTTTAAGAAAAAAGGGCACAAAATTGTTCCGTCAAGTTCTCTCATACCAGAAGATAAAACAGTTCTTCTTACTTCTGCTGGCATGCAACAATTTATCCCCTATCTTACGGGAGAGAAAAGTATTATTGATGAGTTTGGGACAAGACATTTATTCTCAATCCAGAAATGCTTTAGAACTCCCGATATAGATGAAGTTGGAGATGATGTTCATCATACTTTTTTTGAGATGTTAGGAAACTGGTCAATCGGAGAATATGAAGATAAAGGATATTTTAAAGAAGGAGCTATAGAATTATCATTAGATTTTTTAATTAATGAGATGGGATTAGAAAAAGAAAGATTTTGGATAACTATTTTTAAAGGAGGAGAAGGAATAGAAAAAGATAATGAGGCTTTAGGTCTTTGGGAAAAACACGGAATTCCAAAAGAAAAAATATTTGAATTTGGTATAGGGGACAATTTCTGGGGACCAATCGGAAATTCAGGACCTTGCGGGCCTTGTTCTGAAATTCATTATGATAGAGGAGAGAAATATGGATGCGGGAAAGAAACTTGCGGCCCTAACTGCCCATATTGCAATAGATTCGTTGAACTTTGGAACCTCGTTTTTATGCAATACAACAAAAATGAAGACGGCTCTTTTAAAAAACTTAAACAAACAAATATTGATACAGGGATGGGATTTGAAAGATTGATTTCAATTCTCCAAGGAAAGGATTCGTCATACGAAACAGATTTATTTTCTCCTGTTATAAAAAAGTTAGAAGAGATATCTGGGAAAAGATATGAAAAGGATAGTGATTTTAGAATAATAGCAGATCATACAAGAGGAGCAGTATTCCTAACCTCAGAGGGAATAATCCCTTCTAATATAGAAAAAGGATATCTTTTAAGAAGATTAATCAGAAGAGCTGTTAAGTGTGGAAAGGTTTTAAATCTGCCAGAAAGTTTTCTTTTAGAAATGGCGAAAAAAGTCATAGAATTATACAGCCCATATTATCCTAAATTAAAAACAGAAGAATCAGAAATATTAACTATTGTCCAGAAAGAACAAGAGAAGTTTGCAAAAACCTTAAAAAGAGGATTGAAAGAGTTTCAAAAAATGATTGATTTAAATACATCCAAAAAGATTATCGAAGGAGAAAAAGCTTTTAATCTTTATCAAAATTACGGTTTTCCCATAGAATTGACAGAAGAAATGGCAAAAGAAAAGGGATTTGAATTAGATAGAAAAAGTTTCAAAGAAGCAAAAGAAAAACATCAAGAAGCATCGAGAGCGGGAAAAGAAAAAAAATTCGGTGGTGTCGGAAAAGAAATAACAGAAAAGATAACAAAATATCATACTACCACTCACCTTCTTCACGCTTCTTTAAGAGAGGTATTAGGAAAACATGTAAAACAAATGGGTTCCGATATAACAGAAGAAAGATTAAGGTTTGATTTCTCCCATCCTCAAAAAATGACAGAAGAAGAAATAAAAAAAGTTGAGGAAATAATAAATCAAAAAATAAAAGAAGACTTGAAAGTAAAGAAAGAAGAAAAAAAATTAGAAGAAGCGCTTGATTCTGGAGCTCTGTCTTTCTTTAAAGAAAAATATCCCGAGATAGTAAATGTTTATACAGTATTTAACGAAAAAACAAATGAAGTTTTTTCAAAAGAAATATGCGCAGGACCTCATATTGAAAGAACTTCGGAATTGGGACATTTTAAAATTAAAAAAGAACAATCTTCAGGTTCTGGGGTGAGAAGAATAAAAGCAATACTTGAATAAATTTTAAAATTAAACTTATTAAAATAAAATAGAGGATATTTAATCCTCTATTTTTGTTAACAAAAAAACTGTCTATTTCTTGATTTTAAATTTTATTGCTTTCCCTTTGATTAATGCTTCGGTAACTTTTTTCTCAGCTGAACATGATATCCTCTGTAAAGTACTTCTGGAAATCTTCATTTTAAGAGCAGCTTTTTCTTGAGTTAACCCTTTTAAATTACAAAGCCTCATAGATTCAAGTTCGTCTAACCTTAAATCAACTTCTTCTAGCCTTGAAAGAGGAACTGCTCTTGGTTTAAAATATGTTACATCGGGGTCAAAATCAACTCTTCTTTTTTTAACTGGTCTTACCATAAACTTTATTAAATATTTCTTTAATTTCTTCTTTCGCCTTTAGATTTGTTTCTGAAATAGGTATCAATTTAGAGACAGACTCAAATATTTTTTTATCATAAGAAATCTTACCAAGAAATTTATCCTTTGAAAACTTTTTAATTTTCTCGGTTATTTCAGTATTAATATCCCATTTGTTAATAATCAGTCCCCAATCAGAACCAAAGTAATTCACAACCTCTAAAACTCTTTTTAAATCAGCAAAACCAGACAAAGTAGGTTCAGTGATGAGAACATTAAAATTAACGTCTTTCAGAGAAGCAGTAACAGGACAACCGGTGCCTGGAGCTGAATCTATAATCATTATTTCTGAATTAATCTTTTCCGCTTCTTTTTTAGCTTCGCTCACTACCTTCCCAGAACCTGTTTCTCCAGGATAAAGATGGGAAGAAACCAATGGAAATCCCCACTTAGTTTTTTTAATTTTTATCTCTCCATTTTGGACAGGGTACATCTTTATTGCTTTTCTAGGGCAAAGAACTTCACAAGCACCACACCCTTCACATAAAAGATTATCAACTTCTGCTTTTCCGTTTTTCATTTTTAAAGCTCCAAATTTACACTTCTCAACACAGATACCACATCCATCGCATTTGTTAATGTCAATTTCAGGTTTAAAAGATGTGCTGACAGGTATTTCCTTTTCCCATCCGTTAACCTCGTTAAGCCAAATATGAAGATTAGGAGCATCTGCATCGCAGTCAACAGCAACTATTTTTTTTGTTTTAGAAAAGAAAACAGAAAAAACTGAAGTTAGCATTGATTTCCCAACTCCACCTTTTCCTGAGGCTATTGCTATTTTATAAAGATTTTTAGGCATAGTTGCTAAATTTTAAAATCCAATAATTTTCCTTTTGAATATGCCTCAACCAATTTTGAGGAATAATTAACTCTTTTAATTATTTCTGAATTAAAGCTTGAAGCTAATTTCTCAATTCCAGAACTATCACTAAGATCTGCTTGATTGAGGATAATTTCAGTTGGAATTTCCATTTTTTTACATAATTCCATTATTAATTTTAAATCTATCCTACTCATAGGACTTGGCTCTGCAACACAAATAGCTTTGTCACAGTCTTTCAAAGCTGATATTACAGAACAATGGATACCTGGTGCCGTATCAAAAAAAATAAAGTCTGCTTTAATTTTTTCAGCTAATTCTAAAGCAAACTTCTTGGTCTTCGTAACAACTGGACCACCTTCCTCAATCCCAGTTCTAACTAATCCTGTTACTAAAAAATAATTTTCTTTAACTTTATTTAAAAAGAGCTTAGCTACTTCTTCTTTTTCAGGAACAATAGCACCATAGGGACAAACCGCCTGACAAGCTCCACAAGCAGAACAAAGTTCTTTTAAGAATATAGGATACTTACCAGGAGCTTGGAATATGGCATTGTTTCTGCACGTCTTTGCGCAAAGACCGCATTTTTGACATTTAGATTTAATAAGTTTAGGAAATTCAAAATAAACTTTATCCTTTTCGTTTTCTAATTTTTGGTTAAGTAATAAATAATCATTTGGGCACTCTATATCACAATCACAAAGAATAACTTTTTTACCTTTTCTTACTTCCTCGTTTGATAAAAGAACTGCCATTGTTGATTTTCCTACTCCACCCTTTCCACCTGTAACAGCAATTTTTTTCATAAACTCTTTTTCCCCTTTATTTTTTCTACAACTTCCCCCAATTTTTCTTTAGGAGAAATTATCTCAATTTCAATACCAGTATTTTCAAGGCCCTGTTTTGCATTATCTCCTACATGAAAAGTAATAATTTTATCTGCCCTAATTGCTTTTGCAAACCTTGAACCTTTTGGAGAGTCCTCTTTAAAATAAGGATTCTCAATTTTTTCTTCTAATATAACTTCTCCTTCATTTTTATCTAAAACCAAGTATTGTTTTGTTCCAAAAGAGGCCCCAATTTCTTCACCTTCCAAAGGAATAATAATTCTTTCCCCTTTTTTCTCTGGACCTATTTTTTCAAATCCCTCTAAAACTCCTATCTTTTTCCCAAGCTTAGGCAAAACAACATTTTTTGTTACATTGTAAGCTTCAATAGAAATAACTACTTGTTTTAATTCTGGTATATTATTAAGTAATCTCTCTTCTAATGTTTCTATTATTTTTTGAACATCTTCAACTTTTAATTTTGGAGGCACTTTTATTTTAAGTTCAGCAGAATTAAAAGCACCTATTCTTCTTGTTTTTAAAGAGGATAATTCTATTTGATGAGAAGAACATATTTTTCTCACTCTTTCCTCTGTATCTTTATCCGAAACATCAAGTAGAGAATCGGTAATCTCTCTCCCTATTTGAAAGGCTTCAAAAATTATATATATTCCAATTCCTAAAGCAATAATAGCATCTGCTAAAACAAAGTATTGAATAAAAAAGAGACCGCCCAAAACTCCAACAGAAGATATAGCATCAGCTCTTGAATGTTCAGCATCCGCCACTAAAGATAAACTTCTGTATTTTCTTCCGTAATAAAATTTTAGCCTTGCCAATATTTCTGCGAAGATAACAGAAGCTATAACTACAATTATTGCTCCTAAATTAAGCTTTACTACTCCCTCACCAAAAAACCTACCTATCGCCTCTATTGTTATCCAGATTCCCGAAATTCCTAAAATTAAAGCAACAAAGAATCCCGCAAGAGTCTCTGCTCTCCAATGTCCGTAAGGATGCTTTTCATCTTCTGGTTTTTTAGCAATTTGTAATCCTAAAAAAGTTATAAAAGAAGAAAATACATCTAAGCTTGAATGTATCCCATCAGCGATTAAAGCAGCAGATCCTGTCATAAAACCAAAAATCAGCTTAGAACCTCCTAAGCCTATATTAGTAAAAACACTAATTAAGGAAACATGCTGTGGTTTCATAATATTTTATTGCCTTCTACCAAGACCTCTGCCTTGACCTCCACCCTGGCCTCCGCCTTGGCCTCTCCTCCCGCCTCCAGGAAGAGGACCTTGTCCAAAATGACCTTGCACGCTTGGCATATTAAGTTCATTAATTTTTCCTTCCTTCCAAAGAAAAAAAGCTTCTTTAACAGTTAAATTAGCATCAACCAAGAATACTCTAATCCCACTTGGAGAAAGAACCTTAAAAGCGTTAGGACCCACATTCCCTGTGATTACAGCTTCTACCTCTTCGTCAGCTATCATTTGGGCAGTGCTAATCCCAGCTCCTCTCATAGCTTCAATGCCAGGATTTTCTAAAACTTTTTCAATCTCTCCTTTTTCATTTAAAAAAATAAAATTTTGAGCTCTTCCAAAATGAGGATCAATTGAAGAATTCAAACTAGAACCTGTAGATGTAATACAAATTTTCATAAATTTATTATTCTCTTGTCATTAATTGGCCACATTCAGGACATTTTTCCTGATAACAAGGCACTCCTCTTCTGTGAGGTATTTTTTTGCCACATTTAGAGCAAACACAATAACCTCCCAAACCAAGAGCATCTCCTTTCATCCTTCCTCGACCACTAGAGAATCCTCCAGAATCATTGTCTGCTCTTCTGGGATTATTTTGATTTTCATTTACCATATTATTTTTTTTTATCAAATCCTTTCAAACGACTTTTGATCTCCTCCATTTCACTTTCCAAACCTTTAAGTTCTTCTTCTAGTATACCTTTTTCATCTTCACTATTCACTTCGGGCTGATAAGAAGGATACCCCCAACGAGATGGAAAACGACCAAAACCACGACCCCTTCCTTGAGCCATCCCAGCTCCGCAAGGGCCTCTTCCCCAACCTGTATATGGACCGCGTCCTAAAGGACCTGTTCCGTTAAAATTTGGCATAATTTTATGTTATTAATAATTAATTATTGACCTTTTATCTTATGTTATGAGTATATACCCATAACGATACCTTGTCAAGGGACCAAGATCAAAACTCGTTTTATTAATAAAAAATAAGCTTTTGAGAATTCTTCTTTATCTTTAATCTTTTTCTAAAAACTATTCATTTTTTTCAGACAACTTTACCGCTGTACCATAAACCATTAATTCGGCAGCTCCGCTCATTATCTGAGAAGTGGTGAAACGAATACTAATAATGGCATCCGCATTCATTTCTTCTGCTTCTTTAGTCATCCTTTCTATCACAGTATCCCTCGCCTCATTAAAAGCTTCCGTATATTCTTTAATCTCTCCACCAACAATGTTTCTTAAACCAGCCATAATATCCTTACCAATATGTTTTGCTTTAATGGTATTCCCTCTTACAAGACCCAGGGTTTTCTCTATTTTTTTACCAGCAATATTTTCTGAACTTGTGATTATCATAAATCTTTATTTTTAGATTCTTTTGACCTTTCATTAATGAGAGAAATCAAAATAATAATAATCCCTATTACTATTGATACAATCCCCCATTTTATTACCGGAGAAACGTCTATGGCTAGCATCATTTTGTATAATGACCAACCAGAAATAATCAAAACACCTGCAGAAAGAAATACTAAACCTATAACATTAATTATTTTCATATTATTCTATAATCCTAACAATTCGACTTCGAAAATCAAAGTTGCATTTGGAGGAATTGACCCAGAACCATTCTCTCCATAAGCTAATTCCGAGGCAATAGTTAACTTTCTTTTCTCTCCGATCTTCATTCCTAAAACCCCTTGATCCCATCCTTTTATAACTCGGCCTTCGCCAAGCGTAAAAGAAAAAGGTTCGCCTCTATCTACACTTGAATCAAACTTCGTTCCATCTTCTAGTAAACCCGTATAATGGACACTAACAGTATCGCCACTATCTGCTTTTTTGCCTTCCCCTTCTTCTAGAATTTCTACTTTTAATTGTCCTTTATCGCAAATTCCGTTTTTATAATCCCACTGCCAACACTGAGAGTCATCTTCAAAAACACATAAACTTTTTGTTCCCTTCTCAAATTCTTCGTTTTTTAAAACACCTCCATTCTCTTCGCAATAAACAGCTGCGGGATTGGCAATTTGAGAATTTTCTTCTGGATTATCTTCTGGATTATCTTTTTGTTGAGAACCAAAATAATAAGCCAAAAAGAAAAATAAAGCAACTACAAGCAAACTTATTAAAAATCTATTCAACATATATCTTTACTATTTTTTGATTAGACTATTTATAATATTACAGAAAAATATTTTAAATAACAAGACACCTTTAAAGATAAAGACTTTCAACCTTTCTATTATTTTTTATAAAAAAGATTGCAATAGCAATGACCGTCTCTCTCAATTTCTCCTTCATACCATTTGCAAGGACAAATCTTATCTCTGTCTTCTTGAAAATCTTCCGTCACCCTTCTGCACGGACAATACCTTGCTCCGTATTTTTTCTCATTTTCCAAAAGACCTTTCATTAATCCTTCAACCACTTTTCTGTCTGGGTTCAACTTAATTCCTTTTTTCTCTGCATATCCTTCATACCATTTAATAATATCTTGAATTTCCTGATTGGTTTCGCTTTTCTCTTTTTTCTCCTCTTCCTTAGGTTTTTCGATCTCATCTTCTTTTTTCTGACTTTCTTCTCCTAAGAATTTTTCTAACCATTCCCTTATATCTTCTTCTCTTCTCACACCCATAAATCCGCTAACGGGCTTGCCTTTTTTAAAAAGAACAACCGTAGGGATTCTATCAATTTTAAATTTTTGAGAAACAAGTTTAGCTTCGTCTAAATTTACCTTTGCCAAAATAAGTTTATCTTTATATTCATTGGCTAATTTTTCCAAGATAGGTGTCAGCATATTACAAGGCGCACACCAAGATGCCCAAAAATCAGCTAAAACTGGTTTTTCAGCCTTTTGGATTTCTTCATCAAAATTTTGATCATTTAATTCTATCTCCATATTTTTTTAACTTTAATTTATTTTTTTATTATTTAAGAATTTTGAGAAACACTTTCTCCTGCAATATACCCTGTAGTCCAACAAATTTGCAAATTATATCCACCCGTTGGCCCATCAATATCAAGTATTTCTCCTGCAAAATATAAGTTATCAATCAATTTTGACTTCATCGTCTTGTGGTCAACTTCTTCTAATTTAACTCCACCAGTTGTAATGATTGCTTTTTTGAACCCATCTATATTCTTTATTTTCAAACTAAATTCCTTTAGAAGATGAAGCAATTTCTTCCTTTCTTCTTTAGTGATAGAATTAACTTCTTTGTTGGCATCAATCTCAGATAATTTTATAATAACTGGGATAAGTTTTCTGGGCAATAATTCGCCTAAACTATTTTTAAATAATTTATTAGAACTCTTTTTAAAATCTCTTTGGATTCTTTTATCAAGTTTTATAAAATCTAATGCTGGTTTAAAATCAATCTGTATTCTAATTTTACTAGGCAATTCTTTATTAATTTCTTTACTCATATCAATAATGATCGGCCCACTCATTCCGTCTGCCGTAAATATTGCTTCACCAAATCTTGAATTAATCTTTTTGTTCCCCTTATATATACTAATTTCAACATTTTTCAAACTTAAACCTTCGAGATCTTTCACATATTTTTCTTCAGTAATGATAGGAACAAGTGATGGTGAAAGATTTTCAACTGTATGCCCAATCTTTTTGACCCATCTATACCCATCACCAGTAGAACCGGTTGAAGGATAAGATTTTCCACCAGTACAAATTATAAAATTGTCTGCAATGATCTCTTCATCGTTCGCAAGTATAATCTTCTCAATCTTGTCCCCCTTTTTCATAACATTCTTCACTCTTGAATTTGTTCTCACCTCAACTTGAGATTTCTTCAAATAATCAATAAGGGCATTAAGTACGTCTCGCGATTTATCACTTAAAGGAAATATTCTCCCTCCTCTTTCAACTTTTATTTTTACACCGTGACTTTCAAAAAAATTTATTACTTCTTTTGCCCCAAATTTAGAAAATGACGAAAAAAGAAAATTTCCATTTTTTCCGAATTTTTCTATCACCTCTCTAAGGCTACCTCTTTTATTTGTAATATTACATCTTCCTTTACCTGTGATTAAAAGTTTAGCCCCCAACCCTTGATTCTTCTCAATTAAAACAACGCGAGAACCAAGTTCTCCTGCTCTTCCTGCAGCAATCATCCCTGCAGGACCTCCTCCAATCACCGCAACATCATATTTCATAAGTTAATTCTACCAAAAAACCGCCTATACTAAAAGACGGGTGAAAAAGAAGAAGGCACGGAGAAAATTACAGCCAAAAAGAAATTATCAGATAGGTTTAGGAATCAAGAAATTTTAAATATTGCTTTATCCTTTCTTTATCTTCGTTTTTCTTATCTCCTTTAAAATACATCTCAATAAACTCAATTTTCTTTTTCTCTTTAATATACGAGTAAATAACTCGCAGAGATGATCCCTTTAAATATCTACAAAAAAAACGCGCCTTAATTATTTTGACGCTTTCGGTTTGAGTAATAACATAAAAATGTTTACTGTTGCCAAGCGGCACAACCGAAACAACATTTTTAAATTCCTGCAAATCGTCCGGGAGAGATTTATATCTTTTTGCAAGTCGCTTACATTCTTTTATAAATTCAGGTAACTTATTAAAGTTCATCATCATAATTTCTTACGGAATAGTGCTCATCACGGTAAAACACACTTTCATATGAAAGCGGCTTACCATCTCCAGCGACCTTCCACGGAATATCTTCGTGCGAATAACTTTCTATCTCTCTTGCGTTCTTGTCGGATAGACGCGCCAGTACATCATCAATATGTTCTATCTCACGAGCAGAAAACGCATCAAGATTAGGCCTTTTAATTGGTAAGTATTTCTTTTGCTCATACTTAAAATACTGACTTTTAACTGCTTCAATCTCTCTATTCTTCTGCATGTCGCCTATGATATCCTTTAGTTCTACCGAAGTGGGACCATGATGATTTTTAATGTAAGTAGCACCTATCAAATTTTCTTCAAATTTCTCATAGTAATCAAAATCAATAAAGTAAAGCAATTTATGAAGAACGGTTTCGCCTACATTTGGTTTGCTCCCAACCTTCCCAAGCACATATAATAAAACTTGCTTAAATTTCTCTAAATCCTTTTCTGTTACACGGATTTGAGTAACAGAAGAATTATCAACTTTTCTCTTTTCTATGCTTACCTTGTACCGGGGCGCTTCACCAGTAAGAAGGTTTTCAAGCGAAATACTAAAAATCGCAGCAAGTTTTTTTGCTTCAGTTATAGTAAGTTCGCGCTCACCTTTTTCAATCTGTATATAGGTTGGACGAGACATGCCAAGCTCTCTTGCCATATATTCTTGTGAAAAATTGTTTTTTTTACGCAACACTCTAATTTTTCTAAATAAATCTCTATTCATATGCATTCATTATATATTGTAAAGAAATCTTGTCAAGTATCTAAGTAAGAATATCTGACATACCTTCTTCCTCTCTGCAATCATCCCTGCAGGACCTCCCCCAATCACCGCAACATCATATTTCATATGAATTTACTATACCAAAGAAATACATTACTCACTAAATAAAAGTCAAAACAAAAACCAGGGTCAAGCCCTGGTTTCAGTTAACGGAGAACGGTTCTCCGTTACTTTTTATGTTTAGTTTACTAAATTACAAGTCTTATAATTTTATTATTTCTTCCCAAGGCAAATCTGCTTTTCCAAAATGACCATAACTCGCAGTCTTAAGATAAATGGGTCTGAGAAGATTTAATCTTTCAATAATAGCTTTGGGTTTAAAGTCAAATTTTTCCTTAACAATACTGCTTAGGTCTTCTCCTTTCTCGTTAACCGCTCCAATCATTAGAGGTTCTGCTCTACCTATAGCATAAGAGGCCGAAACTAAACATTCTTTAGCCAACCCATTGACAACAATATTCTTTGCAACAAAACGAGCCATATATGCAGCAGACCTATCAACCTTACTGGGATCTTTACCTGAAAAACATCCTCCACCGTGTGGAATTAATCCTCCGTAAGTATCAACCATTAATTTCCGACCCGTTAATCCTGTGTCAGCTGAAAATCCTCCTCTGGCGAACTTACCAGTAGGATTAACTAAAATTTCAATATTACTGACATCTCCAACGATAGGTTTAATTAATTTTTCAATAATTGTCTCACGAATTTCTTCCTGAGAAACATTTTCATCGTGCTGGCAACTAATTAAAATTGATTTGATTTTCCCGTTCTCAATTGTTACTTGAGATTTACCATCAGGTTTTAACCAAGAAATTTCATTATTTTTTCTTAATAATTCCAATCCCTTAGTTAATTTATGAGATAAAACAACACCTTTCGGAAGAAACTCTTCTGTTTCGTCAGTAGCATAACCATACATTATTCCTTGGTCACCTGCTCCCCCCGTATTTACACCCTGGGCAATATCTGGTGACTGACAAACAATATTAGACATTATTTTTAAATTATCTTGATGTCCAATTTCTCGATAAACACGCTTAGCCACTTCTTTGAAATCAATATTAGCTTTAGTGGTCACCTCACCTCCAACCAATAAAAGACCATGTCCTCCAAAAGTTTCTACTGCTACGCGACTATTTGGATCTTGAGATAAACATTCGTCCAATATGGCATCCGAAATCTGATCACACATTTTGTCGGGATGGCCAGAAGTAACACTCTCAACTGTATATATCTTTACATTATTAAACATAATTTTTTGATAAGTTAATTTTAATTAAAAAACTTTCCTGTCCAAGGAAAGATTTTCTAAAACTAATTAAAATTTTAGTCGACCCTTATCTTTCCCTTTAAGAAAACTTTAACCGCTAGTTAAAGCAAAGGCTGGATTTGGCACCTTCTTTAAGGAGTCACCTTAAAGGGTTACCGGCAGGATCATAAGGCCAGTCCCTCCCCTGCACTCTTGATAAGCTATTCAATTACATTTCTATCTTATCACAACTAAATTTTAATGTCAATTTTCTATAAAAAATCGGTTGATACTAAGTATCAACCGAGAAACAAAATTAATTAAAGTTTGATTTAATAGAGATTATATCAATCCTTTTTTTCTCATGGATTCTTCATTCTGGTTTAAATATTCCTTTCTCAATCTAATATTTTCTGGGGTAATTTCCAAAAACTCATCTTCTTTCATAATCTCCAAACCTCTTTCTAATGTTACCTCTACTGGAGGAGATAGAACAATAGCATCATCAGATTTAGCAGCCCTCACATTAGTTAGATTTTTTCCTTTAATTGGATTTACCCACATATCCCTTCCTTTTGACACATCACCTATAACCATCCCACTATAAACATCAGCATTTGGATGAATGTAAATTTTACCTCTTTCTTCTAAATTCCATAAAGCGAAAGCTGCAGCCTTTCCATTTTCCATAGAAACCATAGACCCAAGGTCATGTTTACCGATATCACCTGCATATTCTTTGAATCCAATAACACGACTAGTGAAAATACCCTCGCCTCTTGTGTCAACGATAAAATTTCCTCTATAACCTAAAACACCACGAGTCGGGATTTCAAAAATTAATCTCTGATTATTTTGTTCTAATTTCATATCAATCATTCTACCTTTTCGCTTGGATAATTTTTCTATTACCGCGCCAGCCATTTCCTTTGGCACATCTATAATTACTTCCTCATATGGTTCTTTTTTTATTCCTCCCTCATCTTTAATAATTACCTTTGGCTGAGAAACTTGCATCTCAAAACTCTCCCTTCTCATATTTTCCAAAAGAATAGCAATGTGCAATTCTCCCCTGCCGTAAAGTTTATAGCGTCCGTTTGTTGTATCAAAATCAATTTTTAGTCCTACATTAACTTCCAATTCCTTTTCTAACCGCTTTCTTAGTTTGCTAATAGTTACATTTTTTCCTTCCTTACCAGCAAAAGGAGAATTATTCACCATTAAATCAATAGAAATCGTTGGCTCATCAATCTTAATGGCTGGTAATGCTTCTTGGTCTTTATTTTGACAAATTGTTTCTCCAATATATATATTTGGTAATCCTGCCACCATTACAATGTCACCAGCAACTGCCTCATCAACTTCTTTTCTCTCTAACCCATAAAAAGTGTATAAATTAGTTATCTTACCTGTCCTATATTTATCTTCAGCTTCTTTCACGATCACAGTCATGCCCTTTTTTACCTTTCCTTCATATATTCTACCAACAGCCATTCTTCCTACATAGTTATCGTAAGCAAGATTGAAAGATTGCATCCTTAACGGTTTTTTATTCGCCTCTTTATTAGAAGCTGGCTTTACTTTTTCTAATATCAAATCAAGAAGCGGAGATAGATCTTTTTCTTCATCATCTAAATTTCTTTTTGCAATCCCATGTTTGGAAGTAGCATAAATTGTCTCAAAATTAAGTTGTTCATCACTTGCTCCCAAATCCATAAATAATTCAAGCACCATATTGTGAACCTCATTCGGTCTCGCTGCTGGTTTATCTATTTTATTGATTACCACTATCGGTTTCAGATTAAGTTCCAGTGATTTTTTTAATACAAATTTTGTCTGAGGCATAGGTCCTTCTTGAGCGTCCACTAAAAGCAAGACAGAATCAATAGATCTTAAGATTCTCTCTACTTCCGAACTAAAATCAGCATGACCTGGAGTGTCAACAATATTTATTTTTGTACCCTTATATATTAAGGATGTATTTTTTGAATAAATGGTAATTCCTCTCTCTTTTTCTAATGCATCCGAATCCATACTGACGTTTTCGTCAGCCATTTTTGCCTGATGCATCAGAGTATCAGTCAAAGTTGTTTTACCATGATCTATATGAGCAATAATTGCAATATTTCTTATTTCCATATTCTTGCCTCTAAGATTCTATCGAAGCTTAAAGAAATTCTTTTAGATAATATTTATGTTATATATCATCCCAAGAAAAAAAAACCAGTGATATATTGTGATATTAATTTTATCAAAATCACTGTTTTTAATTTGACGTTCCCGGTAGGGATTCAACCCACAACCTCATTTTGTCTAAAAAGACGCTCTTTCTCTGAACTGCAAGGACAAATTTTTATAACAATAAATACTAATATTAGATTAATATAAATACCTTAAATTGTCAAGGATTTATATTAAGAATTTTTATTTATAAATATTCTTTCCCGTCATTATTATATTAAAAAAACTGATTCGGATGAAAAATAATTTCCTGTTTATAACCGTTCTATTTCTCTCTTATAATCCTAATAAGCCAATAAATTGTAGTCGTGATAAAAAATATCCACCAAAGCCATAACAAGCCAACAAGATAATTATAGAAATAAAGGGTCAAGATGATACCAAAAGAGAGTAAGCATAACTTAATTAAACCTATTTCCCACCAACGAAATGTCCATGTTTTGAAAATTTTCATAAAATTATTTATTTATTTATCTAATTTTCGTAGATATCTCAACCTGGTAACAGCAAGATATGCCCAACCAATGAGAAAAAGAATAAACAATTCGATTAGCCAATTGTTAAAAAAATCTGAGAAATACGCACCAATAAAAATTCCAAGCGAAACTGCACTTATTTTAAAGATTCCCAATTCCCATACATTGAATGTCCATGAGTCAAATATAGATTTCATATATTTATTATATCAAAAAACCAACTAAATCTAAATGTGTTGAGGTTTAACCTCGACACTCCCCAATCTTATCAAGAAAAATTACTAAAATAATTAGAATAACGATCTAGACACAGAATATATCAAAGGAATTATCATTTGGAGAGCTAGATAAATTATTAAAATCCATAGCCAAACAGGTAGTCCTTTTTTACTTTTTTGATCTCTTTCTTCGTGGAGAGAGTTTTGTATCTCTGGATGTTTATGTATATAGAGTTTGTAAAAAATAATTGTTAAAACGCTTAGAGTCCCATCAATTATAGCAGTCGCACCTAAAACTCTGAAAAACATTTCTGCTAATGATTTGAAAGGATTCTCCGTGTATATTACTAATTGCAACATCAGAACTATTGAAACTATAAAAATATAATTCGCATAGACAATCTTGTCTATATAATTCTTTTTTCCCAGCGTCCTAGATAAAAGATCTTTATGTAAAGATGCAAATCCAAATACGAAATAGGTTTGATATAAACGCCAAACTATCTTCCCGGAGATTATTTCCCAAATACCAAAGATAGAAGTGAAAAAACTAATCACTATGAGAACAAATAAAACATTAATAAAAAAACTTAATTTTTCAAATGTGTCTTTTCTCTCATCGTTCCATATAAAGAATAAACTAATTAATGAATGCATGACAACCATCGAAAGAGTCAAGAGTACCCTACCCGCAACTTCATCAAACTCTCCTACGAGAACAGTAACCACTGCAACCAAAGCTGAAACTATTAAACTCCCAATTAAACTGAACAGAAAAAACTTTTTAAATTCTGAAAATTTTATCATAATATTATTTATTTTTAATTTTCATAACCTTTATTTTTTTATTATACCAAAAAACTGTCCTTGTAAAAAGGCAGTTAAATTTAAAGGTGTCGAAATTAAACCTCTACCGGCTTAAATTTTCACCAGCTTTATGTAAAATAAAACATCCCGTCGTAAACGACGGGACGAAATTATTTCTCGTAATCTAAATAAACGATTAAATTCGAGATACATTCACCGCATTCTGCCCTTTTGGGGAGTCGGCTTTTTCGAAAGTTACTTTATCACCTTCTTTAAGTTCGTCATAAGTGACGCCCTTAAGTTCGTTACTGTGAAAAAATAAATCTTTCTCTTCGCCTTCAATGGAGATGAATCCGAATCCTTTATCTGTAAGTCTTGTAATTGTTCCTTCCATAGTTAAAGATAAAAATTAATTATTTTAAGGTTTTACCCTAAAGTTTAGTATCCCGATGAAACTCGACTATATTTTCGTTAGGTAACTATCTTATAAGTAACACTAACATATAAATACCAGTTCGTCAATAGAAAACCTTAATATCTATTATTGCAATGACAGAATCATGCTTTCTTCATACTATCTAGACAAAAGAATTAATATTCAATTTTTCTTCTCTCCTTATCAGTATCAGTTTTTTCCTTCTTCTAAAAATCTGCGCCCGCTTTAATCAAACAGAATATATTAATAAATAGAAGTATCCCTATCAAAACAAAATTTACAATAGACATTCCCAACTCCTCCTTATTTTGATCTTTTTATCTTTATCTAAAATTGCTTGGTTTTTAAAATTTCTCAACTTCGCTTAAAAGTTTTTTGCCGAAATCTTCCGCCTGCTTTAAATCTTCTTCATTCGGTTTTTCTTTATTAAAATTTTTAGAACCAGTATCGCTAAAAATACTGTTTATATCCTTACAAGAAAAGCCACTGAGAAATTGAATTCCCTTGACTTCCAATCTTTCTTTTATAATCCTAAGAGTTCTTTTACCTCCAAATGCGTGCATAGTACAAAATCCAGCTCCCTTTTTGTCTGACAAATCAGGAAGTTCTTTCAGAAACTTTTTTATTGGCTTTGACGGAGCAAAAGCATGAACCGGAGTTCCTATACATATTAAATCATAACTAGAAATATTTTCTATCTCTTTAATATTTTTTAACTCTGCCCCCAAGCCTATAGCAATCGCTCTGGCAACCTTTTTAGTATTTCCGCTTTTTGAATAATAAACAACTAAAGATTTCATATTTTTACTCTACCAAAAAAACCGCTCAAAAAATAGTCGAAATTAAAATATGCAATATTATCTCTCTTCTTTCCCTACGGCAATTTTAGTTATCCAAATTGTTGCAACCACCGCCGTTATAGTAACAATAATTGCATAAACTAACATTGGCCATACCCCTTCCGCTGTCCCAAAAACCTCTTTAAATATTGCCTGGATAGCACCGTTCCAAGCAAGAGCAGCAACAAGTCCGAAGGCAGCTATTAATAAAGAAGATATTTTTTCTAATATTTCTTTTTTCATATTTTTTGTTAAATATTATTTCGACCTTTTGTCTAATTTTACCAAAAAACCGTCTTTGCAAAAAGGCAGTTAAATTTAGAGGTGTCTAGATCAAACCTCAATAAACCCCTAAGGTAAAAACAAAATCCCCTTTCGGGGAATTATTTTTGCTCCCAATTAAGAACGTATTTAGAACTTTTGATTGGATTATAGTCAAAAAAGAATTTACATTTCGTTTTTTTGTTTTCTAATAACAAAAGTAGCCAAAATTTATCATCGTCCCACATGTCATTGTAAAGGATATTTTGAATATCAAACCATTTAGAATTTATTCCCTCCATTTCTTCTGGTTTTCCTTCTTATTCTTCAACCATATATATGTGAGCTTATTGGTTAAAGTCTTTTTTAGATTCTGGAAAATAAAAATCTAATGTCCTTTGGTCAAAATTAAAACTAACAGTTTATTTTTAAATTATAGCGTTAAAAGGACAAACTTCTTTGCATTTACCACAATCTTGACACTTTTTTTCATCTATGACTGCTTTGCCATCTTCCCCAATTTTGATTGCCCCATAGGGACAAACCTTAAGACAAGCTCCACAACCAGCACATTTTGATTTATCAATCTTAAACTTGCTCATATTTTTATTAAATTTATTTTACAAATAAAAAGCAATGACAGTACCTATATTTTTCAATTTCTTTTTTATGATAAATATGGGGACAGATAATTTTATTATCTTCTTTCTCAATACTCTTAATTCGACGACAAGAAAAATACTTCTTGTCATATTTTTTTTCTCGTTCCAGTAAAAATCCAATTATAGAGTCAACCACTTTTTAATCTGGATTTAAATGAAAATCGTTTTTTACTACATAATCCCGATATTCTTTAAGTAATTCCTCAAACTCTTTTCTTCTTTTTGACATATTAAAAAATATATCATTGGCCATAACCGCCTTTTCTACCAAAACCAAATCCTTTCCCTTGAACACCAAATCTATGTTTCCTCAAATTCGGATTTTCAGAATTTGACCGAATTGCTTCCTGCGGACAAATATTTAAACACTTGCCGCAGTGTATACATTTGCTTTGGTCAATAACCGCCTTGCCATCTTTCATAGAGATGGCTCCAACAGGACAGACATCAACACATTTTCCGCAACCAATACATTTTTCTTGATTTATCCAAAGCATAATTTTCTTAATTATTTTTATTTATGATTTTTTTTGATAAACGGACATCGCTCTTTTTTTGCCTTTCCGTCTAAAACTGCTCTGATAAATTCATTACAAGATTTAAAACCGCATTTTCCACAGTTTAGGTTAGGAACCAAATTTTTTAATTCTTTTCCTGCTAAATATCTTTTTTGCGTTTCTTTTTCATCAATTATTTTATTACCATAACAATATCCGCAAACTGCTGAAGGCATAGAGTGTTTCAATGTTAATTTCTCATCTTTAATATCAGATGCCTCCTTTATAAACTCTACAATATCAATGGCCCCCTCCCCTGTAAATCCGTTAACTTCTATTATTTTCGCTTCGGAGTTAGCTTTTAAAACTTTTGTTCTAAAAATCTCTCTTTCTGCTTGGGAAATTAAATCTCCCTTACTAATAGCCACTACGTCTGCTTCGGTCAAAATCGGTCCATAGCGAGAAGGATCTCCAGAAGTAATATCCAAAACATTAATTCCTAATCCCTCCTTGACATAAGGAGAACAACGAAGACATAAGCCCGCAGTTTCTAGAATAATAATATCTTTATCTTGGTTCTCTTTAATTATTTTGGGTATTTCCAAGGCCGTATAATGGTCTGGACAAAGATCTCCAGCTAATTTTTTTACAGTTGGGATTTTATATTCCTCAGCAATCCGTTCATCGTCTGACGTTTGTAAACAGTCAAACTTAGCAAAAAATAATTTAAAATCATCTTTCAGCTCTTGAATTATATATTTAATTATACTTGTTTTGCCTGAGCCAGGCGTTCCTGCAAAAATTATAAATTTCATGTTATTTTTAGAAATTATTTTTAGATTTCACTGGTTCGCAGTATATTTCTATGTTTTTAATTTCTTCACCTTTTCTTATTTTTTCTCTTATGTCCAATCCATAATTTCCTATCCAGTTAAGATAATGAGCAATACCTTTTTCCTTTAAAGAAGTATTTAAAATTTTGACAATACCTCCATCTCTGATAATAATTCTTTTATCAGCGCTTAATGCTAAAGAAGGATCGTGAGTAACAATTAAAATTATTTTTCCTTCCTCTACTAAAATTTTAATTGCTTCCTCTTTTTTAATACCTGCGTTTTCTATTTCATCAATCAAAATAATAGGTGAAATACTGATATTGGCTACGTCAGAAATCATTAAAGCTCTGCTTTGACCGCCGGATAAATTGAGCAAATTCATTTCAGGAGAAATAGCCTCACCTGTAATTCTATTAGCTTCTTTTATCACTTCCTCAATTAAACCTTGTCTTGATTTTTTTCCACGAGCTTCTAAATGCAATTGTAAAAAATCTCCAACGGGCATGTCTGTAAAAAAATTCATACTTTGAGCTAATGAAGCAATTAATTTCCTTTTTGGGTTAAATCTTAATTCCTTATCAGGAGTCTTGTCATTAACTAAAATTTCTCTTTTACTTTTAGTGTCTTTTTGAGCTAATCTTTCAAGATCATAAAGAAGCTGGGTCTTCCCTGCTCCCGTATGCCCGACGATAGCTACCACTTCTCCTTTGTTTATGTTAATTTTTTCGAAATTCTCTTTTTCCCCGAATTTATTTATTCCTGGTAAAATTGTAATTTTTTCAATTTTTTTACTCATAGTATTTACTTTTCATTCTCAATAATAGAATCAATAGCCTCCGTAATAACTTCTTTAGGTTGAACGCCGATAAATCTTTGAACTATTTTCCCATTATTGAACAAAATTAAAGCTGGGATTCTATCTATTGAGAAAACGGTAGAAATTAAGGGATTTTTATCAACATCAAGCTTGCCTATTCTTATTTTTCCATCAAATTTATCAATAATTTCTTGAAGAATTGGAGTTATCATTTGACAAGGGATACACCATTCTGCCCAAAAATCAACCAGAACCAGCTTCTGATTTTTAAAAACTTCTTCTGAAAAATTTTTATCAGTTAGAATTAAATCTGGCATAAAAATTATTTATTCTTTATTATCTCTTTTAATAAAAACTCAATAGTTTTCCTTTTTTTAAAATTAATGGATCTTAAACAAGAAGATAAATTATCTTCAAAATGTTTTTCAATTGCTTTTTCCAAACCAGCATTTATTGCATAAAATTGTTCTGTTATCTTGTGACAATCTTCCTGTTTTTCTATAAGATTAATCAAACCATCTATTTGACCCTTAACAATATGTAAACGTTGGACTGTTGTATTTTTTCTCATATTTTTATTAATAATTAATTAACAATAAAAGTGTATACCCCCTCGGGGTATTTTGTCAAGTATTAAAAACGTTAAGAACAAATTTTTAATTTAAAAATCGCCTTTCCGTCAGATGACGAAGAGGACCTTCGATGTATCTCGGTCAACAAGAACCAAACGCTAGCCTGCTCCCCCTACAAGACATATTCAGAAACGTAGATTGGACAAAGATAAGAAAAAGATTAATAGATTTAAAATTTATTTCGATAAAGATATAAAAAATGCCTTCCGATAATTATCAGAAGGCATAATTAATTTACGCTATAACTTAATGAATAGTCAGTATGGGCATATCATTAATCTTGCATTCTTTACATGTAATTGGGTAATAAGTGTCTTTGTGAAGCGGAATATATTTTTCCTTGCCATCTTTAAGACGAATATGAATGTAAAGATTTGGATTTCCTGATATAACTGATTCGAAAGATATCCATTTTATGCCTAAAATTTCTGACTTTTCAAATCCTATGTATGCCTTATCTATTTTTTTTACTTTTATTCCTTTCATCTCCATTCTTTTCTTCCTCCTTCTCTAGATTTTTTAAAAAATACCCCTAATTGATAATTATATTTTAATGAACACGAGTAAATCAAAAATATTATCTATTGTATATCACCTCCTTTTATATAAGACATACTGAATGACAATATTTAAATTATTTACTTCAAACGATTGTTAATTATTATATCATCTATCTATAAAAAGTCAATCATAAGTCCCCAGATGGGATGATTTTCGAACTTTTAGGTAAATGAAATCTTGTGATTCTGAGAATATTTTAGAAAAAATTAAAAGGATAAGCTAGCTCCCCTACAGGACGTGTTTAAAACCTTAGATTGGAGAGAAATTAAGGAAAAACTTAAAAATTTGGAGCCTATTTTAGTCAATCCATAGCTATCTGCTTTTGACGGAAAGAAATAGGATTTTAAGTTGCAATTTTTCTCATAATATTGATTTCGTCTTCAATCATTCTTGTAATTAAGAAATCATTCTTTATTGACTTTCTGGCTTTTATTCCCATATTGCGAGCTATTTTTTTATTCTGAAGAAGAAAAAGTGCTTTTTGCGCGGCCTCCTCAAAACCATTAACTAAAAATCCGTTTACGCCGTTTTTTATCTGCAATTTTATACCGCCGACATCACCGCCGACAACCGCCTTTCTCTTCCACATTGCCTCTGATACTGTTAATCCGAACCCCTCTTTGATGGATTTTTGAAAAATAACATCTGCGTGCTCCTGTATAGTATTTATGAAAAAATCCACTGGAACGCCTTTAAGTTGGTTTATTTCTGAAAAAATAAAAATATCTTTATCTTTCCCGGATTCTTTTTGAACTTCATTCAGTACTTCTTGAGCTTCCGGGTCATCCTGAGCTTCTGCGATTCCGGCTAAGATTAATTTAACGCTAGGGAAATGTTTTTTTACAATTCTATACGCCTTAATTATTCCAATAGGGTCTTTCCATGGGTCAAAACGGGAAACTTGAGCAAGAAGAGGTTCTTTAGTTAAAAGACCTGTTTTAGTTAAAATGCTTTTTATTTTATGACTCGACAATTGGCGGTTTTTGTCAGAGAGAGGATCTATCCCCGGCGGGCTTATGGCCATCCTTAATGCCCCGGCTTTTAAAAGTTCTTCTGGAACAAACTCCCGTAAGCTGAAAACTACTATCTGGCATTTCTTTAAAAACGTTTCTAAAAAAACTATAGAATCCTTATTGGGATTGGTTAGGTCTATGTGTATTCGAGAAATTACAGGTATGTCGCGTAAAAAATTAACCATAGCCAACGGCTGAGGGTCATGGATAATCAAGATATCGGGATTAAGAGCTTCAATGCAATTTGCCAATCTCTTGTTAAATTTTATATAATAATCCTTATCTTTTTTGGAAAGCTTAATGTCTGATCCTTGTAAAGAATTATGTAATTTTTTAGTTATACGAAAAAACTCGGCATCCTCTTTTAAAGAAAACCAATGCAAATCAAGCCCTAAGTCTTTTTCTAGTGGTATTAGGCTTTTCAAAAGCTCCGATACCCCACCTCCTTTGGGAGTAGAATTTATATGGATTATTCTTTTCCCTTTTAATGCTTGAATATTTTTTAAAAGTTGAGTAAATCTCTTACCAGATAAAAATTTTTTATAATCAGCTATTTCTTTTTTAGGGAGATAATTTTCTTCAATCATACACAAAATTATTATTTTTAATTTAATTATTTAACTATACCAAAAAACCGCCTAATTGAATAGGCGGAATTGTCAGCTCCGAGGGACAGACGATGCTAGAACCTATTTAATGAGGAAAAAAGAATTCTCCGAGAAGAAATAAAATTAGTAATCCCCCTATCATGGTTGCTAAATAAGCCAATAAAGCACGTTCCTTTTTTCTAATAATAGATACGAGTCCCGTGACGAAGGTTGAAACTCCCAAAACCATTCCAGCCAACATCGGTAGTGCTACTCCAGGCCTTACAATAATATCTTGTGGTATTGTTTTTCCGGCTGAAATAGATTCATAAAAGCTTACAAATGAAAAACCGATGTAAAAAAACACTGGCATTGTAATAATTAATCCGACTGACCACCTACCCAATATGGTTTTTGGAATAAATTCTAATCTCATTCTTCCCCCATTCTACCAAAAAACCGCCTAAATAAAAAGGCGATTTGTATTTACTGCGGGGCTTGGATTCGAACGCGTCTCGGTCACCCTAGTGCCGTTCGAGTCTGAGACGGGGAGCTATCATCCCAGTAGTAAAGCAAAGTTTATTACGGGGCGGGTTTCTCGGATTTTTATTTTATGGTAAGATAAAAATATGAAATTAAATACTAAATCAAATAAACCGGAAAAAGATTCTGATAATCATTTATCTAGAAGAGAGTTAATTTATTTTTTACGCTTAATGATTCCTTGCTATAATTAAAATATTTAAAGTTGTGTTATGATACAATTATGAAATGTCCAAAGTGCAAAAAAGAATTATCGGATAAAATCAAAATTGGTGATGTCAAGATTGATCGTTGTCCTAAATGTGGTGGACTTTGGTTTGAAAAAGATGAATTGCGTTTGGCCAAGGATAAAAAAGCACCTGAAGCCAAATGGATGGATGTTGAGATCAAGGATAAAAGTATTAATTGGTTCCAACTAGAACTTTGGAAAGATAAGATGAAATTTAAAGCCAAAAAAGAAATAAAATACTGTCCGACTGACAAAATACCCCTTTACAGTCTAAATTACGATGATTCGTCGATTGAGATTGATGTTTGTGGCGTCTGTCATGGTATCTGGCTTGATAGGGGTGAGTTTAAAAAAATTATTGATTACGTGAAGAACAAGTCCGAATATGAGATACTTTATAATTATACAAAGAATCTGGCGCAAGAGACAAAAGAAATTTTTGTCGGACCGGAAAGTATCAAATCTGAAGTAGTGGACCTGCTGATACTTGTCAAACTTCTGAAGTATAAATTAATGGTGCAGTATCCGGAATTGATTAAATTAATTTCTAATCTACCGCTAACAAAGTAGGGTAAAATAAGATAAAATCAATCTTAAATAGCCCGTGGCACCAAGTCCCGTATGTAAATATATTTATTTGTCATTGGATAATTGTTTTAATGTTGTCCACAATGCGGAGCTAAGAAAAATCGCCAATCAGGCGGTTTTTTGGATTTTTCTTGGTCTCGAATAAAGTTCGATGTCCTGGGCGGGTACAGCGATTTTTTATCGAACTTTTTTCAAAATGTGAGGCGGATCGGTCTCTCGAACCGCGCTCAAGATGGCTGCGGGTCGTGGACGATGCCTCGCCCTGAAGAATTTGAAGGGTTAGAACCTGTTTGGCAGAATATCAAAAACTATAAATTAAGAATTAGGATTGAAAAATTTAAAACTGCGGCAAAACTGACCCAAAGAATATAAGGCAACAAAAGATAAGTAGCAATTTTAGAAATCTTATAAAAACTGATAATAGTCAATAAAATTGCCAGCCAGAGAATGATTATTTCTATGAAAGCGTAAAATGGAGATTGTAAGCCGAAAAAAAGAAGGGACCAAAAAATGTTTAATGCGATCTGAGCGCTAAAAATAAAAACTGCTATTTTTATCTTTTTATCTTCCCAACCCTTACTCCACACAAAATAGAGAGAAATACCCATCATTAAAAATAGAAGCGTCCAAACGGGGGCAAAAATCCAGTTAGGCGGGTTAAAACTCGGTTTTTGGATTGTAGTATACCAAGTTGAAATCGCGGGCGAAGTAAATAATGCTCCGATAGATCCTACTCCCTGGCAAATCAAAATAGAAGCTATTAGTTTTAGGATTTTGACCCTATTCATATTTTTATTATACTAAAAAACCGCCTTCTTGGCGATTATTTAGCAAGCTCCGCATCGTGAAGGTTGTTGGAACCATAATAAGAGAAATAGTAAGTTCTTGTGGTAGATTTGAAATAAAAAACCCAGTCAGAAACACGGTGTTTTCTTCTGGGAGTATTCGTTGGAACTTTGTGTATCAGGAATGGAAAAGCCTATTTAAATTCAACTACTGTCTGTGGCAGTAAAAAATTAACTAACCGACTGATTTCTTGCTCAGCGCCCTGTCGGGTTTTAGTTTGAACATCGTCTACTATAGCCACGCTTTGAGCTTGGCTTCGCAGTTGTCCCAAAGCATCATTATAACCATTATTATTATCTAGTAGTTTTTTCAAAATACCCTGATTATTATCTAAATTAATATCACTAACCAATTCAATGCTTTGAATTTCTACTGGGGGCAATGCGATGGTTATTCTATTATCTGAGACTTTAATGTCATTCGAACTTAATTTAGTTAAATCCACGCCTAAACTGGTTTTCATTAAAGCAGAAGCTGTTATTTTCTGACCCCAAATTAAATCTTTCCATAAGGTTCCTGTTTTATTTTCAATTATAATCTTCTGCTCAGCCAAAATAGATTGAGTAACCAAAAAACCGCGGCTTTGCAAACTTTCTAAAACAACTTGCGAAGTAATCTGTTTAACCGGCGAGGGCTTGGATATATAATAACCAGCAACTATTCCTCCAATAAAAACAACGATAATAAAAATTATTATTGTGATAACATTTTTCATATTTTTATCCTACCAAAAAACCGCCTTAATTAAAAGTGGCGGTTAGAAACCCGTTAACGGTAAGCTAAAATCTACGACTAAAAATAGTGGCTCCGCATCGTGGACAACGTTAGAACTAAAATTATGGAGATCGGAGAGATTTATATACCTGATTTAACTTCTGCTGGACGACATTCGAACCTTGGTTATAAATTAATTTAATTGCCAAATAATTTTAGAAGTATTTCTTCTGGACCAAGATCATATCCAGAAAGCAAACCCATTGATAATAACAATAAGAATATTAAAATAATAATA
>Ga0075125_10000154_pt1 | contig 28428 bp, 19 predicted proteins | sample AntAceMetag02UKN_FD_69810 | JGI IMG/M metagenome (GOLD analysis project Ga0075125, IMG submission 69810) | Saline lake microbial communities from Ace Lake, Antarctica - Antarctic Ace Lake Metagenome 02UKN | ecosystem: Environmental > Aquatic > Non-marine Saline and Alkaline > Saline | place... | reverse complement strand
TTCTCTTATCCCATTTCTAAGAAATGATGATGCCAATAGAGCTTTAATGGGGTCAAATATGCAACGACAGGCAGTACCTTTGGTTTCTCCTCAAGCCCCTCTAGTTTCTACTGGTGTTGAAGAAAAAGTTGCCAGAGATTCTGGACAGGAAGTAATCTCATTTGAGGATGGAAAAATAGCCGAGGTAGACGCAAGCCATATTACGGTTAAAGGTAAGGCTAGGAATACTTATAATCTAAAAACTTTTATTAAGACTAATCAATATACTTGCTTTCATCAAAGACCTCTGGTTGAAGTTGGAGAAGAAGTAAAAAAAGGGGATATTATCGCAGATGGAGGAGCTATAGATAAAGGAAGACTTGCCTTAGGGAGAAATCTTCTTGTTGCTTTTGTGCCTTGGAGGGGATTTAATTATGAAGATGCAATTATTATTTCAGAGAAAGTTGTTCAAAATGATGTTTTTAGTTCAATCCATATAGAAGATTTTATTTGCGATGTTAGAGAAACAAAACTTGGACCAGAAGTTACTACTGCTGATATTCCCAATATTGGAGAAGAAAGACTTAAGGATCTTGATGAAGAGGGAATAATAAGGATAGGAGCTGAAGTAGGTCCGAATGATATTTTAGTCGGTAAAATCTCTCCAAAGGGAGAAGCTGACCTTACGGCAGAAGAGAGACTCCTTCGTGCTATTTTCGGTGAAAAAGCCAAAGAAGTTAAAGACAGTTCTTTAACCGTTGAACATGGCAAAAAAGGAAGGGTTGTTGGAGTAAAAATTTTTGATAGAGCCTTGGGACATAAACTTGAACCAGGCGTTGTAAAAAGAATAAAAGTAAAAGTTGCTGAGTTTAGAAGAATTTTAGCAGGAGATAAACTTTCAGGAAGACATGGAAATAAAGGGGTTATTTCTAAAATTTTAGCTGAAGAAGAAATGCCGTTTATGGAAGATGGAACACCTGTTGATATTATCTTAAATCCTTTGGGGGTTTCTTCTAGAATGAATCTAGGACAGGTTTTAGAAACTCATTTAGGATTGGTTGCTAAGAAATTAGGATATATAGCTATCACGCCTTCTTTGTCTGGAGCAACAGAAAAAGACATTAAAGAAGAATTTAAAAATGCAGGGATTCCAGAAGATGGAAAAATAACTTTATACGACGGAAGGACTGGTTTTCCTTTTACAGAAAGAATAACAATTGGATATATGTATGTAATGAAATTAAGCCATATGGTTGAAGATAAAATTCATATGCGTTCAATAGGTCCCTATTCTTTGATTACCCAGCAACCTCTTGGAGGGAAAGGACAACTTGGGGGACAGAGATTTGGAGAAATGGAAGTTTGGGCGTTGGAAGGATACGGAGCAATTCATGTTTTACAAGAAATGCTTACCATTAAATCAGACGATGTTTTAGGGAGAGCCGCAACCTATAACGCGATTTTAAAAGGTGAAAAAATAGAAAATCCAAACACTCCAGCTTCATTTAACTTACTTTTAGGAGAATTAAAATCTCTTGCCTTAAATGTTGAGGTAACCGAAGAACAAGAAGAATCATCTTAATATATAAATTTAAACGATAATTTATGCGAGTTTCTAACATAAAATCAATAATCATAAAACTTGCTTCAGAAAAAAATATATTATCCTGGTCTCACGGCGAGGTTATTAAGCCTGAAACGATAAATTATAGGACTCAAAAACCAGAAAAAGATGGTTTGTTTTGTGAAAAGATATTTGGTCCTTCTAAAGATTATGAATGTTATTGCGGGAAATATAAAGGAATTAGATATAAAGGAGTTATTTGTGATAAATGTGGAGTAGAAGTTACGAGATCTCAAGTCAGAAGAGAGAGGATGGGTCATATTAAGCTTGCCTCTCCTTGTTCTCATATCTGGTTTTTAAGAGGGATTCCTTCAAGGATGGGGGTGATTTTAGGTGTCCCTATGCAACAAATAGAAAAAGTGGTATATTTTGCTGCTTATATCATCACTAAGGTTGACGAAAAAGCTAAAGAAGAAGTTCTTAATGAGATTGGGAAAGAATATAAACAGAAGATTAAAAACAAGCAAACGGAAGAAGACCAAAAAAAGCTAGGGAAGGCAAGAGATAGAGCGGTTGAAGGTTTGAGATCATTAAAATTTCTTAAAGTTATTTCTGAAAATGAATACCATAGTCTTTCTTTGAGATATGGACAAGTTTTTGAAGCAGATACTGGTGCTGAAACTTTAAAAAATATATTTGACCAAATAGATTGGGAGAAAAAAGTAAAAGAGATCGAAGAAGAAGTTGAGGGTTCAACTCCAGAAAAAAGAAAAAAACTTCACAGAAGGATAAGAATGATAAGACGAATTTTAGACGCTGACCTCAAACCTTCATGGATGTTTCTTACTGTAATTCCTGTTCTCCCTCCTGGACTAAGACCAATGGTCCAATTAGATGGAGGAAGATATGCTTCCTCGGACCTTAACGATCTTTATAGAAGGGTGATTAACAGAAACAATCGTTTACGTTATCTTTTAGAAATAAATGCTCCCGGAGTTATTGTTAGAAATGAGAAAAGAATGTTACAGGAAGCAGTAGATGCTTTAATTGATAATAGTATGAGAAAAGGACAAGTTACTCAGGCTACTACTGGAGGAAAAAGACTTCTTAAGTCTTTGGCAGATATGCTTAAGGGAAAACAAGGAAGATTTAGACAGAATCTTTTAGGTAAAAGGGTTGATTATTCAGGAAGATCGGTTATCGTAGTTGGTCCTGAATTAAACTTTGGAGAAGTTGGTATTCCAAAAACAATGGCCTTGGAATTATTTAAACCTTTTGTTATTCAAAAGATTTTGGAAAATGAATTGGCCTATAATGTGAGAAGTGCTAACAGATTGATTGATCAGGAAACTTCCGAGGTCTGGGCTCTTTTAGAAGAAGTTGTTAAAAATAGACTTGTTTTACTTAATAGAGCTCCAACTTTACACAGGCTGGGTATCCAAGCTTTTTATCCAAAACTTGTTGAAGGCGAAGCTATTAAGATACATCCTATGGTTTGTAAGGCTTTTAATGCTGACTTTGATGGAGATCAGATGGCAGTTCATTTGCCCTTGTCTGGGGAGGCTCAAAAAGAAGCAAAAGAACTTATGTTTTCTGCTTCCAATATGTTAAAGCCTGCCACGGGGAGACCTATTGCAAGTCCTACCAAAGACATTGTTTTAGGTATTTGTTGGATTTGCCAAATAGAGGAAGGATGTAAGGGGGAAGGAAAAATACTGAGTTCCAGAAACGAAGCAATTTTAGCCTTTGACACTGGAGAAATTAATATTAGAGCAAAAATTAAAGTTAGAATTGACGGAAAAATAATAGAAACATCTGTTGGGAGAATTTTATTTAACAACGTTCTTCCTAAGGAATATCCATTTGTTAATAGAGACGTCAATTCAAAAGAACTTGATAAGATAGTTGGAGAAGTTATAAAAGATTATAAAAATAAAGTTGCTTACGAAACTCTTGATGAAATTAAAGATCTTGGTTTTGAATACTCTGCTATATCCGGAGTTACATGGGGGATGGATGATTTAATTATTCCAAAGGAAAAGAAAAGTCTAATGGTTCAAGCGGAAAAAGAAGTTGAAGAAATTCGTGGTCACTATAACAAGGGTCTTTTGTCTGAAGAAGAAAAAAGCGGGAAGATAATAGAGGTCTGGCATGGAGTTAAGGCCAAAATAGAAAAATTAGTTCCTCAAGCTCTCAAAGAGTCATCTTCTCCAGTCTACTTTATTATGAGTTCTGGTGCGAAAGGTTCTCTTAGTCAGGCTACTCAGATGGCTGGGATGAAAGGGCTTGTTAGTAATCCTTCGGGGGAAATCATTGAACTTCCTATTAAAAGTTGTTTTAAGGAAGGATTTGACGTTTTGGAATATTTTATTTCTACTCATGGTGCTAGAAAAGGAACTGCAGATACTGCTCTTCGTACATCAAAGGCAGGATATTTAACAAGGAGATTGGTTGATGTTTCCCATGAAGTTATTGTTAGCGAAGAGGATTGTGGGGACAAAGAAGGATTAGAGGTTTTTAGAGATGATGCTGAAAAATGTAATCAGGATTTTTGCTTTAAGATTATAGGAAGGTTTTGTCTGGAAGATGTTAAAGACCCTAAAACAAAGAAAATTATTGTTAAAAAAGGAGAAATAATTGATTGGCAGAAAGGAGAAGAAATTAAGCAGACAAATATCAGAAAGATAAAAATAAGAAGTCCTTTAACTTGTCAGGCAAAGAATGGGGTTTGCCAAAAATGTTATGGATGGGATTTAGGGAAGAATGAGATTGCTAAATTTGGTGATACGGTTGGGATTATAGCAGCTCAAGCAATTGGGGAACCTGGGACTCAGTTAACAATGAGAACTTTTCATACAGGTGGAGTTGCTGGAGGAGGAGATATTACTCAGGGTCTTCCTAGGGTGGAAGAAGTTTTTGAAGCCAGACCACCTAAAGGAAAAGCTATAATTTCTTACGTAAAAGGAAAAGTTATAAAAATTACCTCAGATAAGATTATAAATATAAAAACTGAGAAACCCAAAGACGACGAAAAGAAAAAGAAAAAATCCAAGAAAGCTGATTTATCTGATATTGTTGAATATAATATTCCTGAAAAGAAGGTGATATTTGTCAAAGAAGGTCAAGAAATTGAGATAGGACAACAACTTTGCGAAGGGAGTATTGACCTTAAGGAACTGTTTAAAGTTTCAGGATTTTCTAAAACTAAGAGATATATTTTAAATGAAATCCAAGGAGTTTATGCTTCACAAGGTGCTATAATTCACGACAAACACGTAGAAGTAATAATAAAACAGATGTTTTCTAGGGTAAAGGTAAAAGATAGAGGGGGAAGTTGTTTCGATAACGGAGAAATTATTGAAAGTAGGATACTTTTTGAAGAAAACAGAAGACTTAAAAAGGAAAATAAGAAACAAGCGGTTGGTATTCAAATTCTTCTTGGAATAACAAGAGTAGCATTAAGCACGGATTCATTTTTGTCTGCTGCCTCTTTTCAAGAAACCTCAAGGGTTCTTATTAAAGCAGCTCTTGAAGGAAAAGAAGATAAACTTAGAGGATTAAAAGAAAATGTAATTATAGGGAAATTAATTCCAGCGGGTAAGGGTTTTAAAAAGTAAAAATGGGTGGTATAATGAGAGAAAAGATAGGTTTTCTAATTCATTTGTTTGGATTTTAGATTTAAAATTATTTAGAAGTGGCTAAAAAGAAGAAGAAAAAAAAGGAAAAAGATATGAAGAAAAAGAAAAGCAATTTCTCCCTACCCGAAGAAATAAAAAAATGGATATGGGGCTCATTGCTCTTTTTGGGAGCAATAGTTATTGTTTTGAGTTTTTTTGATATGGCTGGGGTGGTTGGTGAATGGCTTATATTAATCTTTACCTTTCTTATAGGGCAATCCATCTTTCTGATACCATTAGCTTTGGTTTTAGGAGGGATTGCTTTTTTAAATTCAGACGAAAAGTTAAATAGTCAATTAATTTCCATAGCTATATTAGTTTTAGTTTTAGGTGCTTGTGGTTTTTTATCTACGATTTATCCAGACACTAATCAAGGAGGAAAAATTGGATTTTTTATAAGTTATCCATTCTTAAAGCTTTTTGGAAAAGTTGTCGCTGAGATTACTTTTATTTTGACTATTCTTGTCTCTGGCCTCTTGTTTTGGTATCTTTTCGGGAAACCTTCTTTTTTCTCTTTTAAACATAAAGAAGAAGATGAAAGTTTCGAAGAAGAACCCCTTTCTATAAAAAAGATATTTAAATCTGATTTTAAAATTAAAGACGTTCCAGTAGCTAAAGACTTTGGGAAGAAAAGTACCTTTCCAGAAAATGATTCCATCAAGCAAGAAATAAATATGTCTATGTCTAGGATAGAATCAAAAAATGGATACAAAATTCCTCCTTTTGACCTTTTAGAAAAAGATAAAGGTAAGGCCTCTGGTGGAGACGTTAAATTAAATTCTGCTATTATCAAAAGAACTCTTCAAAATTTTGATATTCAAGTTGAAGTCTCAGAAGTTAGTGTTGGTCCTACCGTAACTCAGTATGCTTTAAAACCTGCCGAGGGGGTTAAGCTTTCCAAGATTACATCTTTGTCTAGCGATCTTTCAATGGCTTTAGCAAGTCATCCAATTAGAATCGAAGCTCCTATACCCGGGAGACCTTTGGTCGGGATTGAGGTTCCTAATAACGCAAGAGCTATTGTTAGGTTAAGAGAATTACTAGAAGATGCTCGTTTTCAAAGCAGTGAGTTTCCCTTAGCAATTTCTTTAGGTAGAGATGTTTCGGGTACCCCAGTTTTTGCCAATTTGGCCAAAATGCCTCATCTCTTGGTGGCTGGTGCTACGGGTACGGGAAAAACTATTTGTTTAAATAATATTATTTTAAGCTTTCTTTATGGGAATCATCCAGAAGATTTAAACCTTATCTTAATTGATCCGAAAAGAGTTGAATTTTCTGTTTATAACGATATACCTCATTTAATGTGTCCTGTTATTTTTACTCCTCAAAAAGCGATTAATGCTTTAGGATGGCTTACAGGAGAGATGGAAAGAAGGTTTGATGTCCTGTCTCAATGGGGTTCAAAAAATATAGAAGAATATAATAAATCTCATTCGAATAAAGAGAACTTTGAAAAACTTCCCTACATAGTTCTTATTATAGACGAACTTGCTGATCTAATGGCAGCTAGGGGAAGAGAAATGGAAGCTGCAATAGTTAGACTTGCTCAGATGTCAAGAGCCGTTGGAATACATTTAATTTTAGCCACTCAACGTCCGTCGGTTGAAGTTATAACGGGATTAATTAAAGCTAATATTACTTCTAGAATTACTTTTCAGGTAGCTTCACAAACTGATTCAAGAACTGTTCTTGATATGGGTGGAGCGGAGAAACTTCTTGGTTCTGGTGATCTGCTATTTATTTCTGCGGAGAAAGTGAAACCAAGAAGAATTCAGGGGGCCTACGTGTCTGAAAAAGAAGTAAAGAGAGTTGTTAAATATGTAACCTCGAATTCAAGTTTAGATGAAGAAGGGGACGTAAAAGACATATCAGACGAAGTTGATTCGGCACCACCAAGTTCTTTAAATGATGCACTTGAAAGCGGTAGATCTCTTGAAGAAGATCCTTTATTTGAAGAAGCAAAAAGACTGGTCATTGAATCAAAGAAAGCTTCTGCTTCTCTTTTGCAAAGAAGACTTAGGGTTGGGTATGCAAGAGCGGCAAGATTAATTGATTTTCTAGAAGAAAGGGGTGTGGTTGGTCCCGGGGAAGGGGCTAAACCAAGAAAAGTATTTGTTGACGAAGGAGAAGACCAAGAATATTAATTTCCTTAAAATAATTTAAATAAAGCATGGCAAAATCAAAAAAAACAAAAAAAGAGATTAAGGATAAAGAAGAAAGTTTACAAGAAGTAGTTGATGAGATTAAACAAAGATTTGGAGAAGGAGCTATTCTTAAACTAAAAGATGTGAGGTCTGTTGATATAGAGGCAATCCCTACAGGTTCTTTTTCTTTAGATTTAGCTTTGGGTATAGGAGGAATTCCGAAAGGAAGAGTAGTTGAAATTTTCGGTCCAGAAGCAACAGGAAAATCAACCCTTGCTCTTCATTGTATTGCTGAAGTGCAAAAAAGAGGAGAGTCGGCTGCTTTTATTGATGCAGAACATGCATTAGATCCTGATTACGCCAAAAGAATTGGTGTTAACACAGACGATCTTCTAATTTCTCAACCAGATTCGGGAGAACAGGCTTTACAAATTGTTGAAAGTTTAGTTAGGTCTGAGGCAATAAGTTTAATTGTTGTGGATTCGGTAGCAGCTCTTACCCCAAAAGTAGAAATTGCAGGGGAGATAGGGGATCAACATATTGGTCTTCAGGCGAGATTAATGAGTCAGGCTTTGAGAAAATTGACCAGCATTGTATCCAAGACGAGAACAACTGTAATTTTTCTTAATCAAACTAGAATGAAGATAGGGGTTATGTTTGGTAATCCCGAAACAACTCCTGGAGGTTTAGCTCTAAAATTTTATTCTTCTGTGAGAATTGAACTAAGAAGAAGAGCTAAGATAAAACATGGAGATGAGATCATAGGCTCTAGGATCAAAGCTAAGGTGGTTAAAAACAAGGTAGCTGCACCATTCAAGACCACCGAATTTGATATCTATTATAATGAAGGTATTTCAAAATTTGCTGACATTATTAATACTGCTATAAAATATGATATTATTAAAAAATCAGGAAGTTGGCTTCAGTATGGAGATGTAAAATTAGGACAAGGGATGGAAGGGGCAAGAGAAACACTTAAAAATGATCATAAGTTAGCAGAAGAAATAAAAAAAGAAGCGATAGAGAAGGCATAAAAAAAAGCCACATTTACCAATGGGCTTTTTTATTGAGAAATTTTATTTTGCTGTATAAGGCATGAGTCCAATAGACCGTGCTCTTTTTATTGATCTTGCGAGTTGTCTTTGATGTCTTGCGCAGACACCTGTTTTTTTTCTTGATTTTATCTTATAAAGAGCCGAAACAAACCTTTTAAGAGTTTCGGTATCTCTATAATCTATTTCTTTTATATTTTTTTGACAAAAATAACAGGGCATAATTTGCAATTAAACAACTAATAACCTACAACCTATAGCTATTATTAGTTATAGGTTATTAGTCGTGAGGTTAATCTATAAAGGGATATCATTGACATCTATTTCTTCCTCCTTGTCTTTATTTGTGTCTTTCGGAGAAAAATTTTTATCTTCAATTACAGGAATATCTTCTGAAGCATTATTTGACTGGGAGTTAGAATTCATACTTGGCTGAGCCGAATTCTGAGCTCTTCTAGGGCCCAATTGTATTTTTTCTCCGACAATTTCGGTTTTTGATTTTTTAGCTCCAGATTGTTTGTCGTCCCAACTTCTTGTTTGAAGCCTTCCCTCTACTAATGCTAACGATCCTTTATTTAAAAAGCTTTTAGCAGTTTCAGCAAGTTTTCCAAAGAGAACTATGTTGTGAAATTCTACTTGTTGTTGTTTCTGACCATCTTTATCTTTAAAAAAACGGTTTGTTGCTAATCCAAAAGAAGCTACGGATTGTCCCGATGGGAGATTTCTTATTTCTGGATCTCTGGTAAGATTTCCCAGAACGAAAACTTTATTCAAATTCATAATTAAAATGGAAATTAGTTGACAGAAATTAGTTAATTTTTTCTATTTTCTGATAACTATTTCTTAATTTTTATTCCCCTAATATTTCGTCCAATTTTTTCTCAATCTCTTTAAATTCGACCTTTGGTTTTTCTTTTTTAATTTCTTTTTTAATCTCTTTTTCTTTGATATTATTTTCTCCAGTTTCTTCTTTTAACGGTTTTTTGTTTCTCCTTTTTAAAGATGATTCTTTTCTTTTATCTTTTTTAGTAATCATGAATCTTAGTAATTCTTTTTTTTCTTTTAATCCTTTTTCTATTATTTTTATTTTTTCTGGACTTGAATTAAATAAAACGGTAACCAAAAGAGAAACTCGTTTATTTTTAATAGTGTATCCTAAATCTCTAACAACAGGTTTGTCTGTGTTCTCTATCTTTGCTTCATTTTTTTCTAAAACAGAAGTTATCTCTGCTTTTATTTTATTGTTTTCTTCTTCAGAAAAATCTGAAGGAAATAGGTAACTTAATTCGTAAGAATTCATATTTTTTGTTTATTGTTCTTTTTTTAGGATAATTTATTTCTTTTTAACTATACTGTTTTTTATCAAAGAAATTCAGTTAAATCAAGAGTATTATAGCAATTAACAGGTCGATGGTCAATGCTCAGAATTTATATCTCTTGGAGAAATATTTTTTTGAATGGTATAATAAAATTATATGATAGTTGATATTAAAGAAAAGATATTTAAAGCGTATGATATTCGAGGGGTTTATCCTAACGAACTGAATGAAGAGGTTGCCTTAAGGATAGGGAGATCTTTTGCTGAACTTTTAAACAGAGAGAGGAAGACCAAGAAAAAACTGAACATTGTTGTTGGTAGAGATTACAGAATATCTTCTCGTTCTATTTCAGATAAATTAATCAAAGGATTATTAGAAGGGGGAGTTAATGTTATTGATATTGGGCTTTCAACGAGTCCCATGCTTTATTTCTCAGTTTCTTATTTTAATTATAATGGAGGAGTTCAGGTTACGGCTTCTCATAATTCTTTTCAATATAATGGTTTTAAAATGGTAAGAGGAGATTCTCTTCCGTTGAGCGGGAAGACAGGGATCCAAGAGATAAAAAGAATTTCCAAAATAGAAAAGTTTGAAAAAATAGAAAAAGGGAAGTTATTTAAAAAAAAGATATTAAAAGATTATATTGATTTTAATCTTTCTGGTTTTAAGCCAAAAGAATTAAGACCTTTAAAGATTGTTGTTGATACTGCAAATGCCGTTCCTGGAATACTGGTACCCAATATTTTTAAAGAAACTCCCTTGAGAATTTATCCTCTTTTTAAGAGAATGGATGGTTCTTTCCCGAACCACGACCCTAATCCTTTATTAAGAAAGAATATGAAATCTTTATTAAAAAAAGTAAAGGAAGAAAAAGCCGACATGGGAATTGCTTTTGATGGCGACGGAGATAGGATAATGTTTGTTGATGAAAAAGGGAAGATTGTTCCGGCAGATCTTATTTTGGCCCTTGTTTCCAAGATAATTTTAAAAGGTAAAAAAGAAAAGATTCTTTATGACCTTCGTTCAAGTAATATTGTTAGAGAAACGATTAAGAAGAACGGGGGGATTCCGGTGATGAGTAGGGTAGGACATTCTTTTATTAAACCAAGGATGAAGAAGGAAAATATTCTTTTTGGGGGAGAAGTTTCGGGTCATTATTATTATAAACCTCATTATTTTTGTGAAAGTCCTTTCTTTGTCTTATTTTCTATTCTGGAAAAAATATCAAAATCTGGTCTTTCTTTTTCTAGGTTAATTAATTCTTTTAATGTTTATTGTCATTCTGGGGAAATTAATTTTAAAATTGAAAAAATCAATTTAGGAAAGATTATAGAAAAATTAGAAAAAAAATACGAGAAAGGAGAAATTTCTCATATTGATGGATTAAGAATTGATTTTGATGAATGGTGGTTTAACGTTCGTCCATCTAATACTGAGCCTCTTTTAAGGATGAATTTGGAAGCTAAAAGCAAGAAGATTATGGAGAACAAAAAGAAAGAAATCTCTTCTATAATCTCTTCCTTTTAAATTAAAGATAGGGGAAAAATATTAGGATTCCTATTATCGTTGAGATAAGACAGCAAAGGAAAACTATTCCAGAGGACATGTCCTTGATTTTTTTTACCTTATTTTCAGGTAAAGGATGAATTAAATCTAAAATTCTCTCAAAAAGAGAATTTATTAATTCTGCCATCAAAACAAGGAATATAAGAGTAAAAACAACTATGGTTTCTATAATAGATATCTTAAAGTAAAAAATAGCTATAGTTACCAAAATTGCTATCACAATTTGAATCCTAAAATTTTGTTCTTCTTTCGCTATTACTTTTATACCGCAAAATGCAAAACCAAGTGAACGTATAAATTTTTTGAGATTAAATGTCATCTTAAATAAGACCAGTTTTTCTTTTTACTTCATTTATGGTTGATTTAGCGATGACTCTAGCTTTTTCTTCTCCTTTTTTTAGTATTTCTTCTAAATATTCTTTTCTTGAAGAAAGTTCTTTTCTCTTTTCTCTGAAAGGTTCAAGTTTTTTTACTAATAATTCTGCTAATGATTTTTTAAAATCAGCGTATCCCTTACCTTCGAACTTCTTTTCAATTTCTCTAATGTCTTTTTCATCAAAAGAACTATATATAGTTAGAAGATTTGAAATCCCCGGTTTTTTTTCAAGATCATATTTTATTTCTTTTCCAGTATCGGTAACGGAAGACATTATTTTTTTTCTTATATCTTCTGGACTGTCAAATAACTCAACATATCCTTGTTTACTGCTATCTGTTTTTGACATTTTTCTTTTAGGATTTTGAAGAGACATTATCTTCGCTCCTTTTTTAGGTAGAATAGCTCTCGGTAACTTAAAAGTTTCACCAAAAGTATTATTAAATTTACGGGCGATTTTTCTTGTTAATTCTACGTGTTGTTCTTGGTCTTCTCCAACGGGGACCGCTTCTGCTTGGTATAGAAGAATATCAGCTGCCATGAGAGTAGGATAGTTTAAAAGGCCTGCGTTAATGTATTCTGGGTGACTCTGTATTTTTTCTTTGAATTGAGTCATTCTTTTTAATTCTCCAAGAGGGGTGATTGTTCCTAATATCCATGCTAATTCTGTATGTTCTTTTATTCTTGATTGGACAAAAAGAATGCATCTCTCAGGGTCTAGTCCTGAGGCAAGATAAGTAGCCGTTGTATTCAAGATGTTCTTTTGTAAATCCTTTGGGTTGAAAGGAGTTGTGATTGCATGAAGATCAACAATACAAAAAATACATTCGTTTTTTTTCTGTTCTTCCTGAATTTTTATCCATTGCTTAATAGCTCCCAAGTAATTTCCTATATGTAATTCTCCTGTTGGTCTTATCCCTGAAAATATTTTCATAATATTTTATATATTATTAGTTCCGCCAGCCGGCGGATTAGGTATCTGGTATTCTGTTATTAGTTATAAGTTATTAGTTATCTATGAGAGCCACCTTGAAAAACATATTGCCTCTGTAAGTGTCTATATTCTCATTCTCTTTTTCCCTATGTTTAAATGTTAGGATGTTTAAATGTTTAAATGATTATACCTCTATTATTACAGGAAGGACAATTGGTCTTCTCTGTGTCTTGATGTATAAAAAATCTCCAATCTTGTTTTTTATTTCATTTTTTACAGAACTCCAATTTACTGCATTTCCAGAACTAGCTGCACTATTGATGATATGAGTAGTTTTTCTTCTTGTTTCGGCTAATAAGTTTTTTGATTCCCTTAGATAAACGAATCCTCTTGATATTATATCAGGAGAATTACATATTTTTCCAGAGTTTTTTCTAACGGTAACTATAATTACAAACATTCCATCTTTTGCTAAAATCTGTCTATCTCTTAAAACTATTTCTCCAATATCTCCAACACCGAGTCCGTCAACAAAAACATAATCTGCTGGTGCCTTTTCTTTAAGTATTTTTGCACCACTTCTGTTAAATTGAATAATCGAACCATTATCAGGAACAAATACTTTATCTTTCGAAAACCCTATCTTGTAAGCTATTTTAGCAGCCTCCTTTAACATAAAGTGATTAGCATAAACTGGAATAAAATAAGTCGGATTGATCTGTTTTATAATTTCTTGTATGTCGGATCTATTACTATGCCCCGAAGCGTGTACGGCCATTATATCACTGTGATATACGTTATCGCAAAGACGATAAATACCATCCTTGAGTCTTTGAATTACTTTTTCGTTTCCAGGAATCACTGACGATGAGAGAATGACTGTATCATTTTTTTTAAGATTTATAAACCGGTGACTTTTCGTAACAATTCTTGAAAGAACAGACATTTCTTCCCCTTGAGATCCTGTACATATTATAATCACTTTGTTATCAGGGTAGTCGTTTATCTTATCAATCTTTATCATAGTGCCCTTTATTGGTTTAATGTACCCTAATTTCTTTGCTATTTCTACGTTTAGTTTCATGGAAAATCCGTCAAGCGCTACTTTTTTTCCGATTTTTGAAGCGTATTCCAATATTTGTCCTATTCTTTGAAGTTGGGAAGAGAAGGTAGCAATAATTGTTCTGCCAGGAGCGGAGCTAATTAAACTATGAAGATTATCAAGCATCTGACTTTCCGTTACCTGTTTTTTAGAATTAGTAGACCCTAAACTCTCAAGCATTAGAATGGTAGGTTTTCTTAATTTTGCCAGATTTGTATATTCTACTCTGCTTCTTCCCGCTGGCCCATGTTCAATCATCCAGTCTCCAGGGTGGATAACCGTTGCGACAGGAGTTTCTATTATTGTGCCGATAGCGTCTAAGATAGAATGGTCTATCTTAAAAAAGGATAAATTAAAAGGCCCAAACTGCATTTTGTCTTCTATATTTTTTATATATATAGTTTTGAGTGCTTTTGAGCTTCCTTTGCTAGAATCTTCTTGTCGATGTTTGATCATCTCTATTGTGAGAGGTCTTCCTATGATAGGTGGATTGCCAAGTTTTTTTAGTAATATATTAGCAGCTCCAATATGATCTAGGTGACCATGAGAGAAAACAACTCCTTGGATATTTTTTTCTTTACCTTTAAGATATTCAATATTTGGAATTACAAAATCTATACCTAGCATATCTTCTTCGGGAAACTGTATCCCCATATCTAAAATCAGAATATCTTTCTTGTATTCAAAAACAGTCATGTTTTTTCCAACCTCCTCACATCCGCCTAATGGAATAATTCGAAGATTATCATCATCTTTATTCTTTTCATGCGTGAGGCTTATTGGATGTCTATCGTCTTTGCGATTACTTTTTATTTCTGTGGTTCTTTTCAGAACAAATGTTTTTTTCATAATATATATTTTATTAAAATTAGTCAGTTGATCATAGGGATCAACCAACTTCGTTTTTTTGGTTATTTAATCATTTGAGAATTAGATTTTTTTTGAATTTTGCTTTACCAGCTGGTTCCGCTAAATGGGGGAGTATTCGGAATTTGCGATGATAGGTCCTATATTTTTTGATTCCTTATGCCGAGGGTGGGATTCGAACCCACATGGACGTGAGTCCACAGCGTTCTGAACGCTGCGTGTCTAGCCAATTTCACCACCTCGGCGTAATATTATCGGAGTTGTTTTTTGATAAACAATCTGAGTTCTTTTTTAAATTCAGGACGTTTTAATGAGAGATAAATTATTGATTTTATATAAGCTATTTTATTTCCACATTCAAGCCATTTTCCCTCAATCTCACAGCCGAAAATTTCTTTTTTATCTCGTATCATTTCTCCAAGTGCTCCAGAAAACCGTATTTCTCCTTTAACAGAAGAAGATTTCTTTAAGAATTTAAATACTTCAGGGGTAATTATATATTTACCCACAATTGCTAAATTAGATGGAGCTTCCTTGACTAAAGGTTTTTCTTTAATGTCTTCAATTTTATAAACCTTTTCTTTTTCTTTTTTGACTTTAACTACTCCGTAAGAAGAAAGTTTTTCTTTAGGAAGCTTTTTTAATGCCACTACGGGCTTTTTATATTTTTTAAAAACTTTTATTAATTGAGAGAGACATGGAGTTTTTGATTCTACCACGTCATCACAAAACAAAACGGCACAAGGCTCTTCTTTTACCAGTTTCTCTGCCATGAGTATTGCATGCCCATCCCCTAAAGGTTTTTCTTGGGTCACTTTTTGGAAAGTTGCTTTTTTGAGAAGATTATTTAATTTTTCTAATTCCTTTGAATCCTTTTTCTTTTTAAGACTTTCTCTAATTTTTTGTTTTCTAAAGTAAGCTAAAGTTTGACGAGAGGATGGATATTTTTCTTTTTCTGGACTTGCAACAAAGATTATCTTCTTTATTCCGGAATTTATCGCTTCCTCAACTATATATTGTAATATGGGCTTGTCAACTAAGGGAAAAAGTTCTTTGGGTAGGACTTTGGTTAAAGGAAGAAATCTAGTTCCTCTTCCTGCTATTAGAATTATTGCCGTTTTTATTTCATTTTTCATCTTAATTGTCTTTTAAACTCTTCTATTGTCTCTACTGGAGTTGGGTCTGTTTGGTTTTTTATAGCCAACCAATAGGAGACCCAATCAGATAATATTATGTTTGAAAATATTTTGAAGAAAAGATTGCCCTTTTCTATTTCAATAATATCTACCTTTGTTTTTCTTCTTAATATTTTAAAAGTTAAATCTATTCTCTTCAGTATTCTTTGGTTTTCTTCTTCATCTTTTATTATTAAAATATGAAGTTTTTCATCTTTATTTTTTTCTTTTGAGAATCCTTCTATCTCATTATGATTAAGTTCGGGAATGTAGTTAAAAAATGCTGGTACTTTTGAATTTTCATTGAATTTTATTTTCCATATTCGGGCTAATTCTTTATGCCTAGGAGATGCATAAATAACTGGTATTTCTCCTTTTATTCTTTCGGCAAGGACTTTCCCTTTTTCTTCCAGAGAAATTGGATTAAGTTTTTTTTCGAGAGAAGAAATATCCTTTAATCCTTTTGTTAAATTACAGTTATTTAGGATTTTCATTAAAGCCGAAAATTGAAACCCTAGAGCCATTCTTGGCTGGTTCCCTTCGGGGACAAGAGCAAAAGGTATCTTTCTCTGAGAACATATCTCAGCCATCTCTCCTCCCGAAGTAATACAGGCAACAGGAATTTTCTTATCTATTGTTTCCCTGAGACAAGATAATGTTTCTTCTGTATTCCCTGAATAAGAGATACAGACAACTAAAGTTTTTTTATCTACCCAGTAGGGTAATTTGTAGTTTCTATTTGTCGACGAGGGGATATTTTCTTCAGAGTCCCTTAAATAGATTTTAAGGAGACTTCCAGGAAGAGCTGATCCTCCCATTCCACAAATTAAGATTTTATTAACTTTCCCTTTTACTTTTACTTTTCTTGCCACCTCAATTCCTATTTTAAACTGTCTCGGGGAAGTAATAATCTCTTGTCTCATCTTTGATTTATCGTATTTTTCTATATTATTTTCCATTATATTTAAAAGGCTCTCTTTGTTTTTAGATACCAATTCTCGATATCCATAAATCTCTTTGAGGGGTCTACAATTATTTTAGGGCTGATTCCTTTTATTTCTTTTGAAATAAAGTGAAGATAATCAGGACTGAAAAGAAAAACACAGGGTTTATCTTTGATTAAAAGTTCTTGGAATTCCTGAAGTTCCTTAGCTCTTTCTTTAGCATCTAAAGTTTCTCTTGCTTTTTCAAGAGTTTCATCTACTTGTTGGTTTTCGTATCCAGTAAGATTTAAACCGGGATCTTTCTTTTGAGAGGAATGCCAGAAAGGGTAGGGGTCTGGAATTATCCCGAGACTTTCACCAAAAAGAAACATCTGATAATCTCTTGTTTTTATAATTTCATTTTCAAGTTGGGATATAGGATATTCTTCAATTTCAATTTCAATCCCCAGTTCTTTCCATTGCGTTTTTAATATCTCGGCAATCTTAATTAATAGTTCGTTTTCAGCTGTTTTTAGAGTAAATTTTAATGGAGTGTATTTGTTGTCTGTTTTAAAACACACTTCATTGAGTTTTTCTCTAGTTGTTCTTACGACTAATCCTGTTCCTGATTCAAATCCCCATGGTTTCAAAACATCTTGATAATATTTTTCCTGGAAATTTATTACGGCTTGTTCTGTCTCTTTACCAAAATATCCTGTAACTTTTCCTGATGGATATATGTCGGGTCCCATTAATTCATCGCTTGCAAGACATTCTTGGAGTTCCGTAACTTCCTCTCCCTGACTTCCTATCTTCAGAGTACTTTTAAATTCGAAAGGAGGCAATTCCTTAATTTCTCTTTCTCTTACTCCTCTTTCTGTTTCTTTAAATCCTGCTTCTCCAAGGATCTCCTTAGCTTTTTCTTGGTCGAATTCGTATATAGTTTCAGGACTATTAAATCCATAGATTTCAGGAAGAATAGGCGAATCTACTATTTTTCCCTTTCCTCCAATTATATTCTGTAAAATCTCTTCTTTATTTGTTCCGTAACTAATGGCCTCTCTTATTTTTTCTTCTTTAAGGACTTCGGATCCATTCTTTGAATTAAGGTTGAAGAAAACAGAAAAATATCTTGGTAGAGGAAAATAATAAATATTAAAATTTTCTTGACTTGAAAGAAAATTGTAACTAAGATCAGAAACTTTTTCGAGCGATGTTAAAGAAAATCCATTTATTAATTTATTTTTCCATGCTTTTAATATGTCTTCTTCTTCCTCGAAAAAGAGAAGAGTAATGTTTGGTATATAAGGTTCTTTCCCGTGATAAAATTGGTTTAATTCTAATTCCAGCGACCCTATGAAACCCTCATTGTTTTGTTTTAGCTCTTTTATTTTATAAGGTCCTGAGCTAATCGGTTTTAGATTAAAAAGGGAGAGAAGAAAATTCTCTGGTGCTATTTCTCCCCATATGTGTTTCGGAATTATTTTTAAAGTTAATCTTTCGTTAAACGCACTAAATGGTTTTTTAAGTGTGAACGAAACTGTCTTGCTTGAAATTTTCTCTACTTTTATTCCTAACCAGTTTGTTCTTAGAGATGATTTATAGTCGGGATCTTGTATTTTTTCAACAGTGAAAATTATATCATCTGCAGTAATTTCTTTTCCATCTGACCAGAAAAGATCAGATTTAAGATGTACTATTATCTTTTTTCCTTCTTCTTCGGTTTCTATTCTTTCAGCAAGGTCGGGGACTATTTTTCCTTCAGGGGTATATTTCATTAGTCCTGAAAAAATCAATTCAACAGCATCTCTATCTACGTCACTAAAATCAGAATATATTGGATTTATGAATCTGGGGTTTCCTACTACTCCTTCCTTGTATTCTCCTCCCTTGGCGGGTACGACTTCTGTATTTGATATGTAGAAAGAATAAGAGAGGTAAGACAGGGAGAAGAGAAATATGACAAGGAAAACCGCAAAAGAAATTTTTTCTTTCTTAGTTGAAACTTGAGGTAATTTTTTCCATTGCTTCAACCTTGGCCATTTAAAACGAGCCCAATAATATTTGAACTGGTCTATCTTGTATCTTATTGTTTCAGGAAAATCAGCTATTTTTTCAGAACGTTTTACTATTTTTTTGTGATTGAGTTTCACTTTTCTTTAAACTACATTATGAGGTTTAAAAAAGATAAGACAATAAAGAGTACTCCCAAGACTATTGTTGCCTGAAAGATTGTTTTTTGAAATCCTCTCTTGGTGCTATAAACTTCTCCTCCTTGTCCAAACGAAGAACCTAGTGCAGCTCCTCTTGATTGAGAGAGGATAGCGATTACCAAAAGGACCGATACTATGATTTGAGATGTAATTAAAAAGTTTGACATATTTTTGAGTATAATTTTATTCTTTATAGAATTTTAACACGATAAAACTTGAAGCCCAGATAAATATGGTAGTCCAGAAAAGGGGGATTAATCCTTCAATGACTAATTCTAGAAATAAGACATCAACTATCCAAATGAGAAACATATTCAATAGGATAGAGCCGAGACCAAAAGTTAAGATTCTTATCGGAGTAGTTATAAATTTTAAAATTGGTTTTAGAAAAGAGTTTATTATTCCGATAACTGCTCCTATCAAAATAATTATTTGCCAGGCATAGTTGAGTTCAATTTCAAATAATCCCGAATAGTCAGGAATAATATCTATTCTAACGCCAGAAATAAAATAAGCCGATAGCCAAATACCTAAGATTCCTGCGATTATTTGAAATATTATCCGTTTCATATTTTTTCTTCTCTCCGTTAATGATAACAGAAATAGATTATTTCATCAAGGATTTATGTTTTGCTTTTTATCAACAATCTAAAAGTAGGGAACAAATTTTATGTTCTATGTCTCTTGTCTAGTATAGGATGGCCGATTTCTTTTATATATACTCCATATTTTTCGCTTGAAAGAAATTGATATCGGGGGTATAATAAACAACTTAAAATATGAAAAAGTTTAAAGATTCATCAGTCATTAAAGTAAGAAGAGCGAGGGTTCATAATCTGAAAAATATTAGTATTGATATTCCAAAGAATAAACTAATTGTAATTACTGGTATTTCAGGTTCTGGAAAATCTTCGTTTGCTTTTGATACTCTTTATGCTGAAGGGCAGAGAAGATATGTCGAAAGTCTTTCTGTCTACGCGAGGCAGTTTTTAGGAGTAATGGAAAAACCTGACGTTGACAGAATTGAAGGAATTTCTCCTGCTATTTCAATAAGTCAGAGGAAAGCATCTCATAACCCTCGATCAACTGTTGGCACTATTACAGAAATATATGACTATTTAAGACTTCTTTTTGCGAGAGCGGGAGTTCCTCATTGTCCCAAATGTGGCAAGGTTGTTTTTTGTCAAACCTCAAGTCAAATTGTTGACCAAATATTAAAAATGAGAAAAGATTTTTTTGATAAGGGAAAGGGAATTTTTATAATGAGCCCGATGATTAGAGGGAGAAAAGGGGAGCATGCGGGAATTTTAAGAGAAGTAGAGAAAGAAGGATTTGTAAGAGTTAGGGTAGACGGCGTTATTTATAAAACCGAAGAAGCCCTTAATCTTAATATAGATAAGAATAAAAAACATGATATCTTGGCTGTAGTTGACGGAATTTCTCTTAACGAGAAAATGGACAAAGTAAGATTGATTGACTCGGTTAAGACTGCGTTAAAGTTTGGAAAAGGGATTATGATTGTTTCTCAGAAAGACAAAAAAGGGTATAAAGATTATAATTTTAGTGAACTTTTTGCATGCGAAGAGTGCGGAATTTCTTTACCTGAGATAGAACCACGCCTTTTTTCATTCAATTCTCCTTCGGGAGCTTGTCCTGCTTGCCAAGGACTTGGTATTAAGCTTGAAGTCGATCCTGATTTAGTTTTTCAAAATAAGGCCCTTTCATTGTCTGAAGGAGCTGTTTTTCCTTGGGCTCATGCTCCATATAAAATTGGAAGACAAAGTTATTTTTGGTGGAAATTAACTGATTTAGCAAATAAGTATAATTTTTCATTAGATTCGCCTGTCAAAGAATTACCAAAAAAGATTATAGGTCTCATATTGTATGGGGAAACTAAATTACGAGAAAGTGATTCTACCGTCTCAACAGAATCAATGCGAGCTCCGTCTAAAGAAACTAAATGGGAAGGAGTTGTTCCTAGTCTTGAAAGAAGATATAAACAGACCGATTCAGAACATACCAGAAAAGAGATAGAACAATATATGATTGAAAAAGTTTGTGAAACTTGTAAAGGGAAAAGATTAAGAAAAGAAGCTTTGGCTGTTACCGTTGAAGGTGTTTCTATAGATTGGCTTGTTGAAAAATCTATTTCGGAATCTAAATTATTCTTTGAAGATTTTTTAAAGACAATTAAAAACGGAAAAGGTAGAAATAAAGAAAAAGAACTTAAGATTTTATTTCCCATAATTAAAGAGATTGTTGACCGCCTTCAATTTTTAACTGATGTTGGGCTTGATTATTTAACATTGGGAAGGCAAGTGTCTACGCTAGCGGGAGGAGAGGAGCAAAGGATTAGGCTCGCAACTCAAATCGGATCAAAGCTTTCTGGGGTTTTGTATGTTCTTGATGAACCGTCAATAGGTCTTCATTCAAGAGACCAAGAGAAACTTATTAAAACCTTAAAAAAGTTGAAAGAGCTTGGTAATACGGTGATTGTAATAGAGCATGACCCTCAAACTATCTCAGTTGCAGACTGGATTATTGATATAGGCCCAGGGGCCGGAGAAGAAGGAGGAGAAATTACTTTTCAAGGAACTCCTTCGGAGCTTAAAAAGAGCAAAACATTAACAGGAGAATATATGTCAGGACGAAGAAAGGTTAAATTTAAAAAGCAAAGAACAAATGGAGAGAAAAACTATCTTGAAATTATTAAAGCAGGAGAACATAACTTAAAAGATATTGATGTCAAAATTCCTCTTGAGAAAATGGTTTGTATTACCGGAGTTTCAGGTTCTGGAAAAAGTTCTCTTGCTTCTGATATTCTAGCAAGAGCTCTTTTGAAAAAATTTTATAATTCAAAAAAGAACCCTGGTAAATATGAAGAAATAAAGGGAATTAATTTTTTAGATAAAGTGGCTTTAGTTGATCAATCTCCAATAGGCAGAACTCCAAGGTCAAATCCTGCAACATACATTAATGCCTTTTCATATATTAGAGATGCTTTTTCTAAAACTAAAGAATCTAAAATAAGAGGCTATGATGCCGGAAGATTTTCTTTTAATGTAAAGGGTGGGAGATGCGAAGTTTGCCAGGGTCAGGGAGAAATAAAAATAGAGATGTTTTTTCTCCCAGATACGTATATTAAATGTAAAGAATGCAAAGGTAAAAGATACAATAAAGAGACTTTGGAAATAGAATACAGAGGGAAGAATATAGCACAGGTTTTAGAGATGAGAGTGAGAGAGGCTATGGAATTCTTCAAGCATATTCCTAATCTCTATTCTAAATTAAAAACTTTAAATGATGTTGGATTAGGATATTTACAGCTAGGCCAACCTGCTACTTCTTTATCTGGAGGAGAAGCCCAAAGAGTTAAATTAGCTTCTGAATTGTCAAAGAAAAGTACAGGAAAAAGTTTGTATATCCTTGACGAACCTACAACAGGTCTTCATCCAGACGATATAAATAAATTAATATTTATATTGAAGGAACTAGTTAAAAAAGGAAACACTGTTTTAGTGGTTGAGCATAACCTTGATTTTATCTCAAATGCTGATTGGATAATTGATTTGGGGCCAGAGGGAGGAAAAGAAGGTGGTTATATTGTTGCGGAAGGCAGTCCTGAAAATATTACAAAAGAAGAAAAAAGTTATACAGGAAAGTATTTAAAACTTCACATTAACAGTAAAAACAAGAACAATTAATCTTAAAAAGAATAAGGGTTTTTTTGAAATAAATCAGGGTCAAACCCTGCATAGCTTAAATCAGGGTCAAACCCTGATTTAAATATCCTCTCTCTTATTCTCTTCTCTCTCTTCTCCTCTCCCATGTTTAAATGTTAGTATGTTAGTATGTTTAAATGATCTTGTCCGCCAGTTGGCGGATTAGGTATCTAGTATCTAGTATTTTCTAACACCTAACACCTAACACCTAACACCTAACACCTAACACCTTTTCCCTATGTTTAAATGTTTAGATGTTTAAATGTTTAAATGATTTTGTCCGCCAGTCGGCGAATTAGCTAATACTTGACACAATCTAAAAACTGTTTAAAATTCAAAGTAGTTAGCACTCTCGACTCGAGTCTGCTAATTTAATTAATTTTAGAAAGGCCGAGTTTACTAATCTAAATACAATCTATATTTTATGAAAATACTCCCATTATCAGATCACATATTAATTGAACCTATTTGCAGAGAAGAAAAAACCGAAAGCGGTATTCTTCTTCCCGAGACAGCCGAGAAGGAAAGGTCTGAACAAGGCAAAGTAGTTGCCGTTGGACCTGGGAAAAAAACTTCTGATGGAAAAATTATTCCCATGGAAGTTAAAGAAGGACAAAAAGTTCTTTTTAATAAATATGGTCCAAATGAGATAAAAGTCGACAAAAAAGAGTACTTGATAGCTAAAGAAGAAGATATTTTAGCTATCCTTGAATAATTCATTTAGTGATGATTTATGTAATATTCTGTGGTATTTGTCTTATCCCAGGATTAAGAATAGGACACGAACAAACTACTGATCTTAACACTAAAAATCATTAAACGAATCAAATTATGGCTAAACAAATATTTTACTCAGAACAAGCAAGAAAAAAATTAAAAGCAGGAGTTGATAAATTAACTGATGCTGTAAAGGTTACATTAGGCCCGAGGGGTAGAAATGTAGTTTTAGATAAAGGATTTGGAGCTCCCATTATTACTAATGATGGAGTTTCTATTGCCAAAGAAATTGAGCTTGAAGATAAGATTGAAAATCTTGGAGCTGAGATAGTAAAAGAGGCAGCTTCAAAAACAAATGATGCTGTGGGTGACGGAACTACTACTGCTACCATTTTAACTCAATCTATAATTTCAGAAGGTTTTAAAAATGTTGCCGCAGGATCCAATCCTCTTTCTCTTAGAAGGGGGATAGAGAAAGGAGTTGAAATAGTAAAAGAATCATTAAAAAAACAATCAAAGCCTGTGAATGGGAAAGAAGGAATGGCTCAGGTTGCGACTATTTCTGCTGAAGATGAAGACATAGGGAACTTAATAGCAGAAGTGATTCAAGAGGTAGATAAAGATGGTGTTGTTACTGTAGAGCAGTCTAATACCTTTGGTCTTGAAAAAGAGATAGTTAAGGGACTTCAATTTGACAAAGGATACATCTCTCCATATATGATTACTGACGTAGAGAGAATGAAATCAGAATATGAAAATCCTTACATCTTAATTACAGATAAGAAAATATCTGCCCTTAGCGACATTCTTCCTCTCTTAGAAAAAATAGCTCAAGGAGGAAAGAAAGAACTCGTTATTATTGCCGAAGAAGTTGAAGGAGAAGCTTTAGCGACCTTGGTTGTTAATAAAATAAGAGGGACTTTCAATGTTCTCGCTATTAAAGCACCAGGTTTTGGAGATAGGAAAAAGGAAATATTAAAAGACATTGCAATAGTTACGGGAGGTCAGATTATATCGGAAGAAGTTGGTTTGAAATTAGAAAATGTTGAGTTAGAATCTCTTGGTAATGCAAGAAAAATTATTTCCACGAAGGAAAATACTACAATAATAGAAGGAAAAGGCAAGAAAGAAAATATCGAAGCAAGGATTGCCCAATTAAAAGGTCAAATTGAAAATACAACTTCTGATTTTGACAAAGAGAAATTACAAGAAAGATTAGGAAAACTTACTGGTGGTGTTGCTGTAATCAAAGTTGGAGCTGCTACCGAAATTGAGCAAAAGCAAAAGCAACATAAAACCGAAGATGCTCTTTCAGCCACTAGGGCTGCTGTTGAAGAAGGGATTGTGCCTGGAGGGGGAATAGCTCTTTTGAGAGCTGCTCAAGACCTTAAAAATCTTGAACTAAAAGGAGACGAAAAAGTCGGTGTCAATATTTTAAAAAGAGCATTAGAGGAACCAATTAGAAGAATTTCTAGTAATGCTGGAATAGATGGTTCGGTTGTAATCGAGAAAGTTAAAGATAATGAAGGTTCTTTTGGTTTTAATGCTAAAACCGGAAAGTATGAAGATCTTATGGAGTCTGGTGTAGTTGATCCTACTAAGGTGGTTAGGTCTGCACTTGAGTATGCTGCTTCAGCTTCAGCGATGCTTCTTACTACCGAATGCGTAGTTGGAGAATTACCAAAGAAAGAAGGAGAAAGAAATCTTGGAATGCCAGGAGGAATGCCAGGAGGATATTAAATAAAGAAATTAAGGGAGATAAGAAGTCCGGACTTAGTGCCGGGCTTTTTATCTTGATTTTAAATCATTTTTTCGCTATATTATAAACAATAGGTCGAAACATTAAATATTTTTTTAAAATATGTCTACAAATTTTATTCTATCTATCATTGTCATCTTTTTTGTTCTTGTTATCTTTTTTTATAATGGTCTTGTAAAATTAAAAAACAGGACAAAAGAAGCTTGGGCAGATATCGATGTTCAGCTAAAAAGGAGATATAATTTGATCCCTAATTTAGTTGAAGCAGTAAAAGGATATGCTTCTCATGAAAAAGAAGTTTTCCAAAAAGTGACGGAAGCAAGAAGTAATGCTATGCAAGCCGGAGACGTTAACAGTAAGAAAGATGCTGAAAATGTTCTTACTGGTACATTGAAATCACTTTTTGCAGTTGCGGAGAATTATCCCGAACTTAAAGCTTCCCAGAATTTTCTTGATCTTCAAAAAGAATTAAGAGATACTGAAGACAAAATTCAGGCAGCAAGGAGATTCTATAATACGAATGTGAGAGACTTGAATATTAAAATTGAAAGTTTTCCTTCTAATATGATTGCTGGATTGTTTGGGTTTAAAAAGATGGATCTTTTTGAGATTAAAGAACCAGAAGCAAGAGAGGTCCCTAAAGTTAATTTCTAAAACTTTATGCCTAGTCTATATACTCAGGCTGATTCGAACATTCACAAAACATGGCTTTTAATCAGCTTGTTTTTGGTTTTTATTATATCCTTAGGATGGTTTTTCAGTATTATTTTAGAGAGTTATCTTTTTCTTTTTATAGCTGTTATTATAGCTGTTGTTCAAAGTTCTATAGGGTATTGGTATTCTGACAAAATTGTTCTTTCTATGGCAAATGCAAAACTTATCAAGAAAGAAGATAGCCTTGAGTTATATAGGATAGTTGAGAATCTTTCAATTACGGCAGGTCTTCCTATGCCAAAAATATATATTATGGAGGAGGAACAGCCGAATGCCTTTGCCACAGGAAGAGATCCTACGCATTCATGCATTGTTGTCACGAGGGGACTTTTGAAAAAACTTGAAAGGTCTGAATTAGAAGGAGTTATGGCTCATGAATTATCCCATATAGGGAATAGGGATATATTTTTAGGAACAGTGATTGTTGTCTTGGTTGGAGTGATTGCAATTCTTGCAAGGATTTTTTTAAGAATAAGTTTCATGGGAGGATCTAGGAGAAATTCTAAAAATAATCTTGGGTTTTTAATGATAGCTTTGGGAGTAGTCGCTGCTATTTTAGCTCCTCTTGCTGCTAGCTTAATAAGGCTTTCAATTTCAAGAAAAAGAGAATTTCTAGCTGATGCCTCAGGATCTCTTTTGACAAGGTATCCCGAAGGATTAATAAAAGCTCTCGAAAAGATATCTAAAGATGAGACCCCTTTGAAGAAAATAAATAATTCTACTTCTCATCTTTACATTTCTTCGCCCTTTAAGGGGAAGCAGAAAAAATCTTGGTTTACAAAACTTTTTAGAACGCATCCTCCGATCGAGGAAAGAATAAAAGCGTTAAGGAGATAAATTTATAGAATCGACTCGGTTGGAATTAAATCTCAACCGATTATCAATTTATTAGAGATTTAATTTGTAAAATTATAAAATATAAAATCTAATAAACTGAGTTATTAAAGGAAGGATGGCCGAGTGGCCGAAGGCGCACGCTTGGAAAGCGTGTGTGGGGAAACTCACCGTGGGTTCGAATCCCACTCCTTCCGCAAGAACTGATTTCGTAATTTAATTCAGTGTAAATTGTCTATCAGTAATTAGTATACTGATGGGATTCGAAGCCCGGAGCGTTGTGTGAGTTTGCCTGCAAGGCAAGGCGAACACAGCGAGGGCCGGCCTAGAGGAAATTTCCGTCAGGAAATTTACCGGAAGGGAATCCCACTCCTTCCGCAGAGAAATTTTAATACCGAAGGTATTTAATCCGTCAGCTGGCGGATAGTCATAAAGTATTATGTCTTTTCAAGACCCAATTGAAGAAATCAAATCAAAGCTTGATATAGTGGAAGTGATTGGTTCATATATCAAACTCCAAAAAGCAGGAGCAAACTACAGAGCTGTTTGTCCTTTTCATTCTGAAAAGAAACCTTCTCTTTTTGTTTCCCCAGCTCGTCAGATTTGGAAGTGTTTTGGTTGTGGTAAAGGAGGAGATATTTTCGGATTCGTAAAAGATATTGAGGGAATAGAATTTGGAGATGCTTTAAAGATTTTAGCAAGAAAGGCAGGGATAGAGTTAAGAAAACCTTCCCCTGAAATGGTTGAATGGAATACTGAAAAAAGTAGGCTTTTCGAAGTTTGCGAACTTTCGTCTAAGTTTTTTGAAAAACAGCTTTGGGATAGTGAGGGAGGAAAAACAGTAAGAAAATACTTAGAAGAAAGAGGCATGAATGAAGAATCAATGAAAAAGTGGAGAGTTGGATATGCTCCTGAAAACTGGAATTCATTAATGAATTTTCTTATTCAGAAAGGATACAAGGAAAGTGAGGTCGAAAAAGCAGGAGTTGAGATTAGGGGAGAAAAGGGAAATCTTTATGATCGTTTCAGAAAAAGAATTATGTTCCCTGTATTTAATTTAAGTTCTCAAGTAGTTGGTTTTGGAGGAAGAGTTTTCCAGTCGGACAATGAAAATGAGGCAAAGTATGTAAATACGCCTCAAACTTTACTTTATGACAAAGGGAGTATTCTCTATGGTTTAGATAAGGCTAAGGTTGAAGCAAGAAAGAAAGATTTTTGTATCTTAGTTGAAGGATATATGGATGCGATTCTTTGTCATCAGGCTGGGTTTGAAAATACTGCTGCCGTTTCAGGGACTGCCCTTACTCAAAATCAGCTTAGAATCTTAAAGAGATATTCTGATAACCTATATACTGCCTTTGATATGGACATTGCTGGTAATTCGGCAACAAAAAGAGGAATAGACCTGGCTCAAAAAGAAGGATTTAATGTTAAAGTTATTACAATGCCAGAAGGAAAAGATCCTGCGGATATCATCCTTGAAAAAGCAGAGAATTGGCAGAAGTTTGTTGATGATTCAAAATCAATTATGGAATTTTATTTTCAAAGAGCATTCTCTTCTTTCAAAAATGATCCTAAGGCCGAAAAGCCAGAGAGTAAGATAAAAATTTCTAAAATGCTTCTACCTGAGATTAAGAAGATTCCTAATCAAATTGAAAAATCTTATTGGATACAAGAGCTTTCGAATAAATTAAAGATCAAAGAAGAGGACCTAAGAGAAGAACTTGGTAAAACTAAAATTGAACAAAGCTTCTATTTTTCAGGAGAAAGTTCTGAGAAAAAAGCTTCTAT
>Ga0075125_10000153_pt1 | contig 28443 bp, 57 predicted proteins | sample AntAceMetag02UKN_FD_69810 | JGI IMG/M metagenome (GOLD analysis project Ga0075125, IMG submission 69810) | Saline lake microbial communities from Ace Lake, Antarctica - Antarctic Ace Lake Metagenome 02UKN | ecosystem: Environmental > Aquatic > Non-marine Saline and Alkaline > Saline | place... | reverse complement strand
GTTTTCTCTTTTCCTTTAAAGCCAGCTGGTGATTCAACCCATCCAAGCTTAAAGGCTTTTTCCTGCTCAGGCTTAGTCTGAAATACTTCTCCAGTACGATTATCATTATGGTAAAGCCTTTTTGGCCAGCCAAGTTCAGGATCTATCGCTTTAGCCTGCTTTGCCTTTTCTACTTTAACGCCTGTTCTAAGTAATCTGTTATTACTAGGCATTTTTGCCTCCCCTTTTATTTACTCTTCTGACTTAAGTGTTATTCTTCCGAAAGGTATATAACCATCTCCACCACAATCAGGACAAGAAGTAGTTTCGTCCACACTAACTGCTTTGGTACCAGTACCACAACAATGGTGACATATTTGCTGTACGCTTTTAGAGACATCTATTTTAACTTCAAGCTCTAAAAGTTTACCTAAAATTTCTCTGTTTGTTACTGCCATGTTAACTCCTTTTTAACGGGAAGGTTTCCCCTCCCGCTAAAAGTTAGTTGTTAATATTTATTGTCCAGTTTCACTAGTAGGAGCTTGAGCTGCATTACCACCTACACCAACAATATTACCCATAACATTCTGAGTACCAAAACCATCAATAGCATCAGTTTGAGCAGAAACTCGATTATCGTATACCTTAATCAGTTTATTATCATGGCCTCTATCATATGCTCTAATACCACTATGAGCACATTGACCTGCAAGCAATAAACCACCACCGACAGAATTATTTGCAATAATAGCACCACTACCAGATGTATAAATCACTCCCATCATTATTCCATAATGCTCTGCTGAAATAATATTACCAGCAATAATACTTTCCTGCATATAAGTATAACGGTTGTTTGTATCAGTAGCTGCACTTTTACCAAAACATATGCCGTAGTAAAAGTTCTTACCAGCTGAATAAGTAGCAATACGATTATTAATAAACGCACTTTCACTCATTTTATCGTACTCATTACTACCTGCTTCTTCACCAATTCTAAACGCAGTAGACGTTGCTGAAACAGCGGCGCAATAAAAAAAGCAGCCTTGTAGTGTTGAGGCCATCATTCGTTTTAAGCGAACAGCCGCAAAAGAAGTACTAGTAGTACTTGGACTATAAAACGTTACATTTTCTATAACCGAATTGGTTAGTGTTCCTGTATAAGCATGACTAGCAGTCGGTTGAATCTTAACTGCAAAAGGTACATCAGGAAAAGCACCTGCCAACTTACAGTTAGTTAAATTTCCTGTCAAACTTTCAGCATAAGTACCGGGCATAATTGCAATCTGATCACCACGATTATAGCCTTTAGCTGCTCGTGCTCGGTGTGCAATCTGTGCTGTAATAGCTTTCTGAATAGTTTTAAAAGCGTGGTCTAATGTTAAACCGTTATCAGAGTCTCCGCCATTTGTACCACATACCCAAAAAGTCTGACCAAAAACTCGGCTAGCTACAAAATTCTCTAGCTGCGCTCCACCAAAATTAAACGAGTTAGTGTTTTGTTCCCACTCAAGTGGACTGTATCTTAAATTTAAACCCATAGTAAAATCTCCTTTTTATTAAGCCCTGCTTTTAGTTGAAGCATGTAAGGCTTGTGACCTAATCAACCTTACATGCTTTTACAAAATTAACCTTAACCCCAAAGTTTGCTTAAATCAGCTAACTTTAAAGTAACCATAGTACAGTAGTCTATAAATTCTTGCATTGTTCTATCGTTTTTTGTCACATTACATTTGCTACAAATAATTTGTATATTATCCATAGTCAAAGTATTCTCCTGATTAATTCTATCAAGACTAGGAGAACTAGAACAAGGACTACCATTCTTACCAATCAAACTCCAATCAAGTAAACAACCGCAAATACCGCAGTTAAAAGAAGAGTAGGCTAACGCAATTAATTCTTCTTTTGTAACTATAACAACGCATCCGCGACTTCTATGTCCGCACATAGTTGAATAAGCCCAATATTCTCGCGGTTTTTCTTTCTGTCGTTTAGATGTTTTTTCGTTAATCTTTTTACGGTTCTTTAGATAATAAATTTTGTGGTCTTCTTTACAGCATTCTTTGCACCAAGTTCTAAATCCATCTGCGTATCTTGGAGAAATACCAAACTCAGATATAACTTTAGTTTCTCCACAACGTGTGCAAGTTTTACCAGAAGATACTGTTTCAGCCATTTTTGTTATCTCACTTAATTGCATTAAAGCATCCATTAGTGTATTCCTTTCACTTTCCTAATTAAGTGGGAGAAGCTGGCGGAAGTACCAGTTTTCGGGTGCTACCCTATCTCCCACTTTATTCAACTTAACCCCATAAACGACACGCCAACTCAGGATATAAAGTTTTCAGACCATAAAGAATATCCATACGACAAATCTCGTCGTCAAATTCAATATCGTACTGTTTCACTATACGGATAGACATACCAGCAACCTGATCCGTTTCACGCGCACCCCAGACATTCGCAGGCATCTCAAGAGGCAGAGTTACCAGACAAAACGCATTAGGATGAAAGACAAGGTTTTGCGGATATGCAGTAGATTCCGTTCCAACGAAAGTCATTGCATCATTATCTACTGGAAGCGCATCAACGTTGTCATAAGCAAGATTGTCTGCACCAGCAAATACAATGGTCGGAGAAATAGCTAAAGTAGCCATAAGACTACCTACAGACGGCGTAGCTGCTGTACAAACCCAACGATGCAGATTACCAGTACTTACACCAGACATATTATTAACCTGGTTAACAGTTGCAACAGTAAAAATATCTCCATCTGTTACTGTGTTATTAGCTACATCCCAACCATCAGTTGCAAACGTAGTTGCTCCAGTTGTGGGCGCAGCAGGCCCGATAAGCGGAGTTGCACCAGCTGTAAAAATGCCAGTGGTATGATTCTTAATATTCTGATCCATATAAATTTCCAGATTCGCAACTGTACCAAGATACCCTTTAGTATGGATAGCTTCTACAGCCGGTCGAGCAAATGTACCTTTCAAACCATCTGCCAAGGTCCAATGTGCGGCAGGATTCAGAACTGCAATACGCTTTACATCCTGAGGAGCTGATTCCTCGTCAAGAACAGTTTGAGCATCACCAAGAACTTTAAACGTTGCAGGCGTTACACCTGGGGTTCCAGCATAGTTATAAACATCTTTATAAAGATCACAAAGATCGGCATCAACAGAGTTCGCCAATGCGGCAGCACCAGGAGCAATATACCTTTTGCTGTATTGTTCAATATCCTGTGTTAATTCAGCACTCGAGAATGCCCAAGATACATGCGACTGAGTACTGACAGTCAGGGTAGTTGAAGGCTCTGCAAGTTCTGTAGTAGTTCTTTCTCGGCCACTAGTTACCCTAAATTTATTAGGTTTGCGTATAGTAATTTGTTCACCAACTTTTCTGAACTCATTCTTATACGCTCGATAGACATGAGCTGCCATTCCAAGATTATTTGTTAACTGCATTAAAGCTTCTTTTGCTATAATACTTGGATTGAGTAATGAAACATTTGCTGATATAGCCATATTTTATCTCCTTATTTTGATTTCGATTCTCTCCAAGCCCTATATTCTTTCGGGTTCATATTGAGAGGATCTTTTTCAATAACCCCATCAGTCTTCACCGTTGTTATAGGCTCGGGAGCCTTTGTTACTTTTTTAACTTTCTTTTCTTCTTCCTTAGCCTTTGGTTTTTCTGACAAACCACCTTCAATATCCCAAATTTCTTTGGCTGCTTTTATTGTACTTAACTTAGAAATTCTTTCGGACTCATCTGGATTACTTGCAAGATAGTACATAATATCTTCTGCAACATCTGTGTCTAAAACAATCTTCGTCAACTCAGGACTGATAATGAGGTCTTCGTTAAGTACAACATCATTAAAGTCTTTGTACTTTTCTCTACCACTTTCCATCACAGTATCAAGCCCATCGTATATATCAAGCGCACCTTGCTTTTCACCCTTATCCTTAATTTCTTTAGTTACAGCCACTTGCGAGTCTTTAAACTTTTTGTCAATCTTCCAGTCTGTTAAGGCTTCAATGTACTCATCCTCTTCTTCAAAGTCTGTTTTTTGCGGCTTTTCTTTATCCGGGACTTTAGAAGATAACTCTTTTACTTTAGCTTCCGACTCGAGGTTTTTATCTACTGCAAAATCTCTTTCGCGTTCTGCTGTTCTAAGTCTTTTTGTCAGCGCGCCTATGCGTTTTTGGACGTTTTTTGAGTCCGTAGGCTCAACTTTTTGGCCTGGTTTAGAAGCAGATTCGTCTTTTTTCTTTTTATCTTCTTCCTCTTTTTCTTTCTTTTCTTTTTCCTCTTTTTCCTTATTTTCTTCTACTTTCTTCTCAGGTTCTACTTTCTTCTCTTCTTTTTTCTCCACAACTTCTTTCTCAGCTTCTTTTTCTTCCTCCTCCTTTGTCTTTACTAACTCATCTGCTTTGGTTTCCACTGGTTCTGTTGAATCCACTGACATCATGTTCGGATTATCTATCCCATTCACTACTACACCAGCTTCAATTTCCAAATTTTTGACTTCATCAATCGTCTTTAACATACCCATAATCAACCCTCCTTTGCAAGTCTCCTCAACTTGATGCGGGATAATCCCGAAGTTAAATGGTCATTATTTGACCTTTCTATCTCAATACCTAATCCTAAGCATTTCTTGTACTGTCTTAGAATCTCCGTCAAACATTTTCTTAATTGTGTTTTGTCTGTCTGCTCTGCGTTTAGTTTTAATCGCTCTCCGCCGTTTTCTTTCTTCTGTTCTTTTCTTAGCAAACGTTCGCATTTCTTCCTTACTCATTCTTTTCATAGAGTATTTACGTTTAGCCATTTTTACTCTCCTTTTTGTCTACTTTATCTTCTTCGGCTTTATCTTCTTTCAGCTTTTTATCTAACTCAAACTTAGCAACATCTATCCCTAAACCTTGCTGCAGCTGAGCTAATTTCACCTTCTCCTGCTCTAATTTAACTTTTTGCTCTTCAAGATTAACCTGACCTTCCTGTAACTTAATCTTTGCTTCTTCCAGCTTTAAAACTTCTTCTGGAGGAGGCGGAGGCTGCGCAGCGGGAGGCGGAGGCGGACTCCCAGTACGCTTGGCTTCTTTTTCAGCCTTTGCCTGCTTAATATCCGGAGGTAGCAAATACTCAAGCCGCTCAGAAACTTCCTCCGCCCCTGGCCAGTCCATAACCTTTGCATACAAATCACCAATAATTGGAGCAGCATCTGGATAATACTGAATAAACTCTGCCATTGATTGTCTAGCTTCTGTACGTTGTGTAGTAAAACTCGGGCCAACAGAAACTACTACGTCATATATTCCTACAGATGTATCGTTTAAAATTTTCTTGGTTCCATTTTCTTCTACTTCTTGATTAATGGTTTCAAATTCCTGATTCCCATCTTCCAGGCCCATACGAATTACTCTTTCAGTATCCAGAATCCCTGGTGCTACATCAACCAAAACCCTACCAAGTTGCTCAATTGACCTGGAAAGATTATCTATAAAAGCAAATGTTCCAACATCACCTTCTTTCTTTCGCTCAATAATAGCTTTTCCAGATCTCTCATTACTCTGCATTCCCAACGCAGCTTTTTGCAATCCTATAGTATCTCGCATCTCTTGGTCAGTAGCCTGAATTCTTTCAACCATTGCACTGGAAGCTACTGGAGGCTGTTCTCGCTTTGGCCACCCTGGAGCTTTTTCATCAAAATTAACCAAAAGATAAGGATAATTCTTTCTATGTGCTTCATTCCACTGAGTCTCATGCCCTGAAATCTGCTTCGGAGTAACCAAAAACGGTACTCTAGGCTGTAGTGTAACAACCTCAGTGTCCACAGAATTCCAATAATTATACATCCGCTGAGAATCCTTAGCATTTCTTATCAGCCCACGGATATGTCTTTTTCCTCCGATATTTATTTCCTTACCCCAAATAGGAATTACAGGAATATATTTCTTTCCTACCCACTCTTTATGTTCCAGTACTTTATCCCCAGAAACTAAATACCACATAATTTTGAAAGCATCAGTTTTTCTTTCTTTAACTTTAACATCGTCTTCTTCTAACTTATACACAGTCCTACCATCATCAAGCAGATAAAGCGTCTTCTCCACTGGCTCTTTTACAAAATACTCTGCAAGTCTAACAGTATCTTTTGTGCTCCAGCCTTCAACATATTGACTGCTGGCAGTATTAAATTCTGCGGGTACTTCTTTATACTTAGTTTCATACTCATCTCTGTTCATGTCAGTTATTATAATACAATACCTAGCATCTGAACAATCATATTCAGTATGTTCACCCCAGAAAATCGCAAGTGCATTATCTACTTTTTCTACATAAGCATCTTGATCAAACGAGGTATCAGTTACATACTTAGTAACAACTCTCAGCGCCCCGTAGCCACAAGTAACTGCGTGCTCAAATCCATGATCTATTGCTATGTCAGATTTAGAAATTTGCTGTACATGCTTAATCCAGCCGCCAAGTATCCGAGCAACTTCTATATCACCATAGGAGTCTACAGGTACAACCTTAATAGCCGGCCTGTTCATCCTCTGATCTCCGACAACTTGGTCAATAAAAGCCGGCATTTTGTTTATAGTTAAACAAGGCCTATCATCTGCAAGACGCAGATTTTTAATCTTTTCTGGCCATTGAGAATTTTCATTCCCTACAAATTCAAGATCATCTAAAGCAAGTTGCCTATTCTCACCATCATAATCTTTAGCTTTAGCCAACCTATCTTGAACCTCTTTAAGTATTTTACTTTCAGCATCCGGAGTCATATTTTAGCCTTTTTATTTACACCAACAGTAATCGTTTTATTAAGTAAACTTTTTATAGCTTTTTCCTGCGATTCTGCAGACAAAACCTTTTCATACTCAACTTTACTAATATTAGAATAGCGCCAAGTATTGCCACTACTAGATTTCACAGAAAGTTCTTCTTTGTTTTCATTATAGCCTAAAATTTTCATCATCTACTAAAACTATTCCGTCATTAGTTGTTATAATTTCTTTCATAATTACTCCTTAAAGTCCCATCCAAGACGTTGCATCATGCGAGTAATTAGCATAACGTCCAACATCGTAGTAATTTACCTTATCCTTTGAAAACACTCTAGTACTCTCATTTGAAAAATATTCTGTAAGACAAAGTGCATCAGCTATATTAGGACTTGGAATTCCTCTAGCCTTTAAATCCTTTTTAGACTCTACAACAACTCCACCATGAGAGTTAAACGCATACCTGACTGTTGCAAGCTCACTTGCTAATTGCTGTCCAAGTGTTTCTTGCTCCCCATGTACTTTAACATCGGGAAAAGAGTACTTACCTAAAAGACAATTATCTCTAACCTTACACCAAAGTTCATCTCTAAGCTTATGATACTTTTCAATATTACTCGAAGCCATTGTTACATTTACTTGATACAAATTATCTACGTTTCGTTTTTCAAGCCAATCAGCAACACCAGCTCCAACGCCGATCGAGTCTATCCCAATTCCATAAGCATCCATTTCTTGATAAGTTTGATTCACAAATCCACCAAGATCTATCGTATTCAGCTTTCTAAAGGTTTCCCAAGGATAAATTTTCAATCCTTTTCTAGGAAGAATAATACTTACATCATCCCCATATCTTGCAACATCTACACCAAGGTAAAGCGGCTCGTCCTCTGCTACCTCAAACTCGTTTCCAATACACTGCTGAGCTGTCCACAGCGGAATCAAAGTATCCTCATCTTGCAGTGGAGGATTTCCTTCTACTCTGATCTTGAAAACATTTGAGTCTATTCCGTATTTAGTTGCAAAATACTTAGGCATTGATGGATCTACATTAGAAGATTCTCTTGAGTCCCAGTGCAACTTAGCCCAATTATCTTTAACTCCCACATGAAAATGTGTATCATAAAAGTACCCAAAATTCTTAGTCATATTCCCAATTAAAAGAACTTTATTATCTGGTTGTGTCATTGCACCTTCCAGAGGAATAAACGTTGGGTCAGGAATTCCCGACGCCTCATCACAAATTATAAACAAGTGATCATCATGCAAACCAGCCAAAGTTTCAGCTTGTTCTTCTTTAGTTGCTCGAATTGAGGGAGAAATCAATCTCAACCACCACTCTTTCGGTGCTTCTTTATGTTGAATAGAATCTTTCCGGACTATAAACTCATCAGCAACAGGAGACTGTCGAAGCCACTTAGAAATCTCCGCAAGAAAAATGTCTCTCAACTGCCTGTTTGTAGGTGCAGTTACTATCACTTCTGCATAAGGTCTAGTAACTAAAAACCAGAGTGCCAGCCATGAAGCACTGGCGTCTTTGCCGCAATTATGAGTAACAGTAAAATCTCCAAGAACATATCGTCTATTCTTATCAACCACAAAACCATAATAATTATCTACAGCAAGCTTTTCTACTTTAAAGCCAAAATATAAATTTCCTCTTTGTTTATTCACAGAATAATTATATTGCTTTCTTTTTATTCGTGTTGGTACTAACTCAGTATTTCTTGATATAAGTACCATATAGTATATACCAGTCTTTTTTATTCCTTTATATAACCAAGATTTATTTACTTCTTTTATAGTAGCATGCATACCAACTGATTGACATAAAAATACAATATCTTCTGCTATACTTTTTCTTTTCTGTGTAATCTCAAACATTAAACCAGACTTAGTAATTGCATACCCGTCTGTATCTAACAACCCTGCAAGTAATAAAAGCCTTACTTTTTTTGAATTAAAAAGATACTCTTTTGGTATATGTTTATTTCTTATAAGGTTATAATATTCTAAACCTTTTTCAAAAACGTTTCCTATACCAAGCTTTTTAGTCACATCTGACTGAATTAAATTATGTGTTTTACCATCTACCATAGTACTTAACAACAAACCGTTTTTCTCTGCGTATATCTGCCAAACACCAATAACTTCTCTATCTATATTTACTAACTGAGCTTTATTATGTGTACCATCTCCTAACCATAAACCTAAAATATAAGGTGGAATTACAACAGGAATCTCTGGATAATCAATAGAAACTTTATAACCCCCAAACCTTTTACCAAGCGAAACTCGTTCTTTTATCATAGCTAAATACTCTTTTACAGAAATATCTAGCCTATCCCCAGAATTAAATTCACATTTACTTCCAGTACATACAATAGATAAAACATGATTTTCATTTACATCATAATAAGTTTTATCGTAATATTTTATTCTATACATTTGTTCTTTACCACGAACAAGATCTAAAACTTCTCTTGGTGTATTATCATCTCCCATCAAATAATCACCAACTTCAATATCCTCAACCATTTTAAAGCCGTAAGGGTATAAATGCACAATAGTCCCAGCTGCATGACAACCGTGCCCTGAGCGCACTGTTGTTCTTTTATTGTTCCCAACAACTTGCAAAAGTTCAATTTGTTGCTTACTCGGTGTAGCTGTTATGCAGTCGTTTACAAACAGAAGAGGACTTCTCTTCCACTCAGAAAGTTTCTTTATAACCGCAGGATTTATATCAGTTTCTATTTGCATAGTTTATTTATCAAAGATAGCATCTTTGCCTTCATCTTCTTCTATAGCATCCTTACTATGTCCAGGGTCTATCTTATCCAAGCCTATATCAATAAGCTTTGCTACAGGCCGTCTCCACGGTATCCTACCACCATACTTTACTTTCAATTTGCCAAGTCGGGACGAAATTGTCTCGTCAGGATCACCACCAACAAAAACATTTCCAAGCTGATCTATACTAATTAAGATATTGAGTAGATATTTACCTATCATTTCGACACCTTCCCAACGGCAAGACCAAATAACCCAGAAGCGATTGCTACTAATAATGTTGTATTTACTGGTTGTACCCACATATAGACAATAGCTATCACTGTGACCGCCAATATTACAGATTGTTTATCATCCATTCTCAAACCCCCTGTCCAGTTCATCCCGCTTGGTCGTGTTAGGATGAGACTGTATATGAATATGTGGCCCTGATCCAGCATCGTGTAGAATTGCACACTTTTTCTCTGGTCGCATAGGGTCATATACCCAAGTTTTATTTATGTGATCTACAATTCTTTGAGGTGAGTTAAACACCCATGAACGAATGTCTATTCCCCTGCATGGATCTGTACCGTGAACCCCTTTGTCACCTGGTCGCTTGCCACAAGTAATTACAATCCTATCCGGATAAAGACTATCCAGCCACATCATAATACGGCTTAATTTTAACTCATACTTATGTGCAAGGAGTGCCCATAATACCGACCTATCTTTAATTGAAATCATTTTTTAAGCCCCTGAACAGCCTTCTCAATAGCTTGCATATGCTCAAACGTTTCATCCTTGAGCATTGTTATTTCCGTCTTAATTGTTTTTTCAAGCCGGAGCGTCATGTTTTCTTGCTTCATTCCGCAATCCTTTTCTGTAACATATCCGGTTAACGACTCATCAATCTTTTCAGACTTTATTGAGATTCCTCGCCAGAATATTGCCAGCATCCCACCTATAATCGGGATTGTAAACCATCTCTCAGGGTCTCTCCAGGGCATTTTTATTCTCCAATCATTGCACACGCAAATTAGGGTTTGTCCAGATAACCACAGCATGTACAACCTGGTTTGAGTTGCCTGACTCGTAAATTTTATCAGATGCTCCTATTATATAAGCCCTCACTACAAACTTATATTCAGCACTGGCATCAATAGTTACAGTACAAGATGTGGCCGCACCATCGTAAAGTTGAGTTGTATAATCGTAGTCTTGAGCGTATCGGGCCGCATAGACTCGATACTGAACGTCTGTCTCCGTGTTCGTATCCCAAGCCAGCTTGACATCAGCGCTGAAAGCCGGAACTGTAAATAGTAAAATTGTCAAAATTAAAAGTAGCTTTTTCATAGTTTCCTCATTTCGTTTAGGTCTGTAATCCCTATCATTACAGGCCTAATTTGGCTTTCTCTGCCCGGCCCGCCTGACCAATGGAATAGATGTTGTCATAGATTGCATTGCCCGCACTTACGGACCCTGTAAACGTGCCGGTTGTGCCATTTATTGCTGCAGGAGTTGTATCTCCAATTACTACACCATCAATCGTCCCGCCAGTAATTTCTACACTGGTCTGGTCTATTCCATTTTGTACTACTCCATCAAGCCATAGTGTACTACTAAACGCATAAGAAGCAATAAATAGAATAAATAAAACAATAAGCTTTTTCATATCATTACCTCAACTTATAAATAATTTCAAGTCCATAAGTTACTTGACTTCCATTAGTCCAAGCAAAAACTAAACCAGACTTACCATCCAAAATCGCTTCTTCAGGAACATAAGTTTGAAATATATCAGTAGCAGTAGTCATATCTTGAATAAGAAGAACAGTATCATATTCAGCACCTAAATGCGAATCTATTGTAGCAGTAAAATCATTTGCTCCCCCTGCAGCTGACAGATGCAACCTAATAGATACAAGCTCAATAGACGAAACGTTGTTAGTTGGCATAGTCGGCATAGTAGCTGCTATATCACCAATTCCAGTAACATAATACTGCTGAGTAACTTGTATCTGAGGATCACCTTGAATAACTGTAACAGTCCCAGCATTTACAACTCCTCCAGGAACAGTATAAGTAAAAGTAACAAAAGCAAAAAACAAAACTAAAACTACTGACAACCATTTAAACCTTTTCATTTTAAATTCTCCTTTACCTTAGCGCCATTCCCATTCTTATAAGACCCCTTATAAGTGTAAGAACACCAAGAGGTGCATCTTCATAAAACCCAAATGAAGCAAATAAGTTAGCAATATTTCCAGGCGCTGCTGCTCCGTAAGTTGATGTATAAACTCCAAGTGTCGCTATTGCCACTGTGTCTATCCCATTATGAAGACTCATTTACTTTCCTTTTCCGTCGAGCTTTCAGCCAACGCCAGGTTCCAGGCGACAGCCAAACCAAAGGGGCCGGCAACATCTTCCTGGTCATTTCAAAGACAACCTCTTCCATGACTTCAATTTTTGCTCCGGCAATGGTTTTAAACATTTCAAACTGTAGTTGCTGTTTATTAAATCGATCACATTTTTGAGCAACGTAATGCACCATCTCATTACCCTTTGAACCGTAAGAACCATCACCTGGAAAAGATAGCCCTTGTTTCATTTCCATTAACGTGCTGATCAACCCGGCCCCGGCCATCTCGGGGGAAAACTTCTTTTTGTTAATGAGCCAGTCAAGAATCGTTCCGGAACTTCGCTCGATCTTTCTGCTCTCTGTCCCACCGTCTTTGTAGGGTTCCAACTGAACTTCAATGTCATACCCCTCTTTTATCTTGGCATAAATTTCTTTCAGCGTTAGCTTTTTAGCCATTTCTTAGTCTCCTATAATACTGCATTACTATATTGATAATTTTAATCGTTACATTCGGCGCATTTTCGAGATAGCCCATACTTGCGTAAAGATTAGCAATATTGGCAGGGGCCATACTCCCATACGTTTCTGTGTAAACACCGTGAGATGCAATCGCAACCGTATCTATTCCGTTTCGTAAAGCCACTCTGCCTCCTTACGCCCAGGTCGCTGCAATCCGTACCGTTGTGGTATCGTTGTCTGTGACCGCGCCTGACATTATATCTGCACCGTCTGCCTCATTTCTCAAGGCAACAACTCCGTCTGCATCTGTGATATTCATTTTGTTCATTAAGAAGCGGTATATTTGCGCCATCATTGTCTCGAATGAATGCGTTTGCCCGGTCAGCGCTTCGGTGGCATCCCATATCTCCGCTGCGGTTGGGACGGCAGCAATTGCTACTCCTTGAGCTTCCATCGAATCGGTAGTGGCTTTATAAAGCGTTGCATCCGCGCTTGTACTCATTAAATGGCCCATCACCGTTTTAGCAACTACAAAACTTTCAAGATCACCATCAGCATCTACACCCGTGGTTACTTTCAGAAGATGATCAAGATTAAACTCTTCAAGTATTTTTTTACAGGCAAGAGCGATATGATTTGTACCGTGTGCTGTGGTTCCGACATCAGCGGCGAAGGTTGCATTATTTATCGCAGCATCTTCAATAGAAGTCTCTGTGATAAAGTCCGCTGGTAAAGTTCCTGAAACCGCCCCGGCATTTATACCGGCAGTTAATGTAACCGCTCCGGTATGAGTTGTGGTTCCAGTCACGAGAAGATTCTGTGTCACCGTAGCATCGGTATCAATCAACAGACTATTTGCACTCAATGCTCCGACAATATCAAAGCCAGCACCATAAGAAACCGCCCCGGTAAGGGTAGTAACTCCGGTGTGGGTCGTGGTTCCTGTTACGAGAAGATCCCCAGATATCGTAGCGTTTGCATCCACAAGAACACTCCCAGCGTCAAGGGCGTTTGTAATCGAAAGTGCTTGAATAACAAAATCGGCATCCTCGTCTACTGACGCGGGAGTAATAACATCATTCCCTATGGAGGATACTGCACACCCCGCTGCACCTGTTATCTCTGTAGCCGTCAAAGCACCAGCTGCAAAATGTTCATTTGCAAGGGCGTTGTCTGCAATCTTGGCAGAAGTTATTGCATCGGCGTTAATAGCTGTTGCCGTAATAGCATTAGCATCAATCGCCTTAACCTGAACGTCCAGGTAATCCGTGGCTGCAACTGCGAAAAGACTATCATAAACGTTAGCATTCACGACCATGAACTCTGCCCATACAGGCAAACACGCGCTTGCGTCACTCACAAAAAAGGTTAGCCGTCCTTCCTCTGAGGGAAACCCGTCAGTAATCACAAGTGTATACATACCGTGGGCTTTATGCGTGAATGTGAGCGCAGAAGCGTCCTGGAATGTAGTTCCGTCATGCTTCATAATTTCTGCGCTGTCAGCAGTACCCAGCGCAATGTCTGTAACCGGCGTTACACCATCGTCCTTATCTAAAAATGGGCCAACTAAGACTGTCGCCGCTGTGTCTGCCTTTAAATATTGCATTTAATTTCTCCTTATATTCTCATTTGTCTATAATGGTGCATTGCTAATGGTGGCACTGTAACCCCACCAACTGTATACTCAATATCTAGGGTGGGAGGGTAATCATCCCAATCATCAACATTGATTCTGATATGACTTCCATTAGTTGTTGATCCTTGTGCTTTGAGCGCAAAACGCATATTATCGTTAGTACTATATCCGCTCAAATTAACAATATCCTGCACACAGTCAGTGATATCTAGCTCATATTCTGTCCCGTCAACCCAATCGCCTGAAGCGTCGATTGTAACAGTATCACCAGCGCTTGAGTCTGTAAAGCCACTGGTGGGACGTGATGACGAACCCCACGCGCCAGAGTAATTGGCTCCGATATCTCCATAGCATATAAAAATTACAGTGGTTTCGGTTGTTGACCCCGCTTCGACGGTTAGTGTCGCATCAGTGATCGTATTCCCCTGTGCTATGTCCGGGATCGTTTGGAAACGAATACCAGCATGCTCAAAATTGCTGTCGTCGTAATCTCCGATATAGGCACCCCAATCGTCATGCCAGTCACCCCAATCTTCCACACCTCCATCTGCGTCGTTAGTAACCGTCTCCTGTGTTATCGATGGATCGAAAACTAAATCACCAGTGGGCAGATTGTTGATATCGGCGACCTTGGCACCAACGAGCAAATAATGATTGGTCCCATCAAACCAGAATCTTTTTTTCAGAGGTATTTTTACAGCATCTTTGCCGGAGCCAACTGATACATAATCTATCGGCAGAAAAGCAAGCAAGCGGTCTGCTGCATCTTGCAGCTCTACCGAGCCATCAGCACCAAAATCACTGCTATCGGATTGCTCTATACTGTCTTTTACGATTTTGGGAATCTCCGACCAATCCAATTTAAAAACGAAACCAAAATATGTTTCAGGTACGGATGTTTCGGGCGGGCGGTTGGCTGCAATCCACTCCCTCGCGGATTGGTTTAAAACAACATCTTCTTTGAGACCATCACCGTTAACACGCCATCTTACACTGCATTCACCTCCCCCGGGGGTTGACCAAAGGTTGCGCCATTCTGCCTGTGATCCAATGTTAACTGGATCGGCATTGGGTCCGATAGTTATTGATTGTGTTGACCGGGATAGATTAGCTCTATCATAGTCAGGTGCACCGCCAATGTCTTGCCAATCGCGTGTAGGGTAATGCAAATAACCGATACGGTGCAGTCTAAATTGAAACCAATTTTGCCCTTTTCTACCACCGAATCCTACCCAACCATCCGATTTATTAACGGGTTGCCCAACTGCAAAATGCCAACCGTTTGATGTGATTCTCCAACCATCAAAAACAGGGTTGCTAACCCTAACCGGATCGCAATTGATTTCGGCGTCATGCACACCGGAGCCGAGCACTGATTCATAATGCAAACGTGCCAGGGATATAGAGGCGCGTTTAATACCAGCATCAACGTACACCCGTCCCGAGTATGTGCGTTTTGCTATGTTTTCAACAAATGCCATTTATAATCTCCTTTTACGTCCGCCTAAACCCAACATTATGCTAATGTAAGTTTAGCATCTATAATAACTTCATGCCCCACACTTAAAACACATTCCGAAAACTTAATATAAAGATCTAGCGCTTTAGCACCAAACGGAAAAGCAGGATTAAAATACTTAATCATTGGCCCTCCATCTGTAGACAGCATACTTGTAACTTTTGAGCCTGTATCTGCGTCCAAACGAAAGATGATTTTATCACCCACTGCTCCAGGAAGAAATTCAATAGATGCTACGTACAATACTCCCGGCCCTGGAAAGTGCCAATCTTCATCTATTACAGATAAATTAATAATTCCGTTATTTATTGTATATACTGCTGCCATAATAACCTCAACTTATAAATTGTTTATTGTATCTTCGATGTGGTATATGCTCGTGGCATCATGCGGGGTTGAGTACCAAGAAACAAGACTGGAGGCCACCGGCGTGAAACACTGAGTACAAGTTAGTGATACCTAGAAAGCTTGTTTCTTGCCGAGACATCACAACCCCGCAGAAGGACGTTCCTCGGATTTTTCTTCCTAGGTATCACTTGTTTTGTTTTATAGAGTATTTGTTTAATTAGTAAAGGTAAGTCTGTATTATCTGGCCACGGATTAGCTAAGAACCACCGCCAAATAATTACCCGAACTCTGTTAGTAAAGGCAAGTTTGTATTCTAAGCTAGTCCCGGCAACTACAGCTGTATGCCTATTTAATAAGGTAATTTTATCATGGCAGGTTTTGCAAAGAAATACAGTAATTGGTGGGGTGTAAGTGATATGGTGTACTTGAAGATGGAAGGCTCTGTTACAATTTATACAGTTGTTTTTGAAATCATGTCTCCACGGGCCGGCCAGTCTTTCAGTCCTGGATTTTTTGTTTTCAGGTTTAGTCTTAGGAAGCTTCTTTCCAATCGACTTTGTTAACAAGTCCATAAAGGTGACTTTATTGCCAGAAACGTCAAATAATGACTTTGTCAGCTTACTTCCTTTTTCAAACTTAGGATGAGAAATCATTATCATCAATCTCCGCAAGTCGTGTTGAGAAGTCTTTTTCCAGAACTTCTGGCGCTGTTTCGTCAGTAAACTCTGCATCTTCAAAGTCTGTTTCCTTGTGATCTTTAACAACACCTTCTTGCTTTTCCATATATACCAAGTGCGCAACCAAGCCTTTGATTTCACTGGGTTTGCCTTCAATTACTTGTTCTTTATCCTTCAGGATTTTATAAGACATTACCAAGTCCCGAAGTGAAGCATTTTCTATCTTATCCGGCGTGATTGCTTCAAGGCATCTGGCCTGCAGCTCAGTGAGTTGGAGGCTTTGGATTTCTCTGTACTGCAGAAGCACTCCTTGCTTTTTACTTAAATCCGCGATTCTAGCCCGAAGCGTGGGCTGGGATATACCGAGTTCAGTAGCAATTACAGGTATAGTTTCCCCGCGATCCAGCAAATCCAACGCAACTTCCATATCCACGAATTTCTTTCTAGACAAGTCTTTTTTCCTTTAAAAAGTTTTCAACAAAGCTAAATACCTGCTCTAACGCTTCTTCATGCGTATACAAAGCCTTTTTATTTGCAAGATCTTCAGTTGTATAGCCTTCAAATGAATCTCTTGTACTTTTGCTTATATCCTTAAATGTCAGAATCTTTTTTAAAACTTCTGTTGCTTTCATAAAAAACCCTTAAACTAAAATTTTACAAGTTGGTTTTTGATAAACATTATCGCTGGAGCCTTGGCGTGTACAGTTTCCAGCGGGGCCGGGGCTATATCTTACACAAAGTTCTTCTTTTCCGTTTGCTTCGCAAAAGTAAACAACCTGTAGTTTTATAAAGTCTTGCTTAGCTTCTAAGGCTTCAGCTTGCAACTCTTCTAAAGGTATAACTTGCATTGGAGCTAAGCTTCTCTCTAAACCATTTGTTAAACTTGCAGTATCCATCTACCTTCTCCCAAACTTGTTTTGTGTGACCTTTTCAAAGTTTACTTTGATTTTATAGTTTACCATATCACGGTATTTTCTAGAAGTCAATAACTATTTTCTAGATATGAAAGATAATTTCGTCAGTATATTTCGCCGGTGGTATGGGTGAAACAAGCCAAGCGCAGCGCGCTTGTAAGACCTTGGGTCTATTTTGCCCTTTGGGGGAATCTGGGGCTATCTATACAGAATACAAAAGGAAGATGGCCCTCGCACCCCCGCCTGAATCAAATTCATTAAATAAGGGATTGGTCATTGATTGACTGACATTCATTGTTTGCAAATGGTTTAGAGGTTGAGTCGTGACTCAGTAGATGAACACAAGCCATTTACTGAATATGATTCAGTGGAATACAGCCATGCCGCTGAATGATATTCATTAATTAAGTATAGTTCATTATGAATGTCTGACATACAATGAATACAATTCACAGAAAGAATAGGGTTCATTCCGAACGCTGACATACTTAATGAGTACGGAGTCAGTGAATGAATCTTGGTTCACTGTTTAGTTCTCCATTCAGTGTTTAGTATGAAGCACTAAGTATTAAATCTCGGAACGTTTTGTGTGGCGGATTAGCTGCAGATTTGATGGATATTGATCGGTAGATTTGATTGATATACGGGCGTAAAGGTGAACAAAAAAATCAATTTTACGGGGTTCACGTGACCAAAATCGAACGCATTTGATTTATTGGTATCGTAGTATGCATTTCAAAAATGCGTTCAATTTTGGGCAAATCACAACCATGTATCCTTTTTCATACAGTGGTTTATTATTTTGAATTTCCTAACCCATTGATTTTATTCAATTTTTCAAAAGCTGGTTCAATATAATAAACATTCAGGTCTTTGTCGAATTTTACCAATTTTCTAACCCATTGATTTTATTCAATAAATTAAAATTTTATTTTATTTAAGTGCTTGGCATATCCATTGCATATTATACTGGTACGAAGGCGGATCGTATAATCCGACCAGTCGACCGTATTGAATACGGGAATCAGGTTCACGCCCGCGCAAATGCGCGTAATGATCTTTTAAAAATAACGATAATCAGTTTTACGCAGAAAGGGCAAAGCCCTTAAAATATCGTTCATAAAAAGCCCATATTTTTTATAATGAATCTGTTTTCAAAATTCAAAACAAGTTTTGAAGGGGGATTTATCATGGCAAAGCGTATAATTAGTTGGGATCTGTTCGGTTCAATCCTTGAAATGGGAAAATATATTGATTCAGACACACCAGCAACAAAACTTTGGAGTTTTGATCTGGCCGATATATATCCTGAATTTTTGAAGTTCAATAAAGTACAAAAATATCTGGTTGTTTACGGAGTTAAGCAGAATCTGGCAGATGCTGGCGCAATGGAAAAAACTGCCGATGCAAAAGTGATTTTGGCCAAGGCAAAGTGGGAATTGTTTCTGAAAGGTGAAACCAGTGATAAGAGGGTCAATGCCACCGGAGCAGCTGAGAATAAAAAGGCTGTAAACAGTATGAAAGCTAAGGCTGAAGTTGTTTCCCTCGAAGGCCTTATGGCCAAAAAGCTTCTGGACAGTGAAAACTTCACTGATGAAGATCAAGCGAAGCTTGATGAGTTTATCAGTATCCAAGCAAAGCATCTGGCCAGCGAAGCAGAAAAGAAAGTTGAAAACGATAAGTTTGAGGAAGCATCGAAAAAGAACAAAAAATAATCAATTAACTGAAAACAGGTTTATTATAAAGAATATGGGCAAAAGCGGAGCTTTTGATGTATTCATTTAAGAAAGGTCAATATTTGACTTTTTGTCTTAACCAAATAAATGAAGGAGACTTAAAAATGTCAAGAATTCAAGATGCTTTGAAGCAAGTAGATGACGCTAAAGAAATGCTGGCAATAGCAAATGACGAATTAATGTCAGTTGTTATATCTTGTCAAGATATGCCTTTGAAACAGGCAATGGCAGATGGAATTGTCAGATTTAATTTCGCTGTTCCAAGAGGGTTTAAACGAGATTTTACTGGTCTTCCAGACTTACATGATGCTGATGTAGAATACGCTCATAAGAGGTAAAAAACAAAAAAGGCTGGTTCAGAAACATTGAACTGGCCTTTTTCTTCTGGAAGCAAGCTTCTAAACACTGAATAAGACTCAGTAAAAAGGCAAAGCCTCAGTAAATAATTAACATTTATAACATTTGTAACAATAGAACAATGTACAGTGAACCAATGAACAATGTAACAGTCCCTGGCTTGTACCATTTTCACCCAATAAAGTTTGACCAGGTTCCTTAACAATAAATTCCTTTAAGCCTTTCTTCCCTTCTTTCTCTTAAAAAATAATAAATATAATAATATATATATATATATATATAGTATATAATATAAATAAAAAACGAAAAAGAGCTTAAGTCAGAAGACTTACTCGAAGTAAGTTATAAAGGTCAATATTTAAATGGTAAAAACGGGACAAGCCAAGCAATGTTACATTGTTCATTGGTTTATTGTTCATTGTATATTTGTTAAAAATGTTACCGTAGATTATAAATAATCATTGACTTCTGGATTGAAACGTGATAAGATGACTTATAATCCCAAAACCGGAGGTTTTAGAATGAAAATAATTAGTCTTACAATACCAAGCTATAAAGCATTTATGTATCGGCAAGTGTGGAAAATTACTGCTTGGCGAGATAGTTATGTCTGGAAAAGTCATCCAATAGGTTATATTGACGCAGAAGAATCTTATCAGTATTCAACAGATAAATACCAGTTAACAAGCATTTCTACAAGTTTAACTGCAAACAAAGAATGTGTACTTGAACCGTACATAAGCCCGGCGGTGTCAGCGGATACCGACCAATGAAGCAAAACCATTAAATGACCTATAATCCAAAATAAAAAGGGAGGTTTAAAATGAAAACTGAAGTAACAATTAGAATCAGGCCCGAAGGAACCACAATCTGGTCAGATGGAGTGCCGCAAGTTGTCTTTCCAAAACAGATTGATATTGAAATAGATGGTGATTTGTGGTCACTGGATAGGCTTATAGAAGAGGCTGGAATAGAAAAATAAGTTTCTCAACCACCGGCGAATTCTACTTAAACAAAACCAAAAAAGGAGAACATCATGAGTGCAGGCTGCGGAAAAAAAATGCAAGAATATATCCCCAGAGGATACGGGTACAAAGAAATCACTGTAAAATGTGGCTCAACTTCTCCAAGTGGTTATCCGTGGCAGTGTGAGAAGTGTGAGAAGTTAAATGAGCACAGAGACTGGCACAGAGAAGCTGCTGAAAACGGTGAGTGTTGGGGAGAAGATGATTATTAAAAAGGGAGGTTTAAAAATGAAAGATAAAAAATTTCTTGTTACCTTTATTACAGGTCAGTGCGAAATTGTTTATGCGGATAGTAGTCAATCTGCTTCAATTTTAGCCCAAGCTAAACAGATTAAAAAAGATAATAGTTATAAAATTTCTAAAGTTATGCAAATAAAGAGGTATTAAAATGAGCGCAGGAAAGATCAGGCTTTACATATTTTTAATCTACTTCGGCTTTGGGTTTTGTCTCATATACCCACTTTTAAAGTTTTTACAGGAAAGTTTTACTTTAAACTTTAAAAAGGAGGTGACTATCATGTAATCAGGCTTAACCGCCGAATCCTGTTATCAAGTGATAGCAGGCTTGGGCAGTTAAACTTCAAAGAAAGGAGATTTGAAAATGCCAAAATTCACACCAAAACCTTTAATCAAAAAACCTTTAACTAAAATACCTAAATCTAAAGATAGATGCATTTGTGTTCTTGTTAATGAAGAAGTACACAAAAAACTAAGTATGTATGCAGCTATACATAACTTACCAATTAGAAATATTGCAGAAGAAGCAATTTTTGAGTTTATTTATAAATACGAACCTGAAAGAAGGGAGAACTAAAAAATGGATGTAATAGAAGAAGCAATTATGCAAATTTTCAGCGACAAAGAAGAAGTAATACTAATCCCTTGCAAAGATGTAAAGCACCGAAATGTCTTAAGAACCACAGCCTTCCGACTGCGAAATAAGATGGAAAAGCAAGCAGGATTAGAAAAAATGAGAGATATTGGTCTGTCCACTGAAGATATAAATGGACAGTATTACTTAAAGCTTTATCTAAAAAAATCTTTACCAATTTTTGCTGTTAGAGATGGTATCTTGGTAGAGATTAAAAAGGATACTGAAACCTTTTCCAAAGAAGCCAACAGAATTCTTCAGCTTTTAATTAAGGATAAAAAATCCACAGATGAAATAATTGAAATTTTAAAAGGTTTCAACATGACAGAAGATCAAATCCTGGAACAGTTGAAAGTCTTTGCTCCGGAAAGTTTAGAGGAAATGCTGTTTCCCCAAGATATGGAGAAAAGGAAGAAGTTGGACAAAGAAGGTAAACCTTTAAAGGAGTAAAAATGAAATCAAAAATAGAAGTCACCGAAAAAGAAGTAAAGGCCGCAATCAGGGTAATACTTGCAGATAAGGGAAGCTATTTAACAAGCTTAAACTACGCTGTAAATTACTGCCGACACGCTCTTCTTATGACTGGTTCTGATCTTTCTGTTCAGGTTTTGTACATTCTGAACAACATCTCCCACTGGACTCGTCCTGGGAGCAAGGAAGTAAGGAAAGTCTTAAAAGACTTTACCAAAAATTAATCAAAAGGAGAGCTAAAATGAAAATTTATGGTTTATCAAAGCAGCAAAAAGAAAAAAGGTTAAACTATCTGCAGAAAACAAACTCCACATCCAGATGGATTAAATATTTAAAGTACCATTTACGAAAATCAACCAAGTAAAAAGGTCAAAAATTGACCTTTCTGAATGGGCAACGCCCAAAAGGAGATTTAAAATGAAAGAATGTAATGCTTGTGCAAATGATAAATGTCATCCTGGCAAGGAAATGGTTATGTCAGATTTAGATTGCTCCCAACATACTCCAATTGATAGATCATGGAAGTTAAGATACGTAATTTCAAAGATCAGCATCTCTGCTGCCGGCGCCATGTCTGACACATTAAAATGGTTTCTGAAATGGAGTTAAAACTTATTTTAAAGGAGATTTAAAATGACAAAAGCAAAAGACAGATTAGCCGTTGAAGAGTGTTTAATTCTGTGGAAGTATCTTGCTCAATCTGGATCAACAGATAAAAAAGGTGCTATACGGAAGTTACATGAGCAGAAGAGACTTAGTAGAGAGTACTATTTCAATAACTGCCCATTCTGTGAGCAGTTTAATTGTGGAAAATGTCCCTGGCGAACAGTTCCCAATCATATTGGTGGTTGTACTGTATGTATGCACGACGGTAGTCACTATAGATTGTGGACAGCAATAATATGGATAGATAACAGAAGAGCTCAACAAAGGGCAGCCTCGGCAGTTTATAAATTCCTTAAGCAAATAAAAATAGAGGAGATCTGAAAATGACATTCAGAGAATGGTCGCAGACTAAACCTCCACAAGTCCGGCAAGAAAATTTTCTAACATCACTTAGCTCAGAAATCGGAGACTGGGGAGTAGTGGTGTTTTTAACTTGGCTGATTTGTTTTGTAGGAATTAATGTAAAGTAAAGGAGATTTAAAAATGCCAACTGAAAAAGAACACGTAGAAAAGCTGTTTTTACTGCTAAATAGACCAAGTCCTTGCAGTGGTTGTCCTTGGAGTAGTACTGTAATAAATGACGACTATTGCGATGTATGCAGAGCTTTTATTGGTTTACCTCCATACCGTTACACTTCTAAAAACATAGGAGTATACAAATGCCCTTGTAATCTTCTTAGTACAAAGGAATCTATCAAAAGAACTTGGCTTGCCCTGGAAGAGAAAGGTTATTTAGACTAAAGAAGCTTTGCTTCGAAAGGAAAAGAAAATGAGCCAAAAATTTGAAGGAATTACACTAAACGGAGAGTCTTTGACAAGAGACTTGGCAGATGAATTTGATTCAGAAAAAACAGCTGAAATCGAAGAAGTCCGTCAGGAACATATCAACCTTCCACTTAGTGGCAATCACAAAACCTATAAAAACCCACCAAAGAAAGGCCCTCGAGTCTCAAAGCGAGCTCGGCATCTAACAGATAACGAAATTAGAAAGGAGTACGGAATTATGGAAAGACCTTTTTCTTCAGTAATAGAAAATATCATCTGGGTGATTTTAAACAGCGAAAATCGAATCTCACCCAAGGAAATTGCCAAATCCATCAACTGGACAGGATCCAATCAAGTTTTATCCACAACAATTTCTGTTGTTTACAAGGCCTTAAATCTGACACGCATAAAACACTATAGAACACCAATCATTCTGCGCAAAAAATCCGGAAACTCCTTTCTTTATTCAAGTACTTGTGAACCTAAAGATAAACAAAACACAGCTTATCTTAACAAACTTGTTAAGCAAGTTCGTATTTATCAGAAAGGTTTACGTGAGTTTTCTAAGCCTTCTATACATGACTCGAAGCCTTTTGTACCTGTACCAACAGAAAAAACCATTCAAGCTGCTGTCGAAAAACAACTTAATACAAAAGTTGAAATTTCAGGCTCAATTGAAATTACTGTTACAATTAAGTAAGGAGTAAAACATGATAAAACATATATCAAAACGAAAAAGGTATACTACAGTTTGTTGTAGCTGGTGTGGTGATAAAACTACAAATAATGCTACTTATGAATGTGATAGATGTTGGGAATTACGTAATAGAATAGAAAGTAATGTAGAATTAACTAAACGAATGCTTCAACAACTGGAGAAATAAAATGAACAGAATTAAGAAAATCCTCATGACTCGAGATAAGCTATCTGCTGAAGCTGCGGATAAGTTAATTGCAGATGCTATGAAAGCTTTTGAGTTATCTTTAGTCTTAAACCGACCTCAAGATTTAGATGAAATCTGTTATGACTGGTTTGGATTAGAGTTAAAATGTTTAAAAGATTTACTTTAGAAGGAAACTAAAAATGAAAAGGCAATTTGAATTAAGGAATGGAATTATTGTAGAAGAAAAGCCCGGCAAAGGTGCTGTCAAGGCCAAAGGCTTTATTGATGATTATACTATACTTAAAGGTATAGAAACTGAATCATTGTATAAAGTAGGTATTTGGTTATGCTTAGGATTACCTTGGAGAGATAATCAGAATTTTCCAATAGGTGATAGTCATGGAACTGACTTTGACATTATTAAAGAAATTAAAAAAGGAAACTAAAAATGAACACAAAGAAAGTTCTACGCAAAATCTGCAAGAACTGTGGTAAGCCCAGAGTCCAACATTACATGGGTTTAGTATCTTATTCTTACAACTTATGCCCTGGGCCTGATAGTAGAATTGGATTCGGAGATTACTATAACAGCCCCGGAACTACCTTTAAAGAGGAGGAGAAAGATGAAAGCTAAAACTAAAGAAAAAACCTACCGCATTACTTGGACATTGTTTGAAGACTTTGATCTTAATGCTCTATTTGACTTATATGAAGACTTTGGTTCTTTCAGGCAATTTGATTGTACCAAAGCCAAACACTCCGGCCCAGAACTTTTCCACGGTGTTTTAACTCCTTACACAAAACTTGAAGCAGAGAGACTGGCTAACTATGCTAATTTAAATTACACTCGAGCTTGGCATCAAGCGGAGGAGGTAAGAGGTGGTTAAAGAGCTACTTAAATATATACTTTTTATTGCTTTGCTTACAGCTGTATTTGTCTTTTCTTTGCAGTCACTTTATTGGAAAGGCCAAGCTGTTTATTGGAAAGACATAGCTGAAATATATGAAACTGCTTTCCATCGAGTTATAAACCAAACCAGAGTTCCTGATAGTTCTAACTATCCTTATGTACTGAAGAAAAAGGAGAAAGAATGAAATTAAAGCGAAACATGACTATTTACATCAGTGCAATAGACATAGCTGATATTCTGGCCAGGGAAACTCCGGAAGGAATTGCAAAGGTATTCAATGCAATTGGAGAGAAGCTTCACAACCAAACTACAGAATCTGGATTTAGGCTTAATTTAATTACTCCTTGTCTGAATCCATACAGCCGGTGGCTGTTTGAAACAATGACTGCGAATATTAAAAAGGAGAAAGTGAAATGAGAAGAAAAATAAACCCAACCTGGATAGCTAACATGAAAGAAAAGTTAAGTAAAGCTAAAAATTTTGATAGAAGTATTACTTTTGAGCCCGAGATAATATCTTACAATCCTTCTGCGCAGTGGTTAATATCAGCTATAGCAAGTAGAGGTTTTATACCAAAAGTCGAAAATCTTGGAGCCGGAGTTAAGAGAGTAGGAATTAAAGGCTCTTGCTGTAAATTATGTGGAGCAGTAATTAAATAAAGGAGAAAGTGAAATGAACAACAAGAAGATACTTAATCTTATTCGACAGTATTCTAAAGGAATTAAGGCTAAAGAAGTGGCTGAAATATTACACCTATCAAAGAATAACATTTCAGGTACTTTGACCAAACTGAAAAGTTATGGTCTTATTTACAATTTCGAGGCTAAGTGGTATTTCTGCAGAGATAACAATATGTCCATAACTTGCTCGAACTGCGGAACTGTTCTTGCATTTACCAGAAAAGGAAGGATTCTTTAAAAAGGAGAATAAAATTATGAAACTTAAAACTGTAAGAAGATGGTTAAATAGAAACTCGTATAAGATTGCTAATGCAAAGATTCAAGAATCTAAGAACAGTCTTACACGCAGAGCAACAAAACTGCAAAAATTACTACAGAAGGGAGAATAAAAAATGTCAATATCAGAAAGATTGTTAAGAAAGTGGAGAAAGGAAGCGCTTAAACACGAAGGTGTTATTGTGGAAGCACACGCTATCTCTGCCCCTATACTTGTAGCTGGTTATATTGAGTGCCAACAACGAATCCTTCAAATGACCCAAGAACTCTTAGACCAGCACTTACTGAGGAAGTAGAAAGGAGAAATAAAATGGAATTAGTAGAAGGAGTACCCTATAGTTACTTAGGAGACGGCCTATATGCTAAGTTTGATGGGTTCGGAATCTGGCTACTGGCTAACGATCACAAGAACCCCACAGACAGAGTATGCCTTGAACCTGCTGTACACCAAAGCTATCTTAGGTTTATTGAAGATTTAAGAGAAATGTACGGAAAGGAGGTTATGAAGTGAAGAAGAGAATAGAAGTCTTAGAAATGATAGCAGAAGATATGAAAGCTGACGCAGAATACTTTGACGGTAAACCCTTTACGGGGAAGACTGTTGGTATAGCACTTGGTCATCATGGTGCAGCTATAGCAGCACTTGCTAACATTATAAAAGCAATACTAAAGGAGATAAAAAATGACAAAACCAAAGTATTACCTTAAGACATTCCAACAGGCACTGAAAATCTATCACGAAAAATACCCTGCAGCTACACTTAAACGTGCTGTTTGTGGTATAGAAAAGAAGTGGTGGAATGAAATGCGCTTACTTAATAAAGCGCCTTCTAAAGCAGAAAATAAGTATAGTAAAGTTAAAACAGTAGATTCCTATTTCGTTGTACCTATAAATTGCTTAACAAAACGCTATGAAACGGAAAGGAGAGCAAAATGAGAGCAAAATGGACGGAGTTAAAAAATAAATTTAATCCAGGGAATATTGTTAAAATGAAGAAAGATGATTTTCATTTTAATCCTGCGTTTAAAGTAACCAGTATAGGAATGGTTCAAGCTGTTCATGTTTATGCTGGTAAAGATGTGTGTATCAGAATAGGCAGAGGCGAAACTAAGCCAAGAAGCTTCAAGGGAAGAATATCTTATACTATTTCAGGGTTTAGTTTAAGGCCTGAAGAATGTCAACTTGAGTTGTATGAAGAAGTAGTAAAAGCTGAGGAGGAAGAAAATGAAACAGCAGAAAGCGAGATAAATACTGGTAATTCTGTATCACCTTTGTGTATAAAAGTTGGTGATAGAGTAAGCGTAAATATTAATGCAGCTAAGATTACATTAGCATATCATGCTGAGGTACTGCGGATGCCTTGTGCAACAGGTGACTCATGGATATTCAAAGCCTTAACTGACAACAGTATTTTTTACGTTTCAGAAGGTTGTACTGTATCATTACTTGAGAAAGGAGAAGAAAGATGCTAATATCTCGTCCACTTAAAGCTCCAAACAAAACTCTAGAAGATAACCAGCTTTCCAAGCTACCTTACCCTGTTGTAGGTTCACCTAAACTTGACGGAATCAGATGCTTAATAGATGGTACGGCTAAAACCAGCTCTATGAAAGGTCAGCCAAACCCATTCGTTCAGCAAACTTTATCTCGGCCTGAGTTTAATGGTCTTGATGGGGAGTTAATTATAGGTAAACCAAATAGTCCTTCAGTTTTCAACAATTCCACCGGCCCACTAAGGCGTAAATATGACGAACCTGATTTTAGATTCTACATTTTCGATAGCTTTTTATTTCCTGTAAGCTCTTATAAAGTTCGCTGGATTAATGTGTCTATACCTTTATACCCAAGAGTAACAGTTATTTCTCAAACTTATCTTGCTTCTCCCAGTGATGTTATTGAATATACTAAACTTTGTATAGAAGATGGTTATGAAGGTGCTATGCTTCGCACGTTGACTGGTCTGTACAAACAAGGCCGAGCTACTTTCAACGAGATGAATATCTTCAAGCGAAAACCCTTAACAGACGCTGAAGCAATGATCATTGGCTTCACTGAGCAGCAAACTAATTTAAACCCCAAGTTTATAGATGAAATGGGCTTAACAAAGCGAGCTACAAATCAAGATATGAAAGTAGGCGCGGGAACTCTGGGGAATTTCATTTTACAAAGTCCAGATTGGAAGAAACCTTTCTACTGCGGTGGTGGTTGTTTGCTTCACTTTGAACGAAAAGAAATCTGGGACAATAAGGAGAAGTATCTTGGAAAGATTATTACTTACAAATATCAAGCTTACGGTAGTTTAATTGCTCCCAGGCAACCTATATTCAAGCGGTTTTA